>Ga0137375_10003835_pt1 | contig 17872 bp, 15 predicted proteins | sample SagtaG_24_FD_104936 | JGI IMG/M metagenome (GOLD analysis project Ga0137375, IMG submission 104936) | Vadose zone soil microbial communities from Sagehorn Ranch, Mendocino, California, USA - Sage1_R_113_16 metaG | ecosystem: Environmental > Terrestrial > Soil > Vadose zone | place: USA...
CGATCGGGAAGGCGACCCCGACCGTCTCCGTGACCTGGGCGGCCTGGACCTTTGACGGCACGGCGCATCCCGCGAGCGGCTCCGTCACCGGTGTCGGTGGCGCCGCTCTCGGCACGCCGAGCTTCACGTACTACAGCGGCACGGGCACGTCCGGCACGCCGCTGGCGGGCGCTCCCTCCGGCGTCGGGACGTACACCGTCCTCGCCGGCTTCGCGGGCAACTCGAACTACACGGCCGCGAGCAAGACGAAGACGGTCGGTGTCCTGTACCGCTGGGACGGGTTCCTGCAGCCGATCAACGACACGGCCCACCAGGGCGGCTTCGAAAGCTTCTTCAAGCTCGGCAGCACCGTCCCGGCGAAGTTCCAGCTGAAGAAGGCGGACGGCACGGTCGTCCAGGCCGGCACTCTGCCGACGTTCAGCCGCTCGACGGCGCCGGTGAGCTGCGACACGCAGATCGCCCCCGAGCTGCTCGATGCGGACGTCGCGTTCACCGGGAGCACGTTCCGGTGGGACAGCGGCCAGTACATCTACAACTGGAGCACCAAAGGCCTGAAGGCCGGCGAGTACCGAATCTACGCCACGCTCGACGACGGGTCGAAGCAGTACGTGGACATCTGCCTGCAGTAGGGCAGCGTCAACGCGTGCCGATTTGCATCCGCAGCAGCCGCGGCAAAGCCGCGGCTGCTCGCGCCGGCAGAGGAGCGCGACGGCCCTTCTCGTCGGCTGCCTCGCACGCGAGGATCGCGGTGCGGACGATGCCCCCGCCGAGACGCTTCAAGGGCTCCGGCGGCAGTGACGGCACGCTGCGCGCGGCCAGCGGTAACGCCGTCCACTCGTTGTCGAGCCCGAGCGCCAGCGACGCCAGGATCTGACCGCCGAGCCAGCTGGGGCCGACCCCGTGCCCGGAGTAGCCGAGGCCGTAGTGGACGCGACCCGTGCCTGGCACCGTGCCGAAGAACGGGAGGTGGTCGGCCGAAACGTCGATCGGCCCTCCCCACGCCCGCTCGATGCGGGCGCCGGCCAGCCCCGGTAGCAGGCGGCGCATGCCGTGCTCCGCACGGCCGGCCGTCGCCCCGTCCGACGTGAAGCGCTCGTCGAGGCGGCCGCGAAAGCCGATCGGGCCGGAGCCGCTGCCCATCAGCACGCGGCCGTCGTTCGTCGTCCGGAAGTAGTGCAGGAACATGCGGCCGTCGAGCACGGCCTCGCCCCCGGTCCAGCCGACCTCCTCGAGCAACTCGGGTACCGGCTCGGTCAACACGACGTACGAGCCGAAGTTGGTGACGTGCCGCGCGACCGGGCGCCAGCCTGTCGCGGCCGCGTTGATCGCCACCACCAGCTCGGGCGCCCGCACGCGGCCCGCCGGCGTCACGACCTCGCCGTCGCCGAACCGGACGGCGGCGCTGTGCTCGTGCAGCGAGACTCCTGCGTCCAGAGCGGCGCGGCGCAGCGCGCGCACGAGCCGCGCGGGCTGCAGGGTCGCACCCTCGGGAAAGAAGACGCCGCGCCGAAACACCGGCGAACGGATGCGCCCAGCCAGTTCGTCGCCCGTCAGCGGTACCGCCTGCTCGGGCCTGTCGACCTCGGCGGCCGCTTCGACGGCCGCGTCGATCGCGGCATCCTGTCCCGGCGACGCGGAGACCATCAGCATCCCGCCCTCTCGCAGCCACACGTCGTCCTCCAGCGCACGCACCGCCGGCACGATGCGCTCCCCGGCGCGCGCCAGCGCGAGGGCGCTCTCGCGCCCGAGCAGCGGCACGAGCTCCCCGAGCGACGCCCAGTACCCGTGGACGAAGCCGCCGTTGCGCCCACTCGGGCCGGCGCCGCACGTCGCCGCCTCGAGCAGCACGACACGCGCGGAGGGCTCACGCTCCTTCAACGCGAGCGCCGTCCACAAACCCGTGTAGCCACCGCCGATGATGCACACGTCGGCCGTTACGTCACCCTCGAGCGTGCGGGCCGGCTCGTCTGCGCCCGCCTCGTCCCACCACCACGGCGGGAGCCGGGGCTCGACCGTCACGCGGCGGCGGTCTTCTCGCGCCGCATCTGGACGAGCACGTTCCCCACCATCAAAACGACTGCAACGATGAAGATCACGCTGCCGATCACGTTCACCTGCGGCGGAGCTCCGGTGCGCGCAGCTCCCCAGACGAAGAGTGGAAACGTGATCTTCGGTCCATTGTTGAAGTACGTGACGACGAAGTCGTCGATCGAGATCGCGAAGCAGAGGAGGAGCGAGGCGAGGACGGCCGGCGCGATCAGCGGGAGCGTCACCTTCCGGAAGGTCACCCACTCGTTCGCGCCGAGGTCCATCGCCGCCTCCTCAAGGTGGCGGTCGAACCCGATCAGGCGGGCTTTCACGGTGACGACGGCGAAGCTGATGCAGAACATGATGTGAGCAATCAGGATCGTCCAGAAGCCGAGCTGCACGATCTTGCTCACGTGGTTGTTGAGGAAGAGCGTGAGCAGGGACGCCCCGAGCACGATCTCCGGGGTGGAGAGCGGCAGGAAGATGAGCAGGTTCGTCACGCCGCGGCCACGGAAGCCGTAGCGCACGAGTGCGAGAGCGATCAGCATTCCCAGTGCCGTCGCGACGAGACTGGCGAGGAGCGCGATTTCGACCGACAGCACCATCGCGCTCCGCAAGCCGGGCACGCCGTCCCAGTGCTTCCAGTTGTCGAGCGTGAACCCGTGCCAGACGTAGTTGAAGCGACCTGAAGGATGGTTGAACGAGAACGCGATCACGACCGCGATGGGCAGCATCAGGTAGGTGAATGCGAGCGCGGCGTACACCGTCAGGACGTTGTGCCTGACGAAGGCCCACGTGCGCAACGCGACGCTCTCGCGCGGGGGTCGCTCGGCGACGGGCACCGCGGTCATCCGGTCAGCTTCTCGGTCCCGACGACACGGGCATACAGCGCGACCATCAGGAGGATCGCCGCCATCAACACGAACGACATCGACGCGGCTGCCGGGTAGTCCGTCAGCTCGAGGAACTTCGACTGAATCACGTTCCCGATCATGTGGTTGCGCGACGAGCCGAGTAACTGCGCATTGATGAAGTCACCGGCAGCCGGGATGAAGGTCAGCAGTGTGCCCGCGACGACCCCGGGAAGCGACAACGGCAGCGTCACACGGACGAATGCCTTCCACTTGCTGGCGTAGAGATCCTGTGCGGCCTCGATCAGCCGTGCGTCGATCTGCTCCAGCGACACGTACAGCGGTAAGGCCATGAAAGGGAAGAAGTTGTAGGTGATCCCGGCGACGACGGCGGTCGACGTCGCCAGCAGCCGGCCGTCGTGGCCGAGGATGCCGATGTCGCGAAGGACACGGACGACCGGCCCCTGGTCGGCGAGGATCGTCTCCCACGCCAGCGTCCGAATCAGGTAGGTGACGAAAAACGGCGCCACGATGAAGAGAAGGAGGAGGTTCTTCCAGCGTCCGCCGCGGAACGCGATCCAGTACGCAAGCGGATAGGCGAGGACCAGCGCGAGCAGCGTCGCGATGCCGGCGTACTCGAACGAGCGGATGAAATGGCCGCGATAGCTGCGAATCGCGTCCCAGTAGTTCCCCCACGCCCAGGTGAAGGCGTACCCGACGTCGATGTTTCCCGTCTCGAGCGATTGGTGCACGAGAAACCCGAGCGGCACGACGAAGAAGACCCCGAGGTAGAGCAGCCCCGGTGCCAGGAGCAGGTACGGCGTCAGGCTTCGGTGCCTGTGGAGGAAGCCCATCTGTGATCTCTACGACGAGATCAGGTTCTGCCACTCGGTGATGTATTTCTCGTTGTTCAGTGCTGCCGAGTCGATGTTGTGCGCGTTGGCGAGCATCTTGTCGGTCGGGAAGATCAGCGTGTTGTTTGCGACGTCCGGGTCGATCTTCTCGAGCGCCGCCTTCGCACCCTTGACCGGGCAGATGTAGTTGACGTAGTCCTCGATCAGCGCCGCGATCTTCGGGTCGTAGACGAAGTTCATGTAGACCGAAGCGGTGTAGACGTTGCCGCCCTTCGGGATCAGCATGTTGTCCGTCCAGATGCCGCCGCCGGCCTCGGGCAGGTTCCAGTGCAGATGCTTGTTGTCCGCCGTCAGCTGCACGACGTCGCCTGACCACGCGAAGCACGCCGAGAGATCTCCCTTGGCGAGCGGACCGCTGTAGTCGTTGCCGGTGAACTGCCGGATCTGGCCGGAGTCGACGGCTTTCTTCACGACCTTGATCGCGCGGTTCCAGGAGGCGTCGGTCACCTTCGTCGGGTCGTCGCCGTTCGCCGACATGATCAACGGCATCGTGTCGCCGACGCCCGAAAGAAGCGTGATCTTGCCCTTGAGCTTTGGATTCTCGAGCAGGTCCTCGACGGTCAGCACCGGATCGGTCAGCTTGTCGTTGTAGGCGATGCCCGTCAGGCCTGACTGCCACGGGAGGCTGTAGTCGCGGTCCGGATCCCAGTTCGGATGCGCGAGCGTCGGCTGCAGGTTCTTGAAGTTGGGGATCGCGCTCTTGTCGAGCTTCTCGACCCAGCCCTTCTTGATCAGCAAGGAGGGATAGCGCGAGTTGTCGGTCATCACGATGATGTCGCGATCGATCGACTGGCCGCGCGACAGCGGGCCCTGGATCTTGCCGAAGTAGGTCGCGTTGTCGTTGATGTCCTCGGTGTAGCGGACGGTTGTGTCGGTCTTCTTCTTGAACATGTCGAGCGTCGGATGGCTCTTCGTCTTCTCGTTGATGTCGATGTAGAGAGTCCAGTTCGAAAAGCGCAACGTCTTCGCGAGCGTGTGATCGGAGCTCCCGCTCGAGGACTTCGAGCTGGAGCCTCCACACGCTGCAAGCAGGCCGGGAACCGTGAAGAGCGCGCCGCCCGCGGCCGCGCGCCGCAGAAGCTCTTGGCGGGTGAGGACATCGGTCATTCAGATCCCTCCATTGAGTCGACGACGAAGGTGGAGTCTGGGCTCCAGCTGAGCGTGAGTGATTGTCCGGGCGCAGCGCCGTTCAGCGCCGGTGAGGCGTTCTGACGGTAAACGGTGAGCCTGCCGCAGGCGGTGTCGACGAGGTACTGGGTCGCGACGCCAACGTAGGCCTGCTCGACGATGACGCCTTCGAGCGCGTTCGGCTGTCCGGCCCCGAGCTCGATCTTCTCGGGACGGATTCCAACTGCGACGCGCCCGGTGCGGCCGGCGAGCGCCTCGAGCGGAACGTGCACTTCCGGTCCATCGTGGAGACGCACCGTGTCTTTGCCGCTGACCGTTCCCGAGATGAGGTTCGAGGCGCCGAGGAAGCCTGCGACGTACGCGGTCGCGGGCGTCTCGTAGAGCTCAGTCGGTGTCCCGAGTTGCTCGATGCGCCCGTGATTCATGACGGCGATGCGGTCCGCCATCGTCATCGCCTCTTCCTGGTCGTGCGTCACGTGGATGAACGTGATGCCGACGTCGTGCTGGATCGCCTTCAGCTCGAGCTGCATCTGCTTGCGCAGCTTCAGGTCGAGCGCCCCGAGCGGCTCGTCGAGCAAGAGCACCTGCGGCTTGTTCACGAGCGCCCGGGCCAGCGCGACGCGCTGCTGCTGCCCGCCCGAGAGCTGGCGTGGCTTTCGGCGTCCCATGCCCTCGAGCCCGACGATCTTGAGCATCTCCTCGACCCGCCCGCGAAGCGTCTCGCCGCGAACCGAGCGTCGGCGCAGGCCGAACGCGACGTTCTCGAAGACGGACAAGTGCGGGAAGAGCGCGTAGGACTGAAAGACCGTGTTGACGTCGCGCTTGTACGCCGGCAGCCCGGCGACCTCCCGCTCGCCCAGGTAGATCTCGCCCTCGGTCGGCTGCTCGAAGCCGCCGATCATCCGCAGCGTCGTCGTCTTGCCGCACCCCGACGGTCCGAGCAGGGCGAAGAAGCTCCCGGTGTCGACGTCGAGGCTGAGATCGTCCACCGCCACGACGTCGTCGAAGCGCTTCGTGACGCCGACGAGACGAACGTCGGGCGTGTCGCTCATCGCCGCACGCGCGACCAGGCTTCGGCGAGCACGTCGCCGAGGATGGACACGATCTGGTCGAACTCCTCCTGCCCGGCGATCAGCGGCGGTGAGATCTGCACGACCGGATCGCCGCGGTCGTCCGCCCGGCAGATCAGCCCCCGCTCGAACAGGCGTGGCGAGAGGAAGTCGCGCAGCAGCGTCTCGCATTCCTCGGGGTCGAAGCCGGCACGCGTGTCCTTGTCCTTCACGAGCTCGATGGCGTAGAAGAAGCCGGTGCCGCGCACGTCACCGACGATCGGTAGGTCGAGCAGTTGCTCCAGCGTCGCCCGGAACTCGTCCTGCGTCTCCGCGACGTGCTCGACGATGCGCTCGCGCTTCATGATCTCGATGTTCTTCAGCGCCACGGCGGCCTGCACAGGATGCCCGCCGAACGTGATCCCGTGCGCATACATGCTCGTGTCGTGCATGAACGGCTCCATCACACGGTCACTGGCGACGACGCCGCCGATCGCCGCGTAGGACGACGAGAGGCCCTTGGCGATCGTCATCAGGTCTGGACGGATGTCGTAGCGCTCCGAGCCGAACCACGCCCCGACTCGCCCGAAGCCCGTGATCACCTCGTCGGCGCAAAGCAGGATCTCGTAGCGGTCGCACAGCTCGCGCACGCCGCGCCAGTAACCCTCCGGCGGCGTGAAGGAGCCGCCGGCGTTCTGCACCGGCTCCATGATCACCATGCAAACGGTCTCGGGCCCGGCGGCCTCGATCGTCTGCTCGAGCTCGTCGAGCAGGAGCGCCGTGAACTCGGCCTCTGTCTCTTCGGGCGGGCGGTGGAAGCGGTTGGTGTTGCGGACGTGCAGGACCTCCGGCACGAGCGGCTCGAACGGCGCCCGGATCGCCGGGATCCCGTTGATGGAGAGCGCGCCCATCGTCGTGCCGTGATAGGCGATGTGGCGGGAGATCGCCTTCCAACGGCGGCCCGCAATCGGGGCGCCTCGCGCCTCGTCGACGCGCGTGGGCGGCTCGCCGCCGACGGGCGCGATCGCAGCGCGCACGCGCTGCTCCCCCCTCGCCGAGTAGTACTGGCGCGCGAGCTTCCAGGCCGACTCGACAGCCTCTGACCCGCCGGACACGAAGAAGAGGCGGTTCAGATCGCCCGGTGTCAGCGAAGCCACCTCCGTCGCGAGCTCGATCGCGCGCGGATGCGCGTACGACCAGTTCGTGTAGAACGGCAGCTCGCGCATCTGAGCCGCTGCCGCGTCCCCCATCTCCTCGCCGAACCCGTAGCCGATGTTGACGGAGAAGAGGCCGGCGAGCGCATCGAGATACCGCTTGCCGTTGCTGTCCTCGAGGTAGCAGCCGTCGCCGCGGACGATGATCGGGACGTCGGCGCCTTCGTATGCGCCCATGCGCGTGAAGTGCAGCCACAGGTGCTCGCGTGCGGCGCGCGCCAGGTCGAGAGTTGTCGGTGCGACAGTCGTCACGGATGCGTCCCCCAGTCGTACAGCTGCTTGACGAGATCGAGGTACAGGAAGGTTTCGGTCGAGACGACCCCCTCGAGCGCGCGCATGCGGTTCGTGAGCTCGAGCAGCCCGCGGCGGTCGGCCGCCACGACTTCGACGACGAGGTCGTACTGGCCGGCCGTCACGACGACGTAGTCCGCCTCCGTCCAGCTCGAGATCTCGTCCGCGACAGGCTCGGGCGACCCGGCCGTCTTGATGCCGATCAACGCTTGCTCGAAGCCGAGCCCGAGCGGGTTCGTGACGCCGACCACTTGCAGGATGTCGTCGTCACAGAGCCGCGAGTACCGCGCCCGCACGGTGGCCTCGGAGACGCCGAGCCGGGTCGCGATGGCCCGGAACGACTCACGGCCGTTTGCCTGGAGCGCCTCGATGATCCCCTGGTCGAGCGCGTCGATCCGGCGCGGGGCGCTGACGGGGCCCCGGCGGCGGTCGAGAACGGCCTGCACGGGTTGGGCAGCAGCTCTACGCAAAGCGAGGCGATTCGTACCATGCGGTGCGCATTCGGTCAACGCAAGCCCCTACTTGAACTCGCAATGCGAATGTTGGATGCTCCATCCCGCAACCGACCTGGGGAGGAAAAAAGGTGGCGAGGACACCGCTGGCGCAGCGCATCGAGGAGGCGTACGCCGGAGTCGCGGAGCAACGTACGACGCGGCGAGATCTCCTGAAGAAGACGGCAGTGGCCGGGGCAGCCGTTGCCGGAGCGAGCACGATGGGACGTTTCGCGAAGGCCGCGTACGGGGCGACGCAACCGCGCATCGCGATCGTCGGCGCGGGGCTGGCCGGCCTCACGTGTGGGTACCGCCTCAAGCAGGCGGGTCTGAATGCGCAGATCTACGAGGCGTCGTCGCGCATCGGCGGACGCTGCTGGTCGATCCACGACTTCGATCCGCTGGTCGCAGAGCACGGCGGTGAGCTGATCGACCAGGGCCATCAGGCGATGCGGCAGCTGGCGCAGGAGCTCGGGCTCACGCTCGACAACCTGCTGCAGGCCGAGCCGAAGGGAACGGAGGACTTCTTCTACGTCGACGGCGGGAAGTACACGTACGACCAGCTCCTCGTCGACCTCAACGGCCTCTACCAGAAGCTGCACAAGGACACCTCGGCCGCGAGCTATCCGACCCTATGGAACAGCTATACGCCGCGCGGCTATGCGCTCGACCACATGTCGATCATCGACTGGCTCGACGACTCGATTCCGGACGGCGGCTCCCAGTCGAACCTCGGCCGCGTGCTCAACATCGCCTACAACATCGAGTACGGCGCCGAGTGCAGCCAGCAGAGCGCGCTCAACCTGATCTACCTGCTCGGATACCGGGGTCAGGGCCAGTTCCGCGTCTTCGGCGCGTCGAACGAGAAGTACCACGTCCGCGGCGGCAACGACCAGGTTGCAAGCGCGCTCGCAGATGCGCTCACCGACCAGATCTCGAGGGACACGCCGCTGACCGCGATCAAGCTGAACCCCGGCGGGAGCTACACGCTCAGCTTCGGCGGTTCGACGGTCACCGTCGACCACGTCGTCCTCGCGCTGCCGTTCTCGCTGCTGCGGTCGGTGAACTACTCGAAGGCCGGCTTCGAGCCGCTGAAGGTGACGGCGATCAAGGAGCTGCCGATGGGGACGAACTCGAAGCTGCACGTCGAGTTCAAGGACCGCTTCTGGTACGGCGCCGGCAACAACGGCAACACCTATGCGGACACCGGCTACCAGAACACATGGGAGGTGTCGCGCGCGCAGGGCGGCGGCAAGGGCAAGGGCATCCTCATCGACTACACCGGCGGCAACATCGGCGCGAGCTTCGGCACCGGGACGGCGTCGTCGCGTGCTCAGCAGTTCATGTCGCAGCTGCAGCCGGTCTTCCCCACGGTCCCGGACATTGCGGCGAACCACTGGACCGGCCGAGCCACGCTCGACTTCTGGACCGACGACCCGTGGACGAAGGGGTCCTACTCGTACTGGAAGGTCGGGCAGTACACGAAGTTCTCCGGGATGGAGTACGCACGCCAGGGGAACTGTCACTTCTGCGGCGAGCACACGTCGCAGGACTTCCAGGGGTATCTCAACGGGGCGGTCGAGACCGGGGAGCGCGCGGCCGGAGACATCCTCGACGACCTGAAGCACGGCTGATGGCGGTCAGCGAGCGCACCGCGTCGGAACGAATCGCCGCTGAGCGGGAGCGCTACGTGGCCCGCGGTGTCGCCACGACACCGCTCGTTGTCGCGCGCGCGGAGGGCGCGCGCATCTGGGACGTCGACGGCCGCGAGTACGTCGACTTCGCCGGCGGGCTCGGGTGCCAGAACACGGGCCACGGCTTTGCCGCGGCGGCGATCCACGAGCAGGTCGACCGCTACCTGCACCAGTGCTTCATGGTCGGGATGTACGAGCCGTACATCGAGGTGTGTAAGCTGCTCGACGAGCTCTGGCCCGGCCGGAGCGAGACACGGTCGCTCCTGCTCAACTCCGGTGCCGAGGCGGTCGAGAACGCCGTCAAGATCGCACGAGTCGCGACCGGACGACCGGCCGTGATCGCCTTCGACCACGCCTTCCACGGCCGGACGAACCTGACCATGGCGCTGACCGCGAAGGTCGTGCCCTACAAGGACGGCTTCGGCCCCTTCGCGCCAGATGTATACCGCGCTCCGGCGCCGTATCCGTACCGCGGCGTCACCTCCGACGACGCCCTCGACGGCCTCAACCACCTGTTCAAACAGGATGTTCGCCCGGACAGCGTGGCCTGCGTCGTGCTGGAACCGGTGCAGGGCGAAGGCGGCTTCATCGCAATGCCGGAGGACTTCCCGCGCCAGCTCAAGGACGTGTGCGAGCAGCACGGGATCCTCTACGTCGACGACGAGGTTCAGTCGGGCACGGGCCGGACCGGGCCCGTGTGGGCGATCGAGCACTACGGCGTCGAGCCGGACCTGCTCGTCAGCGGCAAGTCGCTCGGCGGCGGGCTGCCCCTCGCCGGCGTCACCGGCAAGAGCGAGGTGATCAATGCGGTGCCGCCCGGTGGGCTCGGCGGGACATTCGGGGGCACTCCGGTCGCGTGCGCCGCCGCGATCACCGTCCTGAACGAGGTGCGGACGGACGAGTTCCGCGCCCGGGCCGAGGAGATCGGCAGGCAGATCCGCGAGCGCCTGGAGCGTCATGCCGGCGATGGCGAGGTGCGAGGGCTCGGCCCGATGCTCGCGCTCGAGTTCCCGGAGAAGAGCCCGGAGCGCGCGTCGCGCGTGACCGCGGCAGCTCGGGAGCGCGGGCTCGTGCTGCTGTCGTGCGGCATCTACGGCAACGTCATCCGGATCCTCGTGCCGCTCACGATCGAGGACGAGCTGCTGCACCGCGGGCTCGGCCTGCTGGAGGAGTCGCTTGGCGACGCAGACGCTGCCTGAGCCGCGGCCCGTCTCGGCGACTCCAACTGCGGTGGACGTCCGGCTCCTCGGGGTGCGCAAGACCTACGGCGACGTGGTCGCCGTCGATCACCTCGACCTCGAGGTCGGCGCGGGTGAGTTCTTCACCCTGCTCGGCCCGTCCGGCTCCGGGAAGACGACGACGCTGCGGCTGATCGCCGGCTTCGAACGGCCGGACGAGGGCCTGATCGAGCTGAGCGATGTCGACGTCACGAACCGCGCGCCGTACGAGCGCGACGTGAACACGGTCTTCCAGGACTACGCGCTCTTCCCGCACATGACGGTCGCGGAGAACGTCGCGTACGGGCTGCGCGTGAAGCGGGTTCCTCGCGCCGAGCGCAGGCAGCGCGTCGAGGAGATCCTGCAAGTCGTCCGGCTGCCGAACGTCGCGGACCGCAAGCCGATCCAGCTCTCGGGCGGGCAGCGGCAGCGCATCGCTCTGGCGCGCGCGCTTGTCAATGAACCGAAGGTGCTGCTGCTGGACGAGCCGCTCGGCGCGCTCGACCTGAAGCTACGGCAGGAGATGCAGATCGAGCTGAAGCGCATCCAGCGCGAGGTCAGCGACGTCGGAATCACATTCGTCTACGTGACGCACGACCAGGAGGAGGCGCTCACAATGAGCGACCGCCTCGCGGTGTTCAACGAAGGCCGGATCGAGCAGCTCGGCACCCCCGCCGAGGTCTACGAGCATCCGGCGACGGAGTTCGTCGCCGGCTTCGTCGGCGTCTCGAACCTGCTCGAGCGGGACGGCCGGCGCTTCACGGTCCGGCCGGAAAAGATCCAGATGCACTTCGACGGAGCCGGCAGCGGCGAGCCCGGGCGGATCCGGGACGTCGTCTACGTCGGCATGTTCACGCGGTACATCGTCGAGCTCGACTCCGGGGGCGAGCTGACGGTGGTCAGGCAGAACCTCGAGACCACGTCGAGCGAGGCGCTCGAGTCGAGGGGCAGGCGGGTGCACCTCGAGTGGCGTCCCGAGCACACCTACGAGATCGAAACAGGAGGGCAAGGATGAGGAGGATTCACAGGGGGCACGTGCTGGTCGCGGCAGTGGCGGCCGCGCTCTGTGTGCCGGCGTCGGGAGTGAGCTCCGCGGCGGACAATTCCACGATCACGAAGGTCGGAAAGGGCGAAGGCAAGCTCAATCTGATCGCCTGGGAGGGCTACACCTACAAGCAGTGGGTGAATCCGTTCGTAAAGGCGACCGGCTGCAAGGTCAACGCGAAGTTCGGCGGCTCGTCCGACGAGATGGTGACGCTGATGCGCACGGGCCAGTACGACGCCGTCTCTGCCTCGGGCGACGCCAGCCTGCGGCTCATCCTCGGCAAGGACGTGCGGCCGATCGACCCGAAGCTGATCCCTGACTTCAAGAACTTCATCCCGGCGTTGAAGTCCCCGTCGCACAACACGGTGAAGGGCGTTCATTACGGGATCTCGCTGCAGTGGGGGCCGAACACGCTGCTCTACAACACGAAGAAGGTGAAGCCCGCGCCGACGTCGTGGGGCGTCCTCTACAGCTCGAAGTACAAGGGCAAGATCACGGTCCCGGACAACCCGATCCAGATCGCCGACGCGGCGCTCTACCTCTCGAAGTCGAAGCCGGGGCTCGGGATCAAGGACCCGTACGAGCTGAACAGCGCGCAGTTCAAGGCGACGGTCGACTTGCTCAAGAAGCAGCGGCCGCTCGTGAAGAAGTACTGGCTCACGGCGGGCGATGAGATCGACCTGTTCAAGAACGGCAGCGCGACCCTAGGTGCGTCGTGGCCGTACCAGACGAACACCCTTCAGGCGGCGAAGGCACCCGTGAAGGACCTGATCCCGAAGGAGGGAGCAACGGGCTGGGCCGACACGTGGATGATCTCCTCGAAGGCGAAGCACCCGAACTGCGCAGTGCAGTGGATCAAGTGGGTGTCGACGCCGAAGGTGCAGGCGCAGCAGGCGATCTACTTCGGTGAGACGCCGGCGAACACGAAGGCCTGCAAGATCATGGATCAGCTGTCCAAGGGCTCCTGCGCTCAGTACCACGCCAACGCGTCCTCGGCGTACTTCAACTCGATCAAGTTCTGGAAGACGCCGGTCAAGGACTGCGGCAACGGCAAGAGCGACTGCATGGACTACACGAAGTGGCAGCAAGCCTGGACTGACATCAAGAGCTAGTGGCAACGCAGGCGTACGAGGCGGGCGGTCGACCTTTGAGGACCGCCCGCCGCCGCCTCTCGGCGGCGCTGTGGCGGCGACCGTGGCTGCGAGCGATCGCGTTGGTCCTGCCGCCGCTCGGGTGGCTGGTCGTGTTCTATCTCGCCGCGCTCGCAGTGCTCTTCGTGTCGGCGTTCTGGAGCATCGACTCGTTCACCGGCAAGCTCGTCCACGTCTGGACGTGGGCGAACTTCGACACCGTTTTCACGGACTCGACGTACCGGCAGATCGCGTTTCGCACGATCTGGATGGCCGCCGCGGTGACGGTGACGGATGCGCTGATCGCGTTCCCGTTCGCCTACTTCATGGCCCGCATTGCGGGCCCGCGCCTGCGCAGGGTGCTGTTCGTCCTGGTGCTGCTGCCGCTCTTTTCGAGTTACCTGGCGCGCATCTACGCGTGGCGGCTGATCCTCAACAGCGACGGCGCGCTGAACTGGTCCCTGGCGAAGGTGGGGTTGCCCGAGCAGAGCTGGGCCTTCACGAACACGGCGATGTGGATCGTCTTCTCGTACATCTGGCTGCCGTTCATGATCATCCCGGTCTACGCAGCGCTCGAACGCATCCCTGACTCGTTCCTCGAGGCGTCGCGGGACCTCGGTGCCCGAAACCTGACGACGTTCCGCCGCGTCGTCCTCCCGCTCGCCCTGCCCGGGATCGTGGCCGGCTCGATCTTCACGTTCTCGCTCACGCTCGGCGACTACATCACGCCGTCGCTCGTCGGCAACGTCGACTTCATCGGCAACGTCATCTACCGCAACGTGCTCGGGCTGACGAACAACCTCCCCTTCGCGGCCGCGTACGCGACGGTGCCGTTGATCGTGATGGGCATCTACCTCGTCGTGGCGAAACGCCTCGGCGCGTTCGAGGCTCTGTAGTGGAGACGCGCGCCGCACGATTGTCGCTCGGCACGTGGGCCGTCCTGGTCGTGCTCTTCCTGTGGCTGCCGCTCGTACTGATCTGCGTGTACGCGTTCAACTCGTCGAACATCCAGAGCTGGCCGATCGCCGGCTTCAGCACGAAGTGGTTCAGCACGGCGTGGCATGACCAGGACGCACGCGACGCCCTCGTGCTCTCGCTCAAAGCCGGAGGGCTCGCGACCGCCGTTGCGCTCGTGCTGGGCACGGCCGCGGCCGCCGCGGTGAGCCGATTCCGCTTCTTCGGCCGCGACGCGATCACGTTCCTGCTCGTCCTCCCGATCGCGCTGCCGGGCGTGGTCACGGGGATCGCGCTCAACTCGTTCTTCGGGAACAACCCGGTGCACCACCTGTCGCCGTCACTCTGGACGATCGTGATCGGGCACTCGACGTTCTGCATCGTCGTCGTCTACAACAATGTCGTCGCACGCCTGCGGCGCACGCAGACCTCGCTCACCGAGGCCTCGATGGACCTCGGCGCGGACGGCTGGCAGACGTTCCGTTTCATCACGCTGCCGGTGATCTCCACCGCCCTCGTCGCAGGAGCGCTGCTGGCGTTCGCGCTCTCCTTCGACGAGGTGATCGTGACGACGTTCACGGCCGGCGCACAGAACACTCTGCCGATCTGGATCCTCGGGAACCTGCGCCTCGGCCAGCAGCTCCCGCAGGTGAACGTCGTCGTCTTTTTCGTGATAGTGATGACCGTGATCCCGGTGACGATCGCGCAGCGGCTGACTCGCGACACCGGCATCCTGAGAAGGAGGTAGCAGTGAGCACCACCGTTTCCAAGCACCAGAACCTGATCGGGGGCGAGTGGGTCGACTCCGCCGGCGGCGAGACGATGGAGGTCTTGAACCCGGCGACCGGCGAGGTGATCGCCGAGGTCCCGGCCGCGACGGCCGAGGACGTCGACCGCGCCGTCCACGCGGCGAAGAAGGCGTTGCCCGAATGGATGGAGACGACGCCGGGCGAACGCCAGGAATACCTCCTCAAGCTCGCGGCCCTGATCGACGAGCACGGCGACGAGCTCGCCGAGCTCGAGTCGCGCAACGTCGGCAAGCCTCTGGCCTACGCGAAGGACGAGATGCCCGTCTGCGCCGACAACTTCCGCTTCTTCGCAGGTGCGGCGCGCGTGCTCGAGGGCAAATCCGCCGGCGAGTACATGAAGGGCTACACCTCGTGGCTGCGGCGCGAGCCGATCGGCATCGTCGGCGGGATCGCTCCCTGGAACTACCCCCTGATGATGGCCGTCTGGAAGATGGCCCCTGCGCTGGCCGCAGGCAACGTGCAGGTGCTGAAACCGTCCGAGCAGACGCCGCTGTCGACGCTGCGTTTCGCGCAACTGGCGGCCGAGATCTTGCCCGCCGGCGTGCTGAACGTCGTCACGGGCGACGGGGTGCCCGCAGGCGAGGCGATCGTCAAGCACCCGGACGTGCGCCTCGTGTCCCTCACCGGCGACGTCGAGACCGGCAAGATCATCGCCCGCACCGCAGCCGACAACCTCAAGCGCGTCCACCTCGAGCTCGGCGGCAAGGCGCCCGTGCTCGTCTTCGACGACGCCGACCCGGCCGCGGTCGCGGAGGGGATCAAGATCGGCGGCTACTGGAACTCCGGCCAGGACTGCACCGCTGCGTCGCGCGTGGTCGCCGGGCCGAAGATCTACGACAAGCTGCTCGAGGAGCTCGTTCCCGCGGTGGAGTCGCTCCACGTCGGCGATCCCGCCGATGGCGACGAGATCGAGATGGGCCCGGTGATCTCGAAGGCGCAGCAGGAACGCGTGCTCGGTTTCCTCGACCGGGCGAAGGGCGCCACGGTCTTGACGGGCGGCGGCTCGAACGGCGACCGCGGCTTCTTCGTCAAGCCGACCGTCGTGGTCGACGTCGGGCAGGAGGACGAGATCATCCAGCGCGAGGTGTTCGGCCCCGTCGTGACCGTGCAGCGCTTCGCGGACGACAACCAGGCGATCGAGTGGGCCAACGACGTCAACTATGGGCTCGCCGCGTCGGTCTGGACCCGCGACATCGGCCGGGCGCTCAACGCGGCGCGCAAGCTGCAGTTCGGCACCGTCTGGATCAACGACCACATCCCGCTGGTCAGCGAGATGCCGCACGGCGGCTACAAGCAGTCCGGCTACGGCAAGGACCTCTCCACCTACTCACTCGAGGACTACACCCAGATCAAACATGTCATGGCCAAGATCGATTGAGACAGGTCCGAGGGACTGCCCCTGAGACATGGCTGATCTGATCAAGGCGCCGCCGCTGCCCGAAGGCGGGACGATCGGCGTCGCCGCCGCGTCGAGCCCGTTCGAGAACCGTTCGGAGATCGACCGCGGCATCCGTTGGTACGAAGAGCGCGGCTACCGCGTCAAGCTCGCACCGGGAGTGCACGCCCGCGACGACTACGTCGCGGGCGATGCCCGGGCGCGCGCGCACGACGTGACGTCGCTGTTCGCCGATGACGAGGTCGACATCGTGCAGATGCTGCGCGGTGGTTACGGCGCCTCGCAGGTTCTCCCCCATCTCGACTACGACGTCATCGCTGCCAACCCGAAGCCGCTCGTCGGCTACTCCGACGTGACCGCACTGCACATCGCGATCCGACAGCGCACCGGCCTGGTGACCTTCTACGGGCTCGGGCTGACGAGCATGGGCAGCCCGAAGCGGGAGGAGTGGTCCAAGGAGCGGTTCTTGCGGGCGATGACCGATCCCGAGCCGCTCGGCGAGATGCCGGCGCGGCCGGACGACCCGTATATCGGGGCGATCGGCTCGGGCCGGGCGACCGCGCCGCTCGTGGGCGGCTGTCTCTGGCTGCTGCGTGAGACGCTCGGCACGCCCTGGGAGATCGAGCTCGACGGGGCAATCCTCTTCTTCGAGGACGGGCACTGTCCGCCGTGGCACGTCGACGGCATGCTCACTCAATTTGCCAACGCCGGGAAGCTGGAGCGTGTCGCCGGAGTGGCGATCGGCGAGATGCACAAGTGCGAGGAGTGGCGGCAGCCGGAACCGTGGCTACGGAGCCGCTCGATGGAAGACGTGTTCGAGCATCACCTCGAGCCACTGGGCGTGCCGATCACCCACAACCTGCCGCTCGGCCACGGCGATCATCTCTGCACCATCCCGCTCGGCGTGACCGCAACGATCGACGCCGACGCGCGCACATTGACGATCGAGGAAAGTGCTCTGGAGACTACGTCCGGACGATCCCGGCGCGCGCCGGCCCAAGCCGCATCCCGATAACTCCCTCGGCGGCCGAGAGGCTCGGCCCAAAGCCGGTCACCGCTGACAGGAACTCGTTGCGCTCGAGCGCATAGAGCACCGCGTCCGAGCGCGCCGTCACGCTGGCTGTGCGCGGAACGTCCCGTAAGAGGGCGATCTCGCCGAACGAGTCCCCCGGTCCGAGTTTTTGCCCTGGACGGCCGTCCACGGACACGTCGAGCGTGCCCTGCTCCACGAGATAGAACCGGTCACCCGTCTCGCCCTGCCGCACGACCTGGTGTCCGGCAGGCACGCGAACCTCATCGAGCGAGCTTGCGACCTGTTCGAGCGTCGACTCCGGAAGCGGCGCGAAGATCGGATTGCTGCGCAACAGGTTCAGGCGCCCGACCGGAACGCGGGCCGCGCGGTCGATCGCGGTCAGCGCAGGCCACGCCGGCACGATCAGCAGAGGAAGCAGTGCACCCGCGACGATCAGCGCCCCACGGGTGCCGAGCCAGTTGAGCAGGAGCGGAGCGACGACCGCGCCCAGCGCCGGCGTGACCAGCAACAGGCTTTCGAGCACACCGAAGACGCGCGCGAGCACGTCCTCGGGCGCTGCACGCTGCAGCAGAGTCATTCCCGAGACGTCGACGAGCGTGTTCCCGATCCCCACGACGCCGAGCAGCAC
>Ga0137375_10003841_pt1 | contig 17860 bp, 22 predicted proteins | sample SagtaG_24_FD_104936 | JGI IMG/M metagenome (GOLD analysis project Ga0137375, IMG submission 104936) | Vadose zone soil microbial communities from Sagehorn Ranch, Mendocino, California, USA - Sage1_R_113_16 metaG | ecosystem: Environmental > Terrestrial > Soil > Vadose zone | place: USA...
CAATGTGAAATGTTGCTAAAGTGTTAGATAAGGTATTTGTCGACTACGAAATGTCCCGCAGTGCAAATCTTCAGTTTGATAATTGACATTCTACTTGGTGAGCTCAATGCTTTACATTTGAATAGGGGACGAGTATTATACTTAATAAATAATGGCTTTATTCTCGTTGAATGCTACCTCGAGTCGGAAGCAAGATCCTGAAACCCACCTCCGAGTCCTTACTGTTCAGAAATATTGTATACCAATAGCGCAAATGTTCAATGTTCTCTTCGGCTCATACCCTGCTGCTTGGCAAGTGGTATGCCCCGAGTTGCGTTAAGGATTAGGGCTACCTTGCATTGACCATCTAACCCATGACAAGGACCCTGTCGTCATGGGCTGAAGTTCTCAGCCACAGGGACCATCATTGAGAATTCTGTAGGGTGGTGGTTGTTCGCATTTGAACGTCCTTAAAGTGTTGTCGAATACATTGTCTGACAAGATCCAATCTTGCCAAGGGCTGCCATCAAATATTTTCGGAGGGGTGGGTTTGGAAAGGAGGTTACGGACTCGCATCTCGTGTACGATAAATAATGCAGGGAAAGGGGCATGGTGATCGGTGCAACCAGAATAGTTGACGAACACGAATTTGCGTGTCTGTTCTGATGTCACTGCTGGCAGGGGGTCCTCTCCTCAGTCGTAAAATGAATGTAAAACCTTTTGTGACGTGTTAATGTTTTACCTTCAATTTCTACCTTAACAAAATATTTCATCTCCATTTAGTGTGAAATGTATATATGAGGTAAAATTTCACCTTCGATTCTGTCACCCTGAAAATTAAAAATTCAATTAAAAATTGATTGTGACAAAATTGATTTGGAAATGAGAAATTTCAGGCTCTGTTTCCGTCACAACTAAATTTTAATATTCCTTTTGTATAAAATAGAATATATAATTTATATAATTGCATTTGTTTCAATGCCATGAAAACATACGATTTCACAAAAGATTTTACACGAACAGGATTGTACAAGAAAATGATGTATTTACCGAGGACAAAAATAAATCGCACGCAGCGGGACTCACTGAGGGAGTCGCTGGGAGAGATGAAGGTGTCAAGCGTAAAATACTGTCGCTTCCTGTTCAACAATGGCAACTGTTGACCTCCAGCTCTTCGCACCCCTTAACGCACTTTTCCAGGCATTCGGTTGCATGGGCTGTTCGAGTCCTTTGAGTATGCGGTCTTGACGTTTCTGGAACCATTGCTCGTCAATCTCTGTCCAGTGTCCCCAATAATGTCCGTTGGTTCGATGGTACCATGTATGAGGAAGTGGCCACCAAGAAAGCAGGGTTTCCTGTTTACCATAGCCTATTGCCATCCTTGAGTTATCAGAAGACAAATACGAAAAAAACATACGCACCGGTACGGCACCTGTGGAGACCACATATAATATTGATTTCATCCTTTGTAAGAATGTCATCCATGTAGACATTATTGTCCATTGTTGTGAGTACAAAGCCAACATTGTGGGTAGTAACTGCGGTTGAAGGTCCCAAGGCTCCAACGTCGTTATCAATATGCTCTCGAGCAAGTCGTGCAACAATACCACCATGCAATAAGGCAGCGCGTCCCCGTGGAGTTGCCAAAATATTTGCCCGCTGCTGCACATAAGCCATATAATCAATGACCGTGAACTGATGGTCCCGGATCCGCATGGGCAATGAAGGGTTGGAAATGATGGTTGAGGATGGGGGATGCGAACGTGGTAGAAGAGTGCGAAAGGTGATCGCGTCCTGCAGAAGGCCACGAGCGAGCAGGTAAGGTGTCACGCCAGGCTGCTGCAAGCATCGATAAACTTTGACGGCGTCACTGGGTTCAAAAACAGCAATAGTCCACTCGAATCCGGATTCTGCGGCAAAGTAGCGAGGGTTGACAACAAAAACCTCACCCTTCTTGGGAACTGCGTCAAGAATCTTTATTGCAGAAATGGCACGACGGTTTGAAGGATGAAGATCCCAGAGATTGGCAGCACGCCCGACAGGAGAGGGAGACAGTAGATATTCCAAAAACTGTAGTATAGACTCAGCATACTCCAATGGCAGGGGATTGGTTTCCCCATCTGTTCGGAGACCGACATTTTTCAATAACAGTTTCCATTTGGAGTTGTCAACTTGAGTTGCTCGAGGAAGAGGAAGGGGGGAGGTGTATCCAAAATGGAGCGATAGGTAGTGGATGAGATCGAACGTGTGCGATTCGTCAACGATTTGGTCTTGAGGTTCGAAGGTACTCTTCAATGTTGGTCTGCTTGATGAGTATGACTCAAGGCGACTCGATATGTAAGAGTTCACTTCTTGCTCGACTTCTTCGCAAGAGGGTTGGGGGAGTTCAGTGGATTCTGCAGTGAATTCCACCCCCTCATCATCGATCGGAAATCCTAACGGTACCATACCCTCCAATCCTTTGTCCAGCTCATCTCCGCTGTCATCATCCTCTGGCGGGGGCATCCCGAAATCGAAATACCTGCAAACATCCCATTGATTCCTGATAGAGTCGTAGATTTGTACGTATCTGTTGTCAGAAAGGATGTCATCTCTATCGCGCTTGGGAACACGAGAACGAATGAGGCAAACATCGTCCACTTCACTCCAATCCCACAAAAAAACGTCGGCACTGGTCCTTGGAGGTATCCTTTCCCGGTTTAAGCGAGTCTGCCACTTTTGCTTCGTCTCGGTCTCATAGTACCTCTGATCAGCAGCTCTACGCATGGCAAAGAAACGTTCCCATGGTTTGCTTTTAATATGTGCATCGCGAAGTTGGTTGAGGAGCTCTACGCTATGTAAAGGTCGTGCTGATTGGGGATCCATTGCTGGTACCACCCGAGATGATATGTTTTCAGATTGTTCGCGGTGTGATGGGCTTTTGACCAGGAATGCGATTACGGGTTGGAAAAGTTCCTCAGGGGGCCGAAGGTACTTCAGGTGTCCGAAATGTCCATACTGTATAAAATTCTCCTGGTCGGGTCCCCACCGATACCAAACGGGCACTCCCATCTCGCATAGCCATAAAACGGTGGGTTCCCGAAAGTCACCAGAAAATGGATTAAGAAGAGTCCCCACTTTCTCTGTATTCCCTGCTACACCATGAATGAAGTCGAATAACCCGCTGATCCAAGCTTGTTCAACTTTTTCATCAACCAGCAAGCCAAATAGTTTATCTCGTGCCTGATCACTTGTCTGAGAGAGCAGGAAGCTCAATGTTGCAATCCAGACTTTGAACCAATCGCGAGCACTGAAGATACTTGAAGCGGCTACTTGTTTGACAGAAAAGACTCTTGCAAAGCCGAACATCGAAGGCGGAGGTGGGAGCAGGAAAGGGAGACCATCGTAGTTTCTGCGTAGCAGGTGGGCGACAAGAATGAGCCTATCCTGAAGGACCTGCCATTGCTCGCACTTTTCGACCTCGAGTTTCCATCGTTGTTGACCATTGTGATCACGGAACTCCACAATGTCGACTTTTTTTAAGCAATCGAAAACGAAGTTGTCGAACACATGAACGAGAGGAAGGAAGCTGAGGTAACCGGCGCTGATACTCCACCACCTGGGTCGCAAGTAGGTATCTATGGTGTCTGTCCAGTGCCGAAAAGGATACCTACGAGAGAGGTTGGACTCATAAGGAGGAATTGTAATAGTCCGCGAGCAATTGGGAGAGTAGTAGATGGTCCCATTATCGAGGAATACAAGCCCATTGGAGTGGTGGAGACGGTAGGTAGTCGGTCCAGGAATTTGAGACACGGATGATGTGGGCTCGAAGAACATTTAGGACCGTGTGTCTTAGCGCACCTAAGACACGCAGTGTAGTGTGGTCGGTGAGTTTTGTGTTCTTGCGCACCAAGAACACGATGGTATGAAGAAACCAGCGTCGGACCGGTGGAAATGATAATAAACAGCGTTACGACAACGTCACTGAGCGTGACAAGACACTCACTCGACTCTCATCTGGTTGCGCCAGATGAGAGTCGAAGTCCATTCATATCTTCCCTCCTCTGGGTGCGCCAGACGAGGGTGATTTCTCAGACAGGGATGCCTCACCTACTGGCTTTGATATTCGGACTAATGGTAAGTTACTACAATGTGTGCCTGCTTTGTATTACTGTAATCTAAGCGTCCTCAAGGATCGGGAGCACCATCTCAGGGCGCGCATCCAACGCAACTCTATCTACAGCACTCAAGCCTGCATACCACGTTTTGTCGTAGAAGTTGACGGGTAAACCTGGGACAGCCTTCCTTTTACTCATCTGCCCTCCTGCTATTCGAATACGTTGTCGTGGTGGATTCCCTGGGCTGTTGCCAAGTGCGTTGGTACGATTAACGTCTCTGTCGATCTTCTGAAGATATGGGGTTAATTTTGCACTTCGCCATGACAGGATTTTGACGAAATATTTGCGACTTCCACCACCACTCTCATCTGAACTCATTCCGTCACTACCGAGCATTGTCGCCAACTTGTACAAGAAATCCCAAGCTCTATCCGCGCCATCATTTCGATTTTCATGCGTGACATCTATTCGGAATCTCGTCAACTAGATATCAGGTAAGCGTCGTGTTTTCGCCCTATAAGATGAGAACTTGCTTACTGTGCGTTTCCTTGTAGCCCTCCGACTTGACTTAAGACGCATATCTACCGTATCCTTAACACGTTTCTTTGCTTGTATCTCATCTTCATCGTCGTGTTTGTTGGCATCCGATACGTAACGCCGAAGGTTCAGATAGACTTGTTTCACGATGTCATAAATAACGAGCACATCCTCATCCAAGACTTCATATTCGCGCACGAAAGCCGATACGAATTTCTCCTGTATTTCTTGGTTCCATTTGTGCTGAAAGGACACCTCGAACGAAAACCTCATCGGGTCGAGAGGTGGTGCTGGCCCTGTCTCGTCCTCAAATTTGTCAACAATGCTTCGGAGTGGTTGATTAGCGCCGACAATCTGCTTTGCCTGACGAATGCCTATCAGCTCGTACATTTCCTTGCGGACTTTTGGCTAAGCCCATGTCAACAATCGCAATCTCGAGTGGAACGAATTCCTTACCCCATACTCAATCTTCAAAGGATCTTTAGTCCTTTGAATGGGAACCTTCACTACTTTGGATATTCGGCTTCTGGGCTTGTAAGAATTTGAGGGTGGTATTGGATTTCCCCCTCCTTGTTGCTGCAAGGCGGTCGCAACCGCCTGGGAAACCACCTCCTTCAGAACATCCAAATATGGAGCATTTACTGTCGTATTTGTTTGCTGCCCTTGGTTTCTGGAAGGCTGGCCATCATTGCAGGGGATTTGACTGGGGGTTCGGGAATGTTGGTTTCCATCCGCATGTGGCTGAGGTCTGGAAGCGGAAGGCCATGTTGCCTTAAGTCGTGGTCCACCACCCCCGAGTGGTCGAGAAAATCGATATGGTGCAGGTACTCTCCCTGTTGCCTCCTTCTGTCATCTCAGCAAGGACGATACGAAACTGAAATTGAAACTCACTTTAGCCTTATTCTCCTCGATCGCATACATGTCTTCGTCATCGCTGATATCCATCCACCGTGCTTTCTGGTTGGTCTTCTCCGTCTCCTCAACAACACCTCGACCCACATCCTCTTCCATGTCGACGTCGTCTCTCCCCCCTTCCGGCCTCCTCGCCTCTGTGTCTTGCAATATTGGTTCGCCCTCTGTTGGTTTGACTGCCTCGCTAACTGCAGTGTTCGTCGCTGGCCTTTCCATGTCCATATCTTCCCTCTGAAATCGTTGTTCCACATTTTCCGTCACTTCGCGGGTTTGCCGGTTATTCTGGCGCTCTTCTTTGAGCTCGTCGCACACTTGCTCCAATTCCCCACTCTTTTCTTGAAGAAGCTTCTCCATCCGCTCCATTCGTCCCGTGAACTCTGCCATCTGCGACCCATATTGTTGAACCTGGTGTCGTGTAAGTAATCATTATTTGATAAGTATCCAAAAGTCTGACCCGTGCGTTTAATGCATCAATAATTTTATCCTTCTCCTCGATCACTTGTCTCGTCACAAGATCTTCCTGCGCCACAACTCGTGTTTTTTCCCTTACAATCTAACCGGCGTTCAGATTAACGTCTTTTAATACCGTCTTCAAGTTACAACTCACTATTTCGGCTGGAAGGCCCTGGCGTGTCACAGCAGACTGTTCAGCAGGTCCATCAGGACTGCGTGAACGCCGACGAGGAGCGTCATGTCTCCGCCTAAGGTGGATCATTGGTCGAGTGATTACCAACGCGTTGGATGGCTGCGGTTGTATGTTCTCAGCACCCATCGGCTTTGGAGGGATATGGGTCGATGCAATGATGCTAAACTGGGTGGGTCCAGCTAGAGTGGGCTCTGTCTCCGTACTCAAAGGTTTCGGAAGCGTTGGCGGTTGTGGGATTGGAGCGTTGGTTGTTTGGTATGCCCTTTCATGAGGCTGGGGTGGAAATGAGAATGAGAATTCGCCTGGCATATGATTGTATTGATTCGAGGAAAGAGGATGGTCTGTTGTGGGTTGACGAGGGAGGGGAATATGCGTAACGCCTTCACCAGCTGGCCTGCCAGCTTCGTTCTGTGTATTATTTAGACAATGGGGGTTGTGACCCTGCAAAATAGATACGTACTGTTATTGACGCCATGGGTATTTCTTCGTGAGTTGCTTGAGTGAGAAAGGACTTTGCGAAGTGCAGCATTTCTTAAGTTGTGATATTTATTCTTCTGCGATCGATTCCTCTTTAGTACGCTTGAGTGACTGTAGTATGCCTTAACAATAATTCCACCAGTTGCCATCAAAATTGATTAGAAATGGAGAATTTATTGTGCAGTAGATAAATATCGTGAGCGGGAAATGAAGACTACAATAAGTAAGTCCGAACTGGCACGCTAGGCGTTGCAGATACTCAACGCGATGGTAACATTATTGTTGAAAACTGTATATTTAAACAAGGGCTGAGGGCAGAGGGCAAACACAGACTACTCTCAACACAAATCCAGAAATTCATGCCCAACAAACGCCCGCTTCTCCGTGCTCCAAGGGTATGCATTCAACCAGTTATCTGTCATTCGACACCTAATGCCAAATATCATTCCAAAGGTCAATCACTACGGCTTTCAGGGCAGACTGTACCGACACAACGAAGAAAAATCATTTTTCGCTCGTATCATTGCACAAGACGACCGATCGGTAGGACCCCTGAGGCAGACGCAGAATGCGTTCAATGACCACGCTCCGCGAGCGATTATCTACCATTTTAACGTTATTGTTCAGGAAGGACGAACCTACCACCCATTCCAGATTTCCTGCAAAGTTGGTGATGGCTTGCAGATCAATAAGACGCTGCTCAAGATGGAGGCGAGATGGAGAGGCGACTTAGTTGTGCTACGCATCGGAAAGCGCAATCCATTGTGCCCTGTGGATATGCGAGGAAAGGATGCCGCTAGAGTGAACTATGCGGTGAAGAAGTAAGCGCTACGTCATCCAAGAGTATGGTAAACTGATGGACATACCAAGATTCTTGAAGACTGTTGACCAGGCTTCTTTAACTCGTGCTGCGAAGGTGTTACGATTTCGCCGGATGTAGAGAGTTTTGAGTCGTACATGGAATATAATGGTGTAAATCACTGGATACGATACATGCACCTCTTCATCATACGAACACCCGTGAAAATAGAACCATTTCAAGAGATATTCAGTCCCATGGCGCACCCACAGGACCGATGAAGTCGTCGGCGTTACAACTGAAATTGATCTGCCTGACTTGCATTATAATTATAGCGGAGATTGAACCATACAACACGATCAGCGTCGAGCCCACAGCGTGACGCTCCACTGTACCTCCATGGTTGCGCCATGGTCGTATATTCATTACATATGCATTATCTGTGGTTGCGCCATAGTTGTTTTGCCTACAGGACGACGCTACTGGATCCTCCCTAAATTCAAATGATATCCCTCCTTGATGCTGAACGCCCCAAGGCCTGACAGACATTCAGCAAGTTAACCCTGCCTTATGCCACAACCTGAATCTCACCTTCGCAACTTTTTTTGCTGTTTCCGCAGTTTCTGTTCGACGACTGGCCTCCGCGGTATATTTCAAGTGTAGCTGGAGCATGTCGCGGACAGGCCAATCATGTTCGTAGTCCTTCAAAATCGCGTATTCATGTCTCACCGCTTCACAGACCTTGACGATCTTCTTCTTCTCTTGCTTGCTGAAGCTCTTCGATAAATCGAGCTTTTCCTTCGTAAGTTTATGAACTAAATCCTGTGAGTTTGTTAGCTTGGTTCTTCCAAGATGATGGCACCTTACTACAACACTCTCATAGACCCGGCTACTCCAGCCTAGCGTCTCCTGAAGGTTATACCCCCCCGACTTTGGTCTGCCTACCTGACCTCGGGGCTTTGGAATAAGGCGCGGCACGTCACTTGTGCAATCCTCAGACACAGAAGACAGCGAGTCATCACCGGAAACCCCAAACCTGACAGCATGGCGTTTCTGTACCGGCGATTCAGCAGACACTGACTCCTCACTGCCCTGCACAGCAGTGGCAGCTTGTTCAGTCTGTCTTCGATCCTTTTCAGCGGGCTTTGACATTGGCGGAGGAGTCTCTGCCACTCGAGAGAATCGCGTTGCACCTCTTACGGTTGAATTGTGATGCCGGTCGACATATGATGACGGAAGTGATGCTGGGGAATTCGACCGCCTCGGGTTTGGTATAGAATCGTCGATGTCCATTGGCGAAGGGGTGATAGCACGATAACGCGAGACTATGTTTGTGCTCGGCTCCACCCCAGAACGATTTCGCAGTCTTCCACTGGTCAAACTGAATTCCATCCGCCGACTGATCTTTGGGGGAGGGGGGAATAGTTGGTGCGTGAAGGCAATTCGTTTCGTAATAAGTGGTTTATGGCGTTCTATCTGGACGTTCATACTTGGATAATGGATGCCATTTCTCCCACCTCCTTTTAAACCTCTTTGTGTTGTCCTCGTAATTCTTATTCAATTCCTTTTATTCAGGTTACCATGGTGCGGCCGCTCATCGTGAATAGCGATGTTCCCAATCCGTCTCACCAGTGTCTAATTATAGCACTCAGAGGGTGAGCGTTCATTTTAAGGGACAATTATCTTAAGGACAATAGAAACGAGAAGGCATATAGCTCCAGGCATGGAATCGTTCTCGCAGCCCATTCTTTCCTGTGCTACTACGACTATTCTACTATGTTCCATTCCTTTACAGACCTGTTGAATTCCTTCCTCGGCTCGCGGGACGATGTTCGTTTATGTGATCCCGAATTTTCTGCACCTACTGACCTAATCTAATATAGGCCTACGCCAAATATGCGCATTTCACTGGAATAAAAGGTGCTATCAACTGTGTTCTCTTTAATCACGACGGCAGGCTTCTAGCATGCGGAGGTAAGTACAGACCTGTAAGTGAAGAGCTGACTGATTATCTATTTCAATCAAGGTGATGACGAGGCTGTTCGTGTCTGGGATACAGCAACGAAGAAGCAGAAACAACACCTCCAGGACCATGGGGGCAGATGGGGACAGGTAACTTGCCTTGCATGGCTTGTAGGCCTAGAATCGAAGGACGGATTGACACCACTTGCATTTGGTACTGGTCGGGGGCTTGTGGTTCTTTATCGCCAGACGAGGGAAAATGTAAGGCTCTTCTTTCCTTGATTCTGCTTGACCTAAGTTGGCCTGATCCAGAGCCCAATGGTCGAACTCTCTATGACACCGGTTTTCGAACCTAGTGATCCGGTGGAAGCCATGGAATATGACAGCGATAAGTCACGTCTTGCGGTATCCAGCCTCCACGGACGTGTGTCTGTTTATGAGGTTGGAAGAAACGGTGAGTACAACTAAAACGAAATGATTTACCGCTGACCTTTGCAAAGGGACGATTGCCATGCTTTGGAACGGCTTTGTGGACAGCAACAAGAATGCATGCATTGCACGAAGCATTCGGTTTTATGACGGAGGTCGCAAGATTCTAGTTTTCATACTGGAGACTGGAGCAATGTGAGTATTTGATCAGAGTCATGGGTTACATCGAATGACCAACATCAGGATCTGCCGCGATGTTGAATCAGGGAAAGAAGACTGGCGAAAGATCCTCAAATCCGGAGTGTGCGTGTCTTTCTAAATTATGTTCGCCAATTTAACAAAAGAATCTCTATAGTGGACACGCTGCTCTCTGCTCAGAGGGGAGACTGTTGCTCATCGAAAACCTTTCCAAAGGTTATGATTTGTATGAGCTTCCACGCTCTTCGCCGCTCTGCACCTACCCGATCCCAACAAAGAAGCGATGTGTAAAGGATGGCGCCTTTGCAGAGAATGATGACCTTATTGCCTGCGGAAGTGATCACGGAAAGGTCTATTTGTTTTCTTTGGACTCTTCTGAACCAATCCAGATACTGCATCAAGCAAGCAGCAATGCGGACGTGCAAGCAATTGATGTAGGTACTTTGTCCATACTGAACAGCAATCATTACTTATTTGGTGGCGGTAACAGACAGTGAGCACTGGCGATGGCCATCTCATTGCTAGTGGGATATCTTTGGACTTGTCTAATGTGGTCATCTGGCGTAAACGAGTGCGTTTGTTACTGATCAGACATGATTTCTCTCTTATTGTCTATGTAGGTGCGGTCGGCACAAGCACTCGACAGTCGCCATTGGATGTTGTTTTGGCTGAGTTGCTTGGTCGCTGGTGTGTTCATACTCTATGGATTATTGGCATTTCGAACACTGTTCCCCATAGAGGTATGTCATCATTGGGTTCAAGTTTACAGGGACACTAATGGAAAGTTTTAAGTTGACTTATCCAAGCCTTGTAGCCCTGGATCAGATTTGGGCCCGAGGCCAAACAGCGGCACCGCCAACTAATGGTAGGCGAAAAGGATGGGGAAAGTAAGGGGCTTCTTTGTCGAACGGAATGGACTGGCCTTACTGGTTAAGGTGCCTTCTACAGCGTACTAAATGCAGACTTTCCCTATAATCAGAAAATAATAAATATCTGGCGCAAATTTAAGTATTAGCCCGCTCATTGTCTGAGCGTGTACTGGACGTCTATCTGCCTCGTCCGAATGAGTGTTCAGGTTGCTCCCAACCTTCTTCTTACCAACGAACATCAACCTGCGGTGCTGGGCCCTGGCAACTTTCAGACAACATGCATGCAGCAAGGGATATCAATTTAATTTACGACCACAATGAGAATGAAATACAAATGCGATGGAAAAAGGCCAGCTTTATATCATAGGTGAGGAAGTGATTCACGAAAGTCATACATATGGAAACAAAAAGCCGAGAAATTGGAGACACAGCTTGGAAGCCTAGGAACACGAAGATGAGAAAGTGGAATATGTCAAGAAGCTGAAACTCACTCGAGTCCTCATCAGTTACAACTTACGATATTCTCTGACTAAGGCTAATATTGTCTCCCGATGTTCCGCTTGCATAGTCTTGATTGTCTCCCGATATTCCGCATGAAGAGTTTTCGTCAGCATGTCGTGGGTGTGGATTGATATAAGCTTGTCCCCAGTCCTGTTTTTCATGGAGGAAGCTAAGCAAATATTTCAATAAAGCTAAGCAAAAATGTAAAGGAAAACCATACAACTCCTGTCGCTGAGAGTCTTCTGAATTTGCTGGGGGCTTGAAGAAGGAAGAGAGCTACTATAGAGCTTCTGATATGGTCCTCTAGTTGGGCTGGACATGAGTTGGTCAGAGGAAGAGGCCTCAGGCTGGCTCGAACTTCCGGCCGTATCCGCCTTTTCAATTAAAGGAGCGAGTTGAGAATCGTCAGAGGAGACATTAACATTGTTAGGCAGGGCTGGACACATTATAAACCTCAGATATGAAGGGTTCCGACTGTGGTGTGGATGGAGGTGAGGTGCAAGTGCGAAGACGGACGGCTTGAAATACATGGCCATGAGGTTACCACGATGCCCATTACATATATATAATTATTTATTATCATATTGATCGTTGAGTCAAGCGTCTCAAGCTCCGACCACCCGATGTTTAAATTCGGGTTGCGCCTACCCCCGTTGAACCTTTGTTACTCCAAAATTCTTTTCTTGTGTTCGAGTTGTGCTTGAACACATGGCAACCACCCCTGCTTTCTTCCACGCAATGTCCTTGTCTGCAAATGGTTGGATAGTCTAGATTAGGGGTCCATTGTATTATATCTGTTGCGATGGTATGCTTTTCGTCTCGTATAAAACCACCTTTGGTCTAACTACCAAACCTCAGATTCACTGTTCTTGGTTGGGCGAGGACAGTCCCTTGGCCGCTCAAATCCTTTACAGCACGACTTCTGCTTAACATCGCTTACTGGTTGACTTGAAAACATGCGTGTGAGATGCGCTTGCACCTCAGGTGGATGTGGAGACCGCGGCGGTGTCGATGTCGATAAACGTACCTACGACAACCATTCTCGCAAGGACAAGATCGCACTTACTAAAAAGGCTGAGGAGCAAGCAGAATGTGCTATTCAGGACCAATTGGATGCCATTGCCGTCCACTTGGCCGCTACTACTCTTACCGATAATCTAGCGCCACGCTCATCTGTTGGTGGGAGACTTTGGTCCAAATCTGCCTACTCTGCGGCAAAGGAGAATGGAGAAGCGGAGTCAGCATCACGTCAACAATCAATCCGCGATCTCCTTGCACGCCTTGCTGAGATCGACAGCCAAGTCGATGCACTGAACGACAATGTTTGCCATGAGGTGCAAGTTTTGGACAAATCACACATGGCCGATTCGACGTTCCCTCTAAGGCATCTCAAGGCAGAGTTTCTACGGATCGAAATGGACTTGACCAAGATCACACTGAAGGCACCCTCTGTGGTGTCATTGAAGTCATCTGTCAAAGGAAAGCTGGACGGAATATCCGAGACACTGAGGTTGGCGAAGGCAAATTGGGCGGAAAAATTGGCCACTTCCCGATCGTCTTCACCCTCTGCGGAACCTGGTATCAAAGTATCAACAGGTACTTGTTTTCTCATATCATAGCTGGTGTACTCATAAATTGCTTTCTAGATCACTTTTTCCAACCAATTCTTCCGAAGACAGATCCCATACTTCAGTCGGTCATCTTCCTCGTTATTGCATGCCAAGTTGTGCTAGGCGCGAGCCGGGATGGGTGCAAGTTCATCTTCGGGGTGTTGCAATACGTCGTGCAACTCTGCTTCATGCGCTTTAATCCTAACCTCACTTCACTCGATCGCAAAATCTTGTCCGATTTCCCTGTTGATCCTCGACCAGTTGAAAAGGCCTTTGGACTAGATCCCGAGACCATTATCTATGCAGTTTGTCCAGATCCCGCCTGTCAGGCAACATACGCACCTAAATTCCAGAACGATTCCCCCATTCCTAATTACCCTTCACGCTGTCGACGTCGCCGAACAGGTAGAAGATGCAACACGCAACTTCTTCGTCCACGCACGCTCAATGGTCGAGTTGTCTACACTCCGATTAAACCCTTCGTCTACTTCCGGCCGGTTGATTGGCTTGGTCAACTTCTTTCTAGACCGGGCATTGAAGCTGAAATGGACACAGCATGGTGCAAATCAAAGGATTCAAATGATGGCGTAATGCGGGATATCTTCGATGGAGAAACTCTTCGTAATTTCAAAGGTCCGGACGGTCGACACTTCAGTTTGGGGAATGATGAAGGGCGGTACGCCTTTTCCCTTTCGGCTGATTTCTTCAACCCACTACGAAACAAGCAAGCTGGCAAAAAGATTTCTGTCGGGCTCATCAGCCTCGTTTGTCTCAATTTACCCCCGCACCTGCGTTACAAGCCAGAGAATATCTTTCTTGCTGGCGTTATACCTGGCCCTACGGAACCCCCACTGACAGCTATCAATCACTTTCTTCGTCCCCTCGTTGATGACTTTCTCAAAATGTGGGATCCTGGCATTCGATACAGCCGCACAGACGATCACCCTCATGGACGTTTGGTTCGATGTGCAATTGTCTGTGTAGTGTGTGATCTCCCAGCCGCAAGAAAAACGGCAGGATTCACTTCCTATGCTCACAACCACTTCTGTGCCATATGCGAGTGCACTCGGAAGGAAAACGGTTATGGCGATACCAACCTTCACGGTTGGAAGAGACGGACCAACCTCAGTTGTCGAAAAGCGGCTAAACAGTTTCGTCGTGCTGGTTCAGCAGCCGAGTCGATCGTAGCCACCACTGGGATCCGCTGGTCTGAACTCCTTCGCCTTCCTTATTTCGATCCCTCGCGCTTCGTTGTCGTTGATGCAATGCATAATCTCCTTCTCGGCCTCATCCACGAACACTTTACTGGCATCCTGGGTATCCAGTTACAACCTGATAAAGAGAAAGATGCTCCAGTACTTCGATGTGACTTCACCGACACTTGGACACACCTGGGCAATAAGGAACAAACAAGCATGAGGCGAATCATACGGTGGTTAGAGCATCCAATGTCCTTGCAGCTCTCCACTGAAGATGGAATGGCTTATTGGCTCAAGAAATTTTCTAACGAGAAGCTGGTCCTTTTAGAACTCGTTTGTCACGAACTGCAGTGTGCCCCAGTCCCCTTCGATCCTCGTAAACAAGGTAATTTTCGCCGTGCAGATTACGCTCGTGGAATCCTACAATGGGTAAATTTTTCCATTCTTTAATGTATGGGTTGTTTATGTACTTTTAACAGCGGCGCACACAACACGAGCAGGACATAGACCCCCTTGGTCATTCGGCAACACAAACCAAATGTGGTCATATCCTTATGAAGGAAGAAATGCACGCAATCCGCTCAGATATTACCCATCTTATCCGACCATCTTGGTTGACATCTGTTCCACATGAGCTCGGTTCTGCTAGTCATGGCAAACTCAAAGCAGACCAGTGGCGCGCTCTTGGAACCACGTTTCTTCCCGCATCTCTAATTCGCCTTTGGTCCCATGAGGACCCAGCAGATCCTCGGTCTGTTCGATGCCGAAAGATCTGCGACGTTACCATCTCGCTTCTCTCTGCCGTTTCAATTGCTTGCTCTCGAACCACAACTATCAAGCATGCGGACGCTTATTTGCAACACATGCAATCGTACCTTGAAGGTTTAAAAGAATTATTCCCCGAATATAAATTCTGTCCCAATCATCACATGTCGCTTCACCTTTACGAGTACATCAAATTCTATGGACCTGTCCATTCCTGGTGGACATTTCCATTTGAGCGTGTCATCGGGATCCTGCAGCGCATTTCAACGAACTACAAGCCTGGTAAGCATGTAGAATCACCTCAATGAATAGAACTTAATTGCTCCTCACTACAGGTCAATATGAAGCGACTATTGCCTGTTCCTTCGTTCGTGGGAATAATCTCCGCAACCTTTTCCACAGGAATGGAACACCTGAAGTCATCCTCAACTGCAAGCCAATGTTCCAGAGATTGGTTGATCCTCAAGTACGCGACACACTTGTTACCGACATTCTTACCCTCTTCACTGACGATGCCGACTCCGAAAATGATGGTCTCCTGAACGAATGCCAACTCCAACAACCGGTGCAATCGGCTGACGCGCTTCCTGTCGTACTACAGGACTGCCTCGTTGCTACGTATGGCCGTTGTTTGCATGCCCGCTTGTTGTCTCACTTGATGATAAGCGGCATCACCTATTCAACATCTGCAATCCACCTTGGTAATGCACTAATTCTTCTTAAATCTCCAGCACCGAACAAGTACCTTCCTGCAAGAATCGATTATATCGCTCAAATTCTGTTCGATGACACTGATGATGGGCATCTGGTGACATTCATTGCTGCCCGGAAATATAAGCCTTCCGCTGTCAATATTGATCCATTCCGTGCTTTCCCCTTCCTTCAAACCCAGCTCTGGAGCAGGGACCTTGATTCCCTCGAACTATACCCACTTCAATCGATCGAGTGTCATTTTGCACAAAGCCTGGTATCATGGGAGAATTCAGATTTGATGGTAATGATATCATTATCTCGGGTATGTGTTATCCATTGTGTTTTCTGCAGTCTGCTCATATTTCTTGAAGGAGATGATGGTTTTTGATATTTGAACTCACTTAGACCGCTCAGAGACCCGCTCAGAGAGGGCTTCATCGCACGAACAACTTTACTGTACCAGATATTCATAATTCTAACCCTCTGTAAAATTTGATTCTAAACTCTAATTTTCACATTACCTGTAAAGTCTGATGCAAAGTTTTTGACTTCTGTTGAGTTTCAAGTGGTAGTAAACGAAATGTGTTTGTGATTGTGAAATTCTATCCCCGTATTGTGTCTCCTGAAGCATCTTCCTTTAATGGAAATATAGAATTTTCAACCTATTTTACATAATGATCCACCTTTTGGAGATTTGAAATATTAAAATAAATTCCACTAGCAAAACTAGTTTTCATTTTCGTATCATTTCCGACCGCCTAAAATGTCACCAAAAATACAAACACGTCACAAGGAGTTTCACAATCATTTTACGGCTGGTAAGAGGACCCCCTGCCAGCAGTGTGTGAATACTTGACTGAAAATTGGATTAAGCTGACCTTGGGGATGTACCAGATGAAGAAGCCACCCTGATCCGATGATTCGGACACATGAGCACTCCATTTCATGGTTCATGTTCGGGGGAGTGTTTCGCCTGCGAAGGGATCCACTTATACTCTTTAAGCTCGGACCACTATGTTTCGGATTAAGCTGTGGTTCTCCTTTCTTCATCTCGTAGTTCGTTGAGGGGTAATGGGATCTCAAACAAAGGCACAATGAGAAAACTGAGAATCGTGGTGATAAGAACTGTGAAAGTACGATGAATGAGAAACAAATATGAGAGTAATATGAGTTGCTGTCCCAGTCTGGAGACGGGTGTCACATTTTCCGGGGATCTGGGAACCCCAGGTTTTGACGTGTGAACTCACGGGCAGTTCACAACCAAAGTTGTGACTCGCTTTGGGCCAAGTTCCAATGTTAGCCCAAGACAAAGGAAGAAAGTATGCCTTGGGCCCTAGATCTGCCCGTGAAGTTTGTCTCCCAATCATCAAGTGTTCGGTGAATGACTACGCTTCTTCAAATTCCGACCTGGAACTTGGAAGCTTAGCGGTGATGTCAAAGCAAATTAAAGTGCTGTATGAGAAAACCTATTTCTGTATATTGATGGGACAGGCCTCACACCGAGTAAAGAATTGGGGGATTATAATCCTGGACCCCCAAGTCTGTGGTAAGTTTTGGGAGGTTCAAAGTGGGATACCTCTTTACCGCCTTTATCGGCCTACGGCCATGGATCATTTATATACCACGTCGGCACCCGAACGAGATAATGCAAAGAAAAATCTTGGGTTTTCAGATGAGGGGATTGCGGGATATGTGGTTCCGGCATGAAGAAATTGTTTGGTTACTCCAATCGACAAACCTCTTGGAGATTTTGTGGTCCTGTCTTTCGTAAAACAAACTTTCCATACTATCCGAAGCAGTTTTTCTAGTACAAATTCGAGAATTCAGAATCGCACATGTCCGCATGTCCGGCTCCTGCTACAATCCATATACTTTTGTATTCAACTAGGCCTTTTCCTTGATAAAGTTATTCCAGGTATTTTGGTCGATTTTGATTCTTGAAGATCTGAATCTGGGCATTTCAATAAGCTCATAAACCTTAGCTTGAAGTTCTGCGACGCTGTCAAGTAAAACATTCAGAAATGCCGATTAAGTAGAGTTTTGCCAATTTCAGATCTTACTGACTGCGATCATTGGTTCGTGATGTGGTGCGTTGTTGTCAACATGACACGACGGGCAAATAGGTCTCCAATTGCTTCGGACGGGTGACAATCCAACACACTGTCCAACACACTGTCCAACACAGTC
>Ga0137375_10003851_pt1 | contig 17836 bp, 26 predicted proteins | sample SagtaG_24_FD_104936 | JGI IMG/M metagenome (GOLD analysis project Ga0137375, IMG submission 104936) | Vadose zone soil microbial communities from Sagehorn Ranch, Mendocino, California, USA - Sage1_R_113_16 metaG | ecosystem: Environmental > Terrestrial > Soil > Vadose zone | place: USA...
GCCCGTGCACGGCTGTGATCGGCTATGCAGTGGCGAAGGTGTAAATCGAGGTGTACAGTGCGGGTCACGTGGTCGCCCCGGCCCCGCGCAGGCACAACTGGTTCAGACTGCCAACGAGCGATTTAGCTTAGGACGCCGGCACGTCGCGGGCTGCAGCCAAGCACATCAGGAGCTGTCGATTGCCGACCATGGGCGACGACCCACCGCCCCTCATCGCCAGTGCGTTCAAGGAATACACCATCCTCGGCGCACTGAAGACCGACCTCCAAGGGCTCGTCTACTGGTGGGAACGACACCAGGAAGTACCTCGCACCCTCGAGGAAGGTGCGCGTGGGCTCTGGCACCTGGCGGCGCGCGTGAACCACGCGGACATTCTGTTCACCGGCAAGCGCCGCCCTGACTCGCTCGAGGGCGCTGTTTTCCGAACGCTACGTGACCTCGGTGTCCCCGAGCTGGGCGACCCATTTCGGCAGGCGCTGAGCGCTCCCGCGAGCGCGAGCGGGCTGTCCCTCGATAAGGTGATCAAGCGCATGCGGAACGCCTTTGCACACCGTAGCCACGACTTGCAGCAGCATGGGGACGATTTCGCGTTCTGGCGTCTATCCCAGAGCAACGCGAGTTTCCAGGCATTCTCAACATTACACGAGCTGAGAAGCGGCCCAGAACGCAAGTCCCGCCGCGACGGGTTCTACTGGCAGTGGCACCGCGAGCCGGAAGCCTGCCAAGACGAACAAGATTACGGCGATGAGGACAAGCACGCGCGAGACGGTGAACGGCCGCATAGATTCAACTCCCTCGATCTGAAATGTGGTGGCTGCTCCAGAGCTGGGCGCCCAGCTCAGCACTATCTGCCAGTTCATGGTCGCACGCGGACAAGGCGTTGTAGGCGGAAAACCAAGTTGTGGAATATGTCGTCGCGATAGCAATGTTGGGTAGACGCGCCAGCCTTCAGCGACCAGATGCCTTGGCGGTATTCGACACGAGGCACCCGAGCATGGCCAGCCTCTTGTCTTGGCGTTTATCGATCGAGGGCTGGACGGAAAGTCGAAAATGTCCAGCGTACTCAGGAGCGGTACATGGGTCCGACGTTCAACGATTCGTTAGGCGCGACACTTACGCTCCGCAGTAGGCGACCGGCGAGCGCGCGCCGCAGAAATTTCCAAAGGTGGCGCCGCCAAACTGCACGTTGATGGCATCCAGCGGGTCGAGCACGAATGACGCAGAAGTGCCCACAGGATATTCCGGGTCAGAGCTCGACAGAATACTTCCGACTGCTTCGGTTGGCGATGCGGAATTGAGCTGGACCGCGATATGCCCACCGACCGATACCTGGTTCGCGTTGACAGTGTCGCATGGTGGTGGCTCCTGGCCGCAGACGCGATACGTACGATATGAGATAAACGCGGCACCGTCACCGCCAATTTCGAGCACACGCCCATGTCCGGCCCAGAGACCTGCGAACGCCGAAAACCCGGCGCCGGCGGTTCCTGGTGCGGCGACTGGCGGATCAACTGTGCTACCTGTCCAGTACGTGATTCCCTGCTCGGTCAGAGCCCAGTGATCGAAGCCATTGGTGAACGTGGGTGTGTTGGTTGACTTGCGCCAGAAAGCCAGACCTGTAGTCGTATCTTGATGGACATCGCCGGTGCCCGCCGGATCGGCGTACTCACAGGTCGTCGGGGTACCCATCGCGGCCCCCAGCTGTTGGGATAAACTTCCGAAACCAGCGCGCAGTGTCGGCATTTGCCCTGGGGCGCAGCGGTCGGTCTGATCTGCGACTATGTGGCCTGGCGTGAGCGTCACTATTGCTAGCAGACATGCACACCCAATACGGCGGAGAATGCCGCGCGGCCATCCTTTAGATCGGCAAGCCAAAGGCGTGCACGATGGTTTTTAACCGAGGCAGACCGTCGTCTCCGCCTTGAACCAGACGGCGACACTCCGCCCAGTCGTGGCGGTCTGCTGCCGCTGCTGCCCCACTCTGCGCGAGGAATTCGGCAAGAACCTTGGCGGCGACTTCGGGGTCCATCGCCAACTCGGCATTGCCGATCAGGTCGACCTCCAACAACTTGCCATACTTTGTGTAATTCGTCTCCCACGTCAATTGGATGTAGCCGCGGCCATACCATGGGTAGTATCGAAGATTCGTCTTCCGCCAATCCTCATCTAACCAGAACGCCTCGCGTACTGGTTTAAACGTCGAGGCTGTCTCGATTGCAATCGTCGCAATCGCCGCGGCACACACGGCTTGGCTGGCAATTCCCCTGGCCTCCAGGGCGGCGTAGATGGCTGGCCATGCCGCGGAAATATCGTCCAGGGGGCATTGCGTGACGGTATGCATGGTGTCTGCTGTCCAGAAGTCCCAGCACGTGGGCGCTGGTGTCTTGGGGACCATCTGTTGTTGCAAGACTAATAGGCTGCTCATCCAGCACCCGTTTCGACCGCGATTCCCGCGGTTGGGTGCCAACTCACCACAGCATGAGTGAACGTCTGCACTACGTAGTCTCCGCCAACGTCTTTCGGGGCCGTAATCGGACTGCCCCAATCACGATAGGAATCGAGCCAAGCCTGAGTTATTGGGTCGTTGATGTCGAACCCGATCCGAGCTTGACCCGTCGATACAAGGTACGCCTGCCACAATGGCTCGAACATCTCCTCACGTGGAGTCATGGATCCCCCTACCCTCAGTCGACCGACGTCCCTCTGAGCAGCTGTCAACCCCCGCCGACGGCGCCGGATATAGTGAGGCACGGGCCGACGTTTGTCAACCGATTCCCGAAGCCAAGTTCAGTGGTTCAACAGCGACGAACCTAGACGAACCTATAGGTAAGGTGGAACGTCGAGTGGCCCTCGCGCAGCCTCATTCTTGCCAGCCTTGACAGCGGCGATTGCCTCTCCTACGCTCGTCCGTGGTCCCTTGGGGGGGAGCGAGAGAGAGTCCTTAGTCGGGAGGCGCAACTGACGATGGGCATCACCGTCGGTCAAGGTATGCAGGAGCTCATGGATAGCCTGCAGGACCATCCTGTCTATGGCCATGAGCAGGGCTTCAATGAAGACGGAAGTCAATACGAGAGATGCTGGGGTACGAAAGGGCTCTACATTAGCTCCAACGCCTCTGGGAATTGGGAGAACCTGGGCCCTTTTGGAGGCGACGTCTAGACGATCATTGGGCGCCGATCGATCTTCGTGGGCAACTACCGACATACGACGGCGCTGATCGTCAGACGTATCATTCAAGACCGTTCGCCGATATCATTGGTGTCGATGTGCACTACACTGCTGGGGCAGCGAACCAAACCGTCCGGCAAGTAGCGCAATATCAAGTGTCAGAGGACGCGCGTGAACAGACCAAAGCCGGTGTGCCTTTTCCAACGCTCGCCTATCACCTGTTCGTGGAGGAAAGCGGCGCAGTCTATTACGCGAATGATATAGGGCTGCGGACCTGGCACAACGCCGGCGCCAACCACAACGCGACACACATTAGCGTCTGCTACGCTGGCGACGATCAACCGACGCGAGCCCAGATCGAAGGAATCGGGCGCGCAATCGCGTGGTGTCAGCGACAGCTCGGGCGTGAGCTGTCTATCAGCGGGCACAAGGATGCGCCGTACGACACCCGCTGCCCTGGCGATCCGTGGCCCGGCTGGCGGCAGGAGTTGCTCGATACGGTAGCGCGGATGTAGGCGCCGGCTGTACATGTCGCATGGTTCCTCGTGGAGGGCTACCGCGCGCTTGCATCGCCAACCGCTGCGCTGCCGCCAGGATAATCGTGAGTGGCCTGGTGACTGTGGACGGCTCGCCGATCGCCAGTGCCAGAGTCCAGCTGTTCGACGTCCGGACATCAACGACGTCTCCGTGAACAATGGCGCCCTGGTCCTGCCGGGCGTCACCAGGGGTGCTCAGAGGCTGGCCGCTATTCCACCGGACACCAGCTGGCGAGATGAGCGCGCCATGCAAGCTGCCGACAAGAGTCCGACGGGCGACGCTATTCGAGGCGCCGCCAAGCTGGTCGAGCACGAGGACGTTCAGCAACTCGTCTCGGTTAAGTGCTCGCCTGGCGTGGAGATGCCATCGGGCCGCTTTTCGCCGCAGCATAGCTGCCGGTGTTGGCAGCCGTCGTTAGGTGGTTTGTAGTCATACCTGGTCGGATTAATTCGGCCTGGTTGGCACGGATAATGATACCATTTGTCCGGACGGTTGGTGATTGGAGGCAACGCGACCGTCGCCATGGAAAAGATCGAGATTCGACACAATCAGGTGTACCGTCTGGCGCTTCGGCATCGCCGACGACCGAAGCGGTTGGCCGCGCTGCTGCGGCGGCTGTTGCACAAGCGCTCGTAACAGGGCGCATCCAGCTACATCGAGGCTCGTGTGTCTCGAAACGCGCCAGAACGCGCCGCGAGATCAGGGCTGAATTGCTGACGTGGATACCAGGGTCTGGAGCGAGTCGAGTGCGCCATTCCACGCGGCTTCGGCGTCCGCTCGCTCCGAGGGGGCGATCGGCTCTTCCCGTACGTGAAGCTCGGTGCGATCCCGGTCGCGTTCGACGAGATCTACGGTCACCAGTGTCTCGCTGCTCGGCTCGATGTCATCGCGCGCCTGGTGCTTCCAGGTCATGACCAGCCGCCGTTCCGGGACGAACTCGCGATACTCGCCACTCACCACGTGTACCCCGTCGGCGCTGCGCGTCTCCTGACGAAATGAGCCGCCAGCCCGCGGATCAACGGAGGCGGCGTCAACTGCCCAGCGTTGCATCAGGGGCGGCTGCGTCCATGCAGCGAACACCGTCCGCCGCGATGCGTTGAGGTTCCGCACCACGGTAACGCATGCTCCCGGCTTTTCCATGTTGTGCGTGCGCTTGCCGTCCACTTGCATACGTGCTGACTCGCCGCAAACCGCGTACCAGCCGATCCGCGATCACATCCGCAGCTCTACCAGTGCAGCAGCAGACTGTTATCAGGCTGCATTTTGACTTCGGTGCCGAATGGTGCGCAGACCCGGTTCAGAAGATCGCATAGCCAGCTCGCGTCCGCGTCTGAGGCGCGCTCTAACCTCATGCGGCTGACCTGCAGAGAAACCAGCCGCGCCTCAACGAGCTGGCCGTGCTTAGGATCGACCTCGAGTGTAACAGCCAGCCTCAACTCGTCCCGAAACTCCTCGTACCCACGGATGCCTTCGTAGTCGTCCACGAAGTCGCCGCACCCGTACAAGATCAGGTGGTCCCGATAGACCTCGAGCGACTTCGGATGATGCGAGGAGTGCCCGTGAACGAGGTCAACCCCTTCGTCGATCAGACCGCGTGCGAAGTGGATCTGCTCGGCGGGTACCGCGTAGCCCCAGTTGCCACCCCAATGAATCGAAGCGACGACGACATCGCCTGGGCGCTTCGCCTCACGGACCTGACCGCCGATCCGCCGGACACTCTGTTCGGAGAAGTCGTCGAGCAAGTGGACGCCTGGGCGATCGCACGTGGCGCCCCACGCATGCGGAATGCCGCTAGTGGTCGAGCCGATTGAGAAGACCAGCACGCGTCCCTTTCCAGGGATGTCCAGCACAGCGGGAGCCGCAGCTCGAGCCGCGTTCAGGCCGGCGCCGGCGTGAGGGATGCCCGCCCGATCGAGGCTGTCGATTGTCTCGCTTAGGCCGGCGTACCCCCAGTCGAGCACGTGATTGTTCGCCAGACAACAGCAGTCGATGCGGGCTGTCGTGAGGCAGTCGATGTTGCGCGGCGACATGCGGTAGAGGACTTCTTTGGCCGGCCAGGCGGCATCGCTCGACGTTATGCAGGTCTCGAGATTGACGATCCTGACATCCGCCCGATGCAGCTCCTCGAGCGCGTCGCCCCAGATGTGGCCAAAGTCCACCGGCCGAGGGATGGGGCCGCTGGCCTTTTCGGCGAGTCGCACGTAGTCGCAGGCATCACGGATGTGCGACTCGTAGAGAACTGGCAGGCCAGGATGGGGTAGGACCTGATCGACGCCACGGCCGGTCATCACATCGCCGCAGACGAACATTGCGATCGACTGGGGCTGATTCGGCGGCATTCAGCCCCGCGTACCGTCCTAGGCAGGGTGAGGCAGCGTCGACTCAGCCGCGGCTACCTGCTCCTTCACGCTCACGAAGCTGTCTGGCGTCACCGACAGTGAATCGATGCCCGCCTCGACCAGGAAGCGTGCGAATTCGGGATAATCGCTGGGCGCCTGCCCGCACAGACCAACTTCAGTTCCATGATGGTGCGCACGCTGGATGACATCGCGGATCAGCGTCATCACCGCCTCGTCGCGCTCGTCGAACAGTGGCGCCAGCATGGTCGAATCTCGGTCGACCCCGAGGACCAGTTGCGTCAGGTCATTGCTGCCAATGGAGAAGCCGTCGAAGCGTGATGCGAACGCCTCGGCCAGGATGACATTGGATGGCACCTCGCACATGACGTACACCTGGAGCCCGTTCACGCCGCGCACCAGACCGTTTTCGGCCAGCACATCGAGCACCTGGTCGGCCTCCGCAGGTGTGCGGCAGAACGGGATCATGACGACGACATTGGTCAGCCCGATGTCGTCGCGAACGCGGTGCAAGGCTCGACACTCCAGCGCGAAGGCGGCGCGGAACTGCTCACTCGCATAGCGGGTGGCGCCGCGGAAGCCGAGCATCGGGTTCTCCTCATCTGGCTCGAACTGGGCGCCACCGATCAGGTTGGCGTACTCGTTGCTCTTGAAGTCGCTGGTGCGCACGATCACCGGCTTCGGGTGCCAGGCCGCGGCGATCCTGGCGACGCCATGCGCGAGCCGATCGACAAAGTACTCGGTTTTGTCGGCGTAGCCTGCCGTCAGTTCATCGATCTGCTTGCGGACAGCGCGGTCACGGATCTGCTCCCAATGCGTAAGCGCGAGAGGGTGCACTTTGATCAGGTCGCCAATGATGAACTCGATGCGGGCCAAGCCGACGCCATCGGCTGGCAGTCGCCACCAGCGCAGCGCTTCGGCAGGGTTAGCCAGGATCAGCATGACCTGCGTTCGTGTCGCGGGCAGCTGCTCAGGATGCACTTCCTGCTTCTCGACGTGGGCGATGCCCTCGTACACGTGCCCCTCGTCGCCCTCGGCGCACGAGACGGTGATCTCCTGGCCATTCCTCAACACTTCGGTAGCGCTGCCCGTGCCGACGACGGCAGGTAGGCCCATCTCTCGACTGACGATCGCCGCGTGCGAGGTGCGGCCACCGTGGTCGGTGACGATCGCGGCAGCGCGCTTCATGATCGGGACCCAGTCCGGATCGGTCATTTCGGTCACCAGGATGGCGCCGTCTTCGAACGTGTTGCCGTCGCTGGGCGAGCGCATGATGCGCACCTGTCCAGTGGCAACGGACCCACCAACGCTCAGGCCACTGAGCAGTCGACGTCCGGTTTGGTCGAGCTTGTACGTGTGCAGCACGCCCGCGGCTTCGCGTGAGTGGACGGTCTCGGGTCGAGCCTGCACGATGTGCAGCGAACCTGTCTCACCATCCTTCGCCCACTCGACGTCCATCGGGCGGCCGTAGTGTGCCTGGATCGTGCATCCCCAGCGCGCGAGCGTCAGGATCTCGGAGTTGCTGAGCACGAACGCGTGGCGCTCTGCTCTGGTTGTCGTCACATTGCGCGTTGCTGAGCGGTTGGCATACACCAGCTTGCGCTGCTTCTGGCCAATGGTCTTGTCGATGATGGGGCAGAGCTCAGGTCGATCGAGCAGCGGCTTGAACACGACGTACTGGTCGGGCTCAATGGTGCCGCGAACGACGTTTTCGCCGAGGCCCCAACCCGCGTTGATGAGCAGCGTATTGGGGAAGCCCGTCTCGGTGTCGATTGTGAACAACACGCCCGCCCCCGCCTTGTCGGACCTCACCATCTGCTGCACGCCGATCGACAGGGCCACCTTCCGGTGGTCGAATCCGTGCTCCTCGCGGTAGGCGATGGCGCGGTCCGCGAAGAGCGACGCGAAACAGGCGCGGCATGCCTCCAGCAGCGCCTCTTCGCCTTCGACATTGAGAAACGTTTCCTGCTGACCTGCGAAGCTGGCGCTGGGCAGGTCTTCAGCAGTGGCTGAGCTGCGCACCGCAACATCGACCTGGTCGCGCTGCAACTTCGCGCTGAGGTCGCGGTAAGCATCAACGATCGCACTGGCCAGCTCTGGCGGGAACTGAGCCCGTGCAAACAGTCGGCGAACCGTTTTGCTAGCCCGGTTCAGCGCCGCACCAGTTGTGCGGTGGCTGAGAGCCGATTCGATTTCCGCGCGCAGACCATTCGCGTCGAGGAAGTCCCAGTACGCCTCCGCCGTGGTTGCGAAACCTGGCGGCACATCGACTCCCGCCGACCGCAGGTTCCGAATCATCTCGCCCAGCGAGGCATTCTTGCCGCCAACGCGGTTCGTATCGCGAGCCGACAGTTCGCTGAGATCGACGATGTAGCGGCTATTCATGATCTTTCGCCGAATTAGAGCCGGCAGGATGCGTTCCACAGCCTTTCAGGCGGGCTGGCGGCATGCCTTCTGCGGGCTTGTCTGGTAACGAGCAAGGAGACTGACGTTATGCATGCAACGCACTCCGTGGACCAGGCACTCGAGCAGCTCCGACCGATGCTCGATGCTTATCGCGACGGCCATATGAGCATGGCCGAGATCACCAACTGGCTGGCGGGCTACGAGGCCGAACTGGCCGAACGGGACGCCGTGTGGGAGGAAGCCTCACGACGCATCCGAGTTCTCCTCAGTGAGGTCGAAAGTGGCTACGGCACCAAAGCGACCATCCACCAGGGCCTGGATTCGCTCGCGCGTGATAGCAGAGCGCGATCAGAGCGCTGACGCCTTCGCGCGCAACTGCGTCTAGCTAGCTAGTAGTGTCCCCGAGTCCGGGTTGAAACTACCGCGGCCGTAGTGGCCGCCACCGCGGCCAGGGTACGTTGCACGAGGCGCTCGTCAGCCTGCGTGCCATGTGTCCGATGCGGAACACCCTACTAGCCAACGAGCTGTAGTTGCCGCCAACGACAACACCCTCGCGCCGGAGCGTCTCGTCGAATGATTGCCAGCCGATGCCGGCGGTACGTGCACGGCGGTCACTGTCGGCGAGGAGAACGCTTCGTCGCGCGAGATCGTGCCCGGCGCCACGCACCTGTTCGAAGAGCCCGGCACACTCGACCAGGTTGCTCGCCTCGCGCGCGACTGGTTTGTGCGGCACCCGGCCGAGGCGCAAACCGCACCGCAGCGGCCCGCGGCCTGATTCGTCCGCCGTGGATCGCCCTTAGCGATTCGGTCTTTAGCTGCTCGGAGTGCGGTAACCGACGAGTGGCACCCGTTCGTGGGTCGCTTGCGCGCCGCACTCAGGGCAGCTCGGTGGATGATCCCGCACCTCCTCGTGCTCGTGGATCGGCCTGGTCACCTCGAAGCGCTTGCCGCATTCACCACATTCGAATTCGTAAATAGCCATGAGCCTCCTCCTTTCACCTGAGCCCGGCGTGCATGAAGCGCGCCACGCAGCGCGCGCGTTTTCGAGGACTTAGCTTACCGCGAGTGTCTCGCCGACTCACGGATCTCGTCGTAGGCATCGTCGAGCTCTGTACGGATCAAAGCAGCGGTGAGTCTTGCAAAGTCATGCTTGGGAACGAGCCGCGACAGTCCTTCGGCCGTGGAGGGCAGGCCAAGTCGTCCCGCGGCACGCCGAACCCTGCGGTCCACATACGGGAATGCCTCGTCCCAGATCGCCTGGGCCTCGCGGAGAAAGATGTCTGCTCCGACGGGGCCGATTCCGCTGAATTCCTGCAACAGCGCGTGCTCGCGTTTGACGTCCACTCCAGCGGCGTCGCGCAGCTTGCGAACGTCGCCACGGTACTTGTCGAGGACCAGCGCCGCCGTGTCGCCCAGCATCGTCGAGGTCCGCTCGTCGTAGCGTTTGTAGCCGTGCCAGGTGATGACGTCCACGCGGTCTTGCCAGGAAGCAGCCGCCATCTTTTGCGGTGTCGTCAGGCCCGCTTTGATGAGCGCTCGCGTCGCTTCGATCGCGTTGCCGTAAGCAATACGCGCGCTCAACAGCAGCGACATGTACAGGTGCTGAAACAGCACGGCAGGGGTGTTCTTTTCCAGCTTGATGCCTGCCTGCTTGTCAAACGTCACGCCCTTGTGCTTCAGGAGCGCCATCACCAGGTCGTCTTGCATCGCTCAGCGCCAATTGCCACGCACGAGTGTCAAAAGAGGGCCGCACCCAGGACGGCGGTGGCCGTGCCGTCCAGGAACGCCGCCGCTGGACTCACAGCGTTCCACAACTGGCCGGCGACGACACCCGCAACCAGGCTACTGAGGCTACCACCGTTTAGAACATCCCGATGGTCGAGGACCGCAGGTGGCCCGGCGCCAGGTCGGTCGCCAGGGTCTTGCCGCGCCGCCCGCCGCTCGAGCGGCCAAATGTCCTGCCAGAGACTGCCGACTTCGTCGGCGAGGCGAAAGACTCCGCCGCCGCTGCTTACGATGTGGTAAGCGCAAGACTCACCCGATCGCTTGCGCTCCGCCGCGGGTTAGCCACGTGCCGCTAGAGTGGCGGTGGCGTGCCGCGGGTGTCTTCCTCCCACGGGTTGTAAATCGTCTGCTCGCGCGCGTGGCCCTGGCGGGTCATCCGTTTGCTGTTTGCGGTTTCTTTACGACCGCCCCTGGCTGCCTGGCCAGTAGGCGCATCGGTTTGTCGCGATTTGGGACTGGCTGCTTTGTGGACGCTCAACTGCTTCTTGGCCATACTGTCCTTGCCGCAGAGCGCGCGCCACTGGCTTCGCTTACCCAGTGACACCTCGCACGGCTGCAACAGCCCGTGAGGCAGCCTCCGAGGACGAGGTGGACGTGTCGACAACCACCGCGTTGGCTAGCTCGGCCGGTGGGCTGTATGCCGCCTTGAGCGCTGGCCACAGCTCCAGCTGGGCGTCCGAAACGGTCGATTCTCCACGCCCAGCAAGTCGAGCACGCAACTCGGCTTCGTCAGCCTCGCAAACGAAGACCATCAAGCGCGAGCCCAGCCGTGAAGCGAGCCGTCGCACCGCTGCTCGCTCCTCGGGCTTGCCGTGCGTCGCGTCGAGTACCACCGAAACACCGCGCCGCAGCCACCGCGCCGCCCGACGGCGCATGGTCGCATACGTGCGCCGAGTCATCGACGAGCTGTATGCGCCTTCGCCGAACCGCTCGCGCTGACGCTGCCGCGGCCCAACGCCGGCCAGCTCCTTGCGCACGATGTCCGATGACAGATGGACGAGTCCGAGGCGTCCAGCAAGTGCTTCAGCCAACGTCGTTTTGCCGCTCGCGGGCAGGCCCATAGTCACCAGCAGCAGCGGCCTACCGAACCCGACCGCGTACGCCCAGGCGAGATCGAAGTACGCGCGCGCCTCGGACTCGATGCCCAGCGCCTCGTCCTGCGCCAAACCTGGCTGGCCCAGGCGCATACCCAGCACTTTGCCTCGAACGTAGGCCCGATAGCAGCTGTAGAAGTCGATCAGCCGAAGCAATTCGTGGTCGCCGCTCGCCTGCATGTAGGCGTCAACGAACGCGAAGCTGAGGTCCGCGCGTCCGCGGTGCGCCAGGTCCATCGCCAGGAACGCTGCTTCTGCCGCCACGTCGGCACAACGGAACCGCGCCGCGAATTCGACGCAATCGAATAGGCGCACGCGGCGGCCCTCGACGCAGATGCTCGCCGCGTGCAGATCGCCATGTCCGTCGCGAATCATCCCGCGCGCCACACGCCCTTTGAACAGGTCCGATTGCTCGCGCACGAAGCGCTGTACGTGGGCGCGGATCGACTGGTCGAGCTCCTCGGCGAGGCTGTGCCCGAGTAGGGGCGCAGTTTGTGCGAAGTTCTCATCCCAGTTCGCTCGGATCGTGGCCAGGCTGCCGTACTCGTCCACACCAGGTCCCGTGGCGGCAGTTGCATGAAATCTGGCCAGATGGTTCGCCAGGCGCCGCATCAGCCGCTCGTCGGCGGCACCTGTGGCGAGCAGCCGCGGCAGCATCCCATCATCCGGGAGCCGCCGCATGCGTACAGCGGGCTCAACCGCTCGCCCCGAGCCACCCATCCGCACGTGTCCATCGCGCTCGACCACGTCGACAACGCCCAGATAGACGTCTGGACAGAGCCGTCTGTTCAGGCGGACCTCCTCGGCGCAATCAGCAGCACGTTTCTTGCGCGAGGAAAGGTCCACAAAACCGAGGTCGACCGGTTTCTTGAGCTTGTACGCGTACCGCCCGGCCGACAGAACCCACGAGATGTGGGTCTCCTCCAGTCGGACGTCCTGGGCAGGATGCGGATACGCTCGCGGCGAGAGCAACTTGCGGATCATCGGCGGCGTTCGAGTTGTGGCCATGCTCGGGTCGCCGTCCGGCACAACGCGTGCCCCGGAGGGGGGCGATCTCAGAGCATTCCAAGATCGCCTGGCTACATCAGAGACACTATGCCTGTCGACCAGGCGGCGACGATCGGCATGGACACCGTGGTCACGATCCAGGTCGTCACATGCCACTCGAGGGAACCATCGTCGGTTCGATCTTCAGGACGGCCGTCGGCTCGACGATCGGTTGACTCGTGGCGATCTCCAGCCAGTGCCGCTCAGGATCGAGAACGAAGAAGTGCAACCGGGTCTATCGGACGGAGCGGCGGCTTGACGTGAGGCGAGTCCTGGTCGCACGCGTGGGTAATGTGCTGCCTGGCGACGACGGCTTCGGCGTTGCTGTTGCTGACCATCTTTCGGCGAGCGGGCTGCTGCCGGCCGGAGTTGACCTGATCGAGACGGGCATCGGCGGCATGGCCATTGTCCAGCAGCTAGCGGACGGGCACGACGCGCACTCATCGTTGTTGATGCGGTTGATCGTGGCGCCGCCCCTGGGACCGTGTTCGTGCTCGAGCCCCAGGTTCCAGAGCCGAGCTCACTCCATCTCGACGATTGGCGCCCTCGCTTCTCGAACCTCCATCTGGCCCGAACCAGCGCGTGTGTTCGTGTTGGCGCGAGCCTCGGGATCCTGCCCGATGAGGTCCAGATCGTCGGTTGTCAGCCCCTGTCGTGCGATCAGATGAGCGACCGCCTCAGCCCACCCGTGGCGGCTGCGGTGCATGTCGCCAGCCGACGGGTGATCGAATCGGCTTCGCAGGCAGTCATGTGCGGAGCAGCGGTTTAACCATGTGCCAGGCCACTCCTCGACGAGTGCTGCAAGTCGACGGTGATCGGCTGCAGGTCGATTTCGATGAACAGCCGATGTGGGTGCACGCCGTCGGACTGCCGGGCATTCAGCTCGGCGAGTACGAAGTCGTCGATGCCGGTCAGGCGCTCGAGCGAATGGACCAAGCGGAAGCCGAAGAGCTTCTTGCGTTCTACGCGAGCCTCGAACAGCTACTCAACGACGCGAGCCGCTGATTCCGCGGCATCGTAGCCGCGGCGGCTGGAATACGGTGTGCGGTTATGCCCATTAATCCTACGTAAGACAAGGAGCACGGGAACCGTGCGAGTAGACCTGGACGCAAAGGTGCGAACGCGCGATGGCGAGGCCGCCGGCCGCGTGCAGCGCGCCATCGTCGATCCGGGAGCGAACGAGGTAACCGATTTTGTGATCAGCACTGGCGGTCTCTTCGGCCACGACGTCCTCGTGCCGCGCGAACGCCTCGAGGCGGCAAGTCGCGAAGGCGACTCGATTCGACTCGACCTGTCACTCGATGAGCTGAAAGGGATGCCGAGGTACGAACCTGCCGATTACACGGTGCCGGCCAACGGCTGGGAACCGCCGGTTGGTTATGCCTACCCGGTCGCCGGATTTGTCTGGCCGTCAGGGTATCTCTGGCCCGGTGAGCCAGCGGCCGCGCAGAGGCGCGATGACTTCGATGGCGAGCTCTCGCCAGCTATTGAGAAAGGCACGGTCGTGCGTGACCGCGCCGGGGATGAGGTCGGCGTCGTCGACGACGTGCGATTCGACCCCGACACGGGACGACTGCAGGCATTGGTCGTCCGCGCCGGCGGAACGATTCAGACCTTCTTCGGCGGCGGTGAGACGCGCGAAATCGATCGAGCGGACGTGGAGCGCGTAGATGAAAGCAACATCTACTTGCGGCTCGACAAGGACGCGATCATGCGCTCGTTGGACTGACCGCGCCGCGCGCTCAGGCCCGCGTCTGATAGAGGACGTCCCCGGCGCGCCGTTCGGGCTCGCCAGCCTGTAGTGGCGCCACGCGCTGATGAACAAACTCCGCCAGAGCGTGCACGGCCGCTTCGAGCTGTTCTCGCGTGTCGAACACGGTCATGACCACGACCTCGTCTTCAGCCGTGCGTACGACCGTGTAGGACTGAAAGCCGGGCTTCTGGGACAGTTGCGTGCCAATCTCGCGCGCCGCGGTGTCGTCCGTCGAGCCGCCTCGAGCCGTGCTGGTTGGCTTCAGCATGTACACGGGCCGTCACGGCCGCGGCCAATTGGGACGAACTGTCGGACGTGGTCTCCAACCAACAGGAGCTGCGGGAAACGTTGCTCCACGTGCCTGGAGTGCACTCCGTCGGCCAGAGCGGCATGGAACAGTCGTCAGTCGAGGGCCACGTGACTGTTGGGTACGGCCCGCAGATCACGACGCCAATCGCAATCGAAGACGCTCTCCGCCAGCGCGGCATCGCCGTCATCTCCGCCACGGGTAACTCATAGGCAATCGCGCAAGGCGCGGCGACCTCGCTTGTGCGCTCAGGACGTGCTCGCTAGCGCAGTAGCGGAACAAAGTGCGCACCAATCAACACGGCTTGGCGAACCAGCCGGCCCGAATGCTTGACGAAGGACGTCACTTCATCGTCACCACCCGGGCCAATTGGTTGAACCAACCGGCCGCCATCGGCGAGCTGTGCGATGAGCGGCTCGCTCACGTTCGGCGCCGCGGCGGCGACGATTATCCCGTCGAAGGGCGCTTGCTCTGGTAGCCCGGCGGACCCGTCGCCGACCATGACAGTCGCGTTGCGCAGCCCCGCTGTGGTCAGGTTCTGGCGCGCCTGCTCGGCAAGATCGGCAAACCACTCGATCGAGAACACCTCTCGAGTGAGAGTCGCCAGAATGCCCGTCTGGTAGCCGAGGCCTGTTCCGATCTCGAGGACCCGTTCATGGCCATCCAGTCGCAACGCCTGAACCATGATGGCCACCAGCGACGGCTGTGTTGTGACCAGATCATGTCCGATGGGCAGCGGGACATCGTCGTACGCGCTGTCTCGGGACGAGGGTGGAACAAACGACGCCCGCGGGACGCGCTCGTACGCAGCGAGCACGCGTGAATCGCGGATGCCCATGCGCCGCAGCACATCGACAAGATCCGACTGCGCTGCTGGCCGTGCGTTCATGCAACGATCGAGATTGTAAATTAGCCGCCAGGCGCCTCGACCGCCCGCCATCGACGATCTCCGCACCAACTGCGACCCAGCGCTGGTGACCGCCGCCGCTGGTGTGCGGGCTCAGGCAGTGGGGCCGCTGCTGCCTAAAAGGCGGTCGATTTCGCGGCGATCCTCGGCCGAAAGGTGCCAGCTCGCCGCGCGGACGTGGTCGTCGACCTGCTCAGGCGACTTGCCACCACAGAGACAGACCGTCACTGCCGGGTGCGCCAGCACCCAGGCGATGGCAAGCTCGAGCAGCGTATGGCCGCGCTCCTCGGCCCAGCGGCTGAGCGGCGCCGTCCAGGCTAGCACCTGGCTGAACTCCTCGCCCTGAAAGCGGGCCATCTGGGCGCGTTCGTCGTCCGGGGCGAAGGCGTGCCCGGGCTCGTAGCGCCCGCTGAACAGACCCTTGGCCAGCGGGCTGTGGGCCAGCACGCCGATATCTCGTTGCTGGCAGTAAGGCAGGATGGCTGCTTCGATCCCGCGGTCCAGGAGGTTATAGCGTGGTTGCAGGGATTGGAAGGACCAAGCCCGCCGGGCGGCCTCCATTTGCGGCACGTCGAAGTTGGAGACGCCCACGTAGCGGACCTTGCCGCTGGTGACCAGGCGCTCGAACGCCTGCATGGTCTCGTCGATCGGGTGGTGCGCATCCCAACTGTGCGCCTGCAACAGGTCGATGGTCTCAACGCCGAGCCGTCGCAAGCTGCGTTCGGCGGCCTCGGCGATGTGGCCGGCACTCAGGTCATCGCCGCGCACCTTGGTCGCCACGAATATCCGATCGCGGGGCCCGGACCAGGTGCCAAGGGCGCGGCCGACCAGCTCCTCGGACGTGCGATATGCCTCGGCGGTATCGACAAGGGTCACGCCCTGCTCGAAGGCGTGATGGAGAGTTTTGATGGCGTCGCGGTCGCCGATGGTGCCCATGCCGCCACCGATCGGCCATGCACCGAAGCCGATCACCGGGACAGACGGGCCGTCGCGGCCAAGCTGGCGCTGCTGCACGCTGAGCGTTCCGCCTGCACGATACCAACCATCGCCGGTCGTCCGCGCTCCGGTTCTGGCTGGGCTGGCCGGGACGGGGCAGTCAGCGACAAGCGCCGAGACCGGACGCGTGTCTTCTTCTGCCGACTGAAGAGCGCTCGACGAGCCGCCTGCTCGCCACACTCGATGCGTGGGTCGCCGTGATGCCGCAGGACGCTCGGGATATTGCCATTGGCCGCTTTGTAGGGATCCGACAACGCGCAGCGTGTGGCGATGCATTGCGAGGTGCTGCTGTATGGCTATTTCCGAACGCACGGGTCCTCAGTTACACCGAACGTTCCCGATCCCAAGCGCCGGTGATCTCGACGTTCTGATCGAGCATGACCGGTGTCGGGCATACGTCGAGATCTTCGCGGCGGGTGCGGCCGTCACGGGCGCCGTGCGCCGCGCCGAACAGATCGCATCCTGACAGCGCTGCGCGACGTCGGGCCCACTGACTTTCAGTCCGTCGTGGCGTTCGATCGCCGAGCTATGGTCCAGCCGAGGTCGACCTGCTGCAGCTGTGCTCGCTGGTGATCAACGGAATCTGCGCCGAGAGCCTAGCGCCGTTCCTGCCCGAGCTGCTGCGCCGCTTGCGGCACTGGCACGCGCTGCAAGATGTGCCCGCTGAGGTCCAGGTGCGTGCGACACGCATGAGCGCGGCCACGGTTGATCGTGCGCTACGTCCCTATCGTGTGCAGCACGAGCGCCGCGCCTGATTCGTAAGTTCGCAATCGGCTACGTCCGGCGGTGAATGACTGGGGGCCGAAGCGGCCCCCAGCCTCGAGGCCGGCCAAGGCGAGCAGGGCCAAGTTCACCACGATTGGCTGGGCCTCGTGACGGCGGATGTGCGTGATGATCGCGCCGACCATCAGCAACACCAGACCGACTGCAGCCAGCGGCACCAGAACCGGCGCGAAGTCGAGCGTGCCGGGCAGGATCAGGCCCACCGCGGCCAGGACCTCGAGGGCGCCTCGCATCAAGAACCCGTCGCGCGCATCCGCTTCTGCGTTGCCGAGTCGTTGCTCAGCGTGATCACCGGCGAGGTCGGCGTCGGCAAGACCGTCGCGCTGCGTGCTGCTACCAGCCAGCTCGACCAAGCGGCGCACCACGTCGTCTACCTGGCAAATCCGTCCGTCGGCACGCGTGGGCTGTACTCGACCATCGGCCGCGCGCTAGGCTAAAATAGGCGCCGTACCGCGCGGCTTCCAGCTGCACTGGTAGCTCATGTGCAAGGCTTGTTGGCCGCCGAAGAACACGAGCGTCGACCGCGCGTCGTGTTCATCGTCGACGAGGCCCACCTGCTCGCGCCAGATCAACTCGAAGAATTGCGCCTGCTCACGAATGCCGAGATGGACGCCGAATCCCCACTTGCATTGCTCTTGGTAGGCCAGCCGACACTCGCGCGCCAACTTCGCATGGGCGTCTTCGCCGCCATCAGAC
>Ga0137375_10003862_pt1 | contig 17815 bp, 23 predicted proteins | sample SagtaG_24_FD_104936 | JGI IMG/M metagenome (GOLD analysis project Ga0137375, IMG submission 104936) | Vadose zone soil microbial communities from Sagehorn Ranch, Mendocino, California, USA - Sage1_R_113_16 metaG | ecosystem: Environmental > Terrestrial > Soil > Vadose zone | place: USA...
CGAGATCCGCGCGCTCCTCGGCTGAACGCCTGACGCAGAGCAACGCCCGCCGCGACGAGCGGCACAGCAACGGCCGACATGACCACCACCCCAACCCACACGGGTATATCGCCCTCGCCGTTCCCATCGCCGGCCGGTATCGCGATAGGGATCAACGCGAAAGGCACCAGACTCACCCACCAGCGCCCCAACACGAAGCCAAGCCCGACCTGCGCGGCGACAAGGAGGGGTAGCGCGAGCCACGGAGGAACGTCATTTGGCTCGTTTGCGACGGCGCCGTAGATCCAGACGGTCATGAGCACCAAATAGACAAGGACTACGACATATCTCATGTTTGCTATTATAGCAGACGTGAGATATGAGCCCTGATGCTCTCGAACGCCTCCGCGAGCGCCTGGCTCACGTCGATCCGGACCAGGGATGGTTCTTCGCGCGGATCGCGAAGCAGGTGGTCGAGCAGCGCAAGGCACGCGGCCTCTCCCAGCAGGAGCTGGCCGAGCTGACCGGGACGACGCAGTCGGCGATCGCACGCCTCGAGTCCGGCGGGCGCCCGCCACGGATCGACACGCTCCTTCGCATCGCCGAGGCGCTCGACTGCGAGCTGATCGTGGAGCTGCGACCGCGGACGAAACCGAGGAGGTCGAAATGACCACGCGAGTTGACATCGAGGAGATCCAGACGACGAAGACGGAGAAGTTTCTCGCGGGAGTGCTCGCCGTCTTCCTGCTCATCGCCGGCGTCTGGGCGTACCAGAAGATCGACGACTACGTCGCCGACGCGATCGAGGTCAACGCCCCGCTGAGCCAGCCCGCGATCGCCCGTCTCAATTCGGCTCAGGAGGACGCATTCCGCGCGCAGCAGGCCTACAACGGGGCGCTGCGCAATCTCGAACTCAGGCGTGAGGCCTACCGCACGGCGCTCGACGCCGGCCGGAAGGCGCCGGGCCTGGAGCGTGCCTACAACCGCGCACAGATGCGACTCTCATCGGCTCAGCGCGCCGTCGGCGCCGCTCGAGCCGAGGTCCAGCGGGCTCGGCCGGCGGCGGATGCCGCGCAGAGGCGGGCCTTCGCAGAGATGGAGCGGCGTCAACACCGACGGGAGCTCTACAGCTTCCTGCTTCGCCTCGCTCTCAGCGTCGTCTCGATCGTCGCCGCCTTCTCGCTTCTCTTCGTCCTCCACCGGCGGCGCTCCCGCTATCTGCCGCTCGCGCTCGGCGCCGTCGCGGCCGCCACGGCGCTCGCGTTCGTCCTCGCCGGCGACTATGTCACGGACTACGTCAGCCCGTTCGATCTCGGCGTGATCCTGCTCGGGCTCTTCGGCGCCGCCGTCACGGTCCTCGCGTTCGCGACGCTCCAGTGGTACCTGCGCCGGCGACTTCCCGCGCGCCGGGTCCGCCGCGGGCTGTGTCCCTTCTGCGGCTATCCGGTGGGAGCGAACGAGCACTGCGAAGGCTGCGGCCGTGACGTGATCGCCCCCTGCGCACGCTGCGAGGAGCCCCGACGCGTCGGAACCCGGTTCTGCGGCGCCTGCGGAGCTGCTTAGAGCGTTTACGGTGAAGCACAGGTCGGCTCGACCGGTCAGCTCAGACGGACGCGCGCGCCGAGCGCGCACGTCCTGATGGTCGGCGCCGCGAGCGTCGCCTTAGGAACCGGTAAAGCGCGGCCTGCGCTTCTCGAGGAACGCGTTCACGCCCTCGCGGAAGTCGTCCGTCTGCGTCGCCGCGGCCTGGAGCTGCGCCTCGAGCTCCAGCTGCTCCTCGAGCGTGCTCGTCGCCGCGCGGTCGAAGAGGCGCTTCGTCATCCCGATCCCTCGGGTCGGCATCGCCGCGAGCTGGGCGGCGAGATCGGCGGCCCGAGCGGCGAGGTCGTCGTCCTCGACCACCTCGGAGACCAGCCCCCAGGCCTCGGCCTCGGCAGCGGTCAGCTTCCGGCCGGAGGTCATCCACTCGAAGGCTCTCGCATACCCGAGGTGGCGCGCGACGAAGTACGAGCCGCCGGAGTCGGGGACGAGGCCGATGTTGATGAAAGCGGGCACGAAGCTCGCCGAGTCGGCGGCCAGCCGGAGATCGCACGCGCAGGCGATCGAGATCCCCGCGCCGGCAGCTGCGCCGTTGACGGCCGCGATCACCGGCTTCTCGAGCCGGCGGATGGCGAGCACGTTCGGGTGGTAGTTCTCGCGCAGGCGCCCGGCTATGTCACCGGCCACCTCTCGGAACTCGTTCAGGTCCTGGCCGACGCAGAAGCCGCGGCCCGCCCCGGTGAGGACGACCGCACGCACGGCGTGATCGGCGGCCTCCTTCAGCGCGGCCGCCAGCGCCTTGTGCATCGCCGCGTTGAAGGCGTTCAAGACGTCCGGCCGGTTGAGCGTGATCGTCAGGACCGCGCCGTCTCGACTCGTCTCCACCTCGGCCATCCGGCGCAGACTACAAGCGGGTTGCTAGCTTCGAGACGGTGCCCGAGCTGAGGTTCATTTCCGATACGCCGAGCGAGGCCGAGGCCCTCGATGCCTATTCGCGGGCCGTGACGTCCGTCGCCGAGAAGCTTGCGCCCTCCGTCGCGAGCCTGCGCGTCTCCCGCCGCGTTCGCGGAGGGCGGCGGCTCGACGGAGGCGGCAGTGCGGTCGCGATCACGCCCGACGGCTTCCTGCTCACGTCCGCGCACGTCGTTGCCCGCACGGACGGCTCGGGGCGCGCGTCCTTCATCGACGGCCGTGACCACGAGTTCGAGCTCGTCGGGTCCGACCCGCTTTCGGATCTCGCTGTGCTGCGCCTGGACACGAACGGCCTCACGGCCGGGGCGCTCGGTGACGCCGAACGGCTACGTGTGGGGCAGCTCGTCGTCGCCATCGGCAGCCCGCTCGGGTTCGGCGGCACGGTCACGGCGGGCGTCGTCTCGGCGCTCGGACGCTCGCTGCCGGTGCCGGCCGGCCGAGTCGTCGAGAACGTCATCCAGACCGACGCCGCGCTCAATCCCGGTAACTCCGGCGGAGCGCTGGCCGACTCGAGCGCACAGGTGGTCGGGATCAACACGGCCGTCGCCGGCCTCGGGCTCGGACTGGCTGTCCCGATCGACGCCGCGACCCGCAAGATCATCGCCGCGCTCATGACCGAAGGCCGCTTCCGGCGCGCGTATCTCGGCATCGCCGGCGGTTCGCGGCCGCTGCCGCCGCGCCTCGCCTCCCAGCTCGGACGGCGATTCGCGATCGAGGTCGTCGAGGTGGTCGAGGGCAGCCCGGCCGACGGCGCCGGCCTTCGCGCCGAGGATCTGATCGTCGAGGTCAACGGCGAGTCCGTCGAGCAGGTGAACGACCTCCAGCGGCTGATGGCCGGAGAGCTGATCGGGGAGACGGCGACGATGCAGGTCGTCCGCGGCGGCGAGCCGCTGTCGGTCGAGGTCGTCCCCGCCGAGCTCAGCGTCTGACGAGGACGCCCCCCCAGTCCACCTAGTAACACTGTGTTACAAGGTTCTGGCTCGGATCGAGTCACGGGCGCGCTAGCGCCTCCTGGCGATCCTGAACGCAGCAAGTGCCGCGAGGCCGGCGACGATCTGCCAGCCGAGCACGATCCGGCCGGGGTCGATCGCAGGCTCCCAGCTGACCTCGCCGTCCTTGATCACGTAGGCGCCGACCGGACTTGCGGCCAGGCCGAACCCGGCGCCGCCGTTGTTCGTATCGTCGCCTCCCCCGCCACCCCCGCCGCGCACCTTCGCGACCGGCACGAGCGTCACTCCCTCGCTCTCGATCGGTTCGCCGTAGACCCGCCTGACGGACATCGCCTCACGGGCTCCCTCAAGGATCTCGTCGATGTTCGGCATCTCACTCTCCCTTGAAATCGGGTTTTCGCTTCTCGAGAAACGCGGTCAGGCCCTCGCGCGTGTCCTTGGACGCGAAGGCGAGGTAGAGCAGCCGCCGCTCATATTCGAGACCGAGCTGGAGCGGGCCCTCGAAGGCACGGTCGACCGCCTCCTTCGCGAGCCGGGTCGCGATCGGCGCCTTGGACGCGATTTCCGCTGCCACGCGCTTCGCCTCGTCGAGCCAGGCCTCCTTCGCAACCACGCGCGCGACGAGACCCGCATCGAGCGCCTCGCGAGCCGAGAGGAAGCGCCCACTGAGGATGACGTCCATCGCCAGCGCCTTGCCGACGGCGCGCGTGAGCCGCTGCGTGCCACCGGCGCCCGGGATGACGCCGACGCCTGTCTCCGGCTGCCCGAACTGCGCCGTCTCCGAGGCGACGATCAGGTCGCAGGCGAGCGCGAGCTCGCAGCCGCCGCCGAGGCAGTAGCCGGAGACGGCTGCGACGAGCGGCGTCCAGAGGCCGCGGATCGCATCCCAGCGCTCGATCCGCCGCTGGTAGTAGAGGTCGATCGCCGACGACCGCGCGAGCTCGGCGATGTCGGCCCCGGCGGCGAAGGCGCGGTCGTTCCCGCCGAGGACGACGCAGCGCACGGCCTCGTCGCGGTCGAGCTCCTCGAGGGTGCGCACGAGCTCGTCCATCAGCTGGTCGGAGAGCGCGTTCAGCGCGTCGGGCCGGTTCAGGAGCACGACCGCGATCGGATCCTCTCGCTCGACGAGGACCAGGCTCACGGGCAGAGCTCCCCGGTCATTTCTTCTTCTTCTCGAGGAAGCGCCTGATCGCGGCCTTCGGCTCCTCGGTCGCCATCGACAGCGCGAGCCAGTCCCGGGCGTGGTTGATCGTCTGGTGCCAGGCCAGATCGCGCCAGAAGTTGAGGTGCTGCTTCGCGTAGCGCGTCGTCTGCGGGAGCTTGCGGGCGAGATTCTCCACCATGCGATCGACCTCGGCGTCGAGCTCCCCGGCCGGAACGACCCGGTTCACGAGCCCCCACTCCTCGGCCTTCTGCGCCGGGATCTCCTCGCACATGAGCACGATCTCGCGGGCCCGGCGGTCGCCGACCATGATCGTCAGCCACTGGGTGGCGCCGCCCGCCGGGACGGAGCCGTGCTCGGGCCCGACGTGGCGGATGAACGCATCGTCGACCATTACCGCCAGGTCGCAGGCCATCTGCAGCTCGTTGCCGCCCCCGACGGCGATCCCGTTGATGCGGGCGACCGTTGGCTTCCCGATCTCCCGCAACCGGTCGTGCGCGTCCTTGAACGCGCCGAACCACTTCCAGTACTCGTTCGGCTGGTCGAGATAGTCGTCGGCCCAGGAGCTGAGATCGGCGCCGACGCAGAAGGCGCGGCCCGCCCCGGTGAGCACGACGACCCGGATCTCGTCGTCCCAGGACGCGTCCTCGCACGCGTGCGCGAGCTCCCGGAGCATCTGGAAGTCGAACGCGTTCAGGATCCCCGGCCGGTTGAGCGTGATCGTGGCCCGCGGCGGCGCCTTCTCGTAGACGATCTTCTCGAAGCCGAGCTCCTCCGGAGGGCGCGGCCGGGGATACGAAGGCTCGCTCACTCGATCTCGGCGAAGTGGACCTGGAACGGAACGCCCATCTCCATCGCGTCCTTGCCCGTGGCCATGAACTCCTCGGTCCGGGCGGCGCTCTTGAAGGCGTCCATGTCCGCGAACTCCCACTCGGCGTAGTGGCGGAAGCGCGGCTCCCCCATCGGCGCGCCGAAGACGCGGCCGTGCCGGAACGTCGAGTCGGGCACCTTGCGACACAGCTCGGCGTGCTGCTCGAAACGAGCCGGATCGGGCTCGGCCTCGTAGACGACAAACGCTCTGACCATTCCCGCCTCCAAAGAGTCGTTGACGGCGCGAGCCTACCGCGCCGTTTGGAAACCCGCGCACGTGGAATCACCAGCCTCGTCCTCGGAAGGGGGGTGTCGGAAGTTGGGTCTTCTGCAACCCGCACTAGGACCGACGTGCCACTGGAATAGGCCGCCCGGCCCTTGCCGGGCGGTCGTCCGGTCCGGCAGCCTTCAGGAGTGGAGGCAGCCGCCCTCACCTCCCTCTTCGCGCGCGCCGATTCGGCGCCGCTGCCGCTGCTCGGAGGAATGGCCCGACCGGACGGTGTCGTGATCGCGAGCGAGCGCTTCTTCGCCTTCGCCGGCCGCGATGGAGAGCTGCTCGAAGGCGAGATGCCGCGGGTGCCGCGCCTCTTCAGCCGGCTCCCGCTGCTGCGCGGCCTGGCGCGGCTCTCGATGTCCGTCTCGCCGCTTCTCCGGCGCGACGGCGTGGCGGGGCGCGTCGAACGGTTGGTGCTGACCGCGGTCCTGCTCGCGCCGATTCTCTTCGTCTTCCTCTCCAAGTCCGCGTCGCTCGCCGCGGGGATCGTCATGAGCGTCGCCCTCATCGCGTGGCTCTTCCGCGGGCGCACGCTGTACCTCCACGGCGCGGAGCACCGCGCGATCGCGGCGGCGGAGGAGGGACGGCTCGCGGCCACGTGGGCGGGAGAAGCGGCACCGTCGCGCTTCTCGCTGCGCTGCGGGACGAACTTCGTGGCGCTCGTCCTGCCGGTCGGGCTCGTCGCCGACCGCGTCTGGCCCTTTGCTCCGGCGCTCTGGACTCCGGTCGTGGTCGCGGTCCTCTCGCTCGCGCTCTCGATGGAGCTCTGGCGAGCGGTGCAGAGCTCGACGCACCGCGCGGCCCGGATCTTCCTCGTCCCGGGCCTCGCGCTTCAGCGCCTGACGACCCGGGAGCCGAAGCTCGAAGACACGCGGCTCGCGCTCACGGCCGTCGCGTCAGTGCTTCGGCGCGAACTTCCTTAATTCTCGGCGAGCGAACCGAGTAGCGCCCAGCCGCCGAGAGCGAAGAGCGATGCGGCGCCGAAGCCGGCTCGCCAGGAAACCGCATCGACGAGAACGGCGAAGGCCGGCGAAGTGGCGACCCCGATCGCGGAGAGCGCGGTCTGCTGAAAGCCGATCGCGGCTCCGCTCCGCGCCACGCCGGCTAGCTCGGCGGCTGCCGTGAACGACAGTCCGTTCCACGTCATGGAGAGAGCCGTGGCGACGACCAGCGCCGGCAGCAGCAGCGCCAGCGGCACGGAGAGGAGCGCGACCGACAGCACCATCGCGGCGAAGATGGCGAGCCCGACGATTCGGAGCGGCCGAATGCGGGCGCGTGCCCGGTCCGACCAGCGGCCGACGGCGATGCGCAGTCCCACGGCAATCGTCTGGGCGACCGCGAGGACTCCCGCCGCCTCACCGATCGAGAGCCCCCGGACGTCGTGCAGGAAGAGCACGATGAACGCTGTCAGCGAGACCTGCGTCACGAGGTAGAGGCCGCTCCCGGCGCTCAGGATCCAGAGCCGGCGGTCGCGAAGCGTCCAGGGGATTCCTTCCTCGACCTCGGGCGCGTGCGGCCGGTCGCGCAGGACGGCGGCGCCCAGGAGCGCCGCTCCGAGGCAGAGGCCGGCGAGAAAGAGAAGGGCTGCATCAAGGCCCCCGCGGTGCTCGATCGGCGGCAGGGTGAGGGCCGCGAGGGCGCCTCCGAGGGGAAGCGAGGCCTGGCGCAGCCCGAGCGCAAGACCGCGCTCGTCCTGGCCGAACCACTGCATGACCGCCCGTCCGCTCGCCGAGTTCACGGCTGCACCGGCCGCGCTCCCGAGCCCGAACAGGATCACGAGGCCCCAGAAGCCGCCCAGCAGCGCGGCCCCGCCGACGAACAGGCCCATCGAGGCGAGGCCGATCGAGAGCACGAGGCGCTCTCCGATCCGGTCGGCGAGCAGTCCCCACGGAAGCAGCGTGAACGTCGGCCCGACCCAGACGCTTGCGAGCACCACGCCGACCTCGGTCAGCGTGAGGCCGAACTCCTTCCGAAGCGCGGGCGCGAGCACCGGCAGGCCGAGGAGCACGGCGGAGAAGGAGGCCCGCGGCAGCCGTTCCGGCCGCCAGGACGACCCAGCGGTAGCGCGTGCCAAGAGCGTTGGTGGTCAATGCGGCGAGGGTCGACCGGTCATTTCCGACGGATGCACGGGCAGAGCCCATGCATCCTGCTGGCGGCACCGCAAGCGGCGCCTTTGCTACAGGCCGAACGGGTTGAAGGGCTTGGGGCTCGTGGAGACGATCACGCTCTTCGTCTCGAGGTAGAGCTCGAGCGTGTCGAGCCCGAGCTCACGGCCGAAACCGGACTGCTTGTAGCCGCCGAACGGAATGCCGGGGAAGGCGGTGTACGGCATGTTGATGCCGACCGTGCCAGCCTTGATCCTCCGGGCGAGACGATGCCCGCGCCCCGGGTCGCCGGTCCAGACGGTCGCCATCAGGCCGTAACGCGAGTCGTTCGCGATCCGGATCGCATCCTTCTCGTCCTCGAAGGGAATCACCGTCACGACCGGCCCGAAGATCTCCTCCCGGGCGACCTTCATCGAGTTGTCGACCTTCGCGAGCACCGTCGGCGGGTAGAAGGCACCCTTGCCGTCCGTCGGCTCCCCGCCGGCGACGACCTCGGCACCCTCCTCGCGGCCGGCCTCGACATAGCCGTGCACCCGGTCGCGGTGCTCGGCCGAGATCAGCGAGCCGACCTGGGTCTCCGGGTCGAGCGGATCGCCGACGTTGAGCCGCCCGGCCGCGTCCGCGAACTGCGAGACGAACTCGTCGTAGAGCGAGCTCTCGACCAGCACCCGCGAGCGCGCCTCGCAGCTCTGGCCGGCCGAGTAGTAGATCGACCAGACCGAGCTCGGAATCGCGTCGGCGAGGTTCGCGTCGGCGAAGACAAGATTCGGGCTCTTTCCGCCGAGCTCGAGCGTGAGGCGCTTGATGCCGTCGGAGGCGTCTCGCATGATCTGGGCTCCCGTCTCGGTCGAGCCGGTGAACGCGATCTTGTCGACGCCGGGATGCTTGACGAGATGCGCGCCGACGGTCGTTCCCGGCCCCGGCACGACGTTGATCGCACCGGCCGGGAAGCCGACCTCGCCCGCGAGCTCGGCCATGCGGAGCGCGGTCAGCGGCGTCTGCGAGTCCGGCTTGAGGACGACCGAGCAGCCCGCGGCGAGAGCCGGCGCGAGCTTCCAGGTCGTCATCATCAGCGGGTAGTTCCAGGGGACGATCTGGCCGGCGACGCCGACGGGCTCCTTCAGCGAGTAGAAGAGGAGCGAGCCGCCGAGCGGGTTCGCACGGCCTGCGATCGAGGCGATCGCCGAGGCGTAGAAGCGGAAGTTCTCGATCCCCTGGCTGAGCTCCGCCTTGACCGAGGAGATCGCCTTGCCGACGTTGCGCACCTCGAGCTCGGCCAGCTCCTTGCGGTTCGCAACGAGCGTGTCGGCGAGCGCGTGCAGGAGGCGGGAACGCTCGGTCGGGGGCGTCCGGCCCCAGTCGCCGTCGAGCGCGAACCGCGCCGCCTCGACCGCGCGATCGACGTCGGCCTCGCCGGCCACCGCCACCTTCGCCAGCGGGTCGCCCGTCGCAGGCTCCACGAGCTCGTTGACCTCGCCGGCGGCCGGCTCGGTGAGCTCGCCGCCGATGAAGAGCAGGTACTCGCGCCCCGTTGCGACTGCCACGGGCGAGACGATAACGGTCAGACGAGGTCCGCCGGAGTCAGCTGCTCGGTCAGGAGCTGCTTGAACCGGAGCGGATCTCCCTGCACGAAGTCGCTGCACAGCTGGTAGCCGTCCGCGTACGTCGTCACGTACGCGCGCCAGATCGGATCGAGGATGAACTGGAGCTGGTGCGAGGCGCGCTGCGGGGAGGCGAGGCCCCAGCGCATCAGGTAGGCATGGGCCTCGTCCTCGGTTCCGCCCTCCGCGTGGAGCATCAGCGCAGCGTTCCCCTGAACCCGCTCGAGCGGCGCACGGGCCCGCTTGATCGCGCGCGCGAGCTCGGGGTCGTAATCGACTCCGGCTCCCGCGAGATGGGACGCCATCAGGTTCTCCTCCTCGTCGCCGACCAGGATCTCCAGGCCCAGCACGGCGATGCCTTCCGAGAGCATGTTCTGCGGAGTCCCGATCAGGATGATCGACTCCTCGGCCTGCCCGCGCTCCCGCACCAGGAGCTGCTCCTTCCAGGCGTGCTCCGCGTGGTGCCCGGGATAGGTCTCGTGCGGCACCGTCACGGCGACGAAGTACGGCGTGTGCGGCCGGTCGACATTGAACGCGATTCGGCTTCTCAGGCCGCCGAGGTAGTAGTTGTACGCGGCCCAGGGCTCGTCCGAGACGTACTCCAATTCCACCCCTTCTCCTTCGGGTAGCCCGAAGAGGGCGCGCGTTCGGTCGCGCAGATCCGCGGCGAGCCCGTCGATCACCCGCCCGACGGCGTCGTCCTGGATCGCGTTCTCTTCCCGCCACGCCTGATAGCGCTCGGCGAGAGCGCCGCCTCCGGGCAGAGCCTCGTCGAGGGCCCCGTGGGCGGCCTCGAATTGTTCCTCTGGTGCACGCTGCGGACGAACTCCGTAGCAGCGTTCCACCTCCTGCTCGTAGGAGATCTCCTCGCCTGCCACCTTCCGCGCGACCGTCTCCAGGCCGACGAGCTGCGCTCGGAGCCAGCGCTCGCGGCTCTGGGCGAAGCCGGCTTCTCCGAGCGACTCCCGGAGCGCGGCCGCCGTGGATGCCAGGGCCCCGGGGTCGTGGAGCTCCTCCGTGTCGACTCTCTGCTTCAGCTCCGCCGGTCCGTAGTACGAGTCGACGAGCCCCTCGACGTGGCGGCCGAGCCGGAGGCCGAGCTCGAGGTACGAGCTGACGATCTCCCCGGTCACTATCGCTCGAAGAGCGCGGCCTGGCCTTGACCGACGCCGACGCAGAGCGTCGCCAGCCCGTAGCGGCCGCCGCGGCGACGGAGCTCTTGCAGAAGCGTGACCACGAGGCGGGCGCCGCTCATCCCGAGCGGATGTCCGATCGCGATCGCACCTCCGTTCACGTTCACCCGCTCCGGGTCGAGTCCGAGCTCGCGGATGACGACGAGGCTCTGCGACGCGAAGGCCTCGTTCAGCTCGACGAGGTCGATGTCGGCCGCCTCGATGCCGGTCCGCTCCAGCAGCTTCCGCACGGCAGGCACCGGCCCGATGCCCATCACGCGCGGGTCGACTCCCGAGACGGCGCTGCGGACGAACACGCCCAGCGGCTCCAGGCCGAGCTCCCGCGCCCGCTCCTCGCTCGCGATCACGAGAGCCGCCGCACCGTCGTTGATGCCGCTCGAGTTGCCGGCGGTGACCGTCCCGCCCTCGCGGAAGGCCGGATTCAGCGCGGCGAGCTTCTCCGCGCTCGTGTCCGGCCGGGGATGCTCGTCCCGGGTCGCGTCACCCACCTCGACCAGCTCGTCGACGAAGCGGCCCGCTTCCTCCGCGGCGGCCCAGCGCTGCTGGGAGCGGAGCGCGAACTCGTCCTGCTCGTCACGGCTCACGCCGTAGCGCTCGGCGACGTTCTCGCCAGTCTCGCCCATCGACTCGAGCGGGTACATCTCCTCCATTCGCGGATTGGGGAAGCGCCAGCCGAGCGTCGTGTCCCAGACTGTCTGGTTTCCGCGCGGAAAGGCGGCGTCGGGCTTCGCCATCACGAGCGGCGCCCGGCTCATCGACTCCACGCCGCCTGCGACGAAGAGATCTCCGTCCCCGGCGATGGCGGCGTGACATGCGGAGACGACTGCGGCCAGGCCGGAAGCGCAGAGCCGGTTGACCGTCACGCCGGCGACGGACTCGGGCAGCCCGGCGAGAAGGGCCGCCATCCGGGCCACATTGCGGTTGTCCTCGCCCGCCTGGTTGGCGGCGCCGAAGTAGACGTCCTCGATCTCACCCGGAGGCACGCCGGCCCGCGCGACGGCCTCGGCGATCACTGTCGCAGCGAGATCGTCCGGGCGCACTGCCGCCAGCGACCCGCCGTAACGCCCTACAGGCGTGCGCACCGCCGAGAGGACAACCGCGCGGTTCATCTGGGGGCCGGGCGCGGCCGGCGGACGAGCTCGCCTTCGCAATTCGGACATACATGCGCGAGGTCACCGGCGCAGACGGCGCAGAACGTGCACTCGAACGTGCAGATGAAGGCCTCGGCGTCGCGGGCGAGCGGAGCGTCGCACCGCTCGCACGAGCTTCGCATCTCGAGAGCCATCGCGCGAACGCTAGCCGACTGCCGTAGGCTGGCCGAAAGCCGTGCGCTTGAGACTCGTACTCGTTCTCGCCCTCGCCGCCGCGGTCGGCGGATGCGGCGACTCACAGAGCTCGGGAGGAAGCTGGCTGCGCTACGACATACCGGAGGGAGGCTCGTCGGTCTCGCTCCCTTCCGACTGGAAGGTGCTCTCGGATTTCGACGCCAAGACGATCGCCGACTTCTCGAAGGAGAGCCCGCAGTACGCCCGCTTCGTGAAGCCACTCGCCGAGAACGACGCCTTCAAGCTCTTTGCGATCGATCCGCATATCGAGAAGGCATTCGCAACCAATCTCAATGTGATCGTGGCGCCCGTCAATGTTCCCCTTCGCGAGTGGGTCACGAAGGAGAACATGACGACCAGAGGTCTCGCCGTCGACGGGTCGTTGCGCTCGACCTTCGTCCGCCTGCCTGCAGGTCCCGCCGGACGAGTTTCGTGGCAGTTTGAGCTCCGTCGTGGAGCGAAAAGCCGGACCACGAGCGAGATCCTTCAGTTCCTGCTCAGGCATGACAACGAGGGTTACGTGCTCACGTATACGACGCTGCCCTCGCTGGCCGCGAAGCACCGGCCGACGTTCATCAGATCGGCGCGCTCGTTCCGCTTTGACTAAAGGCGCCGCTTGCGGTGCCGCCTCAGGGCGCCGGACTCCGCCCACCGGTCGACCCGATCCGAACTCTTCCCGAAACCGCCTCTAGGCGACGAACTCGACCCGAACAGGTTCCTCGAACGCCCCGATCTCCTCGCCACGGCGCAACAGCTCTCGCACCGCCAGCCGGCCCTCTTCGCCGTAGTCCTCGGTCAGGTCGTTGACGTACATGCCGACGAAGCGGTCGGCGAGGTCCCCGTCGAGCCCGCGGCCGAACTGGAGCGCGTACTCGAGCGCACGCTCGCGGTTGTCGAGGCCTGCGCGGATCGACTCGGCGAGGACTGCGGAGAGCTCACGCAGGACCTCGGGCCCCAGATCGCGGCGGGCGACGTTCACCCCGAGCGGAAGCGGCAGCCCGGTCTCCTCGAGCCACCACTCGCCGAGATCGATCACCTTCTGCAGGCCGGCAGTGCCGTAGGTCAGCTGGCCCTCGTGGATGAGGAGCCCCGCGTCGGCTCGGCCGGAGACGACCTCGTCCATGATCTCGTCGAACGGCACCTCGCGCCAAGCGAAGTCCCCGAGGCGCAGGCGCAGTGCCAGGAAGGCGGTCGTCATACGCCCGGGAATGGCGATCTCCGCCCCACGGAGCTCGTCGTCTGAGAGCGGCTCCCGAGCAACGACGATCGGCCCGTAGCCGGCGCCCATGCTCGCGCCGTGCGGAAGGAGGAGGTAGCGGTCCTGGACGTACGGGTACGCGTGCAGCGAGATCGCCGTCGTCTCCAGCCTGCCCTCCTGCGCCCACTCGTTCAGCGTCTGGATGTCGCGCAGGACGTGCTCGAACTCGAACCCGCGCGGATCGACCTCGCCCGCCGCGAGCCCCCAGAACATGAACGCGTCGTCCGGGTCGGGGCTGTGCCCGAGCCTGATCTTCATCGTGGGCCCCGGCCGAAGAACCAGCGTTCGAGCGGCACGAGCAGCTCTCTCCGGGTGAACGGCTGCACGCGCTCCGGTCTCCCGTCGTCCTCGGACACGCGCACGTCGTCCTCGAGGATCCCGTTCGCGTGCTCGAGCACGTCGTCGAGCTCGTAGCTCTCGTACACGTAGTCGTCGCTCCGGGGCTCGTCGCTTGGTCGCAGGTGCGTGTTCACCGCCCGGCCGACGGCCCAGCGACCCCCCGTCATGCGCTCGATCCAGACGACAATCCGCTCCTCGCTCCCCGCCTCGTCCACACCGTGCATGACCCGCTCCGCGAAGCGCGAGGCTCTGGAGAGCTTGCGCATAGGGCCAGGATACAATCGGCCTCGATGGCAAGGCTCGGTGCCTTCGTTCGCAACCCCTTCTCGTTCCTGTTCACCAGCTCCAGTCACGAGGACCGGGTCGCGGCGTATCTCATTCGCGAGCATGAGCGCGGCCGCTCGCTGTCGGAGATCCTCGAGGACCCCTACGTGCGCAACCGCTGCAGCACGCAGGAGCTCGACCGCCTACTCGAGCGGCCCGAGCTGATCCGCGCTCTCGGGGACGACGTCGTCACCGCGGCTCGCATCGAGCGCAGCTAGTAGCACGGGGGAACCCCTGGTTCCCCCGTGCGGCCCTCTCCTTGCGAGCGGTGGCGAGCGGAAACGGTTCCCGGAGCCGCCCGAGGCGTTCGCGCTTCGGGGGTTCTTGTCGGAGTGAGCCTCCCGCCGGGCAAAGCCCGGCTCCGGCGGCAGCTCGTTCTGATCTCCGAGCACGTGGAAAGCCAAGCGTCTAGATGTCCAGGCCGATCTTCCGCTTGCGTGCGCGCTCGATTGCCGCGGCCGCGATCGCGACGTCCCAGGCGGCAATCCCGTTCGATTTGAAGAGGATGATGTCGTCGGGGCCGCTCCGTCCGGCAACTTCGCCGGAGACGACCTCCTGAAGCTCGTGCACCTCGAGCCAGTCGAGCACGCCCCGCTCGATCGGCTCGATCAGGTCACCGGACTCGATGCGCGCCTGCTCGAGCGAATCACAGCAGACGAAGACCGCGCGCTCGAGGACGACGTTGTCGAGCTCCCGCGCCCCCGGGTGGTTCGCGCCGACGGCGCAGACAAGCGCGCCGGGCTGAAGCCACTCGCCTCGGAGCACCGGGTCGCGGGAGGTGGTCACCGTGACGACGACGTCCTGCTGCGCCGGGTCGCGGTGGCTCTCGCCCGGCTCGGCGCCGACCTTTTTGCAGAACGCCTGCAGGCTCTTCTCGGTGCGACAGTAGGCGACGACCCGCTCGAGCTCCGGTAGAGCCTCGCGGATGCACGCGACCTGGCTCTCCGCCTGCCAGCCGCAGCCGATCACGCCGAGCGTCCGCGCCTCCGGCTTGGCGAGGTACTTGCAGGCGACGCCGCTGGCCGCACCGGTTCGGAGCTGCCCGAGCCGGTCCGCCTCGATCACGGCCGCGAGCTCCGCACGCTCGGCGTCGAAGAGAACGACGACGAACGGCGTACCGCCCGGAAGCCAGGCATAGGACTTGACGCCGGCGAGGCCGAGCTCACGGTCGGCCGCGGCCATGACCGCGAGCCCACCCTCGTCTAGCTGAAGCCGTGCCCGCGGCCTGTTCTCGATCGCTCCCCGCGCGAGTCGCTCGAAGCAACCCTCGACTGCACTGAGCGCCTCGGCAGGGCCGAGCAGCGAATCGACGTCGGCTTCTGTCAGAAAGAGGGGCAGGCTCGAAGCCTATGTCGGCTTCGTCCCGTCGCGGACGACGATCCCGCGCCGATCCGCGCGAATGACGGCCGACCAGGGAACGACGTCATGCACGTGAAAGCGCCCACCCGACTCGGGAGCGGTGACCCCGAGCCGTTCGAGCAAGCCCAGGTTGCCGACGCAGAGCCCGTTGACCTTGAGGCGGCGACTCGTCAGCTCGGCGCGAAGGTCATGGACGCGGCCCAGCCGTTCGCCGGACTCGGTCCGCACCTCGACGCTGAGGAGATCGGAGAACCGCATCAGGACCCCGGAATCCATTCCACCCAGCGGCGCGCGCGGTCGTCGCCGCGTCCGAGCCGCAGCTCGCCCGCGGTCTTCCTCAGGTGCACCGCCGAGTCGACCTTCTCGACCTCCTCCCAGGGGACCCGTACCGTCTGCCCGCGCGCGAACAACGATGCGAAACGGCCCAGCCACCCCCGGCCGCGCCAGACCGGCGGCCCCACCAGGATCGCAATCACCTTCGGTGAGCCCTCGCGCACGCCCTCGAGCTCGAGATCGTCTACGTTCCCGCAACGCCTGCCCTCCGAGTCCACCAGCTGGTGATCGAGAATGCCGAGGCCGAGGTCCAGCTCCTGCGCCGAGCTCATCCCTGCCCCTGATTGGTGATGATCATGAGCGGGATCGCGCTCACGGCGACGACCAGGATGACGACGAGGTAGAGCAGACCGAAGGCGTTCGCCAGCCTTCCGTTCGCGTATCTGCCCATGTAACTGCGATCGTTGGCGACGAGCAGAATCGGTATGTACGTCAGCGGCAGCGCCACGACCGAGAAGATGACGGCGTACTCGGTGAGCATCACCGGATCGATGCCGGTCATGATGATCAGCAGGGCGAGCACGAGCAAGATTGCCCACGCGATCGTGAACCGCGGCGCACCGGACGGCCGGCGGTACTTGCCCCACTCCCACCCGAAGTACTGCGCCAGGTTGTAGGCGCCCGAGAAGCAGGTGTCGATCGCCGCCCCGCCCACGGCAAACAGGATGCCCACCAGGGCCAGGATGAGCCCGATCGTCCCCAGCGGCACTTGCGCGCCGAGCGCCACCGTCCCGATGAACTGCGGCTCGACCCCCAGCGGCAGGAACAGCGCTCCTGCGGTGATCATGAGCGCGAAGGACAGGAAGCCTCCGAGCCCGTAGCCGATCATCACGTTGGCCCTGTTCAGGCCCAGGTCCTTGGGTGTCCAGCCCTCCTCGACGACTCCCGACGAGTAGAAGTAGACCTCGTACGGTGTCATCGCCGCGCCGAGCAGGCCGACTGCGAAGTAGGCGTAGACGAGGTGGTCAGAGGAGCTCAGGTGCGGCACGAGTCCGTGGCCGACGCTGCCCCAGTCGGGGTGGAGCTTGATCGCCCCAACGGCGAAGACGAGCAGGGCAAGGCCGCCGTAGCCGAAGATCCGTTCGATCCACTCGAAGGGCGAGACCCAGATGACGAAGGCGAGAGCGAGAATGGCGAGGACGATCAGGGCGCGGTAGGGAAGCCCGGAGAGCAGCTGCAGAACGAGTGCGACCCCACCGACCTCGGCAGCAAGCGTCATCAGGTTCACGAGCTGAGACGAGACGAGCGCGCCGAAGCCGACGCCGAAGCCGAGCCTTTCCCGGATCGCATCGAAGACGGCGCGCTTCGAAACGGCGGCAACCCGACCGCACATCTCCGAGTAGACGATGATCCCGACGACGCCGACGACCACGACCCAGAGCAGCTGGTAGCCGAACTGCGCGCCCGCCTCGACGTTGAAGACGAGGTCGCCGATGTCCACGAAGCCCCCGATCGCAGCGAGGATGCCGAGGGCGATCTGGAGGACCTTCTTCACTCGGCGAGCTTCTCCGCGGCATCGGCCTCGTCCCGGAGATCTGACGCGAGTCGGTCGGCGAGTGCCCGGTCACCCGGCGCGCGGTGAAGCTGCCCGAGCTCGCCTGCGACCCGGCCCGCAAGCCGCATGGCACGCTTCCGCTTCTCTTCGAGCTCACCGCTCGCCTGCGCGCCCGCGAGCTTTGTCTCGACCTTCTTCGCCGCTTTGCCCAGATATTCGGTGTGGACGCTGACGAACGTCTCGGTCGTCCGGCCGTCCGCGCTTCCGTCAGCGACGAGCGCGCCTTCCGCCGCCAGCGACTGGAGCGACTCGGCCTGCGTCTGGAAGGCCTTCGTGGAAAGCGTTCCACCGCCCCCGCAAGCAGACGCGGGCAGAACGAGCAGCACAAGGCAGATCCAGGCTCTGAGCGGCACTGCGGACTCATACCCGCTCGCGCGACGAACGAGTCAGGCCGCCGAATTCTCGCCGCTACACTAGGTTCCCCTGCGCCCGTAGCTCAGGGGATAGAGCGCTGCCCTGCGGAGGCAGAGGTCGCATGTTCGAATCATGCCGGGCGCGCCTCGCTCTTCCCGGCCGGCGGGTCGTACCCGCAGGGGCTACGAAGAGGCTTCGAGCTCGCCGACCATGCCGCTGCTTTGGTGGAACCTGCAGACGAAGGTCAGCGTTCCGCTCTTGGGGAAGGTGACTTCGACCTCGGCCTCGTCGCCCGGCTCCACTTGCTGGTCGACGCTCTGCTC
>Ga0137375_10003866_pt1 | contig 17801 bp, 16 predicted proteins | sample SagtaG_24_FD_104936 | JGI IMG/M metagenome (GOLD analysis project Ga0137375, IMG submission 104936) | Vadose zone soil microbial communities from Sagehorn Ranch, Mendocino, California, USA - Sage1_R_113_16 metaG | ecosystem: Environmental > Terrestrial > Soil > Vadose zone | place: USA...
CGATTCCTACGATGCTCTGCTCGGGCTGAATGGCGCTCGACGACGCGTCGTGCCCAACGATCCCGCTTGCAGCCTCCTGATGATTCGCCTCGAATCGACCGATCCGCAGTTCGTGATGCCCAAGGGATCACGGCTCGATGAGCCAGCGCTCTGTGACTTCGTGTTGTGGATCGCAGAGGGCGCGCAGAGGAACTGAAGTGCGGTTGCAGGAATACATCGCGGCCGGAACCCTTCTAGTTGTGCTCGCTGGGTACGATGTAACGACAGCGGTTCCGCGGCTCGACGCCGCGCTCGTCGGTGGCATAGAGTACAGCGCAAGATGAAGGCGGCTCGCTACGCATGGCTCTTCGTCATGGCTGGCTGCAGCCAGGGACCTGATGTCTCGAACGTCGAAGAAACGACGTATCCGGTCGAGCAGTTGATGGATCCCGAGAGCTGCAAGGAGTGCCACCAGCAGCACTATCAGCAGTGGTCCGGCAGCATGCACGCGTATGCCTCCGATGACCCGCTCTTCGTCGCGCTGAACAAGCGCGGCCAAGAGCAGGCTCAGGTCGGCAAGTTCTGCGTCAAGTGCCACGCCCCCATGGCTGTTGCGATGGGCTTGACGGAAGATGGCCTGAACCTCGCCAGTGTCGACAAGAGGTTCAGAGGTGTCACTTGTTATTTCTGTCACGGCGTGGATGAGGTGCAAGGAACGCACGACAACCCGCTCCACCTCGCCAAGGACGCAACGATGCGCGGCCAGTTCGCCGACGCGGTTCCCAACAAGGCCCACCGTTCGGCGTACTCCAATCTGCACGACGGCGATCGAGTGGAATCGGCGGCGATGTGCGGCAGCTGTCACGATATCGTCAACGACCACGGTACCCACTTGGAGCGAACTTTCTCCGAGTGGACGGAGACGGTATTCTCCCACCCGGCGACGGGGACGACGTGCAATCAATGCCACATGTATCGAAGCACGAGAGTGGAGCCGGCAGCCGAAGCTCCCGGGGTCTTCTCGCGCTACTTGCACGATCACAAGATGCCCGGCGTCGACCTTGCCATCACCGATTGGCCCGACCGCGATGCGCAACGAAAGGCGGTCCAGCAGTTTCTGGATACCGAGCTGCAGACCGCACTCTGCGTGCGAGGGTACGGTGACGTCGCTGATCTCGAAGTGGTCGTCGACAACATCGCCGGGGGACACAAGTGGCCGAGCGGCGCCGCCCAAGACCGGCGGCTGTGGTTCGAAATAGCTGCCTATGCCGGTGGTTCGCAGATCTACCAGAGCGGCGCGGTGCCCGCCGGAACCGAGCCGACCACGCTGCAGGATCCCGATTTCTGGCTGATACGCGATTGCATTTTCGATGCGCAGGGTACCGAAACGCACATGTTCTGGGATGCGGCGAGCTTCGAGTCGAATCAACTCCCCGGCCAGCTGACGTTCGACCGCTCCTCGCCCGACTTTTACAAGTCCCACGTGTTCCAGACCTACCCGCGCGCCGCCTCGACCAAGCTTTCGGCTTTTCCCGATCGCGTGACCTTGCGCGTACAGCTGCAGACGTTCCCCCTCGAGCTGTTCGATGAGCTCTTCGCCGCCTCCGGTGACCACGGCTTTACGCCCGACCAACTTCAGACGATGCGAGAGCAGCTGGCCACGCCGTTCACCGTAGGTAAAGAGCTCGAATGGACGGCGGCCACGGCGACTCAGACCTTTTACGAGATGCTGGTTCCCGTTTCCTGTGCGAGCAACACGAACATGAACGCGGCGGCGTCCAAGGTGCCCGCGACACGCCACACCAATTGCAAGCCGTGAGGCGAGCGCCGCGGCGTCACTGGATACAGAAGTAGAACGCCACCGAATCGAGAGCCGCGCCGGCGTCGGCGGACCCGGCGAACGCGTCGATCTTGATGTGCCAAACGCCGACCATGAAGAAGTACAGCGGGTCAAGTGTATAGATATCTGTCGATGGATCGAACGAAACGACGGGCTTCACCGTGGCGGGATGGCCGTGGTCCGGCATGTCGAGATCCGCTTTGACCTCGCCATGGATCGCATTGCCGGACGAGTCGGTGATCTTCAGCGTGAAGACGTTATTTCCTCTCGCGGGCGGAGCCGGTTCGCTCTCGATCAGCTTGAACGTGAGCATCCCCTTTTGTCCGGGCTTGGTCATGTTCGCCGTGTAAGTGTCGACGCGTGGATCGGCCGAGCAATTCACGTATCCCTCGTCGCTCGCATCGGCGGTTGCGCTGGTGCCACCTGCGCCGCTCGAACCCGTGCCGCCCGCGCCGGTGGACGAAGAGGGGGGCGTGCTGGAATTCGACGAGCAACCCGAGCCAGTCGCGGTGGCGAGGGCGAGCGCCGCGGCGAATCCGTTGCAACGGAAAGCGAAAGATCGCACCTTGCTGTGATGGCGACGCGGATCGCTCATTCCGTGACTCCTCCTAGTGCTACGAGTTACCTTGGCCCGAGGTTTCAGGTCAAATCGTTGCACGGATGCTAATGAAAGCACGATGAATCGTCTGGAGGCGTTGGAGACCGCGCACCGCGACGGCATCAACCTGTCGTGGCTCGTCAAGCTGCGCTGGGCTGCCATGGCGGGCCAGCTCTTGACGATCGCGGTGGTGCATCAGCTAATGGGCATTGCTCTGCGCCTGCTGCCGCTGCTCGGCCTCATCGCGCTCGGCGTCGCAACGAATGTCGCCGCTTTCGGTTGGACGGTGCAAGGTCGCGTCGTACCCCGGTGGGCCATCCCCGGCCTGATGATCCTCGACACGCTGCTCTTGACGGCCCTCCTCTATCTGAGCGGCGGTCCCTTCAACCCTTTCAGTTTTCTCTACCTGGTTCAGATTGCCCTTGCCGCGGTGGTCCTGCCCGAGCGCTCGACCTGGACGCTGGTCATCTTGTCGCTCGCCTGCTCGGCGTTTCTCTTCGTGGGCTACCAGGAGCTGCCGCTCGGGCGCATGTCACACGGCGAGCACATGCGCATGCACCTGATCGGCATGTGGGTGGCCTTCGGAGTCGCCGCTGCATTCATCGTCTACTTCTTGCTGCGCATCATGCGAGCGCTCGCGACGCGCGACGCCGAGCTCGAGACGGCGCGCAGCCGCATGGCGCGTCAAGAGAAGTATCCGATGCGCGGCCGTCGATTCTGCTGGTCGACGACGATCAGATCTTCGTCGAACGGTTGGCGCGAGCCTTTCGGGATCGAGGCTACGATGTGCGGGCTGCCGACGGCTACGACGCCGCGGTCGCGCTTGCGAGAGCCGAATCGCCCGAGCTCGCGGTCGTCGACTTGAGGATGCCGGGCCGCTCGGGTCTCGAGCTCGTTCGCGATCTCAGGAACACCGACCCTTTCACGAGAATCCTCGTCCTCACGGGATACGGCAGCATCGCCACGGCGGTCGAAGCGATTCGGCTCGGTGCCCAGGATTATCTGCCCAAACCGGCCGACGCCGACGACATACTCGCCGCTCTCAGCCGCGGATTCGATGACCACAAAGCCATGCCGCACGATTTTCAGGCGCCTTCACTCGCGAGAGCCGAGTGGGAACACATCCATCGCGTGCTTTCGGATTGCACAGGCAACGTGTCCGAGGCGGCGCGTCGCTTGGGGATCCATCGGCGGTCGCTCCAGCGCAAATTGCAGCGATACCCACCGCGCGAATAACGTGGGGAGTCTTGCTCGATCACAAAAGATGTTAGGCTAAATACCTCGCATGGGCCTGGTCGCCATTCTCACGCTCGGGTTCTTCCTCGGCATGCGCCACGCCACCGATTCCGATCATGTGGTGGCGGTTGCGACCATCGTCAGCCGCGAGAAGTCGATGCGAGCGGCGAGCCTGATCGGGGTGCTCTGGGGGATCGGTCACACGGTGACCATCGTGCTGGTCGGCGGCGCGATCATCCTCTTCGGCATCGTGTTCCCCGCGAAAGTGGGGCTCACCATGGAGTTCTCCGTCGCGCTCATGCTCGTTTTGCTCGGAACCATGAACGTGATCGGTTTCCGAAAAGAGGTGCACCGGCTGCGCCGCGACCACCTGCATTCCGGCCATGGCAGCGACGAGGTTGCGCCCGCGAGCGAACCGGAGTCAGAAAACGCCGGATGGCTGGGGCGCTATCGCGGCCTACGTCCGCTCATCGTGGGTACGGTGCACGGGCTGGCCGGTTCGGCAGCGGTGGCGCTTCTGGTTTTGAGCACGATCCGCAACCCGGCTTGGGCTCTCTTCTACCTCTTCGTCTTCGGAGTGGGAACCGTGGCCGGCATGATGCTCATCACATCGGCGCTCGCGGTGCCGCTCGCGTATTCGGCACGCCGGTTCTCGGTGTGGAACCACCACATACGATGGGTCACCGGCATCGTCAGTGTGGCGCTCGGGCTGTTTCTCGTTTACCAGATCGGTTTCGTGGACGGGCTCTTCAGCACGGCGCCCCCTTGGATTCCACGGTAATCGGTTCTTCATGAACACGAGAGGAGGGAACATCGTGCCGTTCACATCCATCCGCGCGCTTCTCCCGTCGGCCTTCGCAGTGGGGCTGGCCATCGCTTCGAGCCCCGCTGCCGCACAGACCCCGCCCCCAGGACCCACACCGGCCAATCCCTACTATCCCGGCTACCCTCCTCCAGCCACCAACGCTCAGCCGGGTTCGCCATCGGCGCTCCCCCCACCGGCGCGGCTGCGGTACGCGGAAGGTCAGCCGATTCCGGCCGGTTATCATCTGGAGTCGCAGCCGCGAAAGGGGCTCTGGTTGAGCGGTGCGCTCGTCTTCGGCATCCCCTACGTGATCTCGGTCTCGGTCGCCGGTTCGAGCCGGCATGACGGTGATCGCTATCTCTATATTCCGGCGATCGGTCCGTTCGTCGACCTTGCCACCCGAGGCGACGATTGCCCGACTGACACCGGCTCCTGCGCCGAGGGCGCTTCCGTCGAGCGCTTCTGGCTCACCTTCGACGGCCTGTGCCAGGTCGGGGGGGCTACGTTGTTCATTCTCGGGATGGCGATGCCCCAGAAGTTTCTGGAGCGTGACGATGCTCCCATCAGCGGCCAGAAGAGCCAACCCTCGTTCGCATGGTCGGTGGCCCCGCGAACATTCGGCAAGCGTGGAATGGGGCTCAGTTTCGGAGGGCAGTTCTAGCCGCCGATGCAGCGCCTTTTTGCGCTCCTCCCGTTCTTCGTTGCGGCGTGTGCGACCGGCACCCAGTGGACCGACGTTCGTCGCGAGTTCGACTACCGGCCTCCTCCCGGCGTGAACTTCGTCGTCATCGAACGAGCGGGAGGCACCGACATCGACGAAGCCATCCGCCGTCTATGCGAGGGGCTCACGAAAGAGCTGGCCTCTCGAGGGCTCACCGCGCGCCAGCTCACTTATCCAGGACTCCCACCCGTTCTCTATCTCGATATCCAGGAGTGGGAGCCGGGCAATCGCTTCGAGCGCTGGCTCGGTTTCGGAGGAGGGGAGGCGCGTCTTGTCGTCGACGCCCGTTTCGTGCGCGGCGGCGACGGTCGTCCTGCGCTGATGGGGCGGGTGCGCGCATTCGTTCGCGGCGGCTTCTACGGTGGCTCCGCCATGACCGCGCCGGAGCTCGCAGCCGAGTCGATTGCGCGCTTCGTTGCTTCGGGTGCCACGCCGGAGGATTGAGCGCTCGGTCCGTCGACAGCCGTCGATTGTTGAGCCCGCGCCTTCGCGTGGTGCAACCTCAAGCCTAGATGGCTTACGCGGATGCGGACAGTCGCGCCCGGCATTCCGCGTGCCTTGAGACTTGCAAGGAGGTCCGTGTGGAAAGACTCCGTCCTGGGGGCGTCGCGGTTTTCTTGGTCGGCATGCTCGTTGCCGCTTGCTCCAGTTCGGATGACGGTGCGGCGCAGACGGCTGGGGCAGCCGGGCGTTCCACGGCCACGGGTGGCGGGTCGGCAACGGGCGGTGCCGCAACGAGCTCGGGTTCCGGCGATGGGGGAGCGACGTCAGGTCCCGGGGGAACCACGGGATCGGGCGGCGATTCGAACACCGGCGGAGCCGGAGGATCGGCGGACAACGCAGACGCGGCAGCCGGAAGCGGCGGAGCGGCTGGCGCGGCCGGCACCGGCATCGGCGGCGACGCTTCGGTGCCGGTCGACGGTGGCAGTTTCCTCCAGTGGTACGAAGCGGAGGCCGTTCCGCCCAACCAGCTCGGCAACGGCGCGTCGATCGTGAATTGCGGCGCGCCAGCGTGTCCCTCGATCGCCAGCATCAAAGAAGGCGATGAATGCTGTTCCGGAGGAAAGAAGGTGGGTCAGATCCTCGGGCGTCGGGGCGGCTATCTGCAAGTCAACGCGATCGCCGCTCCGAGCGACGGCATGTACGACGTGACCTGGTGGTACCACTGCGGCAAGAGCGACAACTTCGGCGATACCGATTGCGGTGGCCAGCCTCACACGCCTGCGGGGTGCCGGCCGCATCAATTCGTGGTCAATGGCACGCAGCTACCGAAGATTTACCATTTCCCCTGTTTCGCCGGCTCTTGGGGCCAAATCCATGCTTCCACGGTCAGCCTACCGCTGAAGGCCGGCGCCACCAACAGCATCCGAGTCTCGGCACCGAATCCCCGTGATGCCGCCGACATGGATGCGATTGCGCTGTATCCGCCGGGCAAAGGCGTCCCCCCGCTCATCGTGGGTACCGATCGTTGAACGCTCGAATGGAACCCTTCAGAAAGGGAGCGCTTCCGTGCCTCGCGGTCTTTGCTCTTCCGATCATGCTTGCGGCTTGCACCAACGGCGCCGAGCCGGGATCGCCGTCGATCCAAGGTGAGGGCGGGGCTTCGGTCGGCGGTTCGTCCGGCGACGTCGGTTCGTCGCAGGGTGGCGGCGGATCCGCAGGAGCGCCGGGCAGCGGAGGCACTGCCAACGGCGAAGGCGGGTCGGACAACGACGCAGGCGCGCAAGTCGACGCGAGTGAAACCATCGACGCCTCCTCGCATGATGCGACGAGTGACGGCTCGAACGGTGGCAAGCATGCGGTGATCGTATGGGGATACGGAGAGCACCTGCCGACTCCCAAGCCCACCGACCCCCCTTTGGCCTTCGACATGACAATGAAGGCGCGGCTCGAGGCCAAGGGTCTCACCGTCGAGATGGCCGAAGACGCCAGCTCGACGGTGGCGGGCGTCGTGGGCAAAGCACTCCTCGTGATCTCGTCGAGCATCAATCGCAACAATCTCTTCGACAACATGAAGCCCCGGTTCAAAGACGTGCCCGTTCCGACCATCGTCATGAAGGACGGCACGATCGAGGTGATGGGGCTCGGCGCTGGAGGCGCGGGCGGATTTTCGACCGAAGTGGGCGAGACGCAGATCACCATCATTGCGCCTGGCGATCCGCTGGCGGCGGGGCTTACCGGCAATATCACCGTTTATACCAAGGGCGATCGCCTCATCTGGGCGCAGCCGGGTCCCGCGGCGAAGAAGATCGCCACGGTCGTCGGACACGCCGACGAGATCACAATTTTCGCCTACCCCGCCGGTTCGACCATGGTGGGTGGTGCTGTCGCGCCGGCCAAGCGCATGGGCTTTTTCATTCATCGCAACACGAATTACTCACCCGATGGCATCAAGCTCTTCGATGCTGCGGCGGATTATCTGCTCGCTCCGTAGCAGTCAAGCTGCCGCGAACGATCACGGTAGCGGCGCTCTCGTCGGGCATTCGCCGTCGCCCTCGTAGTCGCCAAACGTTCGCATCTGCTTGTTGACGTAGTCGTACACCGTGATCTTCATGTCACCGTCCTGGTCTTTGACGGATGTCAAATCGTAGGGCGGCGTTGGAAGGGCGGTCGCAGCATCGCACGCCTTCAACTCGGCAATCGTGAGATCCTTGTTCATATCGGCGTCGCACGTCATGAGCCATTGCGCGAGCCGTTCCGTGATTTCCACGCCCTGGGTGACGTTACTGAAATACTGATGGTCACCATGGAGCGTCGGCTTGACCGGCACGGTACCGCCTGAGGGAACCGCGAATCCTGGGAGCTCATTGGGAGGAGGCGTTGCACAGTCATCGAAAGAAGTGCCCGCGGCGAAGCCAAACTTGAATGTGATCTTCGTAGTGTCTTTTTCGCCGGAGCCTTCGTAATAGACCGAGTAGCCATTCGTGATCATGAAATCGACGTCTGCTTGCGCCGTGGGAGGAAGCGTCGACGCGCCCGTTTTGGCATTGGGAATATCGAAGCCGAACTTGTCCCAACGGACGGCCGCCACGTTCTGAAATTCCTTGACGACGTATCCGTTCGTGGGGGCGTTTTTCAGGTCGAGCACGAAGAGGGTCGGATCGGACAAGCTTTCGCCGGTATCGCTGCGTTTTGCACGAAAATTTCCGACCGCCACGAGGTATCGGTCATAGCGAATCGTCCATCCATCGTGGATGTTCTCTAGCTCGGTGCCCGGGTCGAGACCATCCGGAATCGTATCTTCGGGAACGATGAATATCTGTGCCGTTCCAGTTTCGTCGTCCGAGCCGCACGCGGCTCCAGCGAAGACCATCGAGAGGCCAAGAGCAAGTTCGCCGCAAAATGATGTTCTCATGACTTCACCGTTCTACTTCACTTTCCATTTCAATGAGTCCACTGGAACTCCGGCGGCGAAACGTTCTTGATGCCGCTGAGAATGACGTTGTGTTCCGGAGTATTCGGTTTGATCCTGAACGGGAGCTGCCCGGTCGCCGCCATTTCGTCGAGCACCGTCGGGTACATCGTTCCTTTCGTGTCTTTGATTGCGTTGTTGAGCTGATGCAGCCAGGCCGGGACGTCGAAGTGGATCTCCAGGCGGTAGGCGTCCGAGGTCACTTCCGCGCCGACAGGCGCCGCGGGAACCGCTGCCCAACCCTGGTATTGCGGAACGACGTCGACGTCGACGGTGAGAGGGATGGCGTCAGGCCCGCGGCGCGCCTCACCCTCGACGTGCAGCGAGTGACCGAGCGGCGCGCTCGACGCTGGGGTGGCTTGATTGCTGGTGTCGAACCAAGAGATTCCGAAGTCGTACGATGCGCTCCGAATCGTTCCGGTAAACCCGTGAACGGTACCCAAGGGAGTGGGCGTCGAGGCGAGTCCGTCGATGGGGGTAACCGTCGTGATCTCCGCGATGGCGCTGGCGCAATTGGCAGCCTGCCCAGCACAGAAGTAGACAGGGCCGAACGCGAAATCGGCGCGCGTAAGCGTGACCATCCAATCTCCAACGGAGACCATCGGGTTGCCTTCGCTCACCGCCACGGCCGGGTAGTCCGCTTCGGCCTGCGGCGACTCGATGCATCCGCAGCTGAGCGCGATGGCGGCGGCTGCACCGATCCACGACCATCGGGCGTTGACTCCGCACGTCATAGGTACACCGTGAGGTTGAAGAGAATCGTGCGCGGAGGTCCGGCGGTGACGTGCCGCGCGGGGACGCGGGAGGGAATGGACGTCGTCAGCCAGTTGGAGACGAACGCATATTCGACATCCGCATACCGCGCGCCGAGTACGTTCGTGGCGTCGAGCGTGAGCTCCAGCCAATCGCGTCGGACGCCCGCCGTGGCGTCGAGGAGAAACACGGGGGGGGAGAATTCGCTATAAGGAAGAGGCCTCGCGGAAAGAAAGGTCGTCCCCCAGCCGATCTTCCAATCGAGTGGCTTGCCCCACATAGCGCCGAGGGCGCCCTGCACGCCGAGGTCGCTTCGCAGGACGATCGGCGGAACGTAGGGCAACGCTTGGCCCGAGACGTAGGGCGGCGAAGGGTCATCCGAGGTGGGGATGGGCGGAGCGCGGAGCGTCGCGTGCACGTAGGTTGCGCTGAAGGACGCACTCATCCACGGGGCGGGGTTGGCCAGGAAATAGCCGACCAGACCACGCCGCCGCGTCGGCCCAATCCGTTCGAGCCGCCCCTCGGCCGGGTCGAACGCAAGATCGTAGGACAAAGACGTTTCGTAGACGGCGCCCCTCAAGGAAAGACGCTCCCCATCGCGAACGGTGGCCCCTGCCTCGTAGCTCCGCACTTTTGCAAACGGCGCTCGCTCGCCTTCTTGGAGTTGTCGAGCCTGCGGCGAGCGGTACCCTTCGCCATACGACCCGGAAATCAGAAGCCACGAGGTCGGATTGATCTCCAGGGTGGCACGCGGGCCGAACGCGATGCCGCTGGCGGTTCGGCGGAAGCCGATGATGTGCGTTTTCATCCCGAACGACGGAATGGAATTTCCGAGCCTGTCGTCGACGTCGAAGAAAAGGAGATCTCCACGCAGGCCTCCGCGAAGCCGGACGTAGCGCGACGCGTTCAAGAGGACATCGGTGTAGAGGCCGAGATCCGTTTGTCTGACCGTGGCATCGACGCGTCGATCCCACGTTTGGTTTTCCGGAGCTTGCAGCAGGTTCTGCGCCTGCTCGATGTTGTGGGTACGCATGTCCGCGCCGAACTCGTATTGAGCGCCGAGCCACGACCCGAGATGCAGGTGCTTGCCGCGGTAGGCGAACGCCCCACCGAGACCGAGGTCGCCATTGGCCTGTTCGATGAGATCGCCTCGCCCGATCCAAGTGGGGTCGAAAAGCGATTGCTCCGTGTAGCCGGTGAAGTTCGTGCGGCTTCGGTAACTGGCGAGGTACGTCCAGAAACCAACGCTCGTGCGACTCCCCTCTTCGCCCGAATGTTCCAAGGTGATTCCAACCTGCATGCGCGACGTGCCCGCCGATTGCGAACGCGCCGATGGATCCGGATAGGCATCGTAGAATCCAATCCGCCCCGCCTCGAGGTCGTCGCGTCGAACTACTCCGGCCATGTTGGCCCGCGCCGCGTAGGCGCCGAGGTGAATCGACGCGGAGATGTCGCCGGGGAGCTTCAATTCGTATTGTCCGAGCACGCCACCCGATACGCCTCCGCGGGTCCCCGTCCCGAAGCCGTCGGTCTGCCGGAATACGCCGGCGCCGAACGTTTCTTCGCGCTGCCCTTCCGGTGCCCAGAGCGCGAGCAGGCGGCGCGTACCGAAGGAGCCCGCGCTCAGCTTGACGCGCGAACGGCGCTCGTGAACCCCGAGATCATATTCGACGCTGCCCGCGACGGCGAAGTCGGCCTGATGGGGATCGTAGACCCCCTCGACGACGCGGAGGGATCGCACGGTCTCGGGGATGATCAGATTCAAGTCCGCATACCCTTGCCCGTGCATGTGCGACTGCTGGTTCATCGGAATGCCGGCGAGCTTGAACTCGACGTCCTGCCCGTGCTCGGCGTCGAAGCCGCGCAAGAACACGCGCTGCGCAATGGCTTCGCCCTCCGGGTGCGCGATGAAAACCCCGGGCGCCGTGCTGAGGAGGTCGGCCGCGGTACCGTGCGGCGCCGCGGTCAACGTGGCGCGCGGGATTCGGAAGTCGGATGTTCCACGGCTCGGCGGCTGCCGTTTGCCGATGATCTCGACTTCGGTGGCTGCTTCCGAACCTTGCGGAGTCTCCGGCGCCGCTCCCTGCGCCGGCGGCAGCGCCAATTGGGGCGGCAGCTGCGGTTGCTCGGTGTGCTCAGGCTCGACGATCTCCGGGGGCGGAGCCGGAGGCGCGAAGTGAAACGGGATCCGAATGCGGCTCGGCACGGGCACGCCGTTGCGTTTGGCCGGTACGAACGTCCACTGACGAACCGCCACGATGGCCGCTTCGTCGAGATCATCCCCCCCCGAAGATGCGATGTCGACTTTGGAGACGTGGCCGTCCGCGTCGACCGTGACGGTGAGGATGACGTCCGCATGTCGACGTTCCGCGAGTGCCGACGGCGGATAGACGGCGTCGACGTGGGTCACGACCACGGGCGGTTCGACCGCGGTGTTCTGGCCGAGCACGACGGAGCTCGACAGGAGCACGGCACCGACCGCTGCGAGGCGCAGGCCCCCCGTTTTGTTTTTCCGAATCGAATGGTGATGACACATGAATCGCACCGCAACGGCGTACGGTCGAAGCGTGGACGCTTCGGCTCGACGCGATGGAGCATTCCGAAGGGGTTGACGCGTCTGGTTCGGCCAAAACATTGACCGACCAGGTGGAACAACGGCGAACGGTTCTGCTCTAGGCGGGCGGCGACGTCTTCGGTGCGTTCAGAAGAATCGGTCTCGGGCAGAAAGGATCGCGCAAGATCGAACGGCACGCGTCCCACTCCAACGAAAAGACGAGCCCCGAGGGTCGCGCGGTGAGCGCGACGTTGCTTCGGACCAAGGCCTGGCTGGTGCAATGCGCATGCGCCGGCGACCGGCTCGCGGAGCTCGCGTTGCCGATGCTGTCGGAGCCATCCGGCCCGCGCTCGCTGAGTCGCCAGCCCGTCTCGCCTCTCCCCTCCAGCGTGGAATGGCCCCGGTCGTGGCCGAGCTCGACGAGATCGCCGTGCTCGCAGACCGCGTGGCGCACGAAAGCTTGATGCAGCGTTCGAAGCAACGGCGCGACGGCAACGATGATGACGGCGAGGCTGGCGATCCACGCGCGCCATCGAATGCCGCGCGGAAGCGTGCGAACCTTTTCTCGGAAGCCAGCCTGAACGACTTGCACAGGTCCCTATGGCTCCCGTATTCGCAAGATGCCCGTCTGTCAAGTTGGGACCGGGCTCCCGAGGTTCGGGGGACGTTCTTCTTGCCGGGCGTGCGGCGAACGGACAGGCTTCGGTCGTGACACTCGTGAACGCCGCGGTGAGAGCCATTGGGGCCGCGCTGCTCCTCTCATTGCCGCTCGCGTGCAGTGGCAAGGAAACTCCCGATGGTACTGACGCGTGCGTACCCGGTCCGGACTCGTCGTTCGGTACGCCTCGGCCCAATTGCCCCGCTGATTTGCCGGTCGATACGGACTGTATGACTGCAGCGCCATTTTACGAAGACGTGGCTCCCATCATCGAGCGGCGGTGCACCGTGTGCCACCACCCCGGAGGTTTGGAGGGGACGCTGCGTTTCGGGACCTACGAAGACGCCTTCCTCTTACGACAGAAGATGCTCTTCCAGGTCTACAGCTGCCGGATGCCTCCGAGCTGTGCCCCCGATCTTACCTCCGACGAGCGGCAGATCATGCTCAAGTGGTTCGTGTGCGGCGCTCCCGCCACTGCCGACGCGGGGAGCGATTAGCTACGGCACGTTGAAGGAAAACGCGACGTGCGAGTGCTTGGAACCTTCGTTGTCGAGACAGTTCGGATAGAAGTGGAAGCGGACGGTCCACGTGCCCGGCTGGTCGAACTTGACGGGACCGATGGTGTAGACGCCATCGCTTTCCGTGGCCATTCCAGCATCGGGCGAGGGATGCGTTAAGGTCAAGAAGGCTTCGATGTAAGGAGCGGCCCCGGTCGCCTTGCTCATGTCTTCGAGGAACGTTGGGGTGACCGTGAAATTCACGCCTCCTGCAACGCAAGACGCGGCGTACGTCACGTGAAATTTGCAGTCGTCGTCGTCCGCTTCGGTGCCGAGGTGCGGCGGGGGAAGCGGTTCTTCGCCGGCGTCTGCGGCTTCGGTGGGACAGGTGGTCGCTGGCTCGATGATCTTGCCACCGTCGTCACTGACGCAGTGGGTGTCGGCCGCCGCGCTCGGAACGGGAGCTCCGCAGCTTCCGCCATCGGTGCTCGTTGATCCGGCGCTGCCAGCCGGCTGGCCCGGTTCGTCCTCGTCCGAGCATCCGGGGCCTGCAACGATGAGTGCTCCAAGCGATACGAAAATGGCAATACCGAGCGGCGCGACGAACGTCGAACGAGAGTTTCGGTCGAGGAACATGCGATGATCCTAGTCGCCCGGCGGGACGGCGAGGTGCGGTATTTTGTCGCACAGCTCACGCTCGGCGTCTTCTCCGGGTGAAGGCCAGAAGCGAAACGAGCAACGCCGCTGCGGGCGACAGGGACGACTTCGATGTCGCAGTTGTGCAGGCGCACCCTCCCCCCTCGATCGAGCCAGCCCCGTCGAGATTCGATGCATCGCGCTGCGATGCATCGCGTCCAGCGTCGGCACGCATCAGTCCGTCGGGGCCAACGTCGACCACGGGTGCGTCCGCGAACGTTCCCTCGGGCTCGGCTCCGTCGAGGTTGGGTCGATCGCTCTCTGCTCCCGTGTCGACCGAGGAATCCGCAGCGCCGCCGTCCATGGTAGCGTCGAGGCTCCCGTCGACATGGCCGCCGTCCCCCCAGGCGATCGGCGTCGTGGTGGGGTTGCCCGGCGTGCCATTGCCCGTCGGATAAACCGTTGCGGGATTGCCTCTCACGCCACGCGCCGTGATCAGGGCTTGATTGGAAATAGTTGCCGAAGCTGTAGCATCGATCCGGACCTGGAACTTGATGGTGCTCGATTCGCCGACCGCGATGGTCCCACCTTCCGTTGCGTTGGCTCCCGTGCCGAGCCGCACCGTGATCGTGCGCGTTGCGACATCGTACTCGGCCTGGTCGTCGCCGGCTTGATCCGTCTTGCCGGGGGGACTGGAGTTGGCACCGGTCGTGATTTGAATCGTGCCAGGCAGGTAGGTGATGCCGGCCGAAAACGCGTCGGTCATGACGACGTCGACGGCCGTATCGTTGCCCGTATTCGTCGCGACGACGGTGTATTCGAGAATATCGCCCGGCACCGCAAGGCCACCGTTCAGATCGGCGTACGATTTGACGGCCGTGCCGAATTCCGGCTGATAGGTCGCGATGGACGTCGCCAGGGCGCCGATCATGTACGTGTCGCCCGAGCTCGTGGCCTGGATGGTTGCCGAGGTCTGCCCGGCGGCGACGTACGGAGTGATGTCGACCACGTCGAGGTCGAGCCCGCTCATGCTCGCCGCCATGCCATCCATCTGCGGCAGATCGCCGGCGACACTGACGGGATTTCCCAAAAACGAGCGTGAGCCGTTGAAGAAGTTGTCGACCGGATTGACGCCATCGGACAATGGGTGGCCGGCGAAGACGAGCGAGTCGCCGGTCAACGCAAAATCTCCCTCGTACGCCAGCACGGCGAGCTTGGCGTCGAAACCGGCATTGGGAACTTGGAATCCCGAAAGCGTCGCCGCCGCTGAACGATCGTTCTCCACGAAGTCGAGGCCGTCGAAGAGAGCCAGGTTGCGCAATGGATCCGAATCGAGGCGATAGAAGACGACGATCGCCCAGGCGACCACTGGATCCGAGCTCTGCAGATTGCCGAGGTTCACCGAATCGATGCCGCTCAGGCGATAAGGGCCCACGCCTTGGCTCTTCACGATGTCGGTGACGTCGGCCGTGCTCTGATACCAGTATACGTTGGTAAAGCCGGTCTTCGTCGCGGTGCGGCTGGTATCCGCGCTGACCGACGTCGTGAAGGCGTTGGGGCGCTCGAGAGTGACGATCGTATCCGCCCGGTTGGCCGAAAGCTGGGCAGCCCAGTAAAGTCGCGCGTACGCGATGGTCGCGCCCGCGGGAACCGTGAGCATGGCGGTGCTGCGGGCGTCGGCGGCCGTGTTCTGCGTGCGAGCTCTCGCTTCACCGGAACCAGGATCATCCGCACGCCAGAAGATGTCGGGCGCCGAGTCGCTGGTGAAGGAGCCGCAGTTGATGATCGTGCCGACCACCGGCAGGCGCGCCGTCGACGCGCACTCTTGTGCCGAAGTGTTGCCGAACCAAACCATGTCGCCCCGTTGGCTGAACTGAACGCGCAGGGCGGGGTCGGCGCGAGCGGTGCCGGCCACGAACGACGCAAGCCCCACCACCACCCACGCTGCATTTTTCATCGACGCTTCCCCCTTACTTCTTCGTCTCTTCGCCAGCGTCGATATGGAACTCGACGCGACGGTTGTTCTGCCGGCCGTCATCGGTCGCATTGGATTCGAGCGGTCGCGTCAGCCCGTAGCCCTTGCTGGTCAGGCGCGATTTGTCGACGCCATTCTTCACGAGCCAGCTGACGACCGACGCGGCTCGCCGTGACGAGAGACCCATGTTCATGGCCGCGCTCCCGCGGTTGTCGGTATGACCTTCGATGCGCACCTTGATCTCCGGATTGTCCCTCAAGATCTGGGCCACCGCCGTGAGAATGGAGTTGCTTTCCGACAAAATCTGGACGCTCCCGGTCCTGAATTTGACCTGTTCGATGATCTTGATCTGGCCTGCCTCGATCCGTGCCTCGGGACAGCCGTTCTTCTTGGGGTCTTCGTTCTTCGGCCCCGCTGCGTCGGGGCACGCGTCCTCCGTATCGACGATGCCGTCCTTGTCACGGTCCGCTGGAAGCGGCGGGCATCCGTTGGTCTTGGGGTCGTCGGTCTTGACGCCGGGGGCATCGGGGCAGGCGTCGTCCGGATCAGAAATGCCATCATTGTCGCGGTCGGGGGGAGCCGGCGGGCATCCGTTGGTCTTGGGGTCGTCGGTCTTGACGCCGGGCGTGTCGGGGCAGGCGTCGTTCGGATCGAAAACGCCGTCGTTGTCGCGGTCCGGGGGAGCCGGTGGGCATCCGTTGGTTTTGGGGTCGTCGGTTTTGGGGCCCCGCGTATCCGGACAGGCATCTTCGCCGTCGGGGATGCCGTCATGGTCGCGATCGCTCGGGCGAGACGGCGGCGGCACGATCGCTGGCATCCACTCCAAAGACGCAGCGAGCCGCATTTGCGGCGTTCCCAATCCGCGCGTGAGCCCCGGCCCGATGCCTGCTCCGATTCGAAAGTCGCTCGCCAACGTGTAATGCAGACCGAAGAGCAGCTCGAGCGGGGACGTTTTCCTCTTGAGAATGGCATCCTCACTCGCAATGACGGTGCTTCCATAAAGCTCGGCACCGACGAGCAGCTTTCGATCGGCTGCGCGAAAGCCCGCCGCTCCTCCAGCCACGCATTCGGATCCCATCGGACTATCGGCAAAGGAATCGGTGATCGCTCTGTATTGAAGACCGACCTTGATTGCATAGGCGAAAGGGCCTATGTCCCCCGCGCCCAGAAGGCGGGGCGCGACGCGAACTTCGCCATCGCTCGTGTAGTCGCTCTGGCTGCCGGTCGGGATGTGGAACTGCACGCCGAACGCCGCCGTGAAAGGATCTCCGAAAGATCCGACGAGGCGGAGGTCGGCCCCCATGCGAAGATCTCCGATGGCCCCGCCGGACGGCGCGTTGTACACCGCGCCGTCGACTATCGCCTGCTCACCACCTTGGTGGAGCGCCCACGGCAGATTGGCCGACAATCGCAAGTGATCGACCAGGACAATGCCCACACCCAAGTGGACGAAAACTTGATCGGCGATCAGGCGTTTCTCTTGTGTGCCATCGGCGCTGTAGAGAACGAGCGGTTTCGACCCCCAATCGCCCACCACACCAACGGCCGGGCGTGCCTCGCCGCGCAAATCCAGCGACTCGAGCACGAACCAATCGCTGCCCCGCTCCGCAGGATCGAACCGGTTGATGGCGAAACCTCGCACCGGCTCTGCGTGGGAACGAGCGCTCGACCCAACGAGAAGGAGAGTGGCCGCAATACCGAACTTTCGACGCAGTCGACTCATCCTCGTTTGGCATAACCGCAGGCGGGCCGGAGGCGGCGGCGAGTAACACCAAATACCGCAGGCGGGCCGGAGGCCGCGCCGAGTAACAAACATAGACGTGGCTTCTGCGCCTGGGAAGAGCTGCCGGGGGGGCGATGTACGCTCGTGTAAGGACCGGGGTTTCAGCGATCGCCCGTGCATCGCGCGTTGGCTTGGCGGGTTTTTTTTTGTTGAAGGATGAACGGACCGGCGACATAAGTCGTAGGATGTGGTTATCCCTTCGACTGGCGGCCGTCGGGCTGGCTCTTTACGCGGTCTCGGCTTCATGCGCGACGGCCGAGGAGCTCGATGATGCCGTGCTCGGCGCGAGACCCGGCGGCGGCTCGGGAACGTCGACGACCCCCAACCCCACCACCAGCAGCGGGCCGACGGGTA
>Ga0137375_10003867_pt1 | contig 17799 bp, 14 predicted proteins | sample SagtaG_24_FD_104936 | JGI IMG/M metagenome (GOLD analysis project Ga0137375, IMG submission 104936) | Vadose zone soil microbial communities from Sagehorn Ranch, Mendocino, California, USA - Sage1_R_113_16 metaG | ecosystem: Environmental > Terrestrial > Soil > Vadose zone | place: USA...
CCAAGCGTATGCATTTTGACAACCGGGGCCATCTTCGCTGTATCGCCATAATCAAAAGTATACATGCCCTTCGTCAGCGATGGTGCTGCTGTAGGTTCGACTGCGAGTAATCGTGTCCGCTTGCCGTTTTTCAAATTCTCACGCAGGAATGGATAGGCGATGCCTGCAAAGTTCGAGCCGCCACCAACGCAACTGATAACCACATCCGGATATTCATCTGCCAGATCCATTTGCTTCAAAGCCTCTTCGCCGATAATAGTCTGGTGCAGGAGTACATGACCCAAGACAGAACCAAGACTATATTTCTTCGCTCCATTGGAAGTGGCCGCGACTTCCACTGCTTCTGAAATTGCAATACCTAACGAGCCAGGGTTATTTGGGTCTTGAGCCAATACAGAGCGGCCATAATTCGTGCGATCCGTTGGGCTAGCATAGACTTTTGACCCATATGTTTCCATCATGATCCGACGGTACGGCTTCTGGTTATATGAAACTTTGACCATATAAACTTCTAGATCAAGCCCAAAGAAGCTGCAAGCAAGTGAAAGCGCAGAACCCCATTGACCCGCGCCTGTCTCGGTGGTGAGAGCTTTTGTCCCAGCTTTTTTGTTATAAAAGGCTTGAGCAATGGCCGTGTTGGGCTTATGACTTCCAACGGGTGAAACACTTTCGTTCTTGTAGTAGATATGTGCAGGTGTGCCCAACGCTTTTTCCAATCGTCGTGCACGGATAAGAGGGGTCGGGCGATAAAGCTTATAGATCTCGCGTACTTCTTCAGGGATCTCGATGTATCGCTCCGTGGATATTTCCTGCAGGATCAAGTCCATTGGGAACAAGACAGCTAGAAAGTCTGGAGTGACCGGCTGTAAAGTCCCCGGATGTAAAACAGGCGTCGGTGGAACTGGATTATCAGCGTTAATGTTGTACCAAAATTTCGGTAGGTCAGTTTCGTTCAGGATAAAGCGGGTCTGGTCAGACATGGTTATCTCCTTATTGACTATTTATATTTTAGGGATACTTCGCGCTGCCTGCCCTGTCCCGTTCGGGCTAGGACGGGGCACCTGGTGCCGGCACAGGTGAGCGGAGTGAGACCCATGTATATCGGGTCGAACGCAGTCGAAGCGCATGTATCATGAAAACATTTGTCTTCATACATTTTAGCAAAATACTCCGGAAACATCCCTGGCTAAGGCTTTTTCGCTAATACTTTTGCTATGTAAGAGTCCCATCTTTTCATAAACCTCTTCAAGCGTATGCTGAGCTTCGAATTTGGCTTTGACCGTGCCACTATAAAGAACTTCCATAAGCAATTTAGGTTGATTGAAAAGCTCAGCGCGGCGTTCCCGCAGTGGTGCGAGATATGTGTTGAGTGAGCTCGCCAATAGACGCTTGACTTCTACGTCGCCGACTTTGCCCTCCTCGTAGCGCGACTTAAGTTCTGCGAGTTCAGCCTTATCCGCGTGAAAGATATCGAGCAAGGCAAAGACCGGGTTCCCTTCTACGTGACCGGGATCGGTAGCACGCAAACGGGTTGGGTCTGTATACATACTCATTACTTTGCGAGTTGTTTCCTCGGGAGTATCTCGTAAATAGATGGCATTGCCATAGGAGGTGTGCATTGTGCGATTATCAACGCCCGGCAAACGTGGGGCATTAGAAAGCAGTGCCTCAGGCTCAGGAAATGTTTTTCCAAATGTCTGGTTGAAGCGACGAGCTGTCTCACGAGCTAATTCGATATGAGGTAATTGGTCTTCACCGACAGGGACAACCTGAGCTTTGTAAAGCAATATATCAGCAGTCTGTAAGACAGGATATGTGAGTAACCCGGTTGAAGGTTGTAGATTCAGTTCCCGGGTCTGATCCTTATACGTGGGGATACGTTCTAGGCGGGCTACAGTCGTCAACATGCTTAGAAGTAAGGCTAGCTGTGCATGTTCTGGAATAATAGACTGTAGGACAATTGTAGACCGGTTCGGGTCAATACCTGCGGCCAGCCAGTCTGCCATCATGTTCAGGATGTTTTCCTGTAAATGCTCAGGATGGTAATTAGTTGTCAACACGTGCAAGTCAGCGACTAGAAAAAAGCACTCGTGTGTATCCTGTAAACGCGCCCAGGTTTCCAACGTTCCAACCAGATGGCCAATATGACGCGGACCTGTTGGTCGATGACCAGTGAGAATACGTTTTTTTGTCATAATCTGTTCAATCTCCTTATTTATGGCAAATAACGGTGTGCGGATGTGTTGCTATTCACTTCATGCTCGGAGGCTTGCTCAGTAAGGATTTGCTCCGCAGGTCGGGCATTATCTTCAATCACAACCGCGACTCGTTCCTGCAACTGAGTATCCTGAATTTCAATAGATATGTTTTGTGTGTTCATTTTTCTCCATTCTCCCTTCTCCCAAAGGGAGAGGGGCTGGGGGTGAGGGCAAACAAAAACAGCGTTCATCCCAAAATGGGACGAACGCTGTTGCATCCGTGGTGCCACCCAACTTAAGCTAGCAAATTACCTCTAACAAAAAATCCCGTTGTGATGCAATGGGAAAGCCAGCTTCACTCTTCTCGGTCAGCTAGTTATACCGAACTATCCAACTAAGTGACCTAGCCCTGATAACGGTGGCGTTCCGTCTCTGATACTCTTAGCCTTTTATAGCTAATTTCGCTTCGAAGCTCAGAGGTCCATTCAGCGAAGTCGTCTCGGGCAGGTTTTCACCATTACACCTGCTCTCTGTACCGTCGTTCAACACGTACTCGTCCTCGTCACAGCCTGTATATTTTGGGTGATTATATGCCGGAAGGACAAAAAGTCAATAGGCAAAACCACCTTGCAATTTGGTAATGCCCGGGATTCGGGTTTTGCTGTATACTTTTTCCTAAGAATTGAGATAGGAAATGACCGAGAAGAAAAATGCAACCAAAAAAGCTCCCGCCAAAGAGGTATCCTCTCAGGGGCAGGCTATCCGTGCCGGTGACCAAGGAATCGCGCTAAGAGGCGACGTAACCGACAGCACGATCATCCACGCGCAGACAGTTGTTCTTGCAGATCGCTTCTGGAATGACCTTCAACCTAGTCTGCCGACAATGGAGTTGAAAGAGGCTACGAAAGCCTATCTCGCCTACCTGAATGACCGGCATTTCTACCTTAGCCTAAAGGGTATGGGCGTCTCAGACCGGGTTCCTTTACGGCTTAAACTGCTCGATCTTTACGTGCCACTCAAAGCGCGCATGGAACTGCCTGAAGGGGAAACATGGAAACGCGACCTCAGCCTGGCCGGGCGCGACGTTTCCGGTGAAGAGCAAGAGGATACCTTGCATCTTGGGGAGCCAGTTCCATTGATTCAAATCTTGCAGAATTATTCGGGAGTCATTGTTCTAGGCGACCCCGGCGCGGGCAAGACCACGTTTATGAAATATTTAGCTCTCCGGCTCGCACGCGGCGAAGGAGAATTGATTGGTCTTGGCGATTTCCTGCCCATCCTGCTCCCGCTGGCCGGTTTTGCCAATGCCCTGCTGACACGTGATATCCGCCTTGATGATTTCATTGCCGACTATTTTGCAGGTATCGGCGCGAATCTTCCCGTTAGCGCAATGTTGAGCGAAGCACTCAAAGCGGGACGTGCCCTAATTTTGTTAGATGGCCTCGATGAGGTGCGTGATCTCAATATGCGCAACACAGTCGTCGAACGCGTTGTAGATTTCTTCGCCTTCCATCGCCATCAGGGCAATAAGTTTGTGTTAACTAGCCGCGTCGTTGGCTACCGGGCAGTCCGCCCATCCGCGGAAGACCTGGTTGAGTGTACGATTATAGATTTCGAGGAAGATGAAATAGAAGAGTTTGTGGGGCATTGGACAACTGCCCTGGAAAAACAGGCCCAGGGTAACACCGCCGTCGCCCGCGCGGATGCGGAGACGGACCGCCGCGAATTGCTGGATGCGATTCACCAGAATCCTGGTGTCAGGCAATTGGCATCCACCCCATTGTTGTTGACCATTCTCGCATTGATGAAACGGCAAGGTGTTTCCCTGCCCGAGCGGCGTGTTCAGCTTTATGACCAGTACGTTACCACCCTGCTCTCAACCTGGAATCGCGCCCGTAGTCTTAGCGGGCGCTCACCTGGCCGCGACATTGATGAAATTCAGACCGTGCGTATCCTTGCGCCGCTTGCGCTCTGGATGCATGAAGTTAGCCCGGGTGTAGGCTTGGTTGGAAGTGAGGAAATGCGCCGTAAGCTGGAAGAGCTCTTTAGTGAGCGCGGAGATGGGTCGCCTCACCAGGCTGCTCGCCAATTCTTGATGGATGTACGCGAACATGCCGCGCTTCTACTCGAACGTGGACCGGGAGCTTATGGCTTCATTCACTTAACTTTTGAGGAATATCTGGCTGCGGTCGCGCTGGCTCTTAGAGGGCAGGGCGATGCAAACCCGATTATTGAAGTATTATCCGCGCATGTGGGTGAACAAGCCTGGCGTGAAGTGACCTTGCTTACCATCGGTTATCTGGGTATTCGTCAGCAGTTGCCGAAGGTAAGCGGTGAAGTTATCGAAGCGCTGGTCACGAACAAACCGGGGCCTGTTGGTGAAGCAGTCATCCTTGCGGGAGATGCTGTGCTAGATACGTGGCCTGGAGGTGTGCCGCCGCAGAGTCGCGAACGAGTCATACTTGAACTTGTGCCTACTATGCAGGATGCAAACATCCGTCCAGAATTGAGACGTCATGCTGGTCTATTACTGGGAAGGCTTGGGTGGAGGCCAGGAGATCTTGATCGGTTCGTGGAACTGCCTGCTGGCGAGTACCTGAGTGGAGTTAGGAAAGAAGCGAAAGAAGTCCCGCATATGTACTGGATCGCGAAATATCCTGTCACAAATATCCAGTTTGCGCGCTTTGTCCATGAGGGCGGATATCAAACCCGTGAATACTGGAGTGAAGACGGCTGGGAATGGCGCACCGGAAAGTACGATGAGCGAACGCTTGAAGCCGTGGCGAGCGATTGGCTCGAACATCGCCCCGCGCGAAAACGAAACATGCCATATTATTGGCATAACATCGAGTTGAGCAATCCGATCGTTCCTGTAGTAGGTGTGAGTTGGTTTGAGGCTGAGGCATATTGCCATTGGCTGAGTAAAAAGATAGTGGCGGTACCGGAAGGTTACATGGTGCGCCTGCCATATGACGAGGAATGGGAACTTGCCTCGCGCGGTAAAGATGGCCGTGAATATCCGTGGGGTGATGCATTCGACAAAGCCGCAGCCAATACATGGGATAGCGACTCGACTGGCTCGGGCTTGGGAGGCACAACTGCTGTTTCGACCTTCCCTCAAGGTGTAAGTTCAGCGGGCGTTTGGGATATGAGCGGCAATGTTTGGGAATGGACTGGCTCCTGGTATGATGAGGATCAGAAATACCGGATCGTGCGCGGTGGTTCATGGATTGGTTACCAGTGGTTCGCGCGGACCTCATTTTGCAACTGGTCCATTCCATTGATGTTCAATGACGATCTCGGCTTCCGCGTAGTCATTGCCCCGAAGATATAGTAAAGGTGACAAGCTGGAGGAAACATGGCAGTTAAAAAGAAAAAAGATGGTTTACGCGCCGGCGATAGCAGCGTAGTCATTGGCGGTAATGTCGATGGAAGCAACATTGTTGTTGGGAACAACAATGTTGTTAGTAATCAGCGTATCAATCTATCATCCAGTTTTCAAACCATCTATCGGTTTATAGACCAAAACCCTCACCTTCAACCATCACAGAAAAAAGATGCACAAGAAGAATTGAAGGAAATTAAAACTGAGCTTGAGCAACCCAAACCTGATGAAAATTTCCTCGCGCGCCGTTTCCGCAATCTGGAGCGCATGGCTCCTGATATTGTGGAAGTTGCTTTTGAAACACTGAAGAATCCAATCACAGGTGTAGCGACGGTCATTCAAAAAGTAGCCAAAAGGATGGCAGACGAAGCAGGCACTTAGCAGTACAATAAAAACCGGCGGTTATTCCCGCCGGTTTTCAATGAAAGGAGTAGAGATGCAAAAGAAAATTCTGATGCTCCTATTTGTTAGTCTTATAGTTACCGGTTGTTCACTTCCCCAGGGAGGAAGTTCACCAACAGAGCCCATACTACCTTTAACCCCGACCCAGCTTGTAATACCTACATTGACTTCACTACCGTCTTCGCCCGTTGTCCTTCCATCTACAGTGCCAACCACGCAGATCCCACAGGCCCCTGGTGCGGCAACTTCTATACCTGCGACTCAGCCTCAGCCATCCAATGGAGGATCATCACCAGTCATCAACTCTGGCCCTTCCTCTGGGCCCTATGCGGTCATCCTGGTTGCATCAATTGATGTGCTAAATATCCGCTCTGGCCCTGGGGCAGATAAAAGCATAATCGGATCACTTGCCTATAATGAGACCGGAATTACGCGTCTTGGTTCATGGTCACAGGTGGATGACTCTGCATGGGTTGAGATACAAAGCCAGGCCGGGGTTCGCGGCTGGGTCAACTCTCAGTTTCTAACTGAATACGTCGCGCCATCTAACACATGTGATACAAAAGTATTAACTTTAATAGGCCAGTTCGAACAAGCTATAACCACCTCAAACGGTGAATTGTTGGCTTCTCTGGTCAGTCCTGTACATGGCTTGGATGTTTGGGCATATCGAAGTGGTAATCCGGTCAACTTTGATGCGGAGCATGCGCGCTGGGTATTCGATAGCACCTTTTCCCATAACTGGGGCACCCACCCCGCCAGTGGACAAGAAGTAACAGGCGCGTTTCACGATACTATCCTGCCTGGATTGGTGGATGTGTTCAAAGTAAACCACACAACAACCTGCAACGATAAAACGGTTTCCACCTATGGCGAACCATGGCCGGTTGAATACACCAATATTAATGTAGTGAAATCCTACAAACCCGGCTCGCCCGGCGTTGATCTAGATTGGCGTGCCTGGCTAATAGGGACTGAATATGTCAGCGGCAAACCGTATTTGTTCTCGCTGATTCAGTTTATCTGGGTGCCGTAAAATTAACCTTGCGAAGGTTTTGAACCTTCACAAGGTTTGATATTGTGACAAATAGGGGTAAGAAACTTATCCTCTCCCGCAACTAATGAATTATACTATTGCAAAAAGTTGCAATAAGGAACCTTATGTCCTGTGGATCTTTCTATGCCCCTCAACTGCGTGCACGCGGTTATCGTATGACGCCGCAACGCATGGCTATTTTACATGTGCTGCACCACGCAGGCACGCATCTTTCCCCGACCGAGATATTTGCTACCGCTAAAAAGGAATTCCCCAGTCTGACAGAACCAACCGTCTATCGAACGCTGGAATTCCTCGCTGGGAACGGACTGGCTCGTCCGTCGCATAGAGGCCACGGGCATCTTGTGTATCAAATCGCCCAGGACGACCATCACCATCTGATTTGTCGTTCGTGTGGAAAAGAATTGGAATTAAAGCACAGCGCGTTAGAAAAACTTTATCGCGAACTAGAAGCGACCACCGGATATCATTTAACAGATAGCCACATGACATTTTTCGGGCTTTGCCCTGATTGTTACAAGAATAACTCAGGAGATTAACCATGTTGTATTCCCCGGCTCCCCCTATGCACATCCCCGATAATTTTCTCAGTGTTACTGTTTCCATCATTTGCTGGATTATCAGTGGCGCAACATTAGCGTTAGCAATTTCGCGAACCAATAAGTCGCTTGGTGAGCGCCAAATTCCTTTGATGGGTGTTATGGCAGCATTCATTTTTGCAGCCCAAATGATCAACTTTCCTATCGCAGGAGGGACAACTGGTCACCTGCTTGGCGGTGTGCTTGCGGCAATTGTCCTTGGTCCATGGGCTGCGATGCTGGTGATGACAGCCGTGATTGTTGTGCAAGGTTTGCTTTTCCAGGATGGTGGTTTACTCGTAATGGGCGCAAACATTCTCAATATGGGCCTGCTCACCGCTGCAATAGGGTACGGTTTATATCGGAGTGTTCTGGGGAGAACTCAGAAGATGAAATTGATTGTTACGGGGTTTGCCGCATGGCTTTCTGTAATGACAGGCGCGCTGGCTACTTCTCTGCAATTGTGGTTGAGTGGCACGGCTCGTTTGAATATCATTATTCCTGCCATGCTTGGCGTCCACGCTTTCATCGGAATTGGCGAAGCACTGATTACTGTCGCAGCCCTGGCATTTATCTTTCGCACACGCCCCGATTTGCTTGACGAAAAGTCCACTTCAGCACAAGGGAGTCGCGGCTGGATTTTCGCGGGTGTATTGATCACTTTGGCTGTTGTACTGCTCTCACCGCTTGCCTCCACTAACCCGGATGGCTTGACCCGTGTTGCGACGGATCTTGGTTTCATAAGTAAAGCCCAAATCGGCCATGGACCTCTCGCGGGTTATACGATTCATCTACTTAGTTCGGGATCCGCTTCAAAAATAGCTGCGGGCGTAATCGGATTGATTGTAGTAGGCATAATTTCTATTTTGGTTGGCCTCTCCGTGCAGGCGAGAAAGGCATAAATATTGTCCTCCCTGAGCGGAGTGACGAGCGTAGCGAGGAATGCAGTCGAAGGGTAATTAGATTCAAACGAAAGCTATTTTGTAATCTCGTCCTTCGACTACGCTTCGCCCCGCTCACCTGTGCCTGCGCCAGGTGCAGGCAGGACGTAAATTAAATCCCTATGCACGCTGACGCATTCGACCGTTATCACGATACCCATAGTTTCATCCACCACCTTGACCCGCGTGTCAAAGTGGTTGTGACGGTCGCGTTCATCCTTTCGAATGCCCTGCTCCCTGATGGCACGTGGATCGCCTTCGCGCTTTCGTGGCTTTTTTTGCTCTCGGCAAACATGCTTTCTGGATTAGGTTTAGGCTATACATTCAAACGCTCCTTTATTGCACTGCCATTCGCTCTCGTGGCCATTACTGTTTTATTTTCTATTCCCGGAAAACCAATAGCCGCATTTCATTTTGCGATGTGGAATTTCACGATCACAGACGCGGGGCTTCTTCGATTTGTCAGCATCATGATCCGCTCATGGCTCTCAGTTCAAATGGCAATCCTGCTGGTGACGGTCACGCGCTTCCCCGATCTAATTCACGCATTCGAGCATCTGCGTGTTCCCGCGATACTCACCACTATTATCGCATTCCTCTATCGCTATCTATTCGTGCTCACCAATGAAGTCTTGCGTTTGCTAAGGGCGAGGGAATCTCGTTCGGCAGCCGCGCCAGGTAAAAGGGCAGGCGGAGGCATAATGTGGCGGGCACGCGTAGCAGGTAATATGGCGGGTCAACTCTTCTTGCGGAGTTACGAGCGTAGTGACCGCATCTACAGTGCGATGGTCGCACGCGGGTACGCGGGTCAAATGCGCACCTTGAATCCACACGAGATGAAGTCTAGCGATTACCTCGCAACCGCCTTTGTAATTGCCATTATTTTTATCTTTCAAATTATCGGACGGCTTTAATGCCTATCACACATCAGACTCAGAAATTTTCCATACCCGAGTGTGAGGACGATGTCTTGCAGGTGCGCGGCTTGCACTTCTCATATCCCGATGGACACGCGGCTTTGCGCGGCGTCTCGCTTAGCATGTGCAAGGGTGAGAAGGCCGCGCTGGTCGGGCCGAACGGTGCGGGTAAATCCACGTTGATATTGCACTTGAATGGGATCTTGACCGGGCACGGTGAGATTGAAATTGGTGGCCGCCACCTCACACGGGACAATTTGCCTGTCATCCGTTCTATGGTGGGACTCGTCTTCCAAAACCCGGATGACCAACTCTTCTCCCCCACTGTATTCGAAGATGTAGCCTTTGGTCCGCTCCATATGGGCCTGCCCGAAGCCGACGTGCGCGGCCGCGTGGACACGGCGCTGGAAGCTGTCAGAATGTCTGCTTATCGTGATCGTTTATCCCATCACTTAAGCGTTGGCGAAAAGAAACGCATCGCTATCGCCACCGTCTTATCGATGAATCCAAGCATCTTGATTTTAGATGAACCCTCCGCCGGGCTCGACCCACGCGCGAGGAGGACATTGATCCATTTATTGCAAGAATTGCCTATTACAATGCTTATCTCAACACATGACATGGCGATGGTGAAAGAACTCTTCCCGCGCACGATCGTGATGGATGAGGGGCTGATTGTGGCAGATGGATTGACCAAAGAAATCATGGAAGATGAAAAGTTATTAGAAGCACACGGTCTAGAAAAACCGTGAATAATCGCTTCTTTCATCAAAGTGCATTTGAAGAAACATCCTTAGACTTAGCTTCTCTCCTTTACTTTTTTATAGATCAGCGTTTTTCTGCATCCTAACCAGGATTACTTATCTTCAAATCCCCAAGCAGCCCATCGAACGCTTTTTGATAATTATCACTATCCGAGAAATCGCCGATATGGCGCGTACGGCGAATTTCGTCAGCCCATGGTTGCTCAGCGTTCATCAGTTCATCGTCCAGGCAGATGGGGAATAGAATTGAGAGACCTTCCTTGCGTTCTTTTTCAAATATAGTTTTTACTTCATTTTCAACAGATGCACTATAGATTGAACTTTGCGAAAAGACAATCAGAAGTTTATCGTGAGCACGAATCGCATCGTCCATGTGGGTGCGGAACTTATCTCCAATTTTCATGTTTTCCGGTGAGAGCCAGCAACGCACGCCATTATTTTGTAAGTCAGCATGTAGGCGCTTGGCAAATTCTTCATCTTTGCTGTTGTAGCTGATAAAGCATGAATAAGATTGAATGCCATCCAAATACAACTGGTGGATTTTGTCGGTAATGTCAGTGACCTGCGCTTGGTCAAGTCCAGGTATAGCAAGTTTTGCTGTTTCAATTTGCAGGTCGCTAAGACCACAGCCGCGTAGAAAACCTTCAGGAATTTTTCCTCTAGAATTGTAAATCGTTTCGATATTCAGAATAGACGGCCCATAGTGATCTGATTTTTCAAGGTCTATCACCTGGCTGAGGTCATTGGATCCAAAGATCGTCGAGTACAAATGAACAGATGAAAACTTCGTGCCGCGCAGAGAAGCTTTACTGAGATTTGTCCTTTCGAGATCGGCTCCACTGAGATTTGCTTCGCTTAAGTCCGCGCTGCTCAGGTCGGCTCCGGCGAGATTGGCACTGGTAAGATCGGAGCCTTGAAGACCAGCTCCCCTAAGGTCAGCCCCTTTGAGATCAGCCTCAACAAGTTTTGCCAGTTTCAGATTGGACCGGGTCAGGATGGCGCCAATAAGATACGAATTACTTAAGTTGACTCCCTCTAAATTGGCTTCACTGATATCCGCCGCGTTGAGGCTTGCTCCGGTGGCTTCAGCCTCTTGAAGATTGGCCCGGAAAAGAAAACTTTCACTGAGATTTGCCCCGCGCAAGTCTGCATGGCTGAGGTTGGCTCGGATGAGAATGGCCTTCTTGAGGCTTACCCCTCTCAGGTCACAACCACTGAGATCGGTATCGCTTAGGTCTGCTTCGCTGAGATCGGGTAAGCCACTCGCGAGCTTTCGTCTAAACCATTTATTCCAGGCTTCGGCGCCCTGCTTCAAAATCTTGACATGTTCCGGATTTACCATCGCGTATCTAATCTCCGCTTAAACCGCCTCAAGGACCAAATCCGCCACCGCCGCCTCCACCCCCACTTCCACCACAAATAAGAGTGATCAATTCACTTTTCGATTCACCTACCTCGTTATATGCTGCAACGGTATAAAAATGGCTTCGAATATTCCTCAGGATGAACTCGTCAACCACATCGGTCTTATCGGCCGTAACCTCCGCGACCAAGGTCCCATCTCTGTAGAGGTGAAAGCCATCTTCGTTAGAAGACATATCTTCCCAGGTTAAATGAAACTGATTGATGTACCTGACGGACTTCTGCGAATGGTCAACGGTGCAGGTTTGGCTTATCGCCTGGAGATTTGCGGGAGGGGCGGGAGCTAGCGGCGCTGGTGTTGACGGTAGTTCCGCGTTGGGAACCGCAGAGACATCCCCTTCGACTGTGACTCCCTGGTCGGCGACCCAACATTCCGAGCCATCGGATGTTTTCACAATCCAGAATCCTTCTAATTTCCCTACAATTTCAGCTTTCTCACCGGCCTGCAAATTGACAACCACTTCAGACAGGTTACCTGGACCGATGAGGCAGGGCGTAGCCGCGCTGACCGATAAAGAGGGCGCGGCGGATGTAGGTAAAACTGTTGGCGATGGAGGAAGTGGCGTTGTACTTGGAACGGGGATCGTTGGCGTTGGGATCGGCTCTGCCGCCAAGCCGGGCATACTGCAGGAAATTACCAGGAGAAGAACCGTAACAGCCAGACTCACGGCGTACCTTGTTTGCCTTTTATTATTGGCTTGAACACGTTGCCTCAAAACCTTTAAGTATTCCGGATTTGTCATGCTGAATCTCTTTCGGTATTTGTGAAATGCTCAATTTTCCCGAGTATAGAGCAAATCTAGTCGAAAATCAAATTCTTGTTTACTAAAATCAAAAGAGCCGCGAGATTTTTACCTCTCGCGGCTCTCCTTGTCTACCTGTTTACCTTGTGTACGTGTCTACTTTATTTCCACGTCTACTTTGCATACGCGGCCACTTGCTCGAGCCCTGCGGCTTTCTGCAATGCAGTCGCTTTATCGGTGCGCTCCCAAGGAAATTCAATGTCATCGCGTCCAAAGTGACCATAAGCAGCCGTCTTCTGGTAGATTGGTTTGCGCAGGCCCAGGTCACGGATGATCGCGCCAGGACGCAGGTCAAAGTATTCGTTGATCAAGGCAGCGATCTTCTCATCCGCAATTTTCGCGGTGCCAAAGGTTTCGACGTTTACTGATAGTGGGTGCGCCACGCCAATCGCATACGCTACCTGAACTTCCACACGGTCGGCTATCCCTGCGGCGACGATGTTCTTTGCAACATAACGCGCAGCATATGCAGCAGAGCGATCTACCTTCGTCGGATCTTTGCCGGAGAATGCGCCGCCACCATGACGTCCCATGCCACCATAGGTATCTACGATGATCTTGCGTCCCGTCACGCCAGCATCACCCATTGGGCCACCCACCACAAAACGGCCGGTGGGGTTGACGAAGATCTTGAGGTTCTGATCAACCATATCAGCGGGAAGCATGGGCATAATGATCTGTTCTGTAACCGCTTCGGTAATCTCTGCGTGAGAAACTTCAGGAGCATGCTGCGTGGAAATCAGGACAGTATCCACGCGCTTCGGTTTGCCATAGGAATACTCAATGGTGACCTGGCTTTTCGCATCAGGGCGCAACCAGGGGATCGCACCGCTCTTACGCAGCTCACTCTGGCGACGGGTAAGCTTGTGCGCCAGATAAATAGGCATGGGCATCAGTGTGGGCGTCTCCAGACATGCGAAACCGAACATCATGCCCTGATCGCCCGCGCCTACATGCTCGATGTCCTTATCCGTCATCTCACCACTCTTATCCTCCAGCGCGTGGTCAACACCTAGCGCGATGTCGGGGCTTTGGCTGGCGATTGCTGATAATACTGCACAGGTATTACCATCGAAACCTTTGTCACTGCTGTCATAGCCTATTTCCTTGACGACCCGGCGTACCAGTTCGTCGAAGTTAACATAGGCGTGTGTAGTGATCTCACCCAGCAAGACAACGAAGCCGGTCTTGGTGGCTGTCTCACAGGCCACGCGGGACATAGGATCCTGCTCGAGGCAGGCATCCAGCACTGCATCAGAAATTTGATCGCAGAGTTTATCGGGATGACCTTCCGACACGCTTTCAGACGTGAACATCAATTTGGGCGCAGACATGAAAGTATTGCTCATTATTTTTTGAATCTCCTTTGAAAATAAAATTGCCCCTTCAGACATGCAGAAAGGGCAATTTACGCGTTAGGCATAGAAGCCCTCTCATCTACCAGAACATCCGTCTGTCGGAATTGGCACCGTGTATTTAGTCTTCTTGTCTCTCGTCGTCATAAATGACTACAGACTAACACCGGTTGTCGAGGCATCGTCGGGCCGTTCCCTCCGCCTCTCTGGATAAGAGTGCCGTATTGGGGCGATTAACTTGTGTCGGCATAATACCACAGGAAAATGTTGAAGTCAATTAAAAATCAATGGACGACCCGTCAGGCCGACATTCCAATTTGAATGAGTGGTTGATGTTATTCATTATCTAACAGAACTCGCTTCACCTCCGACCGAAAGCTGACATCGTTTAATGATCCGCTACACACCGAAAACCAATCTTGACTGAGCTGATTCCATAATAAGCAGGAGTCGGCGGTATGGCGGATGGATCCGGTCCAAGTGCATATCCCCGATTCGACACACGCATATTTAAGATCTCATCTTGAAAGGAACCACCCCGGAGTACACGGTTATATCTTCCAACTTTTTCAGCAGGACCAGTGGGATTTGCCTCCGTAGACTCAGCATAATATCCGACATCATAATAATCGGTGACCCACTCCCAAACATTCCCCGCCATATCTAGCACGCCGAAGGGACTCGCGCCTTCGGCATAAGAGCCGACGCGGCTGGTATCCCCTACTGTGTTATTGAAATTGACCAGTTCAGCATTTGGCGGCTCATCACCCCAGGGATAGGTACGCATGTCATCGCCACGCGCGGCGCGCTCCCATTCTGCTTCCGTAAGCAAACGCCGGCCAGCCCATTCACAATAAGTCCGTGCATCCATCCATGTAACGTAGACAACTGGATAATCCTGGAACTCGGGATTGCCAAAATAATCAGCGCGATTATCGGAATTGAGCTTTGCTGGCAATGTACACACCGCCGCTTGCACGCATAGGCCATACATGCCATTGGTCACTTCCACCTGATCGATCCAGAAAGCGTTCAATTGAACGACATGTACAGGTTTCTCGTCGTTCTCTGCAAAAATATCCAATCCGCCCATGTGCAGATTACCCGCGGGAACATAGAGCTGTGTCATGCCATCATTCGGCGAGATACGCATTGATTGTTGAGTTGGTTCAGCTGTTGGTAATACTGTTTCGGTCGCGGGGACGGGAGTAGGAACAGAAGTGGGTTTTTCTGTCGTTGGTACAGATGTCACCCCGCTCGTTGCGATGGAAACGTTGGTCACCGGCGCTTCAGCCTGGCAAGCTGAAAGTAGGCATACAATCAGGATCAAAAAATATATTTTCTTCATTGCACAAAATCAATCGCCCGATAGGCATCCACATAACTGGATGGATTGATGGCAATAGCTTTGTTCCAGGCCTTCATAGCGCCGTCCACGTCTCCCTTACTATACAAGCCCCACCCATACCAAAGCCAAGCTTCCTCAGACATTTCGGTTACACCGCGTGCGTAATCAGTCAGGATGAGCAAATCGTCAATTCGGCCTGAATGAAAGTAGGAAATGAATGGGCCAAATTGGTAACGAAACATTCGCAGAGGCAGTCCAATTTCACGTGCTTTATCATAAGCCTGCGCGGCTTCGTCATAGCGTTCAAAATAGACAAGGTTACTGCCATAGTTAAACCACACGAATGCGTCAGATGGATTGGAAACGGTATCTGCCTGAGAGGCAGTCAATGCATTTTGCCGATTCAGGTCCGGGTCCCAGTTTGAGCCGAGCAGGTCCTTTATTTCTTGTTCCTCCTGAGGAAGATAAACGACCATGAATAAGTAGTTGAACGGTTTCCATTCTGTCGCAAGTTGCGAATAAGAGACTTTCCGGTCAGCGCCATGATAAGTATCCTGAACAGTGAACTCCTGCATGCTGTCATCATAACCTGTGAGCAGCAAATAATGAGCAGCCCATAAATCATCATTTGGACCCAACGCATCATTGGGATCGAGCGCGGTTGTGCCTTCAATAATGACCGGATAATTTGTGGCGATTAATCGCTTCAATAATTGAATATCTCCGTTCACACGATATTCCAGGTTCAACCAGCCTGCTTCATTGCGGACATAATATCTCAATTCTTCAGGGTTAACATTGCGGTCCTGAAGAATGGGTTTGATAACTTTAGCGATGTCCTCCTGGCTGCCCTCCCAACCGAACATATGCAACATCATGGATAATGCGGCAGGGCCACAATTATTTGGTGTTTGCTGCTCATAAGGAGGGGATGCCAACAAAGCCTGGGCAGGAAGAGGAGGCAAGGTGTTCGTTGGTATAACAGTTGGCTGTAAGTTTGAAGTGGTTTTTGTCTGAACAGGAATCGGTGTGGGCGTCGTTGCCTGTTGTGTAACCGGTAAAGCGGTTGGCACGCGACCAACCGGATGGATCATATTCTTCACATAAACAGAAAATTTATCGGCTCGCCACGCCACTGCCTCATTCACCACAGGAATTTGATAAATTAGAACTGCTAGCAAGGCTAAAATTCCCAGCCCAATGCCTACATATTTAACGCGCTTTGACATATGGGGAAGTCTACCACGCGTCTATGAAAAGGAAATAAGGTTCGTATTAATACAGAATCCAACGTCTCCCCTGGACTGTCCGTCCACCGTTCGTGCCGCGAGCCCCGTCCTGGCCCGGACGGGACAGGGCACGTCGGTGCGAGACGGCAGGACAGGCAGACGTTGGTTAGCGAACAACTTTTTAAATTTCTAATGTCCCAACAAAGCGACTGCTGCGGCTATGGATGGGTCATTTTCAAAAGTAAATGTATCCCAATCTGCATAAGCTTCCACATCTGGGATAATACCTGTTTCTTCCCAACCGACATGTGAGTTTGCTGGCACAAATGTCTCCTCCGCAATCCAGAGACGCGATCCATCTGGAAGATTGTACCCATGCAGAATTTCGACATTCCCGAGTGTAGCCTGCCCGACGATCTGAGCACGGCCTGCATCCCGAAGTGCACCCGAGAAAATTTCACCAAAGCTGACTGTTTCCTCACTGACCAGTACCACAAGAGGAACCGTTTGTGAATTATGAATCGGGTCAGGTTCAACCGTCAATTGTCGCGCTTCCTTACGGCTGGTAAATTCACCGAGGTTGCCAGAGACAAAATATGAAAGGATTGGCTCAACTACACTGCTACTGCCGCCAGAGTTCATACGGTTATCCAGAATCAACCCATCAAGCGATCCAAAATCCTCCAACGCACTTGCGATTTGGGCAGGCATAGTTTCATCGAAAAATGTTGGGATGAAGATATAGCCTACACGCGAGCCATCCGATGTGGGAAGGAGATGCGTTTCGATAATATATGGGCTTTGAATGCGCTGACGGACAATTGTAATTTCGCGCGGCTGTTCACCGGGAGTCTGAACCGTAATTACAGCGGCCGAACACTCAGGCCCTCTCATAAGATAACTATGATCAATATCGTTTTCTGCAATCGGCAGTCCATCTACCGTCAATATGCTATCGTGTGGTTTCAATCCGCTGAACGCAGCAGGCGAATCAGGAAAAACAGAGATTACCGAGATACGGCTTTTTTCAATTATTGGTAAAAAATATATGCCTACGCCTACGAACTCATTCGACCCGGATAATTCCGCATCCGCTTCGGCAACTTCCACGGGAGATTCCAACCACGAGTGTTCGTCACCCAATTCAACAATCATACTTTGCATTGTTTTATAAAACATTTCCGTATTTAGTCCGGCTTCAATCTGACTGCGGTAGCGCGAGACCATCTCAGGCCAGTCTTTGCCGTTGAAGTCGGTATAGACATATACTTTCTCAACAATACTGACTACTTCATTGAAGACTTTGATTTGCAGATCGCTGGCAATCTCCGGATTGGCCTGCAAAAATGGAGTCGGCTCAACTAATGCAGTTGCCGCAGATATGGTTGCAAGTGGCACCG
>Ga0137375_10003870_pt1 | contig 17797 bp, 5 predicted proteins | sample SagtaG_24_FD_104936 | JGI IMG/M metagenome (GOLD analysis project Ga0137375, IMG submission 104936) | Vadose zone soil microbial communities from Sagehorn Ranch, Mendocino, California, USA - Sage1_R_113_16 metaG | ecosystem: Environmental > Terrestrial > Soil > Vadose zone | place: USA...
AAGTTCGGGGTGGCCTTGGGGTTCAGCTCGCCACCTGGTTGGACTTCAGGCGGCCGCTCGACGATGCCGATCACGGGGAGCGGCGTGCTGGCCACGTCGGAACGACTGAGTTCGGTTCTGCCAACCGTTGTCACCGTCCCGCCAGCAACGAAGGCGAAGTGAAACGAGAACCGTTCCTTATTCGTGTTCTTGATTGATACTTTCTTAAAGGTCACCTTTGTAACAGGTAGCTTGACGTTGTCTCCAGCGCCGGTGACCTTCACCAGTTCCTCAACGACGGACTCAACGACAGTGGCGCTTAGTGGCCGACCTTCTCGAGCTTCGATGGCATCGTCGCTCAAGCGAACCTGTCTATAGACCGAATCAAGGAATACGGTGGTTGTTCCGTCATCGTTTCCGGCTACAGCGTCAGGTCCCGGTTCGCCTCCGGTACTGTTGAGCGGCGTGTTCTTTGTTACGACGGCGGTCACTGTTGGAACAAGGACACTGACACTGCTTGCCTGAGTGTCCTGAGGGACAGGGACGGCCGGATCGAACTCGACTTCCGCATAAGTCTTCCCATCTCTGCCGCCAAACGACTTAATTGACTTTACTTGCGTAGCTTTGGTATCGCTTCCCACCTTGAAGAGCACAAGTCGGTTATTTGCAAGGCCAAAGCCTTCCGTGTTGAAAACAAAGAATGAGCGATCTTCGGTGACGGTCGATGATTCCTTCGCGTCGCTGGGCGTCGGTTCACTGAGGTTGCCATTGGAGAGTGGCCCCATCGACCATTGATTCTTGAATGGATGAATGCTGATCGGGTTCGCTACTTCGAATACCTGCGGCGGTTCGCTACCAAAGGCATCGGATCTGAAACCAGTCCCGGCGGGCAAAGTCACAGCGTCTCGTCCATCCGCAATAGCGGCCAGAATCACCTTTGCAGCCACGCCTGGAGCGGGGAAATAGCCCAGCAGCTCGACGAGCCGTCGCAACGACGGACGTCGCTGTGCCGTTCGAAGGTACGTCTCGTTTGCGATGCGTTCGTCATAGAACGCCAGAACGTCGGAGACATACGCCCACATCTCCAGCAACATGAGGCCAAGGTCCTGTCCGCCGCGCGCGCGCCACGCTCGCAGTGAAGACTTCTTTGGTAATGCCGCTAGGAGCGCTTGCCGTACTTCAGGGAATGCCCGAATCTGACGCGGGAGCGCGCTGAGGCCGGCAGGGATCACTAAACGAGGCGTCAGATCGCGATCGCAAGGACAGTTCGTCATGGCAGCACCTCGAAACAGGCCGAAAGCGACGTGACGCGCCTTGCGGAGTTCGCGTGGCCATGAAACCCTTGTGGCCACGGAGGGTCTAGATGCGCTTTATTGCCGTTCTGTCGCTCACCTTGGGTTGCTTCATTATCGCTGCGGCGTGTAGTGGCGGCGAAAACGGGGGAAATGGGATGGCTTGCTCGCCCGGCGCTGAACACTGCACGTGCTTGTCGAACGATCAATGCAACACGGGCCTGTCCTGCGTCTCGAAGGTATGCGTTCAGCAAGCTGGTAGCACGGGAGGAGGCAGCGGCTCTGGTGGCAGCTCGGCTGGCGGCGGTTCCGGTGACAGTGGCAGAGGAGGTGTCGGGGGGAACGCTGGAGGCGGAGCCGGAGGCGCGACCAGTGCCGGTGGCACGGGTGGTGGTTTGGATAGCGGCACATCGGGTGCCGCTGGGGCAAGCGGTGGAGCGGGCGGGCCGGACAGTGGCGATAGCGGTGGAACGTGCGGCAACACGCAGACCGACCCGCAGAACTGCGGCCAATGCAGCCGCGTATGCAAGAGCGCGGCTCCGATCTTTCGCGCATGTCCCGTCGGAGGATGCTGCCAGGCCGGCCACTGTATCCCCTACCTTGCCGGCTGCATCAGGCAGGCGAGCGGTTTCTCGACATGCACGAGTTATTGCGCGAGTCTTGGAGAGACGTGCGTTCAGGGAGGCTGCAGGGCGAACAATACCTGGGAAGCTTGGGAAGCAAACAGTGACAGCTGCGAGCTCTACGGAACGGTACTCTCGACGAGCGGCAATGAGTCGTGTGATAGCCCGATTCCTTGGCAAGCTACGGTTGGTAAGGTGCGCTGTTGTTGTAGTGATACCAGGCCCTAGCACCCCCGACGCGCGTATCGCTCCACTCCTCGGCAGAGTTACTAGGAGCTCTCGCGGCATTCCCGGGAGAGCCTGAACATGCGGATGTGAGGCGTCGAGGCCCGGCGGGATCATCCGCGGACGTGGATCTTGGGAGCAGAGGCAATCGGCAGTCCTCATATGTGCACCCTTACTGCTCTTTCGGCTCCGTTGACGCATCGGATTCGCGCGATGAGTCGCCTCCCCCCTGCTTCGCCATCGCCGCCTTGAGCTCCTCCTCCCCCACGATCAAATCCACCCCCAACTTCTGAAAATCCCCCAACGTGAGCCCGGCTTCGGCGAACTTCGCGACGTTCACCGCCTGCCCCCTCAGCCGCTCCGAGACGCGCTCGATCGTGGCCGAGTGCGTCTGAAGCGCGTCGAGCTTTTGCTGCAGGCGCGTGATCTGGTCGACGTCTTTGGCGGCGTTCATCCGCCGCTCGAGCGATCGCTCGCGCGAGGCTTGCAAGCGGCGCGCGAGCTCGACCGAGCTGCTCACTTGGACGAACATCGCCAGCATGGCCTGGGCGCTGCGGCGTTCGATGTCTTTGATGTCGCTCACGGGGGGAAGCTCCTCGTTGGGGTTACAGTTGCTGGGTGTCGAAGGTGAGAACCAAGAAGTCCTGCAGGGCGAGCTTGATGATGAGGTAGACGGAGCCGAGGTGATCTTTGGGGGTGAAGAGGATCTGGTTCTGGTACTTGGCGAACTGGACGTTGTCGGGGAAGGTGGCGATGAGGGAGGTGGGGGTGTCGGTGGCGCCTTCGTTCGCCCCTTCGGCGCGGCCGGTGAGCATCGTCATGATGCGGTGGGTGCTCTGGTTCAAAGCCGTCGCGTTCATGATGTCGCCGTTGGCGAGGAGCGAGAGGTACGTGCTGCCGACGCTCTCGGAGAAGCGGTTGAGCGCGACGTTCACGGTGGGGGCTGCGGCCAGGACGTTGCTGAAGAGGGGGGTGCCGAGGTCGAGCGGCTCGGCGACTCCTTGGGTCGGTGAGGCGGGGAGCACCACGTCGGGCAGGTCGAACTCGCCGCTCGTGATGAGCTCGAGCGAGAACTGGTTGCCGACCATGTTGATGTGGTCCATGGCGAAGACGACCACCGGAAAAAATGACAAGGGAGCTCCTCCGGTGCGGGGGATGCGGCGGACGCTCCAGTCGTAGACGATCTGGTTGTTGTTGAAGGTGACCTGGCCGCCGACGCCGATGAAGAGCCGCGGGCTCGGGACGACGTTGGGATTCTCGCCGAGCGTCAAGAGCATGTGGTAGGCGGGCGTGTAACCGGTCATCACGGCCACCCCGCTCGGTCGAGTGAGGTGACGATCGAGATCGAACAGCTCCCAGGGTCCGCCGATGTCGTGGGCGTAGACGACGTCGCCGATGAGAAAATCGTCGCGAAACTCGGACGCTGAGCTGGTGGAGCCGTGGTTGCCGTCGGAGGCGATGAAGTTGTTTTCGATCGCCATCGGGCCGATCGCGACGACGTGCAGCCCGCGCCCTTCGGGCTGGCGGACGGTGTTGTTGTAGATCCGCAGGGCCGAGCCAGTGTTGTCGGGCACGAATTCGCCGATGAGGAAGTTGTCCACGTCGCCCCTGTCGTTGGCGAAGTCGGTGCCCGCGAGCATAACGGCAATGCCCGCCCGAACGCCGAACGAGAGCGAACCCGAGCTGGTGGGCTTGCCGCCGTTGTTGTCGATGCGGTTGTCGGCAATGGTGATGCCGTCGCCGTTCAAGATGAAGATGCCGTTGACGGGCAAGAAGCGCGACTCGCCGTTGCCCGAAATCACGTTTTCGCGGATCTCGAGCGAACGGCTGGCCGTGGCGAGCACGATGCCCCCGAGCGGGAGAAACTGGATGATGGCGGCCGAGCCGAGGCGCGTCGCGGGGAAAGGCAAGAAGCCGCTGTCGAAGGGCACTGAGAACGACGGGTGCTCGAGGTTGCCGGTGATGATATTGTTCAGGATCTTCGCGCGTTCGACCTCGATGAACTCGTCGCTCGCGATGCCGAGGACGCTCAGAACCGAGATTCCGCTGGTCGACATTCCTTCGATGCGGTTTCGCTCGATGACGAGATCGTCGATGGGGTCGTTGGCGAACTCGATCGTGGGGGTCGAGAGGCCGCCGAGCGTGTCGCCCGTCTCGCGAATGAGGCCATTGATCGAACGCCGGCCATCTTCGTCCTCGTCCGTCTGGCCGAATCCGGCGCCGGCGCGGAAGGTGCTGTCCTGGCGCGTGGATTGCCAGAGCAGGCTGCCGATCGTGATGCCGTGGCCGACGCCACCCCGGATGTGGTTGTTGACGATGTGGACCTTCTTCGAGCCGCCGCGCACCTGTACGCCCCCGTAAGCCAGGGGCAGCGCGTCGAAGCAATCGTCCGGCGACTCGGGCAGCGACGTGTCGAAACACGCGCGCTCGGCTTCGATGACGTTGCTGTCGAGCGTGATGTCGCGGCCGAAGAGGACGACACCGGCGTCGTCACTCGCCACCGCCTCCATGGTCACGCGGCTCCTTCGGAGCGCGACGTCCGTGCCCTCGTCGATGTCGACGCCCGGGCGCGGGCCCGTGATCTCGCCTCCCTCGTTTTCGGCGGTCGCATGCGCTCGCGCGTGAACGTGGAGATCCCGTATGTCGACGCCCGTGCACCCTTGTTCCACGAGGAGCCCAATCTGGCCAAAAGGGTGCAGCGTCGAGTTTCGGATCGTGGCGCCATCGGTGACGTTGGATAGGGTCACGAGCGCTAGTTTCGGCGGCTCTGGGGAGACGTCGATGCCTTGCGCCGTGAGCTCGTCGATCTTCACACGGTGGCTGATGGCGATGCTGAGCGCGGGGCGGCGATGGGCACGAATGGTCACCCTCTCGATCTCGACCCCGATGCACTCGCCCAAGGTGAACAACGATTGGTTCGAGCCCTCGGAAGTGTCTTCGAAGAAGAAGCCGTTCGAGATCACGCCCGAAACCAAGGTGAGGTCGGAGAACCGAAGCGTCCCACTTTCGAACGCCAAGATCGCGTCCTGTTCGGCGGCGCGGATCTTGAGATTCGAGAGCGTGACGCCGACGCCGCGGCGAATGCGCACGACTTCTGTGGCCTCCGAATCCGGATCCGTTTCGAGGATGGTGGCGTCTCCGCACCCTTCGATGACCACGTTGGTGATCGGCTGACCGTCGTCGGTGTCGAACGGCGGTTGCACGACGATGTTCTCGCGGTAGCGGCCCGGGCGAATCGCGATGCGCCCTCCCGCCGACGGCAAGTTGTTGATCGCGTCTTGGATCGACGTGAAGTCGCCGAAGCTCGTCACGCCGTCTCCGACGGTGAACGTCACGCAGATGCGATCGGTGACGGGCCGAATCCGGCAGCGGCAGTCCTCGTACTCCACCAAGACGCCGTTGGCGGCGCGGATGAACGCGACGGGGGCGTAGAAATGGCGAGGGCCCGCGGGCGCGGCGCCGCCGTCGGCCATGAGCTCGAGCGGGATGATTTGCTTCGCGTTCTCGACGCGCAGCGCGGCGGTCCAGAAATCGCCGCGCCGCCCGGCCGCGCGGAAGGTGGGGATGACGCCGGTGTTGCCGAGCACGTGCGGCGGCGTGGTCGTCGTCGTCGGGATCTGGATGTCGGCGGGGGTCGGGGCCTGGTGCCAGAGCCGCATGTAGAAGGAGATGGCGCCCGCCGTGTCCGACACGATGTTGAGGATGTCCTTGTCGGGATGACTAACGGGGTCCCACGCCCGGACGAGGCCGAGCAGGGCGGTGATCATGTCCTCGTCCGCTTCGAGCGTGAACTTCTGCGTCGTCGGATCGTACGTCGTCTCGGCGCGCGTGAAGAGGCCGATTTCGGCCGCCGCCTTGCGGAAGTGCGGACCGGGATCGGGCACGTTGCCACCCTCGAGGAGCGCGGCGAACGGCAAGATCTCGACGACGCGGTTCACGACGGGCCAATCGCGCTCATCGGTGAGCGGCGTCAGCACCTTCACCTCGACGAGCGTGCTGCCCGTCGCGAGGCCCGTGATCTCGACCTTGAAGAGCGGCGTCCCGTTGCGCAAGCCCCACACGAACGTGCTCGGGGTCGTGAGCATGATCTTGAGGGCCTGGTTTTCGCCTCCCAAGTAGTGCGAGTGCAGGGGGTCGACGGGCGCGCACGGGTCGGCCGACTCGCCGAACGCGAACGAAAGCTGCAGTCGCCCTTTGGAATGAAGCTCGCCGCTCGTTTCGTCGAGCTCACCGTTCTGCAATGGGGTCGTGGTCAGAAGCTTCGCAAACGCCTTCTCGCAGTCGCCGATCGTGTCGTCGAGGTTCGCGAGCACCTCGACGCGGCGCATGTGGCGGACGCGCACCGACGTCTCGGCGCCGCCGAGCATCGCTTCCCGGATCTCCTCGTCCTCGACAGCCGTGATGCACTGCTCCCACGCGTGGAGGTAATAGAACGTTCGAAGCGACGCCGCGCCGGGCATGTCCGTCGCGTGCATCTGCAAAAAATCGCGCTGAAACGCGATGTGCTCGGGGTTCTCGAGGGTGAAGCGCAGCCCTCCGACGAACATCGTGCCCGGTCGAATGCCGACCACCGGCGTGTCGGTGAGCGGGGTCCCGCCGAGCGTCACGGTGCCGATCGGCAAGGGCGACCCGATTCCCAACGTGTCGGGTACGGGATCGGGATCGGCGGGCGGCTGTCGGATGCTGAAACCGAGATCGGGGCTCCCGTGGCGGCCGAGCACGTGGACCATCGCGCGCCGCCGGTCTTCGTCGGTAAGCTGACCCTGCTCGTTGAAATCCGAATCGAGCAGGATGCGGCCCTGCTGCAGGCGTGCCCCGACGAAACCTTTTCGGGTCTGCAGCAGAAAGCGCGAAACGTCGACCGTGCCCATCGTTCTATGGACTCCTCTGGAACAGCACCTGCAGAAAGAGCAGGGCCACGTTCTGCGTCAGGTTGAAAAGGTCGTCCTGTGACAGGGGTGTCGTCCCACTCGGCGGGAACATCTTCTGGACGGCCATCACCTGGTTGCCGACGCTTGCCTTGAGCAACGGAGTCGAGGCCGTCGCTTCGCCGCGAACGGTGTCGAGAATGAAGTGCGTGCCCTGGTTGAACGTGACCACGCCCATGAGGTCGGCCATCGAGAGAATCGAAGCGAAGGCGGCGCCGATGGCGCTCGCCACGCGGTTGTGGCTGATCTCGACCGTGGCGCCGGCCGTGAACACCTGGCTCAACATCTGGTCGATGTTCTTGAAGTCGGGATTGGGCCGAAGGTGCGTGACGTTGCGCAGCCTCTGCCCGAACGTGTTGCCGACGACGCTCACGTGATCGAGCGAGAGAAGCGCCACGCCGAAGCTGGAGATCTGCCGCGCTCCCCCGAGGGCCTTCGCGCTGACCTCCCAATCGTAGATGACGTGATTGTTGTGGAATTGGATCCGTCCGTCGACCGCGATGAACTGCCGCGGACTCCGCGTGACGTTGTTGCGCAGGTAATGAAACGCCTCGCGCGGCGTATCGAACCCGGCGAAGCTTCCGTACGGGCTGGTCGATCCGGGCGGGACCGTGGTGAGCTGGCCGATGTCGTGGGTTTCCCAAGGGGCGCCGAAGTTGGCCACGAAGACGACGTCGCCGGTCCCGGTCCTCTCGTCTTGGTTTGCCGAGCCGTGGAAGCTGTCGGACGCGAGCATGTTGCCCTGGATAATGACCGGCCCGGTGGCGGCGACTTCGAGTGCGCGGCCGAGCGGCTGGCGCACGACGTTGTCGATGACCCGCAACGAGGAGCCGTCGTCCTCGAGCGACGCCAGGAGCCCCGCCACGATCTGGGCCCGGAGCCCGGCGATCGTTTCGGTCTGGCCGCTGCCGGCGAAGAGCACGGCGATTCCGGCCCGGATGCCGGCTTTCGGCACCGTGTTGGTCGTCGCTCCGTTGTTCTCGATGCGATTGCCGGTGATGGCGATGCCATCTCCCGTCAGGATGAAGATGCCGTTGAAGGGCAAACGTTTGGCGGCCGAGGCCGTCGCCCCGTTGCCCTCGATGACGTTGCCGCGGATGTCGGCACCGCCGTGGACGGCGCTCAGCATGATGCCGGCGAACGGAAGCACGGGGATCGGGAACCTCGCGCTGTTCGCGCGCGACGTAGAGAAGGGAAGAGGGTCCGTCGTGTCGACGGTCTCGTAGGGGAAACGCAAGTTGTCGATGATCACGTTGTCGTGGATCACGATGCGTACGACTTCGATGAGATCGAGCGTCTCTTTCCGATAGGCGTAGATCGTCGAGATTCCGTTCGCCGACATCCCCTCGATGCGGTTGCCCGAGATGACGATGTCCGTGAGGACGCCCTCGTCCGTCGCTTCCTCGCTCGGGAGCCCGGGTGTTCCCGTGGCGCGGTTGCCGTCCTCGCGGAACGCCATCTGTTCGAATCCGGCGCCCAGACGGAGCGGCGCTGGCTGCAGATCGGTCGGCCACAGGAGGCTGCCGAGCGTCACGCCGTGACCGCATCCGCCTCGGATTCGATTGTTGCGGATCGTGACGGCGGTGGAGCCGCCCCGCACCTGGACACCTCCCCACGCGTTCGGGCCGGTCTTGGGATCGTTCGGTAGTTCCGCTTCGATGACGTTCCCCTCGACGGTGACGTCGGTTCCTCCGGCCACGACGACGGCGTGCTCGCTCGTGTGGTTGCCGAGGCGCAGGCGGCTATTTTTGAGCTCTACACGATCGCCGTCGATGTCGACGGTGCTGCACGCGTTGCGGATGACGACGCTGCCGACCTGCTTGATCTCCGAGACGTCCGAAAAGACGTCGAGCTCGTCGAGCTCGACGTCGGTGGAGCGCCGCACGGTCTCCCCTCCCGTCGAAACGTCGGGCTCGGCGTCGACGATTTGAAGGCCGAATTGTCCGAGTGCCCGCAGGTTCGCGCGAGCCACGCGCACGAGGTGGCAGCCTTCGAAACGCACCATCGGACGCCGAGAACGCCTTCGTTTGTCGCCTTCGGCCGTCGCCTCCAGATCGGTCACCGTCACGTCGTCGGACCGATTGACGAAGAGCGCGGTGTCGCGGCCGCTTCGAATGCCGAGCCCGGTGACGCGGACCCCGGTGGCGTGGGTGATCTGAACGAGCGGCACCCGAGGCGAATTGGAATCTCCGGAAAAAGGTTTGAACGGTCCGCTCGTCTGGGAGCTCGTCACGGCGAGAAGCCCCGCGAGCGTCAAGTCCGTGCACCCGTCGGCAAACACGCATGGCTCGCGCATCGCGTGAAGGGCCAACGTTCCGACGGTGATGCCCTCGGAGCTTCCGACGATACGAACCACGCCGTCGTCATGCGACTCTTGCGGCGACTGGAGGACCGTCTCTTCGCCGCACCCGAGGAGCGTCACGTTCTTCCGATCCTCGATGACGACCTGCTGCTCGTAGAGGCCGCGCAGAACGAGCACCGTTCCCCCGGCGCCGGGCAAGGAATCGATCGCTTGCTGGATCGATCGGAAGTCGCCCTTGCTGCAGACGCCGTCGCCGACGGTGAACGTGATGCAGGCGTCGTCGTTGAGCGGGCGAATGCGGCGGCGGCAATCCTCGTATTCGACGATGAAGCCGTCTTTCGCCTGCATGAGCGCGAGAGGCGCGTAGAAATGACGTGGACCATCGGGAGGGACGCCGTTCTCGTTGGCCGCGATCTCGAACGGGACGATGGGGTTGTCGATCCCGGGGCGCAACGTGGCGATCCAGAAGTCGCCCGGGCGCCCCTTCTCGTGGAACACCGGCACCAGACCGGTGTCGCCGAGCGCATCCTCGAAGCCGTCGATTTTGATCTCGATGTCGTCGGGGCCGAACGCCGTGTGCCAGAAGCGCGCGTAAAAGTACCGCACGTCGCCCGGCTTGTTCGGATCCTCCGGAGGCACGAAAAGCTGGCGCGCATCGGGGTGGAGGAGGTTCCATTGGAAGGCGAACTTGCGCAGCCGCTCGAGCCCTGGACCAGGCTCGACAGTGAATTTGCCCGTATTCGGATTAAAGGAGTCCTTCACCCGAAGAAAAGCGCCGATCTCGTCGGCCACTTTGTTGAAGTGCGGATCCTTCGCCGGGTCGCCGACGGTTGGACCGTCGAGCAGGGCCGAGAACGGCAGGATCTCGACCACGCGACCCGCGAGCGGCCAGTGCTGCTCGTCGCGTGGCGGCGTGAGCAGCTCGACCTCGATCTCGGCACCGACCGTCTCGAGCCCGGTCACCTTGATGCGATGGAGCGGCGCCCCGTTGTCGAGCGCCCACACGAACGTCTCGGCGCGGGCGAGGCGATTTTCGCCGGTCAGCATGATGCGGAGCGTTTGGTTGTCGGCCCCGAGGAAGCGAGCGCCGGGATCGGGGTTGCAGACCGTGCAATCGGGCTCGACGATGAGGAACTGGGTGCTGAGCTGGAGCCGGCCGTTCGAAACGAGCTCGCCCGTCGCGCGGTTGAACTTGCCGCCCCCCTGCTGGAGGGTGTCCATCACGAAGCGCCACGCCGTTTCGCAGTCCGGAGCTCCGTCGCCGATGTTGTCGCGCACCTCGACGCGCCGCATATGCCGCAGGCGCACCGACGTGTCGACGCCGCCGAGCGCCGTTTCGAGGAACTCCGGGTCTTCGACGGGCGAGACGTATTGCTCCCAGGCGTGGATGTAGAACAGGCGCCGGAAGGTGGTCACCGCGTTCTGGTCGAGAACGGGGATGTCTTCCTTCTTCATCTGCAAGAAGTCGCGCTGGAACATGAACGGCTCGTGCCGACCGAGCTCGAAGCGCATCCCGCCGACGTAAAACGTGCCCGCGTGGATGCTGAAGGGGCGAACCTGCACCGACTCTCCGGCGAGCGACGTTATCGCGAGTGGGACGACGGTCTGGAGCGAGTCGCCGATACCGATTCGCCGGAGCGGCAACGGAATGACGACGCCCTGGCCGAGCACCATGCCGCCGCCGAACGTGAAGCCCTGGTCGGGGCTGCCGCGCGGCCCGATGAGATCGAACAGAACCGCGCGGTGGTCGCCCTCGCCGAGGTAGGCGCCCTCGTTGAAGTCCGCGTCGGTCAGGATGCGCCCCTGTTGCAGCCTGACGCCGCTGTAATGCTTCAGCGGCTGCTGCAAGAATCGGGTGATGTCGAGGGTGCTCATCGTGGATCTCGATCAGTGCTCGTGGAGCAGTTGGAAGAAGCGGCGGACGGGAGTCTTGAGAGCTCCCCGCAAGTTGGTGAAGACGTCCGTCCCCTTCGGGACGAACATGGCCAGGTTCGAGTCGCTGAACAGCGTCGGCTCGAGCTGTTGGTTAGCGGCGAGCTCCCGGTTCCACTTGTACGCGACGGTGAAGTGGGTCCCCTGGTTGAAAGCGGTGACGTTCAGCATCTCGCCCCCCGTGATGATCGACACCGGCATCGTCGTCACCGGCTCCGACGCGCGGTTGTACGCCGCCTGCACCGTGCCTCCGCCGGCGAGGACCTGGGCGAGCAGCGGCTGGGTGAAGCCCGTGACGGGCGGAGGCGTCGTCGGCGTGATGCCCGTCAAGCGCAAGGCGAACTGGTTGCTCACGAGCGTCACGTGATCGAGCGAGAGCACGACGACGGAGAAGAACGAGAGCGGCGCCGGAGGGCTGAGGTGCGGTTGGAGAGCGACCTCCCAGTCGTAGATGACCTGGTTGTTGGTGAAGAGGACGCCGCCACCCGCGCCGAGCAGGAGCCGCGGGCTCACGGCGACGGAATTCAAGAGATATTGGTGCGTACCGAACGGTGTGGTGAAATCCCTGAACTGGCTCGGGTTGCTCGTGTCGGTGGGCACCCGGTCGATGTCGACGACCTCCCAGGGAGAGCCCAGGTTTTGCACGAACACCACGTCGCCGACGGCGAACTCGTCCGCCGTCACGTCGGCTCCGTGGTTGCCGCGTGACGAGAAGAAGTTGTGATCGATCGAGGTGGGGCCGGTCACGACCGAGTAGAGCGCTCTTCCTTCGGGCTGCTGGACGCTGTTTTTGTGCACGCGCAGCGAGAAGCGGCCCGTGTCGAGCGTCTTGACCTCCTCGGTCGGGCTGTCCACCTCGAGCGTCTCGTCGATGTCGGTGGTCGCGGCCAGCATGCCTGCCCCGGCCAGCATCACGGCGATGCCGGCACGTATGCCCAGCGCGAGGTTGTTCTCGTTGTCCTCGCCGCCGTCGGCTTGGGCACCGTTGCCCGCGATGCGGTTGCCCGAGATGTCGATGGCATCGCCGGCCAGGACGAAGATGCCGTTCATCGGCAAGGTGGCGCTGGTGTTGTTGTCGACGATCACGTTGTTGCGGATGGTGGCTCCGCTGCTCACGACGCCGAGCACGATGCCCCCGAAGGGAAGGATCGGCAGAGGGATGCCGGCCGGCTGCGCCGTGCCGGGTGTTTGCGCTCCCGGGAAGGGGAGCACGTCGGTCCGAACGGTCACGTCTTCGCACGGGAAGACGACGTTGCCGCTGATCGTGTTGCGCTCGATCGCGAGCCCTTCGATCTCCATGAGATCGGTCGCGTCCTCCTCGTCGAGCTGAAGCCCGAGCACCGTCAGGATCGAGATTCCGTTGGTGGACATGCCGCTGATGTGGTTGTCGGCGATGACGACGTTGGTCAGCGCGCCCTCGTCGACTGGCGTGAAGTGCGTGCCGGTCGGCTCGTCGAACCCGGCGCCCAGGTTACCGTTGACGACCTTCAGGATTCCTTGCGGCTTCGTCTGGACTCGTCCGGCCCCCTCGAAGCGGGGCACCAACGGGGGGTGCTGCCAGAGCACGCTGCCGAGCGTGATGCCATGGCCCAACCCGCCGTTGATCTTGTTGCGGGCGATGCGGACGTTCGAGCTCGTTCCGCGCACCTGGATGCCGCCCCAGCCGATCGGCTGAAACGCGATGCATTCGTTGTCCACGTCGCGGGCGATGCACGCGGGCACGACCTCGACCACGTTCTCTTCCACGTCGATGTCGCGACCTTTGAGGACGATCGCCGCGTGGTCCGAAGCGCTCGGCCCGAACTGGATCTCGCAGCTCTCGACGACGATGCGCCGGCCGCCGTCGACGTCGATGGCCGTCCGGATCTGCTCGCCGCCCGAAACGTGGTGGTCGCTGAAGATCGACACCTCGCTCACGCGCAGGTCGCGCGTCGAATCACCCTGGAGCTTCACTGCCACCTGGCCGAAAGCCGTCAACGTGGAGTTCTGGAGTAGGCAATGGGTCGAGTTCTGGATGATGACCAAGGGGAAGACCGGCGCCATGCCCTCGCTGCCGCCTCGAAGCACCAAGCGATCCAGCGACACCTCGTCGGACTCGTCGACGAAGAGCGCCGGGCGTCCCGCTGGATCCATTGCGATCGCGCGAAGCGAGACCCGCTCCGACCCATCCTGAATCCCGACCAGCGCATTGCTCGTGTCGGTGGCTATGCCGTCTCCGGTGCCGGCGACGATGGCGAGCTCGGCCAGCGCGAGATCTCTCACGTCGCTCGCGAACACCGCCGGTTCTTGGGTCGCGCGGAGGGTGAACGCCTTGACTGTAATGCGGTCGGAATCGTCGACAGCGATGAGCCCGGACAGCTCGGAGGGGTCGGGCGTTTCGATGATCGTCGACTCGCCGCATCCTTCGAGGACGATGTCGTGCCGCCTTCTGATCACGATATCCTCGCGGTACGTCCCCGGCCGCACGCAGACGCGTCCTCCTGCCTCGGGCAAAGCGTCGATCGCGTCTTGGATCTTGGTGAAGTCCCCCTTGCTGCAGAGGCCGTCGCCTACCGTGATGGTGCAGCACACCTGATCGATGAGCTTTCGCATGCGCGGCCGCAGATCGCGAATCCGCGTGACGAGCCCGAACCCCGAGACTTCGAGAAGGGCGAGCGGCGCGAAGAAGTGATGCGGTCCGTGCGGCGGCACGCCCCCCTCGTTCGCGAGGTCGAACGGGACCACCCGGTCGCGCGTCGCCGTGCGGAAGGTGGCCGTCCAGAAATCGCCGGGCATGCCCGCGTGGTGGAAGATGGGGACGATGCCGGTTCGCCCGAGTGTGGGGCCGTCGGGGTCGGCGTTGAGGGGGAGGTCGACCTGCGACGCGTCGTCGGTGACGTGCCACATGCGCGCGTAGAAGAAGCGCTCGTCGGTGCCCGACGCTTCCGGCGTGAGCTGGTCGTGCTTCGGGTGGTTGTCCCACGTGTGCACGAGCGCGCGCAGCGCATCGATGTTCACGCCCGCGTTCAGCGTGAAAATGTTGGAGTCGGGGTCGTACGACTTGTCGACGACGCAGAGCACGCCGGTCTCGTCGGCCGCCTTCTTGAAGTGAGCGTTCGCCGAGGCGTTCTCGGGGCGCGCCGCCACGCCGTCGATCAGCGCAGCGAACGGCAAGAATTCGACGACGCGGTTGGTCTTCGGATGGTGCTCTTCGTCGCGCGGCAGGGTCAGCATCTCGACCTGGATGCCTTCCGGCGAACGACCCGACAGCCCCGTCACCCGCACCCTGTAGAGCGGCGCTCCGTTGTCGATCGCCCACACGAAGCGATCGGACTGGGAAAGCATGATCTTGATCGTTTGGTTTTCGGTCCCGAGGTACTGGGACGGCGGATCGGGCGTGCACGGGTCGTCGTCGGCCGCCCGCTGGAAAGCGATCTGGAGTAGGCCCTTCGACCGGAGCTCGCCGGTTGCCGGGACGAACTCGGCGTTGCCCTCTCCGAGCTTCTCGATTTCGCGTTCGAAGACGCCGCTGCAGTCGATGAAGTCCTCTTCCGAGATCTGGACCGCTTCGACACGGCGCATGCGGCGGATGCGCACGGTGGTGTCGGGTCCGCCGAGCGCCCGCTCGAGGAACTCGCTGTCCTCGACCGACGTCACGCATTGCTCCCAGGCGCGCAGGTAGTAGAGCTGACGGCGAAACACCCCCGGCTCGGGCTGCGCGATCTGAAGCGGCTGGCCGAGCAGCGGCCGGTCGAGCAGCGAAATGTTTCCTTGGAATGGGATCGCTTCGGCATTCTCCAGGACGAACCCACTCGACCCCTCCAGGGGGACCTGGAGCTGATCCTTGAGCTGCAAGAAATCGCTCTGGAACTCGATCGATTCGGCCTTCTCGAGGACGAATCGCATGCCGCCCACGTACATCGTGCCCGCGCGGATGGCGAACAGGAACATCGGCACCGGTGTTTCGAGCTGCGCGTTTGTGTTCGAGAGCGTGGATCCGACCGCCAGCGGTCGGACCTCATCCGGAGGGTTCTGGATGTCGAAGTCGATGATGCCGAACGTGAAGCCGTCGTCGGGGCTGCCGTAGGGGCCGATCGCAGCGAGCAGCGCCTGGCGCCGTTCTTCCTCCGGCAGCCGCGCCCCCTCGCTGAAGTCGGAATCGAGGAGCACGCGCCCTTGCTCGAGACGCACCGCCGCGTAGTGCTTCGGGGGTTGGTGCAAAAAGCGCGAGATGTCCTTGGTCGCCATGAGGTCCTTACGGAGCACGCGGTGGTGAGCCGCCCGCGTCCTCGCCCTCGAAGATGTATTGAGGCAAGACGCCGACGGGTTTGAACTCTTCGACTTTGGCCATCACGCTGAGCAGCCGAATCGGGTTGCGCTGGAACGAGAAGGCGCCGAGCTCGGAGCCGTTCTCGGCGCCCTTCTTCACGAAGTCGGGCGCAACGCGCGAAAGCTGCGCATAGCCGGAGTCACCGAAGCGGAGCGAGGTGAAGAAAAACGGTTCGATCTCGTCGACGAGGTGCGCCTGGAACGCGCGGGGCAGGCGGGCCAGCGGTCCTCCCGGCGACGCCGCGCTGAACCGGAAGCAGCTCGCCTGCGCGTTGGCGGCCACGAGCGTGCCGAACACGAGGCTGTCGCTCGCGCGCAAGATCTCGGCCTCGACGTTGCCGAAGACCGTCGTTCCCAGCAGCCTAACTTCGCCCGAGGTGTTCTTGATGGCGACCGGCGACACCGACGGATGCTGGATGGCGTCGACGATCGAGTCGCGAACGAGCAGCAGGTCGACCGCGCCTTGGTCCGCCGTCACCACTTCGATCGGCCCTACGATCGACCTGTCGATGACGAGCCGCTTGATCCGCGACTTCACGAGGATCTTCAGGGTGGCGATGGACGTCTCGTCGGCGCGCACGCCGCCCGGGTCGATCGTCGAGTTGGCAATCGTGATCTCGTCCCAGTCGAAGTCGCCTCCGGGCGCGTCGGTGCGTCCGATGACGAAGGCGCCCGTCGCGTCGTTGCCGCTCGCGAGCCAGAGGCCGAGGATGAGGAGGCGTCGCGGATCGGTGTCCGTGGGGTCTCGTGAAGCCGGGGCCAGGCTCGCCGCGCTGCCGGCGTCGCCGGTCACCTTCACGTAGGGGCGTTTGCCGTCACTCGATTGGACCGTGAGATCCGTGATCTTGAGCGTGCTCGGGAGCGCGAGCGTGTACGTTCGGTTGTCGGTGATCGTCATGACGCCCGAATCGTCGACGGGGATCACGGCGCCACCGCCTGAGAAGAAGTGCGGGGGCGGGTCGGCAACCTCGAACCCGCGCACGTGCGGCCCGGCGCCGACGTCAGCGGAGAAACCGTAGATGTAGCGAACGGCGTCGGGGACCGGGGCCACGGCAAGGGGCGCTGCTCGGGTGGCTCGGGGCGTGCCCTTCCCCGCGCGCTCTTTCGTCCGCTTTGGTGCCGGCGGCGGCTCGCTCGACGAGACGAGCGCTTCCGGCGGGGCCTCGACGGATTCGCCCTCCTCGGTCGCGGTTTGCGGCGCGGCAGGAGCGGCCGGCGCGACGGGCGGCATCGCGCGGGACCTGCTGCGCGAGAAGCTCCGCGGGCCGATGCCGAGCGTGTCGAGCGAGCCGTCCCATGGCATCTGGATGACGTACGTGTTCTGGTCGAGGTTGATGGCCTTGCCGAAGAACGAGCCTCGGTACTGCACGTCCTGCGTCATGTGGATGCTGGCGTTGCGCGCGATGACGATGCCGGCGAAGACGGGCGTGCCGGGGGGCGACGCGCTGACCAGCGCTTCGGTCGTCCCTTCGTAGATGAACCTGAGCTGGCCGAAATCGCCGGCGAAGAGTTGCTCGCGCCCCGCGAACGACATCGTGGTTTTGATGAAGACCTCGACCGCTCCGCCGCTCGTGTCGACCCCGAGCACGCCGTCGGTCGCCACGTTGAGCGTGTTGAAGAAGTACCCGCCGGCCGACAGCTTGAGGATGCCGTTGCCACTGACGCTGACGTTGTTGTAGTGGCCGGGCGGGAGCGGAACGATGCCCGAGGTCGAGCCGACGGTGACGTTGGTGCTCGTCGCCGAGAAGGTGACGGTGAACGTGAGCGCCGCGAGGATGTTGGAGAGCGGCAGCGAGGTCAGGTGCTCGGCCGTGTTGGCCTCGTCCATGATGATGACCTGCAGGCCGCGCGTGATGGTGCCTTGGGTCTTGACGAAGCCGGTCGGCACGGTCTCCGGCGGCGTGTCGGTGACGACCCGCACGCGATCCTGAAGCTGGACGTTGCCGACGCTCCAGATGGTGCCGCTCTGCGAATCGGTTTCGAGCACCGTGGTGCCGGTTCCCGCGTTGACGATGTGCGCGGAGAAGCTGACCCCGTTCGAGCCGATGATTTGACGAGCGTGCCCCGCGCGGAGCTGGCCGCCGTTGGCGTACAGGATGACGTCGCGAACGCCGATGGATGGCGGCGGAGGCGGCGGAGGTGGCGGCGGCGGTGGCGGTGGCGGCGGCGGCGGCGGAGGCGGCGGTGGCGGGGGCGGTGGCGGCGGCG
>Ga0137375_10003871_pt1 | contig 17797 bp, 19 predicted proteins | sample SagtaG_24_FD_104936 | JGI IMG/M metagenome (GOLD analysis project Ga0137375, IMG submission 104936) | Vadose zone soil microbial communities from Sagehorn Ranch, Mendocino, California, USA - Sage1_R_113_16 metaG | ecosystem: Environmental > Terrestrial > Soil > Vadose zone | place: USA...
CGACCTGGGCCTGCTGTCGCACCGGTTGTGGGGCGAGCTGGGTGACGCGTGCCCCGACATCGAGCTGGAGGCCAAGGGCGGCCTCATGGTGGCCGGGACCCCGGCGGGGCTCGACGGCATCCACGAGCTGGCCGAGCGGCAGGCACGGCTACACGGTCATTCTGCAATCAATCCCCACGAGCGAGGGCCATGGGACGGCAGTTGCATTGGCGCGCAAGGCGATCAAGGCCGGCCTCAGCGACGTCGGCGTGCTCAACTCCTCGAACTTCTCGAGCCTCCACCCGGGCTATTACGTCGTCTTCAGCGGGATCTACGGCTCGCTCCCCGGGGCGCGTAGCAACCTTTCCAGCGCCGCGAGCAGCGGATTTCGAGGCGCGTACACCCGTCGAATCACTCCTTAGCGGTCGTCGCCGCAGGCAACGCGGGCCCCGACTTTGTAACATGCTCTCGGGACCGTTAGACTCAACGGTGCCCGAGCCCCACCAGCAGTTAACTTCCGCTTAACAAAGCTTCGCAGGGAATTAAGACGGAGGCGCCATACTGACCGAGATGGACGAGAGGATCATCGCGCTCCAGGCCCATATGTATCAATACTCCAGGGCCATCTATCGTTCCATCAAGGACCTGGTCGATCCCTACGCCGAGACCGAGGACCAGCTCGAGTCCCGGCAGGCGGTCCTCACGGCCTGCGAGCAGACGATGGAGCGGCTCGCGAAGGATCCTCACTACTTCGCCAAGCCGGACCGAGCCCTCTTCCAGGACATCCGGCGCTACTTCCCCATCACGGCTCAGGCCCAGGTGGCCTGGGCGGTTCAGGAAGGCGTCTCTGCGGCCGTGGCCTTCATCGACGAGCAGATCGAGGCCGGTGCTCTCGACGGCGGAGTTGCCCGCTGCCGGGCGACGACCCGTAAGGGCAAGCCGTGCCAGCGCACGCCGCTGCCCGACCGCGAGTACTGCCCTTCGCATCAGCATCTCGAGCGCGAGTCCGTAGCGGCCTAGCGTTCCTGGCCGGCGTCTCCTCTCGGCCGCTCTGGGTCGCGGTTCAGGAGCGCTAGGGTAGGCACGGCCCGTGTCGCACGACACCGACAAGCTCATCCGCCAACTCTCGCTCGTCGCCTTTCTGATGGCCGAGCGGCGCCCGCTCACGGCGCGGGACGTCAAGAGCTGCGTCGAGGGCTACTCCGAGATGTCCGACGAGGCATTCGCGCGCCGCTTCTATTCCGACCGGGCAGAGCTGACGAATCTCGGCGTTCCGCTCCATTCCCAGCGGGACGAGTTCACGGGCGAGGAGCTGTACACGCTCCGGGCCGACCAGTACTTCCTGCCGCCGCTCGAGCTCTCGGACGAGGAGCTCGCCGCCCTGCAGACCTGCCTGATACTTCTCGACGGCAAGTTCGCCTATGCGGAGCCGCTCCGACTCGCGCTCCAGAACCTCGCGCTGGGTCGCCCAGGTTTCACGGATCCCCCGAGCCGCGCAGCCGTCGCGGTCGAGATCAAGGATCCGGACTACTCGGCGGAGATGTCGACCCGGCTCGCCAAGCTCGAGTCGGCGATCTCCAAGCAGCGAACGGTCAAGTTCTCGTACTGGTCGATCGCAAGGGACGACGTCTCCGAGCGGACGCTGAACCCCTACGCCCTCCTCTCGGACAACGGCGCCTGGTACGTCGTCGGCCACGACCTCGACCGCGAGGACACCCGCACCTTCAGGGTCTCCCGCATTCGAGGCGAAATCCGTTTCGCCACCCGGCGAGAGCGAGACTTCCGTCCGCCGACCGAGTTCGACATCGACCAGTTCCGCGACCGGCCGAACTGGCAGATCGGTGAGATTCAGGGCGAGGCTCGGATCGAGGTCGGCGGAGACACCGCGTGGTGGGTTCAGCGCGTGTACGGAGAGAGCGGCCGCCTCGAGGACGGAGTGTTCATCACTGATTACGCGAACCTCTCGCTCCTTGCTTCCTGGGTCCTGCGCCAGGACGGCCGCGCCGTCCCGCTCGAGCCGACGGAGCTGCGCCGTGACGTTGCCGAGAGCCTTCGCCGCATCCGGGACAGCCACACCGGCAAGCCGCTCGAGCCCGCGGCGAAAGCTTCGCCCGAGGAGTCCGACGGCCCAGTCGAGCGAATCCCGGGCCCCGTTGCGCCCGAGCGCTTTGCCGTCCTGCAGTCTCTCCTCGCCCACCTGCTCGCCCGCTGCGGCGACGAGAAGAGAGCCGTGATCGATGCCTCCGAGCTCGTCGAGCGCTTCCACATCCCCGCCGACCAGCTCCAGGAGCACCTGTCGCTCCTCAACCTCGTCAACTTCGGCGGCGGGTGCTACGCGGTGTACGCGGAGCTCGACGGGGACGAAGTGCGCGTCGAGAAGGAGCTGTTCGGGGACGCATTCCGCTGGCCGCCGCGGCTGACGCCGCTCGAGGCCCGCGCCATCCGGCTCGCGCTCGAGTTCGTCGGGCCGATGATCGCGGCCGACGCCCAGACCCCCCTCGACCGTGTCCGCCGCAAGCTCGAGGAGACATTCGGGGAGTTCGAGCTCGCACAGACCCCGGAGCCGCATGTGGGCTCGGCGGAAGAACGGCTTGTGGCGACGATGAGCACCGGCATCCGCGACGGGCGTTTGGTCGAGATCGAATACCTGAAGGAAGGCGAGGAGACCCCGTCCGAGCGAACGGTCGAGCCGTACGCGCTCGAGCGGCGGCTGCCCCACTGGTACGTGCACACGTGGGACCGGACTGCCGACGGAGAGCGCAGCTTCCGCATCGACCGAATGCGAAAGGCTCGGCTCACCCGGGCTCACTTCGAGCCGCGCGAGGGATTCAAGCCGCGCGGCGATCTCCGCGACGCCCGACCTGCGCGCGTCTGGTATTCGCCGGAGATCGCGCGCTGGCGCATGGAGCGCGGCGATGCGTGGATGCTCAAGGACGGAGCCGCGCTGAGCGAGGCGCCGGTTGGCAGCCCCGACTGGCTCGTGGGCGAGATCTTCTCCTACCGCGGCGAGGCGGTCGTGCTCGAGCCGAAAGACCTGCGGAGCGGGATCGCCGCACGCGCCCGCGAATTGGCGCGCGAGCTCGGCGTCTCGCGGTTACGCGTTCCGACCTAGGCGCGCGAGCGCCCACTCGGCGTAGTCGGCGAGCTCCGGGTCGTCGGCAAACGGCTCGACCGCGGCCTTGTGCTCCAGTGCACCAGCGTTGCCGAGCGCGATGAGCGCGTTCCGCTTGAGGTATTGCGGATCGTTCCTCGGAACGTAGAGACGGTCGTACCGGCGGACGAGCTCGTCGCCGTCGGCTTCCAGCCACTCGATGAGCGAGACCGTGGGCTCGGCTTCCGGTGAAGGCGACTCTCCTGATCGTCGCCCCTCCACGCCGCGGTTCCAGGGGCAGACGTCCTGGCATATGTCGCAGCCGTAGACCATGTCTCCGAGCTCGGCGCGGTACTCCGCCGGGATCGGGCGTGGCGACTGCGTCCAGTACGAGAGGCACTTCGTGGAGTCGAGCGTGCCCGGCTCGTCGAGCGCGCCCGTCGGGCAGGCTTCGATGCAGAGCGTGCACGAGCCGCAGTCGAGCTCGAGCGGCGCCGTCGCCTCGACGGCCACCTCGGTAACGAGCGTCCCCAGCACGACCCAGGAGCCGTGTTTGCGGGTAATCAGGAGCGTGTTCTTGCCGTAGAAACCGACCCCGGCCCGCGCCGCTGCCTCCCGGTCGACGTGCTGGTTCTCGTCTACGAGCACCCGGTACTCGCCTCCGAGCCGGCGGCCGAGCTCGTCCAGCTTCTCACGCAGCTCGGCGTAGTTGTCGCGCCAGGTGTAGCGTGCCAGGCGGCCCTCGCCGGGGCCGGGATCCGGAGCCGGCGCGTAGTAACAGAGCGCCGCCGAGACGACCGACTTCGCGTTCGGGAGCAGACGCTCCGGATGGCACGACACTTCCGGCTGCGCCATCGTGAAGCGCATGTCCGCGAACAGGCCGCGCTCGCGCCGCTCGCGGATATGGCGCTTCGTCTCCTCGTACGGCTCGGCCGGTGCGGCTCCGACGACGTCGAGGCCGATCTCCTCCCCTAGGCGCTGGAGCTCGACTGCCCTCATGGGCCCATTCTGCATACGATCGCCCACATGAAGGCGGTGCGCATCCATGAGGACGGAGGGCCGGAGGTCCTGCGTTACGAGGACGCGCCCGATCCCTCCCCCGGCCCCGGCGAGGTGCTCGTGCAGCTCCGGGCGGCCTCGCTGAACCACCTCGATCTCTGGATCCGCATGGGCCTCCCCTCGGTCCTGAAGCCGCGCATCCTGGGGGCCGACGGCGCCGGAGTGCTGGCGAACGGGGAGCGGGTCGTCATCAACCCGGGTCTCGAGCACGCAGACGGCCGCATCACCGTCGTCGGGGAGCACATGGACGGGACGCACGCCGAGCTCGTCGCGGTCCCGAGCGAGAACGTGTACCCGATCCCCGACGATCTCAGCTTCGAGGACGCGGCTGCCTTTCCGCTCGTCTTCGAGACCGCCTACCGGATGCTGGTCACCAAGGCCGCGCTCGAGGCCGGGGAATGGATTCTCATCTGGGGAATCGGCGGCGGCGTGGGGACGGCGGCGTTTCAGATCGCCAAGGCGCTCGGCGCCCAAACCATCGTCACCTCGTCGAGCGACGCGAAGCTCGAGCGGGCGCGTGGGCTCGGAGCCGCCGCGGTCGTCAACCATGATTCCGGCGACGTCGTCGAGGCCGTGATGGAGGCGACGGAGGGGCGTGGTGCCGACGTGGTCGTCGAACATGTGGGCGAGGCGACGTGGCAGCGCTCGCTCCAGGCCGCGCGCCAGGCCGGGCGGATCGTCGTCTGCGGAGCGACCACAGGCCCGAACCCGCCGGCTGCGCTCCACCGGATCTGGTGGAAGCAGCTGACGATCTACGGCTCCACCATGGGAACGAAGGCCGACTTCGAGGGCGCCTACGAGCTCGTCACAAGCGGCCGGGCAAAGCCGATCGTCGATCGCGTCTTTCCGCTGGCCGACGCACGCGCCGCACACGAATACCTCGAGTCGGGCGCGCAGTTCGGAAAGGTGGTTCTGAGTATCCCCTAGCCGAAACCCAAGATGAATTTCGCATCCTCGGACATCTTCTCGGGCGTCCAGGGCGGATCCCAGGTGAGCTCGACCTCCACGTCCTCCACACCGGGAACGGTGCGGGTCATCTGGTCGATCTGCTCCTGGATCATCGGCCCGACGGGGCAGCCCATCGACGTGAGCGAGTGGATGACCTTCACCTTGCCGCCCTCGACCTCGACGTCGTAGAGCAGTCCCAGGTCGACGATGTCCATCCCGAGCTCGGGATCTTCGACCTGGCGCAGAACCTGAACGACTTCTTCCTTCGTCGGCATGGAGGCCAGTGTATGTCTAGAAGCCGAGCAACCGCACTTCCTCGCGGCGCTCTCGTGCGAAGAAGTGGATGCCGTCTACGAAGCGCACCCAGTTGCAGCGCGTACACATGACGAGTGAGTGCGTGCGGGCGCTGTCGGCCAGGAAACGAACGCCGCGGAGGAGATCTCCCGAGGAGACGCCCGTGGCCGCGACGATGATCTCGCCCTGGGCGAAGTCCTCGAGCCGGAACACCCGCTGGGGATCGTCGATCCCCAATTCGCCTGCCTCTTCGATCTCGCCACGCGAGGTGGGCCAGAGCTGAGCCTGAAGCTCGCCGCCGAGGCACATCAGTGCCGCCGCCGAGAGAACGGCCTGGCGTGTCCCGCCGATTCCAATGGCCAGATGGTCGTTCGTCCCGCGGATCGCCGCCGAGATCGACGCGGTGACGTCTCCGTCCTGGATCAGCTTGATCCGGGCCCCGGTCTCACGAATCTCTTCGATCAGATCGTGGTGACGCGGCCGGTCCAGCACGATCGCCGTGATGTCGTTCGGGTTTCGGCCGAAAGCGTCGGCGATCGCCTGGATGTTCTCGGCCACCGGCCGCAGGAGATCGATCTTTCCCCGGGCGAGCGGCCCGGCGGCCATCTTGCGCATGTACATGTCGGGAAGGTGCACCAGGCAGCCGGGCTCGCCGACGGCCACCATCGACATGGCGCCGTAGCCACCTCGCGCGACCACTCCCCGTCCTTCCAGGGGATCGACTGCAAGATCGACCGGATCGCCGCCGGCTCCAATCTTGCTCCCGGGCCGAAGCTCACCTTCCTCCTCGCCTCCGATGACGATATGGCCGCTGATCGGCATCTGCTCGAGGGCGAGCTGCATCCCCGAGAGGGCCGCCTCTTGGGCGCCCTCCTGATCCGCCCTGCCCAGCCAGCGCGCTCCTGCAAGCGCGGCCCGCTCGGTAACCCGCGCATAGCTCTCGCACAGGCAGTACCGGGACCCTTCGGCAGGTTCCGAGGAGGACGTGGCCGCGGCCGGCTCAGTCAGCCGGGACACGCCGCATCCTCTCCGCTCCTGCGAGGACCAGCTCCATGATCTGTACGACGCTGCGGTCGGGATCGTGGCTGTCGATGACCGGCACGTCGTGCTGCGCGGCCCGCTCCACGATGAAGCTCTGGATGGCCCGAATGTCCTCGAACCCTTCCAGGTAACGATCCAGCGGCCGCTTGCCGTCCGAGCCCATGTCGCGCACCCAGAACCGGCCGGCATGCGCCTGCTCGTCCTCGACCTTCAGCACACAGGGGACGAGCAGCGCATCCTCCACTCCGGACGGGAGCATTCCCGGAACGAGATGAACGCCCTCGAGCACCATCGACCATCCCTCCTCGAGCGCCCGCTCCATGGCGGCGGCTACGCCCACGAGCACGTTGCGGGTCTGCTCGAGAAATCCCGCAACGGCCTGGTCGGTCGCGATGCCCGTGACGGCCCGCCCCGCCTCGAAGCTCGAGTAATGGACGGACGGCATGAATTCCTTGGAGAAGAACGCCCGCATCGTCTGGCGGACGAAATCGGTCGACGTGACCCTGCTGATACCGAGCCGGTAGGCGACCTCGGTCGCGAGCGTCGACTTGCCCGTGCCCGTTCCACCGCCCACGAGCACGATGATCGGAAGCTCGAGCTGCCGGAGGTCTTCGTACTGCCTGAGCCGTCGCATGGCCTCATCGGACTCCTCTTGGCCGAGTACCGAGACGGCGAGCTCGTGAACGCGCTCGAGCTCGATGCTCTCCTCTCCGCGCTCTGAGAGGTCGACGTCGATCCGGCGGGCAAGCTCGTAGGCACGCACTGCGCGCATGCCCGTCGCGATCAGCGTGCGGGCCATCAGGCCCTTCGAATAGGGAATCCCATCCCCCCCAAGGGGAAGGGGATCGGTGTGGCGCTGGTGCTTCACGGCAGGCTCGGCTCCGGCACGCGTTCACAGAGGGCGCGGAGCTCCGCCCGCAGATCCGTTTCGCCCGGAAGGGGAACCACGTCGTTGCCGACGATGACCACCTCGATCCCGCGCTCCGCGGCACGCTCCGCCACCACGTCGATCGCTGCCCCCTTGAGCTCGACGAGATAGAGCTCCGCGGCCGTGCCGTCCAGATCGGAGCTCAACCGCGCGCGATCCGCGAGGCTGCCGAAGACCTCCACCGTCGCGGCGCCGTGGGCATCCCTGAGGTGCGCGGCAAGCACGGCGTGGGCGGCGGGAAGAGCCGTCGAGAAGAGCGCGACCCTGCGCCCCGCGACGGCAGCGAGCGGCCTGGGTCGCAGCTCCACGGCGACGATGGGAATGCCAGGCTTGACATCCGCGATCGCCTCGCGCATGCGGGCGGCGCGCTCCTTGTTCCCGGCCATCGTCAGCACGACGAGATCCGAGATGAGGATCCGGTAGGCGTTCAGATAGCCGGCGGCGACCTCGGGGTCCTGGCCTGCGTCCACGACGAGGACGCGCCTGTCCACTGCGACGGGCGGGATGGCAGCGCCGCTCCCCTCGAAGATGACGAGATCCGGTTCGCGTGCGGCAGCGAGATCCGCGCCCTCGACGACGTTCGAGAAGGCGGGCATCCCGGCCAGGCCACCGCCGCAACGCCTGCAGCCGATCGTGACGACCTCGGCCAGAGCGGCATCCTCGAGGTAGTCGGACGCGGCATGACGTCCGTGCCGGGACAGCTCGAGCAGCCGCTCGAGGCTCGGAGGAGCCTCGGCCACCTCCGGCTCGGGCGGTCCTCCTCTCCCCATCGCCACGATCACCACCTCGCGGTCCTCCGAGAGGACGCGCGCGGCGTGCTCGGCTACCGCCGTCTTGCCGACACGCTTGCCGGTGCCGATGATTGCGAGCGACGGCAGCGAGAACGGCGCGAACAACGGCGGATCGAACCGGAAGTCGGCGCCCACGTACGGAATCCCGTGAAAGAGCACCCGGCTTGCCGTCTGGAAGCGCTCGCGCGGTCCCAGCACGGGCTCGTCGGAGAGATCGACGACCACGTCCGGCTCGAGCTCGACGAGCGCCTCGTCCAGATCCTGGGCCCGCGGAACCCCGTAGTCCTCTCCGCCGCGCAGCTTTTCCGTCCCGCCGATGAGGTGGACCGCGAGGAAGTCGTACGGCAGGTTCTGGAGCGCGTCGCGCACGACCGGCGGGTAGTGCTCCCCGTCGACGATGGCAACCGCGCTCTTCACCGCGCGCTCACCTCCCACTCGATCCTCGCCGTGTGCTTCTGATAGGCGAGCGTCTCGATCGAGAACTCGATGATCTGCTCACGGCCGTGGAAGGGGTAGCGTCGCGAGATGTCGACGTGTCCGTCCTCGACCTCGATCACGTTGTAGCACTGGCGGCTGTTTCCCCGGACCCGCAGCGACGACACCGTTCCCGCATTCACGATGAAGATGTTCTCCAGTCGCCACGCGTAGGGCACGTGCTTGTGCCCCGAGAGCACCAGGTTGACCTTCGAGCGCTGGAGCACCTCGATCAGGTCGCCGGCGTCGTAGACGATGTTGCGCTCCCGCCCGGTGCCCGGCACGGGCAAGAGGTGATGGTGGAGGACGAAGATCCTCAGGTCGGCTGCCTCTTTGAACTGCTCCTCGATCCAGCCGTACCGGCCGCGGCCTATCTGGCCGTGGTCGAGGTCCGGCTCCGACGAGTCGACCGCGACGACCGTCACGCCGTCGTGACGCAGCACCGAGTTGCGCTCGCCGAAGAGCTCCTCGAAGTGGACGTACCCCACGTTGCGCGAGTCGTGGTTGCCCGGGATGACGACGAGGTTCTCACAGCGGATCTGGTCGAGGTAGTCCCTGGCCTCGAGGTATTCCTGCTTGAACCCGAACGAGGTCAGGTCGCCTGAGCAGATGACGATGTCCGGCCGGAGGTCGTTGATCTCGCTGATCGCGCGCTCCAGCAGGTTCGGGACGAAGTGAGCCTCGCCGCAGTGAAGATCGGAGATGTGCGCGATCGTGAGCACTGCGAACGGGATGGTACGTGCTCGCGGCCCTCCTGGACCATCCGGGGCCATTGCTACCCTTCAGTGCGGATGCTGCTGGAAACGCCTGATTTCCAGGCATATCGTGGGGTCGGCCAGCCGCGCTTCGCCAACAGAGCAGAGTTGGAGTGCGCGAAAATCCTCGACTTCTACGGCGTGCCCTGGGAGTACGAGCCACGTACGTTCGTGCTCGAGCGCGACGCCGAGGGAAATCCGGTCGAGGCGTTTGCGCCTGACTTCTATCTCCCCGATCAGGATCTGTACATCGAGATCACCGTGATGAAGCAGTCGCTCGTCACCCGCAAGAACCGAAAGCTGAGGAAGCTGCGACGCCTGCATCCCGAGATCCGCATCAAGCTGTTCTACAAACGCGACATCGAGCGTCTGGCACAGCGATACCACCTCGAGCTCGCGTCCTAGCGCAGGCCGACCCACGGGTCGGCGATCTCTACCTCAGCGCTGAGGAGATCCTGCGGCGCGTCGCGGAGCTGGCGGAGCAAATCGGCGGCGACTATCCGTCAGGCGGACTGCTGCTCGTGGCGCCCCTCAAGGCGAGCATCGTCTTCCTCGCCGACCTGTCGCGGGCGATCCGTGGCGAGCACGAGCTCGAATTCGTCGAGCTGGCTGGATACGGCGCCGGAGCCGCCCTCGGTGGGCACTCCAGGATCCGGCTCTTGAAGGACCTCGAGCGGAGCATCGACGGGCGGCATGTCCTCATCGTCGAGGACGTCGTCGACACGGGTCTCACCCTCAACTACCTCGTGAAGACGCTCGTGCTCCGCCGACCGGCCTCGCTTGCCGTGGCCACCCTCCTCGACCGCCCTTACCGCAGGCTGGTAGAGGACCTGCCGGTGCGGTACGTCGGCTTCACGGTTCCCGACGAGCTGTTCGTCGGCTACGGCTTCGACCTCAACGAGCAGCTGAGAAACCTGCCGGACATCTACCTCGTCCGTCCCATAGCCGCATAGCCTCTCGCTGGCTGTAAAAGTTAGACTAGACTAAACCTCGCTGTGATCGGCACGCGGGCAGAGGCGCTCGACCGGCCGCTCGGGCCCGGCGAGCGCGTGCTGCAGGGTCACCCGCACCGCTTTCGCCTCCTCCCCTTCCTCGGGCCTGCCTTCGTCGCCTGCGTCGCCTACATCGATCCGGGCAACTTCGCCACCAACGTTGCGGGAGGCTCCAAGTTCGGATTCACGCTGCTGTGGGTGATCGTCGCCTCGAACCTGATGGCGATGCTGATCCAGATGCTCTCGGCCAAGCTCGGGATCGCGACGGGCCGCAACCTGCCAGAGGTCTGCCGGGAGCAATTCTCCCGCCGCACCTCGCTTGGCCTCTGGATCCAGGCCGAGGGGATTGCGATGGCGACCGACCTCGCCGAGTTCCTGGGAGCGGCCATCGGCTTCCACCTCCTGCTCGGGATCGATCTCCTTCCCGCCGCGCTCATCACGGCGGTGGCCGCCTTCCTGATCCTCGGCCTCCAGCGCTTCGGCTTCCGGCCCTTCGAAGCTGTGATCGTCGTCCTGGTCGGCACGATCGGCGTCTGCTACCTCGGCGAGCTCTTCCTGGCCCACCCGCCTCTGGGCACCGTCGGCATCCACGCCATCAAGCCCGAGTTCGCCGGCAGCGAATCGGTCCTGCTCGCGGTCGGGATCCTGGGCGCGACCGTGATGCCGCACGTCATCTACCTCCACTCCGCGCTGATGCAGGACCGCGTGGTTCCCGAGAGCGACGGCGAGGCCCGCCGGCTGATGCGCTACACGCGGGTCGACGTCGTCATCGCCATGTCGCTGGCGGGGCTGATCAATATGGCGATGCTGATCATGGCGGCAACGGTCTTCTTCAAGAGCGGGCTCAAGAACGTGGACTCGCTCGAGGGCGCCCACAAGACGCTGGAGCCGATCCTCGGAGGTGCCTCGAGCGTCCTCTTCGCCCTCGCCTTGCTCGCCTCGGGCCTCTCCAGCTCGGCGGTCGGGACGCTGGCGGGCCAGGTCGTGATGCAAGGGTTCATTCGTCGCCGTATCTCAATCTTCGTCCGCCGTGCGGTGACGATGCTGCCGGCGCTCGTCGTCGTCGCAATCGGCGTCGACCCCTCACGGACGCTCGTGTTCAGCCAGGTCGTCCTTTCCTTCGGGATCCCGTTTGCGCTCATCCCGCTCGTCCTGTTCACCAGCAAGCGCCGGATCATGGGCGTCCTGACCAACCATCCGGTCACGACAGCAGTGGGCTCGCTCGTGGCGGCGCTGATCTGCGCGCTGAACCTGTTTCTCTTGGCCCAGACGTTCGGGCTGATCTAGAGATAACCCATCGGATCGACGGCGTTCCCATTGACGCGCACCTCGAAATGGAGGTGCGGGCCGGTGGAGAAACCGGTGCTCCCGACGTAACCGATCACCTGGCCTTGCGAGACGTGCCCGCCGGTGACCGCGAATCCAGTCTGGTGCGCATATGCCGTCGAGAGTCCCCCGCCGTGGTCGATCACGGTCAGGTTTCCATAGCCGCCGAGCCAGGCGGCATAGATGACCGTTCCGGCCGCCGCCGCGTGAATCGGAGTGCCCTGCGGGACGCCGATGTCAATCCCGGGATGCAGGCCGCAGCTTCCGAGCAGGCAGCGGTAGCCGTACGGGCTCGTCACGGGACCGTTGACCGGCCAGATCAACCCGCTCGAGGACGGCGGGGTCGTAGGAGCTGGGGACCCGGCCGAACGGATCTTCGCCGCCAGCTCCGCGCTGACCTGCTCGAGCTCCCCAGCCTCTTGGAGGAATTCCTTGATGCTCTCGTGCGCGGCCTGGGCGGCTTGCTGCTTCTCGCCCCGCGCCGACGCGAGCTCGTTCTGCTGGGCCAGCAGCGAGTCGCGCAGCGAGCGCACCTGCGCGGTGCGATAAGCGATCACCCTCGTGACGGAGGCGACCTTCTTGCGCGTGTGCTTGGTGTGGACCTTGGCGCGATGGACTTCGTTTCTGGCCACGGTGACGGCCCGCAGAATCCGTTTGTCCTGTGCCGCGATATGTCCCGTCAGCTCAAAACGGTCGATCAGGTCGGAGAGGCTCGTCGAGGTGAGAAAGATCTCGATCGTGTCGGCGTTGGCGTCGGACTCGTAGATCGCGACGAGGCGAAGGCTCAGGCGGTTGACGGCGATCCGGTGCTGGCGGTGGAGGAAATGAAGCCGCTTCGTCTGGAGCCGGAAGAGCGCGTTCAACCCATCGAGCTGCTTCTGGTGGAGCGCCAGGTCGCGCTCCAGAGGCTCGAGCCTGCGCGACACGTCCCCGACTTGCTGCTCGAGTCCGCGGATCTCGGTCGTCGCCGACGCGATCTCGGCAGTGAGCGCCTGCTCCCGCGCCCGCGCGGAGGCAATCTTGCTGTGAAGATCCGCCAGCTGTTGATCGACCCGCTGCTTGTGCTCGGTGGGCCCGGTCGCGAGGGCAGACCCGGCGACCGCAAGCAGCGCAACGCCGAGGCACAGCGGCAGGAGGAATCGGCGCGCCATGCGGAGGGGTTTCGTCGGCGGGGCGGTCGTCCCTGCCCCGCGAGGGGCCTATTCCGGCTCGCCGGGTGGGAAGGGCTCGGGGATGTCCGGCTGCGCGGGTGGGTCGAGCTCTCCCGGAGGCGGGTACGGCTCGGGTATTTCGGGCTGAGCGGGCGGGTCGGCCTCGCAGGGCGGCGGATAGGGCTCCGGCACCTCAGGTTGCTGCGGCGTCTCGATCTGCGTCGGCTGCACCTCGAGCTGAACCTGCTGCATCCTCTCCCCCGCACTCGCAACGACCGATTTCATCTCGTCCTCCAGTCCGCTGATCTTGTCTTCGACGGCGGCGATCTTCGCCTCGAGGCTCTTCTTGCCCTCGCCGTCCCCACGGTATACGACCTCGCCGAGATCGCGGAACAGCCGCTCGCGTTCGCCGGCGTGCCCCTTCAGCCTGTGCCGGAGGACGAGAAGCTCCTTCTCGGCCCCCGAGCGCGTCTTGAGCGCCTCCAGTGCCAACGTGGTGCCGGACCGGACGGGCTCCATCGCGGCTTCGGCCCTCCGGCGAAGCTCTTCGAGCAGCCTCTCCCCGAGTCCGACCAGGCGGGGCCTCGCGGTCACATGATGGACCGGGACGGGTCCGGTCTCGTCCAGCGGCAGCTGGTCCACGACTGTGTCCCCGGCCTCGTCGAGCGCGAGCCCGCACTGCGGACAGAACCGGCTCCCCTCGGGAACCGGGCGCTCGCAGCGGGGGCAATCGGTGTCAGGCACGGACTCGCTCAGCCGGTCGTGCCGTTGGAGTATCGAGAGCCCGAAGCGCTTCCGCGGCCTGACGCCGGAGCGACCCGACGAGCTCGCGGTAGTCCTCGTCGGAGACCTTCCCGGTGCGGTGGTCGACCTCGAGCTCCTTCAGCGCGGCGAGTGCGCGGTCACGTTCTTCTGCCAGAGCGATCCGCCTGCGCTCGGGCTCGCTCAGGGTGTCGAGCCTGTCGTTGCGCGCCTCCGGGTCGCGAAGGAATGGTCGCGCCACGAAAACGACGCAGGCGACCGTCAGCAGGACGCCAAGAACCACTGCAACGATCATGCTTCCGCCGGCAAAGCGCCGTAGCGGCTCACGAGCCGCCGCTGCTCGCGCGCGTCGGGCCAGAGGGCGATCACGGCGCCGCCGAGGAAGACGAAGCCCGCCAGCCAGATCAGATTGACCAGGGGCTTGACGAGGGCCTTGAAGTAGACGGTTCCGTTCGGCTGGATCTGATCTGCGATCAGGAAGAGGTCTTCCCCCGTCTTCCAGTTGCTTCGGATTGCGACCTCATTCGAGATCTGGTTCTCGACGGTGTAGAAGTTCTTTCCGGCCCGGAGCGTTCCGACCAGGTGTCCGCCGCTGTGGACATCGACGACGGCCCGCACTTCGCGCGCGTTCGCGGCCTGCCGCTCCACCAGCTCCCGGTAGGTGAGCGTGTAGCCGCGCACGGTCATCGACTCGCCCCGCCGAAGCTTTGCCTGGCGGTTCGTGTCGTATGCGCTCGACCCGACGATGCCGATCGCCAGGAACACGATCGCCGCATGGACGACGTAGCCGCCGTAGCGGCGCCGGTTACGCGCAACGAGCTCCGAGAAGGCCCCCGGCCACGAGCCGCCAGAGGTCGCGTGGCGCGCGCGCGTCCCGCGCAGGAACTCGAGCACGATCGAGGCCAGGACGAAGGCGGAGAAGGTGTAGGCGATCAGTCCCGGGATCGAGCTGCCGGCCCCGATCGCAAGCAGGATTCCGCCGGCGGCGAGCGAGACGGCCGCGGGCCAGGCGAACGTCCTTCCGAGCGCGCGGAGCGACGAGCGCCGCCACGCCAGGAGGGGCCCGATTCCCATCAGGAGCAGCAGCGGGAGTCCGAACGAGCGCAGGAAGAAGTTGTAGTAGGGCCCGCGCACGGCGCTCGACTCCCCGCGGACGAGCTCGGAGAGGATCGGGAAGACGACGCCCCAGAGGATGGTCAGGCACAAGGCGACGAGCAGCAGGTTGTTGTAGAGGAAGCTGGCCTCGCGGGAGACCAGCGACTCCAGCTTCGTCTTCGCCCTGAGCAGTGGCAGCCTGGCGAAGACGAGGGTGAGCGACGCCGCCGTGACGAACGCGATGAAGCCGAGGAGCCAGGGCCCGATCGAGCTCTCCGTGAAGGAGTGGATGGAATTGAGGATTCCCGAGCGCGTGAGGAAGGTTCCGAACAGCGAGAGGCAGAACGCGAGGATGACGAGGAGCATGTTCCAGATCTTCAGCATCCCCTTCTTCTCCTGAACCATCACGGAGTGGAGGAAGGCCGTCGCGGCCAGCCAGGGCATGAGCGCCGCGTTCTCGACCGGGTCCCAGGCGAAGTAGCCGCCCCAGCCGATCTCGACGTAAGCCCAGTGCGAGCCCAGGAGCTGGCCGATGCCCAGGAAAGCCCAGGCCGCCGGCGTCCACCGTCGCGTGGCGACGATCCAGCGCTCGTCGGCGCGGCGGGCGAGCAGGGATCCCATGCCGAACGCGAACGGAACGGTCAGGCCGACAAATCCGAGATAGAGCAGCGGCGGGTGCGCGAGCATGTACGGGTTCTGAAGGCTCGGCACCATCCCGGCGCCCTCGGCCGGAGCGGTCTGCGTCGCGAACGGGCTCGAGACTGCGACCAGCATGAAGGAGAAGAAGACCGCGATCGTGCCGAGCACCGGGACGACCCACACGAGTAGATCGCCGGCGCTGCGGCGGTTGAGCACAATGACCGCGGCCGAGTAGCCCGTGAGGACGAGCAGCCAGAGCAGCATCGATCCTTCCTGCCCTCCCCAGAAGGCCGAGAGTGAGTACCCGAGCGGCAACTTGCTGCTCGTGTGCTGGGCGACGTAGGTGAAGGAGAAGTCGTGGCGGGCGAGAGCGACGAACAGCACGGCGGACCCGGCGGCGGCGGCCGCGAAGGCCGCTATCAGGGCGTTCGAGGCCGAGAGGGCGAGCCGTCGCAGCCCCTTGCGCGCGGCATAGGCGCCGGCCACCACGGCATAGAAGGAGAGCCCCAGGCAGAGAACGAGGGCTGCGCGCCCGAGCTCGGGCATTAGCCGCTCTTCTTAGGGGCGTACTTGGACGGGCACTTCGTCACCAGCGAGTCGCGCTTACCGACGAAGGTCCCGTGCCGGAATCTTCCGTCCAGGACGATGTGGCGACCTACCTTGAACAGGTCCGGAACGGAGCCTCGGTAGAGCACCGCAACGGTTGCGGTCCCGTTGATGTCGCGGAGCTTGAACCGCAGCGGCGCGGCATGCGCGTCTCCCCGAACCGGGCCGACGACCTTTCCTGCCAGCGACACCTTGCCGGTGTGACCCGGGAGCTGGCTCGGGCGCAGCGATGGAGTTCCGCCTCCCGCGAGCGACGTGTAGACGAGAAAGACCGCGAGCAGCGCCGCGACCGAGAGTGCGACGATCAGCCGCGCAGGGCTCCGCGTGCGAGGCACGCGCTGATTCTATCGACCCTGTTGGGCGGGCTCGACCGGTGCCCGCGCGGGGACCCGGTACCCGTGCTCCTGGCAGAGCGACCCCGGTGCCTCTTCGGTGAGGGCGTCGCAGTAGCCCTTCCCGTAGGCCGCGCGCATGAAGGCGGCAAGCACCTCGAGCTTCCACTCGTCGATCTCGTACGCCTCGCGCCACAGATCGGCGAGCCGGAGATCGATATCCAGTTCCAGCAGATCGATTCGGGACGGTCTCTTTGCCATCGCGAATCAGAGTAGAGAGCGCATCGGACGGACGACTGAGCGACCACGGGGATGCCCAAAACACGTCGGGCAGACTCAACATGACTCGTAGGGAAGGGGAGCTCGAGGGGGAACCGACGGGGTTCCCCCTCGAATGGAGCGCGGCCTGGCTTTGCCAGGCCAGAGCGGTTACCGTGAACACATGGGAGAGCTGAAATTCGGCCCTGCGCGAGTGCCCTCGAAGAAAAGCCCGGAGGCTGCCGTGGAGCTCTTGCTGGAGCGCGGATACAACGCCTGCGAAATCGACTTCGCGGGCGGATTCTGGATGGATTACCCGTGGGCCGAGCGCCTCGGCGAGCTCGCCCGCGAGGCCGGCATCGTCCTTTCGGTGCACGCGCCGATCGCGGGGTTCATGGGCCACGCCGAGCGCGGGCGCAAGCTCAATATGGCCGTGGGCATGCTGGATCATTCGGCCGGCATCGCCAAGACGGCCGGCGCCGAGCTGGTCGTGTTCCACCCCGGCTTCCTGCTCGAGCGCACGCGCGAGCTTGCCCTCGACGCTGTCTGCGAGCAGCTCGGCGAGCTGAGGACACGTCTCGAAGAGAAGGACCGCGCGGTTCCGTTCGGCGTCGAAGTGATGGGCCGGGTCCGCGACCTCGGCACCGTTGACGACGTGCTCGAGATCTCACGTCGCACCGCCTGGGTGCGCCCCGTGCTCGACTTCGCCCACATGCATGCGACGAGCGACGGCGCCCTTACGAGCGTGGAGCCCTTCGCGCAGGCGCTGGAGGCGGCAGACGCGATTCTCGAGCCCGGCGTGCCCTTCCACATCCATTTCTCGGACATCGCCTTTGCGAACCGAAACGAGACCAAGCACCTTCCCTACGGGGAGGGGACGCTCAGGGCGGAGCCGCTGGCCGAGGCGCTGAAGCGCTTCGAGCGGCCGGCGACGGTGATTTCAGAGTCACCCGACGAGGAGTCGAGTCAGGCGATCGGAGCGGTGCTGCGCGCGGCTGCGACCAGCTCCTCGCGCCGTCCCTCCACGTCGGCGGCCTCATCGGCGCGCCCACGGTCGCGCAGGAACTGAGCGAGCGCGTCCAGCGTCTCGGTCTGGTTCCGGCGCAGGTCGGTCCCCGCGATGGTCTCGTGCGCCTCCCGGAGAAGCGCTTCTGCCTCCTCGTCCCGGCCCTGGGCCGCGCGCACCTGCCCAAGCGCCATCGCCGTCGTCGCGAGTGACGTGAGATCCTGCGGCCCGACCGTCTGGCGGGCTTCCAGGGCGAGCCGTTCCGCCTCG
>Ga0137375_10003888_pt1 | contig 17769 bp, 17 predicted proteins | sample SagtaG_24_FD_104936 | JGI IMG/M metagenome (GOLD analysis project Ga0137375, IMG submission 104936) | Vadose zone soil microbial communities from Sagehorn Ranch, Mendocino, California, USA - Sage1_R_113_16 metaG | ecosystem: Environmental > Terrestrial > Soil > Vadose zone | place: USA...
AACAGCTCCTGTTATGCTAGGCTGAGGAGTATTTTCACACGCGTAGTGTTATAACACAGCGTTCTTCCACACCGCATACTACGTTGGCTCGCGGACTATAGTGTGAAGGACACGGTGTGGCACTGCTTCGATTCCGCATCTTACTTGTGCGCGTCGATGTGTCGGGGGCGATTGTGTATCGCACGCGCACCTGCCCTGGCGTGAAGGTATAATCCTTACCTTCGTAGCGATGCGACAGGAAGTTGATATGCTCAGCGGCACCTTCCTCGGTGATCGCCACAATCGGACCGCGCACTTGGATGTAGCGGTAGGGGTCCTGCGGATCCACAACCATGAGCGCCACATAGGGTTTAGCGCGGATGGCGCGATCCTTCAAGCGACCGGCGGCGGAATTAATATACACATGGCCATTCTCGTAATTGAACCATACCACAGTGACCTGCGGCGTGCCATTGGGCAGCGTGGTGGCGAGCGAGGCATGGATTGGGCGCTCCAACAAATCGATGTGGCTTGGTGGAATGGGCTTTGGTGTGGTCATGGGAGGTATGTCTCCTATTTATTTTTCCAGTATCACATGCTCTTCAGTGCGCAGATGGATGCGCTGGGAAGCGTGCGCCAACGCATCCAGCGCCCGCAGCACCTTCTCCGGCGTCACTGGCAGGTCGGTGATCCAGACGCCGGTGGCATCGTAGATCGCGTTGACGATCGCGGGAATCGGCGAGTTGGCGGTCATTTCGCCGACACCTTTGACGCCGTAGGGGCCGTTCGACGAGGGGTATTCCAGCACGACGCTCTGGATCTCGGGCAGATCCAGCGCGGTAGGGATCACGTACTCGGCGAAGCTGCGCGTGTGGTGATCCAGCGCCGGGTAGTAGGGGAAGACCGACTCCATCAGCGTGTGGGCCATGCCCATCACCGCGCCGCCGATGATCTGGCCATCGACCATCTTGGGGTTGACCTGACGGCCGACCTCGTAGGCGCTGGCGAGCCGCAGCACTGTCACCTCGCCGGTCTCGCTGTCGACCTCGACATCGGCGACGGTAGTGGCGTGCGCCTCGGTCGAGTCGGGGTCGCAGGCGCCAGTCTCGGGGTCGACTGTGCTCTTGGGCTTCATAAAGATCCCGCGGCCGGAGATCGTTTTGCCATATTTGAAATGCGCCGCCAGCGCGGTATTGAACACGCTGATCTTGCGGCCGGGCGAGCCTCGGACATAGATCTCGCCATCGGCGACGACCAGGTCAGCGGGCGCGGCCTCCAGCTCGTCGGCCGCCACCTCGACCAGCGCCTGCTTGGCCTCGCGCGCGGCCATAATCACGGCGTTGCCGACGCGATGGGTGCCCCGGCTGGCGAAGGTGCCCATGCAGTGCGGCGCCGAGTCGGTGTCGCCGGTGTCGATCGTGATCGACTCCAGCGGCACACCCAGCGTCTCGGCGGCGATCTGGCCGATCACAGTCTTCAGCCCCTGGCCCAGATCGGTGCTGGCCAGCTTGACGCTGAAGCCGCCGGTTGGCTGGCAAAAGATCAGCGCCTGGGTTGGGTCGCCGCCCAGGTTCATGCCGGTGGGATAGTTGACGGCGGCAATGCCGCGGCCGCGTAATTTTGCCATATAGCCTCCGGTGGACGAAGGACGAAGGACGAAGGACGAACGGAGATTGTCGGTTGCTCTAGGGGTTGTGGGTTCTACCGACCTGCTTTCGTCTTTGGTCTTTGGTCTTTCGTCTTTGGTCAGTGTGATTGGTCTTTGGTCTTTCGTCATTGGTCAGTGTGAGTCGTTCGAGTTCATCGCCAGCATCTGCTCCGAAAGCTCGTGGCCGACCAGCTTGGCGGCAGCCTGAAGCGTCTCGACCAACGTGGCGTCCTCCATGATCTTGCGCACTGGTTTCATCTGTCCATTGCGGTAGGCGTTGATCAGGCGGATCTCCCACGGGTCCATGCCGATCGCGCGGGCGATCTTGTCCATCTGCACCTCGATCGCAAAGGACGCCTCGGTGACGCCGAAGCCACGCATGGCCGATGATGGCTGGCGGTTGGTGTAGACGCAGTAGACATCAACCCAGACGTTCGGGATGCTGTAGGGGCCGGGCAGGTTGGCCATATGCTTCTGCGCGCCGTAGGGCGAGTGGCGGTGGTAGTCGGGAAAATTGCCCCACATCTTCTCGGTCCAGTCGGTGCGCACCAACACGATATCGCCTGGCCGCAGGTCGCCGGCACGCTCAGCCACAGCTGCGGCGGTGATCGGCTCATCCGGCTCCAGGTGGCTCATGTCGAGCACCATCGCCTGGCCGCAGAAGCGATCCAGCGGCACGTCGGCGGCGGTCTCGCCGCCCTCCTGCACATGCAGCGAGAAATCGACATGCGAGCCGGCGTGCAGCACCATATCGACCGAGGAGGCGCGCCAGTAACCGGGGCCACGGTAGTTCGAAGTCAGCGTCAGGCGCTTGTTGACCGAGGGCGGGCTGAGCGTCTCAGGGCCAACCGTGACGGTCAGATCGACGATGCGCGACATAGCGCTCCTCCTGCGTCGTTGAAAGGAGGGTCGGTTTATAGCATTACAGGGCGTCGGGCTGGGTTGTCGAACTACATCTGGAGTGAAGAAAGTTGAGTGTGAATGGAATATAGCGTAGTATACAGGCGGCCTGTTTCGCTGTCAAGACCCAAGTTTGACCTTTGACGTAGGTGAAAAAGCTGTGCTATAGTGGAAAATACAGCTTTATTATGGCTGAAGTTCCGCGGTGATCTATGGCTGATATGCACACGCTGGGCAATCCGCCCGCCCACCACCTCGGCGCGCTGGTTCGCGCGCGGCGGCGCGAGCTGGGACTGACTCAGGCCGAGCTGGCGGCGCGGATCGAAAAATCGCCTAGCTACATCTCGGCGCTGGAGAGCAGCAGCGTAGCGCCTTCGCTGACGACGCTGCGTCACATCGCCGCCGCGCTCGGCACAGTGGTCGGCTTCTTCTTCGAGCAGCCCGTCAACAGCGGGCGCGCCGAGCCCGCTTCGGGTGGCCCGCGCCTGCGCGTGGTGCGGCCCGATACGCGCAAGGTGCTGATCGACCCGGCGCGCGGCAATGTGCGCTGGGAGCTGCTCTCGCCCGATCTCCAGCGCCAGATGGAGGTGGTGCAGATGACGCTGGAGCCGGGCGCGTCGGTTGGCAACGAGGAATGGCTCGTACACGCCGGCGAGGAATGCGGGATCGTGCTGAGCGGCGCGCTGGTGATCGAGTTCGAGAGTGAGACCTTCGCGCTGGCGAATGGTGACAGCTTGTATTTCCCCAGCACGCGGCCACATCGCATCCGCAACTCCTCGGACGGGCCGACTACGGCGATCTGGATCATCACGCCGCCGTCGTTTTAGAAAGAAGTTAATGCCCGGCCAGCCGCGGGATGACCTGCTCGCCAAAGGCTTTGATAAACTGTTCCTGGTTGCGCCCGACGTTGTGGACGTGAATCTCGTCGAATCCCAGATCGGCGAACTGCTGGAGGTTGGCGCGATGCTCGTCCAGGTCGGGCGAGATCAGCATACGGTTCTTGTAATTCTCCGGCCGCACTAGCTTGGCGATCTCGGCGAAATCCTCGGGCGAGCGGATGTCGGCTTTGGGGAAAGGCATGCCGCCATTGGGCCATTCGGTCAGCGCGTTTTGCAGCGCCTGCTCGTAGGTATCCGCCCAGGACATATGGATCTGGAGCAGCTTGGGCATCGTGCTGGGGTCTTTGCCGACGCCGCGCGCGCCCTTCTCGAACGCGTCCAGCAGACCCTTGAGCTTCTCGATGCTGGCGCCGGGGGTAATAAAGCCGTCGCAGTTTTCGCCGGTCCACTTGGCGGTGATCGGGCCGGCGGTGGCCACGTAGATCGGCGCGGGCTTTTCGGGTAACGTCCACAGGCGCACGCGCTCCATTGTAAAGTATTTGCCGTCGTCGTGCCGAGCGACCTTGCCGCTGAACAGCTTCTTGATGAGCTCGATCGCCTCTTGCATCATCTTCAGCCGTACGTGCGGCTCAGGCCAGGCGCCGCCGACAACATGTTCGTTCAGCGCCTCGCCGCTGCCCAGGCCCAGCCAGAAGCGCCCAGGTGTCATGGCAGCCTGCGTGGCGGCGGCCTGCGCGACGATCGCAGGATGGAAGCGGAATGATGGGCAGGTCACGCCTGGCCCGAAGGTTAGAGTCTTGCTGGCCTGGCCTAGCGCCGCCATCCACGACCAGACGAAGGCGTTGTTGCCTTGCTGGGGCACCCAGGGTTGGAAGTGATCGGCGGCCATGACGCCCTTGAAGCCATGCTGCTCGGCCAGGAGCGAGTAGTTCAATAGTTCGGTCGGCGGGAACTGCTCCAGCGCGGCGGCGTATCCGATGATGGTCATTGGTTTGCTCCTTGCTTGTGGTTGCTTCTGCTATGGCTGATCACAGCGGTACTTTTTCTTCTTCATGTATGTCGTTTTCGCCCACGGGGCGAAAAACGACATACACAGGGTAAGAAATCCGGAACCTGCGTAAGTCCTGAACAGTGTTTTTGCTCTCAGCTAGACGCACATCACGCGCTCGGCCACGCACAGCTCGCGTACCAGCCGCTGCGTTTCGGTCTCGCCGTCAGTCTCGGCCAGCAGCAGCAGGTCGTCGGGTCGATCGACATCAAGTTCGATGCCAGGAGTGCGAAACTCGCGCACGGCCAGGCCGCGCTCGCGGGCTGCCGCCAGGTGTCGCGCATGGCTATCCACGCCGAACAGGAACGGCAGCGCCAGTGGCGGCCATGCCAGCAATGCATTCGTGCCGCCATCGCGCGAGGGTGCGATCACCATGCCGCGCGCCGTCATTCGTGTGCCGATCAGGTCGTCGATCTCGTGGGGTTGTACCAGCGGGATATCGGCCGGCAGGGCCAGCGCGGCGGCAGCGCCGCGGGCCGCGTAGTGGGCGGCTGCCTGGGTGAGCGCGGCGTTCAGATCGTGCGCGCGGTCGGGCAGCGCCTCCGCGCCGCGCGCGGTCGCCAGCGCCAGCACCGTCGCGTCGGCGCTGATCACGCCGACCTGGCCGATGCTGCGGGCTGCGCCGACAGCCGCCAGCACATCGCCGAGCATTGCCAGCACCAGCGCTCGCCGCTCCGGCCCGCTTAGCAGCGCGCCAAGTCGGCTCTTGGCCCGCGGCAGCGCTTTGACAGGAATAATGGCTGCGATCATGTTTCGCTACAAGGTCGGGGGTGGCGGGGCGGGCTACGCCCGCCCCGCCACCCCCGACTCTACAATATTCAATGTTCAATTCTCAATTCGCGAGCGGCTGCGATCGCCGCCTGCGCCAGCGCGCGTTTCTCGGCCGGCCCGCGCATGATCGTGTCGGTGATCACAACCTCCATCCCCGTCGCGCGGATGTCGTCGGCCAGCGCGGCGTCGACGTTATCGATCACCAGCAGATCGGCCAGTCCGGCGTAGCAGGCCGCCACGCCGCGCGCCGAGACCTCGTAGCCTAATGCCTGCATAAGCGGCGCGGCCGGCCCTTTGATCGCCGCCCCACCGACGATCGGGCTGATCGCCACCACCGGCGCGGCGGTTGCCTCCAGCGCGGCGCGAATGCCCGGCACCGCCAGAATCGTGCCGACGCTGACGATCGGGTTGCTCGGCGCGATCAGGATCGTGTCGGCTTCGCGAATCGCTTCGAGCACGCCGTTAGCCGGTCGGGCCGACTCAGCGCCTTTGAAATGGACGCCCAGCACCTGATCTTGGGCGTGGCGCTGAACCAGGTAGTGCTCGAAGTGGATCAGGCCATCCGGCGTGCGAATGAAGGTTCCAACCGGCTGGTCGCACATCGGCAGCACGCGTGTAGCCACGCCAAGCGCGCGCCGCACCTGGTCGGCCACCTCAGTCAGCGTCGCGCCGCCGCGCAGCAGCTCGGTACGGCGGATGTGCGTCGCCATGTCGCGGTCGCCCAGCAGAAACCACGTGTCCGCGCCTAATTTTTTCAGCATCTCCAGCGTGTTGGTTGTATCGCCGCGCACGCCCCAGCCGTTGGTCTCTTCGATGATGCCGGCCAGTGTGTAGGTGACGATGTCCAGGTCGGGCGAGATGTACAGGCCGTGCAGCGTGATGTCGTCGCCGGTGTTGACGATCGCGACGACATCCCCCGGCGCGACGACCTTCACGACTCCTTCGAGAAAGCGCGCCGCGCCAACGCCGCCCGCGAGTGTGACGATCATATTTACTCCTGGAGGCTAGAGGCTGGGGACTGGAGGCTCGAGAGTCATGTCGCTAGCCTCCAATCCCCAGCCTCTAGCCTCTTCACTAAAACATATCCGGTGTCCAGGGCCGTGGCCCCGCGAAGATCTGCGCCGCCGTCGCCAAATCCACATCCGGCCCATCCAGGCTGCTGGCGGCCCGCAGCTCCGGTGGCGTCATATAGCCGCTGTAGAGCGCCGCCAGGTCGCGGACATGCAAGCCGACCCGGCCTGCACCGCCGCCGCGCACGCTCGCGCGCCGATCGGCGACTGTCAGCACGAAGCGGCCGTTGTTCCAGGGCAGTAGCTCATCCCGCACGTCGAGGTGCAGCTCGGCACTGACGCCGGCTGGGTAGCCGCGTGCGCCCAGCGCGCCGGCCACGTCGACAATGCGCAGCATCAAGTCGAGCGCCCAGCTGACCTTCTGCTTTTGCTCGGACAGTAGGAACAGCAGCGTGTCGTTGGGGCCGCCTGGCAGCCGCATAGTCTCGATCATCGAGCGATGATCGGCCAGCAGCGTTAGTAGCCGCCGGCCCGCCGCAGGTGTCAGCGCCACAATGTCGCCCACCTTCAGCGATTCACCCCATGCGGCGTGAAAGAAGATGACATAGCCCTCGGGCGCGCCATTGCGTCGGACGATGAATTTGTGCGTACGCTTTTCCTTTGGATCGAGAATGTGAGCCCAGTAGAACTCCGGGCGGTCGATAAATGCCGATGATCGTGCTGCCTGCTGCGCGTACAGCTGCCTGATGATCGCATACTCGCTCGGCCCGGCCGGCACGGCTTCGAGCGAATAATCGCGCACGCCGATCGCCGCGAGCGGGACATCGTAGAGCAGCCGCTGCGCGGCGCGCTCGAAGCCGGCCCGCCGGTAGAAGGCGGTCGTGGCCGGGTACAGTGTCGCCAGCGGCACCGCCTGGCGGTGCAGCTCCTCAAGCGATTGCTGGAGCATCCACAGTCCCACGCCGCTGCCGCGCTGCTCAGGCGCGACGCCGACTGCGGTAATGCCGCCGGCCCGTACGCTCTGCCCGCCAAAGTAGTGGCCCATGCGAATGATGCTCATCCCAGCCACCGCCCGGCCAGCGCGGCGGACCCCGCGCATATGCTCATGGCCGATGGCCGCAGTCCACGGGGCCATACCGCCGATGTTGAAAGTCAGCGCCTGCTCCAGCAGGTCGTTCAGCTGATCGATCTCATCGGCGCGCACCGGGCCGTATTCGAGATTGCTGTTGTCGTTCATCGCATTCACGAGAGATGTTTCGCCTCGCTCAACATGACAATGGCCGCTAAGGGCTTTCGAATAAGTAACTGTTTCACTGGGGAGGTCTGGAGGGGCCGAAGGCCCCTCCAGACCTCCCCATGTCATGCTGACCAGATGACGGCGTCATTATGTTTCAATCAAATCGTACCACTAGCTGCTCCAATGGCAACCTATCCCTGCGTGCCGGATCCGCCGCCGCGTAGCCCAGCGTGATCAGCGCGTGCGGCGTTAGCGCCGGGTCGAGGTCCAGCGCGCCGCCGACGACCTGAGGGCAGAACAGCGGTGCGCACATCCAGCCGCCATCCAGCCCCAGCTGATAGGCCATCAGCAGCATGTTTTGGACCGCGCAGCCCAGGCTCTGGATGGCCATGGTCGCCTCGGCAATGTTACGGTCGGCGTCGGGGTAGACATCCAGTTCGGCCAGGTACAGGCATGGGACGACGATCGCCGGCGCTCGCAGGATGCGCTCGTGCGATTTGCGCCGCCGCAGCTCGATCGTCGCCGCGTCCTGCCCATCCATTGCCAGCTGCCGCCGCCACTCGTCGCCCATCGCGTCGGCCAGGCGAGAGCGCAGCTCCGGCCGCGTCAGCACTGCGAAGCGCCAGGGCTGGCGACCATGCGGCGATGGCGCCCAGCGCGCCGCCTCGAGCACCTGCTCGATCAGCTCGCGCGGCACAGGCCTCTCGTGGTAACGGCGCACCGAGTGGCGACCACGGATGATCTCGATAAGGGAAAGGGTTGTACGCTTCACACCTATGCCTTCTCAACGAATGACAAGATGACAAGATGACAAGATGAGATTGCGTACAATGGGTCATCTTGTCACCCGGTCATCTTGTCATCTTGTCACCGAAATAGATCCTTCTCGGGTGCCCGAATCAGCTCGCGCGCGCTGCCATTGGCGGCCTGGTAGGCGTAGCCGCGCACGATCGCTACTGGCACCGCGTCGATCTTGCCCATTACCAGCTCGGCCGCCGAGGCCAGCTCGTCGGCGACGGCGATCAGGCTGGCGTGCATGGTGTAGCCGTAGCCATCCTGCTGCTCGGCATAATCGGTCAGCGGCGCCAGGCCGGCCACGCCGATCGCCACATTCACCTGGCCCTCGCGCCATGGTCGCCCGAAGGTGTCGGAAATGATCACCGCCGTGTCGGCGCCGGCGCGCTGGCGCAGGGCGTCGCGCAGCGCCGCCGCCGAGCCATCGGGATCGACCGGCAGCAGCGTGACAGTCTGCCCGCCGGCTACGTTCGACTCATCCACGCCGGAATTGGCGCAGATCAGCCCGTGGTGAGTTTCGGTCACCAGCACGCCGCGATCCATCTTGACGATCCGCCGGCTCTCGCGCAGCACCACCTCGTAGTAGCGCGCATCCTTTTTGCCCTGCACGGCGGCCATCTTGGCGATATGCGATGGCTCGACATCCGCTGGGTCCACGATGCGGCCCTCGGCTTTCGAGACGATTTTCTGTGTGACGACCAGCACGTCGCCATCGGCGAGCGGCAGATCCTGGCGTGCCAGCGCGTCGAGGATCGTAGTGGCCAAATCTTCGCCGGGGCGCACTTCGCCAATGCCGCGCACGGCGATCACGCGTATCTCTCCGACCATGCGAACTCCTATCAGGGGAGGCGGTACCACAGGGAGGTATTGTACCATGCTCCGCCGGTAGTGCGGCCCAATGCTTGACTTAAGGCGTATACTAATGGCGTAGGAGCCTTTTCGTATGCTATCTTCGCTTTCATAGCGCGCTCGATTGCCTTGCCATCACTTGGGCTAATAAAAAACGAAGATCCCTAAGGAGGTGATGCCGTCCGCGAGTGAGACGACCGTGTTCCACGGACTTGAAATGAAGGCAAAAGGGCGGGCGTGCCCTACTTCAGGAGGTTCGTCGTGAGCAACGAGAGCTACCGCTTCAAGGTCGGGGCGATCGAGTGTATTGCCGTCAGCGATGGCACCTTCGCCTATGCGCCGGATGCGTTCATCGCTAACGAACCAGTCGAGCGCTTCGAGCAAGAGTTACGCGACCACAATCTACCAGCGCATGAAGTAATCAGCCCCTATACATGTCTCTTCGTGAACACCGGCAAAAATCGGCTGCTTGTCGATACTGGCGCAGGCTTCGCGCCCACCAACGGCAAGCTCCTCGACAACCTCGCGGCTGTGGGCGTGGCGGCAGCCGAGATCGACACGATCGTGCTGACCCATGGACACGCCGACCACATCGGCGGTGCGGCCGATAGCCTGGGTGCGCCGCTGTTTCCCAACGCTCGCTACGTGATGTGGCAGTCCGAGTGGGAGTTTTGGAACCAGGAGCGGCCTGACCTCGGCACGATGCCGGCGGACGACCACATCAAGCAGCTGCTGATCGACTTCGCGCATGCTAAGCTCCCGCCCATCCGCGGCCAGATCGATCTGATCGATCGCGAAATCGAGATTGTGCCAGGTGTCTACGCCATTCCAGCGCCTGGGCACACGCCTGGCCATATCGCACTTTTGATCTCCTCCGGCAACCAGCAGTTGCTGCATATGGCCGACACAGTGCTGCATCCGATCCTGATGGAGCATCCGGAGTGGAGTCCATCATTCGACCTTATGGCGGAGCAGGCCGCGGCCACGAAGCGCCGGATTCTTGATCGCGCCGCCGCCGACCAGGTGCTGGCGCTCGCATTCCACTTCCCGTTCCCCGGCCTCGGCCGCGTGCTGCCGAAAGGCGATGCGTGGCAGTGGCAACCAATCGATGCGAGTGAGCAGGGCGCCAGTTCGCGATCTGCTGGCATGTGATTCTGATCCAACTGCGGCAAGTTTTTTGTTGAAGGAGGGCACCATGGCCACACAACAGGGCAGCCTCGCACTACTCGACGATCCGGTGGCGCAGAAGCTGCTGCAATCCACGCTGCCGGCGCGGCTGGCGTACAACTGGAGCGATGGCACGCCGCGGGTTATTCCGATTAATTTTCACTGGAATGGCCAGGAGATTGTGCTGGCTGGCCCAACCGACGCGCCAAAGACGAAGGTGCTGCACGATGGTGCCAAGGTGGCTTTGACGATCGATAGCGACTCGATGCCGTATAAGGTGTTGATGATCCGCGGTTCTATCCACGTCGATACCGTTGATGGTATCGCGCCGGAGTATGCGGCCCTGTCGCGGCGGGTAATGGGTGAGGAGCAGGGGCAGGCCTGGCTGAATCAGGTAGTCTCGCTGTTCCCACGCATGTCGCGGATCTTTATTCGGCCCGAGTGGGTCGGTATCCTTGACTTTGAGACGCGTTTCCCGAGCGCGGTCGAGCGCGCGATGGAGCGGGCAGCGGGGCAGAACGCATAACCTTGAGACAATAGAAAGTAATGGCGGCAGTATTCGCAAGGGTACCGCCGCTGTTTTTGTAACGCCGGGGCCTGAAAATAACTCCCCCGTATATCAGCCGGCGCTTGCAACATCGCCAATACCGGCGGTAGGGTCCCGCGTATATCATTATTAACGTGCATTGGCACAGCTGCGCCGCACTACGGCGCGTTGGAGCAAATAGCTTGAGCAGCTTTGCCTGGCCGAACTGCTCCAAAAAATGCACTGCCAGCTTCATGTGCCACATAGCGCTTGCCTTGACAACCACCTGTATCTGACCTACACTCCACGCATCTCAGGCTCCCAGATCGGCGCACGGAGTGCTGATCGGTAATAGAAAGGGTTCGGAGATGCGAACTCGCATGCGCTCGACGATAGGTGTGCTCGGGCTGCTGGCGGTGCTGATGTTAGCGGCCTGTGGCACGCCGGCGGGCGGGCCAGCCACCTCGGCGACGGCCGCTCCGGCTGCGACAACCGCCCTGGCGCCGGCGACCGCCATGCCGTCGCCGGTTGGCGGCAATGCCCCGGCTGATACGCTGCGCTGGTCGCTCGAAGGCGTCAGCGATCTGTCGTCGATCGACCCGGCCAAGCCGGGCGATGCGCCGACGATCACGGCGATAAATCTGATCTTTGCCGGCCTGATCCGGCTGGATGAGAAGCTCGAGGTTCAGCCCGACGGCGCCTCGGGGTGGCAGGTCAGCGCTGATGGCACAACCTACAGCTTCACCATTCGTGATGGTTTGGCGTTCGCCGATGGCACGCCGGTCACGGCTGGCGATTTCGTCTACGCGATCAATCGGGCGCTGGCGCCGGAAACTGCTTCGTATGGCGCGCCATTCCAGCTCGGCCATATCATCGGCGCGCAGGATGTTGTGGATGGCAAGGCCAAACAGGCCAGCGGTGTGCGCGCTGTGGATGATAAGACGCTGGAGATCAAGCTTGATGGGCCGCTGGCCTACTTTCTGTCGCAGCTTTCTTATCCCTTTACCTTTGTCGTGCCGAAGAAGCTGGTGGATAGCGGCGTGAAGTGGGAGGAGCAATCCTATGGCACTGGTCCATACAGAGTCAAGGAGTGGAAGCACGGCCAGGCGCTGACTCTGATCGCTAACGAGAAGTACTGGCGCGGCAAGCCCGGTATCCCGAACATAACGCTGGTGTTCAACAAGGATAGTGAGACAGCCTATCAGCTTTATCAGACTGGCGAGCTGGACATCATGGGCAGCCAGCAGAATCCGGTGCCGGCGGCGCATATTGCCGAATTGCAAAGCCTGCCCGATTTCAAGTCGGCCGCCTCGCTGGCTACGCGTTTCATTGGCTTCAATAACCTGAAGCCGCCGTTTGATAATGTCGACGTGCGGCGCGCCTTCGCGCTGGCAGTCGATAAAAAGGCGCTGTCCGATCAAGTGCTGGCCGGCCAGGTGGTCGCTGCCGATCGCATCCTGCCGGCTGGCCTGCTTGGCACGCAGCTGCCGATCAGCGGGCTTGCGCTCGATCCGGCTGCCGCCAAGGCCGCGCTGGCGCAGGCCGGCTTCGCAGATGGCAAAGGCCTACCCGAGATCACCCTAGCATATGGACAGGAGGGCGATAATGAGACGGTGGCGCAGGCCATCCAAAGCATGTGGGAGCAGAATCTAGGTGTAAAGGTCAAGCTCCAGTCATTTGAGCTGGCGACGTTCAGCAAGAACCTTGACACCACGTTTAAAACGCCCGCGCAGGGCTTGCAGTTCTGGCTGAGTATCTGGGGCGCCGACTACCCCGATCCGCAGAACTTTCTGTCGCAGCAGTTGCACAGCGACACGGCCAACAACAATGGACACTTCGCCGATCCGCAGTTCGATAAACTGGTCGACGAGGCCGACCGGCTAGGCGACCGTGCCCAGATCGAGCGGCGCTTGCAGCTCTACAACCAGGCCGAGCAAATCGCGATCGACAAGGTTGGCTGGCTGCCGCTGTACTACCCGAAGTTCAATATCCTGCTGCGGCCGCGTGTAAGCGGGCTGGCCGTGACGCCGAATGGGCTGGTCGCCCCGGATTGGACCAAAGTGACGCTAAAGTAGGTAGCGAATGCTGCGATTCTTCACCCGGCGCGGCATCAGTATGGTCTTTGTGCTTTTTAGCCTGACATTTCTGACCTTCATGATTGGGCACCTGGCACCTGGCGACCCGATCCTGGTGTTGATGGGGCCGCGCCAGGATACTGAAACCTACGCGCACCTGCGGCATCTGTATGGCCTTGACCAGCCGCTGCTCACGCAATATATTAACTACGTCGCACTGCTAGTCCGTGGCGATTTTGGGCTATCGTTTAGCTACGAAGGCCGGACGGTGCGCGAGCTGATCGCACAAGGGCTGCCGATCTCATTTGGCGTGGGCGGGCTGGCGCTGCTGGTTAGTTTGATCGTGGGTGTGCCGTTGGGCATGTTCGCGGCCCTGCGCGATGGCACGCTCGCCGATCGCGGCCTGGTTGCCCTGGCGCTGGGGCTGTACTCCATCCCAAGTTTTGTGCTTATTCCTCTGATCTGGATGGCCAATCTGGCGATTTTTCGCGCCGGCTATCCGAATCTGCCGCAGGCCGGCTGGGGCACGCCGAGCCATATTGTGTTGCCGGTGCTGGTGCTGGCTGCCGCTAATGTCGGCTATATCACGCAGCTCACACGCGCATCGATGCTGGAGGTTCTGCGCGATGACTATGTGCGGACGGCGCGCGCCAAAGGGTTGCTCGAGCGCACCGTGATTGTTCGGCATGTGCTTCGGAACGCGCTGCTGCCGCTGATCACGCTGCTGGGGCCAACCACAGCATTCCTCGTGACCGGGGCGTTTGTCGTCGAAGTGCTATTTAACATCCCCGGCATCGGGCGGATCGCGGTCGAGGCGGTTGGCCGGCGCGATTACCCGGTCATCCAGGGCACGACCGTCATACTGGGGATTGCCGTGGTGATCATGAATTTGATCAGCGATCTGCTCTACCATGTGTTCGACCCGCGCATTCAGCTGACCGAGTAGGGCATAGGGCCTAGGGAACAGGCAACAGTACGATCTTCAATGCCTGTATCCTGTACCCTGTATCCTGTACCCTATACATGGCACAACAAATCCTTAACTTAGAAACTATCGAGAATACTGTGCGCGATGAGCGGCATGCGCCTGGCTTTTTTCGGCGTCTGGCGCGCAGCCGAACTGCGCTGGTTAGCCTGACTTTTATTATCGCGATCATGCTGGCAGCGCTCATCGGCCCGCTCATCTACGGCGTCGATCCGACGCATACGGATTTTACAAGCATCAACGCGCCGCCAAGTCTGGCGCACCCGTTTGGCACCGACCGGCTGGGCCACGATACGCTGGCGCGCTTGTTCGCGGCGCTACGCGTCTCGCTATTGGTCGCGGCCGTAGTGGAGACAATCAACATCCTGGTTGGCGCGCCGCTGGGCCTGCTGGCGGGCTACTTCGGCGGCGGGATCGATATCTTAATCTCGCGGCTGGCTGATATGTTCTTTGCGTTCCCCGGCCTGCTGCTGGCCATCCTGGTGGCGGCGGTGTTTGGCCAGGCGGTGACGGAACAGTACGGCAGCACCGCGCGGTTGGTGCTGGTGGCCGGCTCGCTTAGCTTGGTTGGCTGGCCGCTGATGGCGCGCTATGTGCGCGGCCAGGTGCTGAGCCTGCGCGAGCGTGATTTCGTGCTGGCGGCCCGGGCGATCGGCCAATCGCAGCGCGGGATTCTCCAGCGGCATATTTTACCCAACGTCGCCGGTCTGGTGATCACCGCCGCCACACTCGATGTGGTCAACGCGATCGTTGGTGAGGCGACGCTGAGCTTGCTGGGCCTGGGCATTCAAGCGCCAGCCACCAGCATCGGCAAGATGATCGTCGAAGCGACGCCGTTCCTGGCCCAGAATCCTTTTTTGGTGTTTGTACCATCTATCACGCTGACGCTGCTGGTGCTGGCGTTCTCGTTTCTGGGCGATGGAATGCGGCGAGCATTCGATCCGACGGGTCGCTGACAAAAGACCAATGACGAAGGACGAAGGACAGAGCTCGGCGCTCAGGGTAGAGCGATCCGCTGGCCCTTGGTCTTTGGTCGTTCGGCCTTGGTCGCACAGCTGACGAAGGACGAAAGCTCAACGCACAACCTGAATGTTGTCGTAGAACCAGCTGTCGCCCCGTTGGTCGTTCGTCATTCGTCCTTGGTCTTGCGTATCAACGAGGTTCTTGTGCAGAGTGAGTACCAATACTTCGCCCGCGTGACGGCCGGCCTAGAGCAGCTGGTCTGGCAAGATATCGAGCGGCGCTGCGATGCGCGGCTGATTGGCTTCGGCCATCGGAGGATCGATTTTGCATACGCCAGAACGCCGGCCGCGCTGCTCGATCTGCGCGGCGTGGACGATATATATGTTCATGTCGCGCGCCTGACCGGTCTCGACCATACACGCGCCAGCCTGGCCCGGCTGACCGAGAAGATCGCGCCGATGGATCTCCTGCCGGCGCTGGAGGTCTGCGCCGCTGTTCGCCCGATCAGCGCTGCGCCAACCTATCGTGTGACGGCCAGTCATCTGGGGCGGCGCAACTACTCGCGCTACGATGTCGAGAGTGCGGTCGCTACAGCGCTGGTGGGCAATTTACCGTGGCGCTTCGTGCTGAACGATGCCGAAGAGCAGGAGCCCGAGCTTGATCTGCGCGTGCTGCTGGAAGATGATTGGGCGCTGCTTGGCCTGCGGCTGGGCGCGCTGCCGCTGCACCGCCGCGCGTACAAGGTCGCCAGCCGGCCGGGATCGCTCAAGCCGCCGGTGGCCTACTGCATGGGCCTGCTGGCCGCGCTTGCGCCCGGCGATGTCGTGCTCGACCCAGGCTGTGGCGCGGGCACGATCCTGGTCGAGGCTGCTGCGCTGGCTCCATCTGGAGTTGTCTGCGGTGGCGATATCGATGCGTCCGCGCTTGAGGCTGCGCAGGCGAACCTCCAGGCCGCTGGCATAAGCGCTGTGCTGACTGAGCTTAGCGCAGGATTTGATCCGCGCCGGCCCGAGATAGCAAGTAACGCCGAGCAGCCGATTGCACTGCTCTACCAGGGCGATGCGACCGATCTGCGCTTGGCCGATCGCACGATCGATGCGGTGCTGTCAAACCTGCCCTGGGGCAAGCAGGTGCCCGCCGAAACTGATCTGGCACCGCTGTACCGTGGCATCCTGAAAACGATCGAGCGCGTGTTGGCGCCCGGCGGTCGCGCGGTGCTGCTGACCGATCAGGCCGAGCCGATGCTGGCGGCACTGGAGATCTGCCCGGCGCTTCATCTCGCATCCGCATTGCAGATCAGCCTGTATGGCCGGCACCCGACGATGTATGTTTTGCACACCAGCGGCGAATAAATTCGCCGCTGGTACGGGAAAACACGTTGAAACGAGTTCTTTTTTCGCGATGCTTGAACGTGTTTCAACACGTTAGCGATAGCAGGCGTCGAATTCATTCGATGCCGATGGTGAGGGCGCTATGCGTATCGGCGTGATCTCCGACACACATGGGTACCTCGACCCCCGCGCGGCCGTAGCGCTCCAATGCGTCGCGCGGATCCTCCACGCCGGCGACATCGGTAGCCCGGCGATCGTTGATGCGCTTGAGGCGATCGCGCCTGTGGATGCGGTGCAGGGCAATGTCGACGCCGGCACGTCGCTGGCACGACGATTCCCGTCCAGCCGCCAGATTCTGATCGAAGATGTGCTCATTCATATGACTCATATCGGCGGCCGGCCGGCCGCCCTGGCGCGCGTGCTGCCACAGCCGAAGCCGGATGTGTATATCTTCGGCCATAGTCACGTCGCGCTGCTGGAGACATTGAATGGTGTGCTGTTCCTTAACCCCGGTGCGGCAGGGCGCCCGCGCTTCGGCGGCGGGCTTTCGGTGGCGATCCTGGATGTCGAAGCCGGGCAGGCCGAGGCGCGGATTGTGCCACTGTCCAATATATAACGATCCGCGAAGATACACGAAGACAGTCGCAGGCAAAGATTTGTCTATGGAAGCTATTCTGCGTTATGGCTCGGCCGGCGGGCTGATAGCGACCCTGGTGGCTATTGTTCTGTCGTCATGTAGCGCAGCGCCAATCGCTGTTGAGCCAACGCCAACCGTGCATCCATCCACTACCATCGTGCCGACAACTGTGGCCGCTGCGGTTATCAGCGAGCAGGCCGCGATCGCCGCTGCGCTCAAATATGCGACATTGGGAGATGGGCATATAAGCTCTGCACAGGAACCCCCCAGGAATATCCATGCGGAACTCTTGCCACTGGATCAGGCGCGGGACCAGCTTATTGCATACGGGTGGTCGAGTAATTCGGCCGAGTCTTCAAACGTCGCGATCTGGTTGATCACCTTGGATGGAACATGGATAGTTAACGGTCCTCCGCAACTACCAGGGATCACACCGTCGCCCCTGGCACCCCTGCATCAACTCGTTGTAGCGCTCGATGCCGGCACGGGTGCGGTGAGGTTTATCTCCGGAAGGCCGTAAAAGGGCCAGGATTTTTGATATCAGACAACGAGGGGCCTAAATGATTGAACCTGTGCCCACGCCGCCCCAGGGACAAGCCCAAGCATCACCCCTTCACGAAGTCCTCGGCCTTTCGAACGAGAAGCTGCTCGACGGCCTGCGCGGTATGATCCGCGCCCGCGCAGTGGACGACCGGCTGTGGCTGCTTAGCCGCCAGGGTAAGGCCCACTTTGTGATCACCTCGGCCGGCCACGAGGCGACCCAGTTTGGCTGCGCCTGGGCGGTCAATGTTGGGCAGGATTATGTGGTGCCATACTACCGCGATATGGCGCTGGCGCTGGCGCTTGGCCAGACGCCGCTCGACATCTTTCTGCATGCGCTTGGCAAGGCCGGCGATCCGGCCAGCGGTGGGCGCCAGATGTTTGGGCACTACAGCAGCCGCAAGCTGCGAATCGTAAGTGGCTCCAGCTCGGTCGGTAGTCACCCGCTGCATGCGGTCGGCCTGGCGCT
>Ga0137375_10003893_pt1 | contig 17761 bp, 18 predicted proteins | sample SagtaG_24_FD_104936 | JGI IMG/M metagenome (GOLD analysis project Ga0137375, IMG submission 104936) | Vadose zone soil microbial communities from Sagehorn Ranch, Mendocino, California, USA - Sage1_R_113_16 metaG | ecosystem: Environmental > Terrestrial > Soil > Vadose zone | place: USA...
GGAGGACGGGAAGGCCTGACGGATTCACAGTCGTCGCGCCGCGTCCTTGATGAATTTCGCAAAGAGCGCGGCGCTAGGCGTGAGGGGAGAGTCCCGCTTTGCAAACAGGCACACGCTGGACATGGCCAGCTTCTCACGAACCTTGACGACTGCCAGAACGTCGCCGGCAAAGCTCAGGTTCGACAGCGGCTTTGGAATCGTCGCAATGAGATCGGTCTGAGCCACGATCGCGATCAATCCCGTAATGGACTCGCACCGAACGGCCCACCGGGGAGGCAGCAGCCCGGCCTCCCGGAACATCTCGTCAACGAGCGACGTGTCACGACCTAGACCGGCGGTGATCCAGTCCTGATCCACGAGCGACGCGAGTGTCCGCGCCTTCGCCAGCGGATGTCCGCGACGAACCACGATTGCGATCTCGATGCCGACCAACGGTGTCGTGACGAGGTCGGGGGGAGCCGGGTTTTGCAGCAATGGTCCCAACGCAAGATCAACCGAACCGTCGCGGACCCGGGGGAAGCTAGCGTTCGGCATTGCCTCCACGATCCTGACTTCGATCGCCGGCGAGTGGCGGCGAAGCCGCACCAAGGCCGGGGGCAGCAATACCGCCGCGGTTGCGGGCGCAGACGCAACCGTGACGCTCTGACTCATTCCGGCATGGGCCAGCTCCTGTCGTGATCGCTCCAATTCCCGGCTGACGATGCGGGCGCGGGTCAGAAACAACTGCCCGGACGCGGTGAGCTCGATCCCATGGGCACTGCGGCGGAGCAGAGGCACGCCCAATTCCGCCTCCAGAGAACGAATGTTCTTGGTTACGGCCGGCTGTGAAAGGCCCCGCAAGCGGGCGGCCGCGCGGATGCTACCGGCTTCCGCAACGGCCAAGAATTCTTCGATCTGTGTCAGTCTCATGGTGATAACCGATTGGAATACCCGAAAAGAACATACCATCTTTTGCCCAAGTCAGCTTCGTGTTTTCCTGCCCTCATCGGATGCACGTGATGTCGTGCGAGCCAACAAGCAAGGGACATAGCCATGAACGGCGCAAAGAGTGGATTGCAGATGATGCAGCGGCTCGCCGTGGCGGCGTTGTTGGCTGCCACCCCGAACGTCGCCTTTGCACAAAGCAGCTATCCCAATCGGCCGATCAAGGTCGTCCTGCCCTATGCTGCCGGCGGACTGGTGGACGTGCTTGCACGACTCGTGACCGAGAAGCTCGGGATCAGTTGGAGGCAACCCGTCATCATCGAAGCCCGCCCGGGCGCGAGCGGCAACCTCGGAGCCGAGACCGTATCGCGTGCCGATCCCGACGGCTACACGCTGCTCGTTACACCCCCGCCGCCGCTCGCGATCAATCAGCATCTGTATCCGAAGCTCGGCTTCGATCCACTTGCTCTCGTTCCGGCAACGGTGATTGCCTCGGCGCCCAACGTCCTCGTGGTGCGACCGGACTTGCCGGTATCAAGTGTCCAGGACCTGATTGCATTCGCGAAAGCAAATCCCGACAAGCTCAGCTACGCATCGACCGGAAGCGGCGGCACGCCGCATCTCACGGCCGAAATGCTCAAGGCCGCGACCGGCACGCGGATCGTGCATGTGCCCTACCGGGGAATGCCACCCGCATTCGTTGACCTGCTCGCCGGGCACGTCGACATGATGTTCGCAAACCTCGGCGACTCGCTGCCGCACATCAGGAGCGGCCGTCTCAAGGTCCTCGGCGTCGGCAGTCGTATGCGCTTGCCGGTGCTTCCAGACGTCCCTGCCATATCGGAAGTGCTGCCGGGCTTTGTCTCGGACACCTGGTACGCCATCGTCGCACCGCCGAAGACACCGTCCGAGATTCCCCAAAGGATATCAACCGCGGTCGCCGAGGCACTCAAGCTTCCGGACGTCGCGAAGCGGCTCCAGGAGCTTTCCGTCACCCCGGTCGGAACCTCGCCGGCCGAAACCGCGGAATTCATCCGGCAGGACAGCGAACGCTGGCGTCAGGTGATCGTGTCGGCAGGAATCAAGCCCGAGTGAATTTTGACGGTGCGGCGCACGGACGAAATCCGGGGGAGCCAACCATACTGGGCAAAGTCACGCTCGAAGATCATTTCGCGATCGAAACGACGCTCGGCGAGCCGCACCCATACTGGGCCCATGCCTGGACCGAGGTACGGCATCGACTCCTCGACTTTCAAGACCGGCGCCTGCGGTTGATGGACGAATCTGGCGTGGAGATCATGGTGGTGTCGCTCAACTCTCCCGCGGTCCAGGCGATCGCCGACGTCAAGCAGGCCGCGGAGGCTGCACGCCGTGCCAACGACCTGCTGGCGGCCGAAGTGGCCAAACGGCCGGACCGCTTCGTCGGCATCGCGGCCCTTGCGATGCATGACCCTGACATCGCGGCGCGAGAGCTTGAGCGCTGCGTCAAGCAGCTCGGCTTCCGGGGCGTGCTCGTCAACGGCTTCTCGCAGATCGGAAGCTCCGCCCTCTATTACGACCTGCCGCAGTACCGACCGTTCTGGGACGCGGTCGAGCGCCTCGACGTTCCGTTCTACCTGCATCCACGCAATCCGCTGCCGGGCAGTATTCCCGGCTATGACGGGCATGCGTGGCTTAACGGGCCTAGTTGGGCATTCGCGGCCGAGACCGCCGTGCATGCGCTGCGCCTGATCGGCAGTGGCCTTTTCGACGTGCATCCGCGGCTGCGGATCATTCTTGGGCATCTCGGCGAGGGCCTGCCGTACTACCTATGGCGCCTCGACAACCGCAACAACTGGATGAAGGCGCCGCACCAATACGCCGCACGCGGGCGAGTAGCGGACTACATGCGCGCCAACTTTCACCTGACGACCTCCGGCCACTACAGCACTCCCGCGCTGACCAACGCGATCGCCGAGATGGGCATCGACCGCGTCATGTTCTCGGTCGACTATCCGTATGAAGCCATCAGCGATGCGGCGGACTGGTTCGACAACGTCCCCCTAAGCGAAGCTGACCGCCATAAGATCGGCCGCACCAACGCCCTCAGATTGTTCAAGCTGTCGGACGGCTGAAAAGACGTGGATGCCCGGCACAAGGCGCACAAGGCCGGGCATGACGAGTGGTGAGACTACGGCGCTTGCATCCAAGAGTAACGCCGCGGACGTGACTAGTCCGCGGCGTCCAGCACCGCTGTCTCAAATTGGACGCGACCTCAACCTCACGGCACCGGCTGCGAGCGGTCCACCATGGCGCCGCGCAGATACACGGCCGAGATCTTGCGTGTGCTCTTGATGTCATCGAGCGGGTTGGCGTCGAGCACGATGAAATCGGCGCTCTTGCCGGCTTCGAGCGTGCCCGCATCGTTGATCTTCAGAAACTGAGCGCCGTTGCGCGTCGCCGCCACGATGACCTGCGCCGGCGTCATTCCAGCGAGCACCATGTCTTCCATCTCCTCGTGCGCGGCCCAGGCCCGGTTGCCGTCGGTTCCCATGGTGATGCGCACGCCCGCCGCGTTCATCTTCTTCAGGTTGCGGGCCTGGATGCCGTGGAATTCCGCGACCTTCGGCCGGTCGATGTTGTCCTTCTCGAGCTTCTCGAACTCGTCGGCTGGCAGGCCGGCCTTGAGCCAGCTGCGATCAACCTTCACGCCGCGATCCGGCAGATTGGGCGTGAGAACGATGTTCGGACGCGCCTTGAACATGGCCACGGTTTCGTCGCTCACGTCCCGGTCGCGGACGCCGTGCGCGAAGGCGTCGAGGCCGGCGTTCATGAGCCCCTTGGCGTCTTCCTCGTTGAAGATGTGCGCGGTGGCGCGAATCCCGAGCTTGTGCGCCTCGTCGATGGCGGCGCCATATTGCGCGGGCGTCACTTTCTGGACCTTGCCTTCACGATCGTCGACCCAGATCTTGATGATTTCGACCTTGTTGGCCACGTTCGCCTGCACCGCCTTGCGGGCTTCCTCCTCGCTGTTGATCTGGTAGGTCGGGCGCATCGGCTCGGGCCGGGTGATGCCGCGTCCGGCGCTGAGGAAGCGTGCGCCGCCGGGAATCGTTTCGAAACGCACCGGCAGCAATTCGAGGTTGTCGGTGCCGAGGCTCATCGCGGCGCTCACGCCGAAGTAGGCGCGACGCTTGAGGTCGTTGATCAGCTTCTCGCGCGTGGCGCTGAGATGCACGTGCGTGTCGATCAGCATCGGCATCACGGTCTTGCCGGCGAGGTTCACGCGCGTGGCGCCGGCGGGCACCTGCACGCTGGCGGCCGGGCCGGCCTGCACGATCTTGTCGCCCTGCACGACCAGCGTCCCGTTCTCGATCGGGGCGCTTTCGTTACCCGTGATGATGCGGGCGCCTTCGTACGCCGTGACGGTCTGCGCCTGCGTTGGAACGGCGAAACCCGCAAGGGCAGCGAGGGCGACGGTTGCCGCAAAGGCGGCTTTCATTCGGCGCATCAGATCCTCCCTGTGTTTATCGTTGAACTGGCGTTGGACGACGCCAGTGTAGCCCTTCTCGGGCGGAACGGGGAGAGGGGGAAGTGCGACCAGGGCCTCAATAGTTGAAGCCGAATTTGAGCCTGACCTGATGGCGCTCGAAGTTCACGAGGTCGAGCGACCCCAGCTCGTCGACTGCCCGTCCCGCGACCTGCACATTCCAGGCAGCCAACAGCCAGTATCCGCCCGGCAGTCTTGCAGACACCGTTGGGCCAAGGTAGAGCGCGTGACCGGCGAAATCATCAAGCGAGAGTCCTTCGTACTTGCGCAGATATCGCGCTTCCATCCCGAAGAGAATATCGGGTCGCGCCTGCGCCATGATCGCAGTGGCGACGCGAACGGTCGATTCGCGCGACCAGACGCCGGTGATACGAGAGCGCGACGCCTCCGGCTCATAGACGAGATTGAAGGCCGAGATGATCCGGTTCGGGACGAATTCGCGGTCGAGCGAGACCGAGTACTGGCCGCCGATTTGATCCACCGGCGCTCCGCTCGTTTCATCCCTGCGACGCCATTGCGGTTCGGCTTCGATTGCGAGCCCGAACGGTCCGCGGTCGCGATCAAGCAGACGATATTTCAATCCGAACGCCAAGCCGTCGAACGCTCCACTTCGATTATCGTCGAGGTCGGGAACGCCTGCTATGCGATGATGGGTGACATAGGTTGCGAGCGACACGCGAAGGTCCTGCGCCGGCACAGACTCCCACTCGAGTTTGTTGGAGAGCGCGGTGTAATGGCCCGCGCGCTTGCCGACGCGTCCGGTCAGCCGGGACTGAATTTCCTTCTCCCCGACTTCACCGATGCTGGTCCCTGCGGTGAAACCGAAATGATACTCTGTCCCGTCATTGGCAAGGCTGAGCGCCGGCAATGCCGCCAATCCAGCCACAAGGGCGAGCGTCGGCGCCATCGATGCGGTGAGCCGCTGCCACGCTCTCATCGGAGATGCCCACCCGTGCCTGGGAATCTCTTTCATAACAATCTAGATGTTACGGCCGTAACATTGAGCTTGCGATCATGGTTGTCAAGGCTTGGTTGCTGCTGACCTACAAGGTCCCGCCTGAACCCGCCAAGAAGCGCATCGCGCTCTGGCGGAAGATCAAAGGCTTGGGCGCCGTCTACCTCCAGAACGGCATCTGCCTGTTGCCGAAGACCGATGACCATCTGCGGCGGCTCAAGATGATCGAGAACGAGATCACCGAAATGGAGGGGGAAGCCGTGCTGCTGGAGACGGTGGGGCTTGATCGCGCCCAGGAGGAGAAGCTGATCGCGCGCTTCAACGTTGATCGGAACGAGGCCTATCAGGAATTCCTAGAGCGATGCGCTGCCTTCGAGGCGGAGATCGCACGCGAATCCGCCGCCGGCAAATTCACCTACGCCGAGCTTGAGGAAAACGATGAAGACCTCAAGAAGCTGCGAACCTGGCTCGACAAGATTCGCAAACTCGACTTCCATGGCGCATCGCTCGGAGACCAAGCCGGAAAACGGCTCGCGCAATGCGAGGCTTCTCTCGACGCCTACGCCCAGCAGGTCTTCGAGGCCCAGGACGAGAACCGGCCATCGTCTGGCAAGCGGTCGTGATGGGGTTCTGATCGCCTGGCAGCCCTATGTGGGCTAGTGTCCCGGTTCCGACGTTCGTATCCCCTTGCAGCACGCGCTCGTACGAACGTCGGAACCAAAGGGACACTAGCAACTCTATGATTCCAGTGTGGCTTTGGATTTGACGTTCCTATGAAGGACTGGCCGCAATGCTGATAGGAACGTCAAATCCGCCACACTAGCGGCCCTCGCCCTTCCCCCACGCCCAGAAATCGCGGCCCTCGTCGCGCATGAAGCGCGACAGCACCATCTTGTGCACCTCGTCGGCGCCGTCGACGAGCCGGGCCTGACGGGCGTAGCGGTAGATCCATTCCAGGATCGTGTCCTTGGAATAGCCGCGCGCGCCGTTGAGCTGGATCGCGGCGTCGGCGGCGTGATGCAGCGTATCGGCGACGTGCACCTTGGCCATCGACACTTCTTTGCGGGCGCGGCCGCCCTGGTCGAGCAGCCAGGCGGCGTGCATCACCAGGAGCCGCCCGATCTGAATGCGGTGGGCGACCTCGCCGAGCTTGATCTGCACGCTCTCGCGCTCGGCAAGCTTGATGCCGAAACCCTCGCGGTCGCCGACATAGGCCTGCGCGATCTCGCAGCAGCGCTTGGCAAGGCCGAGCCAGCGCATGCAGTGCGTGAGCCGCGCCGGGCCGAGCCTGATCTGGGTGATGCGCAGTCCGTCGCCGACCTTCATCAGCACATCCTCGTCCGGGACTTCGAGCCCGTCGAAGATCAGCTCGCAATGGCCGCCGTGCTCCTCCGGACCCATGATCGGGATGCGTCGCACGATCTGCCAGCCGGGCTGGTCGCGATGGAACAGGAAGCCGGTGAGGCCGCGGCGCGCGTCGTCGGAGGTGCGCGCCACCACAATGAAATGATCGGCGACGCCGGCGCCGGTGATGAACCACTTGTGGCCGTGGATCACCCAGCGGCCGCCGCGGCGCTCGGCACGGGTGCGGATCATGCCGGGATCGGAGCCGCCGCCGGGCGCCGGCTCGGTCATGGCGAAGGCGGAGCGCACCTCGCCCGCAACGATCGGCCGCAGCCATTTCTCCTTTTGCGCGGGCGTGCCGACGAGCGCGAGCAAATTCATATTGCCGTCGTCGGGGGCGGCGCAGTTGAACGAGACCGGGCCGAAGATTGCGCGGTTCGCCTCCTCGTACATGGCGGCCCAGCCGACCACCGGCAGGCCCATGCCGCCGAATTCCTTGGGCGCCTGCGGCGCCCATAGGCCGGCTTCCTTAGCCTTCTCGCGCACCTCCGCGAGCAGGTCGAGGCGGATGTTCTCGTGGCGGTCGTAGTTGTCGCGATCCGATTCGAGCGGCAGCACGTGCTCCTCGACGAAGGCGCGCGTGCGCAGGCGGATGTCCTCGATCTCGGGCGGGAGCGTGAAGTCCATGGCCGGCCTTTCGACGTTGCGGCTGCGGGCACGCGGCAGCATAGTGTGATGGCGTTGCGCACGCGAGATGAGGATCGTCGTCATGGCCAACTTTACGCCGGTATCGGCCGCGATCGGCGGCGCGCTGATCGGGCTTGCCGCCGTGCTGCTGATGGTGGCGACCGGCCGCATCGCCGGCATCAGCGGCATCTTCGGCGGCCTGATCAACGCGCCCGGCCGCGGCTGGCGCCTGGCCTTCATCGCCGGATTGATCCTGGCGCCGCTCACCGGGACGCTGGCCGGCTATCCGCTAACCGAGCCGCAGATGCCGGCGAGCTGGGCGGTGATCGTGATCGCGGGCCTGCTGGTCGGCTTCGGGACGCGGCTCGGCGGCGGCTGCACCTCGGGTCACGGCATCTGCGGCGTGGCGCGGCTGTCGCCGCGCTCAATCGTGGCGACCGCGATCTTCATGGCGGTGGCGGTCGCGGTGGTCGCGATCACGCGTCACGTGCTGGGAGCCTGAGCATGCTGCCGATCGCGGGTTTGGTCTGCGGATTCGTGTTCGGCTGGGGGCTGCTGATCTCCAGCATGATGGAGCCCGCCAAGGTGCTCGCCTTCCTCGACGTGTTCGGCGCGTGGGATGCGAGCCTGCTGGTGGTGATGGCGGCGGCGCTGACGGTCAGCAGCGTCGGGTTCGCATTGGCGAAGGGGCGCGCGCGGCCGCTGTTCGCGGCGAAGAGCCTGTGGCCGGACAAGACCGCGATCGACGCGCCGCTGGTTGCCGGCGCGGCGCTGTTCGGGATCGGCTGGGGCCTGTCCGGGCTGTGCCCGGGCCCGGCGCTGGAGAATCTCGCGACGCTGTCACCGCGCCTCATCGTGTTCGTTATCGCGATGGCGTTCGGCATGGTCGCACACGATATGTGGCAGCGGCGGCGCGCGACAGCGCCGACTGGGCCGGTCACCGCCGGCACCGACGGGTAGCGCTACCCGCGCAGCGCCACCATCTGGCCGCCGTCGACCACGACGGTCGTGCCGGTCATGAAGCGGCCGGCGTCGGAGACGAGCAGCAGCAGCACGCCGTCGAGATCGCGCTCCTGGCCGAAGCGACCGAGCGGAATCTCCTTTACGATCGCGGCGCCCTTTTCACTTGCAAGGTACTCACGATTGAGGTCGGTGACGATCCAGCCCGGCGCGATCGCGTTGACGCGGATGCCGCGGCTCGCAAGCTCGAGCCCGAACGCGCGGGTGAGCTGGATGACGCCGGCCTTCGCCACCGCGTAGGCGGCGACGCCCTTGGAGACGCCGAATCCGAGCACCGACGAGATGTTGACGATCGCCCCGCCCTTCTCGATCGCGATCAGCCGGTTCGCCGCCTCCTGCGACCAGAACAGCACCGCGTCGAGATTGGTGCCGATTACGCGCCGCCACTCGTCCTCGGTCAGCTCCACGGCGCGAGTGCTATGGGCCACGCCGGCGTTGTTGATGAGAATGTCGACCGCGCCGAACGCCTGCTCGGCGGCGTCGAAGGCGCGCGCCATGGCGGCGCGGTCGCGCACGTCGGCGGCAAGGGGAAGCGCCCTGCCGCCGGCCTTGGCGATGCGCGTCGCGAGCGCGTCGAGCCGATCGGCGCGGCGGGCGACCAGCACGACCGAAGCGCCAGCCTCAGCCAGCACCTCGGCGAAATGCGCCCCGATCCCGCTCGAAGCGCCAGTGACGAGCGCCACCTTACCGGTGAGGTCGAACAGGTCGGCTGCGGCCATGGGTACTCTCGACTCGATCAGCGGCGCGAAGGATACTTGCCCAGAAACCTCGGGACGGCGGAGCCCTAACCGAGGCGGAACAACAGTGCAATAAGGGCGAAGGCTCGCATGGCCGGCAAGGACGATCACGATCACAGGCACGACCATGAGCATGGCTCGGAACTGTCCGAGACGCAGCTGCGGGTGCGCGCGCTCGAGACCATCCTGACCGAGAAGGGCTACGTCGATCCGGCGGCGCTCGACGCCATCATCGAGGCTTACGAGACGCGCATCGGCCCCCACAACGGCGCCAAGGTGGTGGCCCGCGCCTGGGTCGATCCCGAGTTCAAGCGCGCGCTGCTGCAGGACGCGACCGCGGCGGTCGGCTCGCTCGGCTTCGTCAGCCGGGTCGGCGATCACCTGGTCATGGTCGAGAATACCGAGCGCCTGCACAACATGATCGTCTGCACGCTGTGCTCCTGCTACCCGTGGGAGGTGCTCGGCCTGCCGCCGACTTGGTACAAGTCGGCGCCCTACCGCTCGCGCGCGGTGATCGACCCGCGCGGCGTGCTCGCCGACTTCGGCGTGACGCTGCCGGCGACGACGCAGATCCGGGTCTGGGATTCGACCGCCGAGACGCGCTTCATCGTGCTGCCGCTGCGCCCGGCCGGCACCGACGGCTGGAGCGAGGAGAAGCTCGCCACCTTGGTCACGCGCGACGCCATGATCGGCACCGGGCTCGCCAAGCGGCCCGAAGAGACTCGGTGATGGCTTATTCCCTCACTTGAGGTACGAGCGCACCACGTCGATCAACTCCTCGGCACCGCGCGCACGCTCGGCATTGGGCTCGCAGGCCGGATCAACCACGTGCATGCGAATGTGCTCTTCCAGCACCTCCGCCATCAGACCATTCATGGCGCCGCGGGCGGAGGCGATGAGCTGCAGCACTTCGGCGCATTCGACTTCCTGCTCGAGCGCGCGCTCGATGGCTTCGATCTGCCCGCGCAGACGGCTCACGCGATTCAGCAGCTTGCCCTTTTCGCGAATCGTGTGAGACACCGACTCCTCCCCCCGCGGATCCATAAGATAGTGGGGTACAGTATAGGCGGTCGGCATTTTCTTGCAATGAAGCGACGTTCCTGTTGTCGCGTCTTTGGCTCGCGCGTTAGGCTTGGTTTACGGGGACTGGCCGCAGGAAACGGCGCCCGGCGGGCATCCCCTGATCCGTGCCCCGCGTGGACTAACGCGGGAAACAGCAACGGCACTCGCGCCCAGGCGCGGGAATGCCGTGCAGGACAATGGGGAGGCGTGTTGTGACAACCTTGGGAGTAGAGAGTTTCGATTTTCTGGCAGGCCAGATGCTCAATGCCGAGACGCAGTGGAGTCTCGGGACCTTCGGCGCGATCGCGGAGTTCGCGCGCGACCTGGACGAGCCGTTCACGTTTCACCGCGGCAAGGCGTCGCTGACCCTGATGACCGGCCGCGGCGGCCTGCGCATCAAGCCGCCGGCGGAGATGCGGCTGGTGGCGTTCGAGACCACCACGCGGGAAAGCTGGAGCAACCGCGTCGCGCTCTGCCTGCCGGACGAGCGCTGCAGCATGAGCCGGCGCACGGTGCTGACCGAGCTTGGGCCGGACGACGGCGCGCTGCGCGAGCACGACCGCGACTCGATCCTGTTCGATCTCGGCATGGACGCGCTGCAGGCCGACCTGTACGTGCGCGTGTCCGATCCGGAGGTGGCGGTGCAGCTGCGCGCGCAGGAGGGGCGACCGCTGCTCGAGCCCGGCAATCCGGCGATGGGCGTGATCCTGGCCGCCAGCCCGCACCGCGTGTTCGCCAGCAAGGTCGGGCGGATCGAGGTCTATCAGCCGATCCCGGACCCGCACGGCCAGAGCCCGGAAGGCCCGCACACGCACGTGCTGCCGAACCTGCTGCATCACCGCCGGACGCATTCGGCAACCGAGCAGATCCCGCAGGGCTGGGTGCCCTGCGCGCATCTCTATCCGCCCCACCCGGCGCGGGACGCGCTCGGGCAGAGCCGCCCGTTCGACGCCGCGCGCCACGATGCGTTCCAGGCCATGCTGCGGATGTTCGGCGATCCGGAGTTCTTCGCGCTCAAGCAGCGCGTGGTCGCGGCGGTCACCGCCGGCGAGGACCCGTCGGTGATCGACGTCACCGGGCATCGCTTCGCGCGCACGAACGTGCGGGTGGCGCTACGCCAGCTCAAGGCCACGCACGAGGACGCGCCCTCGCTGGCGGCCTGGCTGGCGGTGCACGAGCGAAACGGCGCGCTCGAAAACGGCGACGAGGAGCACCACCGGCATCACCGGTAGCCGCCAGCATCGCTGGCGATCGGCGCCGGCTCGCGCTATCTTGGCGGCATGAACGGCATCCATGACATGGGCGGCATGCACGGCTTCGGGCCGGTCGAGCCGGAGCCGAACGAGCCGCCGTTCCACTCCCGTTGGGAGGGCCTCGCGCTCGCGATGAACCGCGCCATGAGCTACGCCAAGCTGTGGAACATCGACAAGACGCGGGCGACGATCGAGGAATTCCCAGCGCACGACTACCTGACCATGACCTACTACGAGAAGTGGGCGGTGCGGCTGGAGAAGCTGTTGCTCGAATATGGTTTGGTCGGCGCCGACGAGATCGCGGCCGGGCGCTCGCTGCGGGCGGGCAAGCAGCTGCCGCGCACACTCACGCTCGCCGACGTGCCGAAGGCGCTCACGCGCGGCTCCTATGCGCGGCCAACCAACACCACGCCGCAGTTCAAGACCGGGGACCGCGTGCGCACCAAGAATATCCATCCGCGGACCCACACGCGACTGCCGCGCTACACGCGCGGGCGCACCGGCGTGATCGAGTGCGTGCGCGGCTTCCATGTCTTTCCGGATTCGATCGCGACTGGCCAGGGCGAGAACCCGCAATGGCTCTACACCGTGCTGTTCGAGGGCCGCGAATTGTGGGGCGAGAGCGCCGAGGCGACGCTGAAGGTGTCGATCGAGGCGTGGGAGCCGTATCTGGAGCCGGCGTGATGGACACTGCCGCTGCGCGGCGCGCGACCGAGTCGGTGCCGGGCATCCCGCGCGATGCGCAGGGGCCGGTATTTCGCGAGCCGTGGGAGGCGCAGGCGTTCGCGATGGCGCTCGCGCTGCATGAGCGCGGGCTGTTCACCTGGAGCGAGTGGGCCGCGACCCTTGCCGACGAGATCAAGCGCGCGCAGGCCGCCGGCGATCCCGACACCGGCGAGACCTATTATCGGCACTGGCTTAATGCCCTCGAACGGCTGGTGGCGGCCAAGGGCGTGACCGACGGCTTGACGCTCGCGCGCTATCGCGAGGCCTGGGACCACGCCGCCGACCGCACGCCCCACGGAACGCCGATCGAGCTGAGGCCGGAGGATTTCCGGAGTTAACGCGCAGCTACTACGCTGATCTCCGGCAGAGCCGCAAACTCCGTCACCTTCCCCCCCATGCGGGGCGAGGGTGGGTGCCCGCGGCACGCGCCGTGGCTCACGGACGAAGCCGATTTGCAGAAACTCAACTAAATGCCGATGCGCTCGCTCACCATGTAGCCGGCAAGCAGCAGGCTGCCGAAGGCGATGATCACGAAGGCGGCGGCGATTTCGATGCCGCGCATCGCCAGCATGCCGTAGCCAGGCTTGGTGCCGGCCATGCGGCTGGCGAAGTTGCGGGCCACGACCGCGATGGTGGCGATCGTCGCCACGGTGATCGCGGTGCCAAGGCCCATCACGAAGGTCGCGGCGACGCCGGCCCAGAACAGGCCCTGCGCGAGCGCGAACACCAGCACGATGATGGCGCCCGAGCACGGGCGCATCCCGACCGCCAGGATCGCGGTGAGGCCGCGCTTCCAGCCGCCCGGCCCGGCGAGCTCTTCCGGCTCCGGCGCATGAGCATGGCCCCAGGCCGACGCGTGGTCGTGGTGATCGTGGTCGTGGGGCGCGTGGTCGTGGTGGGCGTGGTCGTGATCGTGGTGCGCATGGTCGTGAGACGCGTGATCATGATCGTGATGCGCGTGATCACGATGGAGCTGATCTGGCGGCGTCACGGCGGCGCCGACCGCGCCCGCGGTCCGCAGCGGCGGCGCGCGCCAGGCGGCGACCAAGTCCCGTCCGGGCGGCCACAGCAGGATGAGGCAGGCGGCACCGATGAGCATATAGGCGATGCTGGCGAACGCGGGCGCCGGATTGACGACCGCGATGAGACCCGGCGCGATGAACTGGATGATCGCGATGTAGGCCAGGGCCTCGACCACGGCGGCGACCGCACGCGTCGTCGGGCTCACCTCGCGGCCGCGCAGCGTATTGAGGAAGGCGATCCCCTTCACGCGCACCAGGCGCACGCCGATCGCGATGATGAACGCGTAGCTGACGATCTCGATCACGTCGACCGCGCTCTTCATCGTCGGCGCGGTCGCGCGCAGCAGCACGGCCGCGATGCCCACCACCGCCACCGCGACCAGCGCCTGCAGCAGCGCCGACGCGAACGAGAGCGCGACGCCGCGCTTCCAGGTCTCGTCGTTCGCGACCACGTAGGACGAGATCACCGCCTTGCCGTGGCCCGGCCCGGCGGCGTGGAAAATCCCGTACAGGAACGAGACGCCGAGCAGCCCCCACACCGCGCTGCCGTCGGCCTTGGCGGCGCGGATCAGGCCGGAGAACTGGCGATAGAATTCGTTCTGCTTGGCGATGATCCAGGCGAACAGGCCGTCGGGCGGCGGTGGCGGCGCCGACGGCGGGCCCTTCGGAGTGCCTTTTGGGACGCCGAACTGCGCGACCGCAACGTCGAGCGCTCCGCCGATCAGCAGGAGCACCGCGATGATGAGAACGACCTTACCGACTTGACGTGTCATGCGCCCTTCCCCGGCAGCGCGCGTCACGGGCACTTCACCAGAATCCTGTTGGCGTACTGGGCGCCCCAGTTGTTGGGATCGAGCGGCTGCGCACTGCCGGTATCGCCCGGGCGTACGAGCGACACCTTGCATTGCGCGGGCATGCCGACGGCCTTCACGGGATCCTTATCGGCAAAGCTGAAGTCGACGAAATAGGACGGATCGTAGACTTCGATGGCGAGCTCCTTGGCCTTCACCGGGCTCTTGAGCGGGAGCGTGAAGTAGAGCGTCAGGAGCTGATCCTTGAACTCGACGTAGTAGTCCGGCATGGGCTCGGAAAATTCGAGTTTCTTGTCGCTGGCCGTGCCCAACGTGAAGTAGTCGAAATCCTTGAGCGACTCGACGTTGGTGCGCGCGAGCGGCATCAGCTCCTCGCGGGTGAACTCGCCCTTCTTCTTCGACTCGATGCCCTGGGTGGCGAAAATCGAGAACATGTCGTCGAAGGTCCAGGCGTGCTTGACCGCCTTGATCGAGCCGTCGGCGTCGTAGACGAGCTCGCTGACCATGGTGACGAACACGTGCGGATGGGCCAACGCGGAGCCAACGCTCGCGAAGAGTCCCGCCAGGGCGAGAAGCCCGATTCGAAGAGGGGTGTGCATGGCCCAAGTGTATAGCATCGAGTGCGGCGGAATGCAGGCCCCCGGGGACGGTCCCGGCGGTACTCCGGATCAGCTGAATATTATACGCCTGCCGCCCCACCGTCCGCGCGCGAATCATGGGCTGCTTCAAGGGTTCCGTCGGGATGGAGCACGACCGCGCCGGCATGGCCGATCGCCTGGGCGAGCGACACGTCGTGGCCGGCGGAGACGAGCCGGTCGATGACATTGCCGTCGAGGCGGTCTTCCACGACGAGGCTTCCGGTGTTCGATCCCCAGGTGCGGCCGATGTACCAGCGCGGACGTTCGATCGCTGTCTCAAGCGGCTGCCGGTAGAGCACGTGGCGGGTGAACAGCGCAGACTGGATCTGCGGCTGCGCGTCGCCGCCCATGGTGCCATAGGCCATGACCCGGCCGTCGCGCAGCACCGCGAGCGCGGCGCTCAGCGTATGCAGCGGCAGCCGGCCGGGCGCCAGCACGTTGAGCGCGCGCGGATCGAGCGAGAAGCTGGTGCCGCGGTTCTGCATCACTAGGCCAGTCTTCGGCAGCACGACGCCTGAGCCGAACTCCCAGTAGAGCGACTGGATGTAGGACACGACAAGGCCGGAGGCGTCGGCGGCGCCCATCCAGATGGTGTCGCCCTCGCCTGCCTGCGCGCTCCAGGCCGACGCCTTGCGGCGGTCGATCGCGGCCGCCTCGACATCGAGGAAGGCGGCGGCGAGATAGCGGTCGATCGGATGCGGCAGCCGCGCCGGATCGGTGATCACGCGGTCGCGCACGCGCAGCGCCCGCTTGGTCGCCTCGACGAGCCCGTGGATGTGGTCGAAGCCCTCGGCCTCCCTGACGGCGAGCCGGTCATAGAGCGCGAGGATGATGAGCGCCGCGAGGCCGGGCGTCGGCGGCGGCGTGTTGTAGGCAGTGCCGGCGGCGAGCACGAGCGAGAGCGGTTCGGCGACGCTGGCGCGGCAACGTTCGAGATTGGCGCGGGTGACCGGCGAGCCGATGCGGTCGAGATCAGCGGCGATCTCGCGTGCGACGTCGCCGCGGTAGAAGTCGTCGAGCCCGGCGTGCGCGAGCTGATCGAGCGTTGCGGCCAGCGCCGGGAAACGGAGTCGTGTTTTTGGCGGCGGCGGCTTGCCGTCGATCAGGAACGTGTCGGCGAAGCCCGGAATGCTTTTCAGTTCACCGGCCGTGTGCGCGATGTTGGCCGCGAGGTGGCGCGAGGGCTCGAAGCCGTCCTGCGCATGCCGCACGGCCGCCGCCAGCAGATCGGCGAGCGGCATGCGGCCGCCCTGCGCCTTGGCGGCTTCGAGCGCCAGCATCCAGCCGGCGACCGCAGCCGGAACGGTGAGCGCCGCGAGCGGGCCGCGCGACGGGATCGTGTCGTGGCCCTCGTCGCGATAGCGCTCGAGCGTTGCATTGGCGCCGGCGGCCCCGGCCGCCATCAGGGCGCGGATTTTTCCCGACGGCTCGCGCACCAGCCAGAAGCCGTCGCCGCCGAGATGGTTCATGTGCGGGTAGACGACTGCGATGGTCGCCGCCATCGCCACCATGGCTTCGAGCGCGTTGCCGCCGTCAGCGAGCACCGCACGCCCGACCTCGACCGCCGCACCATGGGGCGCGCAGACGGCGCCGCGGCGATGACCGGCGGTGTGGAGGTCCATCGAGTGGTCCTATCGTTGAAGCGTTGATCGCAATTCGTGCCTTGAAACGAAAACCGGTCGGCGAACTCGGTGTGCTCCCTCTCCCATTGGGAGAGGGGTGGGGTGAGGGGTTACGGTCTCTCGAAAGGTCAGGAACCCCCTCACCCCACCCCTCTCCCCTGCGGGGAGAGGGAGCAGACCGAGCGCGTGGCGCCATTTTGAGTCACACAACCGTCTGCCTCCATCGTCCGCGCGATCAACCCGCAGCCGGCGCGTCGGCGAGGCCTCGGCGCTTGAGCAGCGCATCGGGGGTCGGCAGCCGGCCGCGAAACGACTTGTACAGCTCCTCCGGATCGCGCGAGCCGCCGGCCGCGTAGACGTTGTCGTGCAGGCCTTTGGCGGTCGCCGGGTCGAAGATGTTGCCGGTCTCCTCGAAGGCCGCGAACGCGTCGGCGTCGAGCACCTCCGACCACATGTAGCTGTAGTAAGCGGACGCATAGCCGCCGCCCGAGAACAAATGCGCAAAGTGCGTGGGCCGGTGGCGCATGACGATCTCGGACGGCATGCCGATGCGCGCGAGCGCGGTCTCCTCGAAAGCGTTGACGTCCACGCCCTCGGCGTCCGGGATAAGATGGAAGTCGAGATCGACCAGCGCGCAGGCGACGTATTCGACGGTGGCGAAGCCCTGGTTGAAGGTGCGCGCTGCGATCAGCCGGCGCATGAGATCATCCGGGATCGGCTGGCCGGTCTTGTAGTGCACCGCGAAGCGGCTCAAGATTTCCGGCCGCTCGAGCCAGTGCTCGTAGAGCTGCGACGGCAGTTCGACCCAGTCGGTGAGCACGCTGGTGCCGGCGATCATCGGATAGGTGACGTCGGACAGGAGCCCGTGCAGGGCGTGGCCGAACTCGTGGAACAGGGTACGCGCGTCGTCGAAGCTCAGCAGCGTGGGCTGCTCGGTCCCGCCCTTGTTGAAGTTCATCACGTTGACGATCAGCGGCCGGATGTCGCCCTTGAGCTTCTCCTGGTCGCGCAGCGAGGTCATCCAGGCGCCGCTGCGCTTGGACGAGCGCGCGAAATAGTCGCCGAAGAACAGCCCGCGGTGGCTGCCATCCGCGCCGCGCACCTCCCAGGCCTCGACGTCGGGATGCCAGCCGGCGATGTCGTTGCGGCGCTCGAACGAGAGCCCGAACAGCTTGTAGGCAGTGTAGAACGCCGCCTCGACGATGTGGTGGAGCTGGAAGTAGGGCTTGATCGCTGCCTCGTCGATGTCGCATTGGCGCTTGCGCAGCTTCTCGGCGTAGTAGCGCCAGTCCCAGGGCGCGAGCTTGAAGTTGCCGCCCTCCTCCTGGATCATCGCTTGCATGGCGTCGCGGTCGGCGAGCGCGCGCGTGCGCGCCGGCGCCCAGACGCGGTCGAGCAGGCCGCGCACCGCGTCGGGCGTCTTCGCCATA
>Ga0137375_10003900_pt1 | contig 17740 bp, 15 predicted proteins | sample SagtaG_24_FD_104936 | JGI IMG/M metagenome (GOLD analysis project Ga0137375, IMG submission 104936) | Vadose zone soil microbial communities from Sagehorn Ranch, Mendocino, California, USA - Sage1_R_113_16 metaG | ecosystem: Environmental > Terrestrial > Soil > Vadose zone | place: USA...
ATCGGCGCCGGGCTGCTCAAGCCGGAGGAGAAGCTGAAATCCTATGACGGCCTCACCACCGACGAATATGTGCGCTGAGATCCGTAGGGTGGGCAAAGGCGCGAGCCGCGGTGACGCCGCGGGGGCAAAATCGCGCCTGCGCCGTGCCCACGCGGAGCATGCACGGCAGGCGATTTTGCCCACCCTACAGGCTTGGGCCGCCCTCTTCTGTGTCCTCGGGTCGGCGTCAGTCCACGCACAACAGGCTGCGCCCGAGGACATCACCATGGCGGTGCCGAACATCACCTTCAACCTGACCGCGACCTTCATCGCCGATGAGCTCGGGCTGTGGGGGAAGCACGGGTTGCGCTTCAAGATGATCCAGGTCACGGGGATCGGCGCCGCCAACGCGGTGATCTCCGGCAGCGCGGATTTTTCGCAAGGCGGCGGCTCGACGCTGACCCGCGCGGCGGCGCGGGGCCAGCGTCTGCTCGCGATCGCCAGCACCGCCGACAAGAACATCGTCGCCATCACCTTGCGCAAGGAATTCGCGGCGGGCTTCGACCCCAAGGCGCCGCTGGAGAAGCGCGCCCAGCTGCTGCGCGGGCGCACGATCGCGGTCGGCGCCATCCAGGCCAATCCGCATGCCTACTTGCGGGTGATCGCCGCCCGCGGCGGCATCGACCCCGAGAGCGTCCGCGTCACCGCCATGGAAGGCAACGCCATGCTGGGCGCATTCCAGACCAGGATCATCGACGGCATGTCGTCGAGCCCGCCCTACCCGCTCAAGCCCGTCCTCGACGGCGTTTCGGTCGTCATCGCCAGCGGACCCGACGGCGATCCGCCGAACGCGATGCCGTTCGCCTACAACATCGTTATGGCGCGGCCGGACACCTGCGAGAAGCGCAAATCCGCCTGCCGGAAGATCGGCCGGGTGTTCAACGAGGCACTGGCCTATCTGCATGCGCATCCGCAGGAGACGACCGCCATCCTGCAGAAGAAGTTCGCGGCACTCGAGCCCGCGCTGATCGCCTCGGCATTCGAGGAAATCCGCAAATCGACGCCCAGAACGGCGGTGGTGACCAGGGAATCGATCGAGAACGCCGACGACTTCAACGTGGCGGGCGGGCTGATGAAGGCCGAGGACAAGCTCAAGTCCTATGACGGCCTGTTCACCAACGAATATGTGCGGTGAGGCAAGCGGCAGTCCGTAGCCCGGATACGGACGTCAGCCCGAAACTTGCACCGGAACCCGGGCGATCGTGCGCGCCGTCGAGTGCTCCTTGGCCAAGACCGCGATCACATTGGCCCGGTGCAACTCGGTCGTATCCGCGGGAGCGAGCGTGCTCGCTCCGCACGCCAGCTTCTGCTCGCGGATCCGCCGGTAGATCGGATCCCAGGATACGAACATCGCGCGTTCTTCGGACTTCTTCATGTAGCGCGGACTGAAACAGGCCAGGACGGTTTCGATACCGCTCGTAAAGGCGTTGCGAGCCACGGTCTCGAGTTTGGTCGCGTGGTCCTCGCTGCGGAATATCCCGCGCACGGCGCGCGCGATCGAAACCAGCAGACTTCCCTCGCCGTCGCGTTTCCTCGCGCCGTAGAACCGGCGAAACATCCTGACTTTCCAGAGCGCGAGGTCGACGCGGCTCAATGCGTCACAATAAGTCTGTGAGGGCACCGGCGTAAGCGCATCCAGAATGTGCCGAAAATACTTGCGATCGACCCTGATGCGGCCCGCATCATAGAGACTGTTGAATAGCTCGGTACCCGGCAGCGCCATGTAGAACGCAATGCCGATATCGGTGACGCCGTGGCGCGCCAATTCGTCGAGGAAGGGCAGATTCTCGGCAACATGCTCCGGCCGGTCGTGCGGGAAACCGATCACCAGCCACACCGCGACGTTGAGGCCTGCGTCGGCAGCGGCATCGATGCTTTCGAACAACTTGGCTGCGGTCATCTTTTTCTTGATCAGGCGCCGCGTGAGGTCCGACCCCGATTCCGGGGCATAGGCCATGCTGGTCATGCCGGACGCCTTGAGCAGGCGCGCGACCTCGCCATCGATCGCCTCCGAACGGGTTCCGGTCGGCAATTGCCATTGGATGTTCAAATTGCGCCGGATGAGCTCTTCGCAGAACGTCTTGATCCAGCTTTTCTGAATGATCGCCGTCAGATCCTGGAACGGGAAATTGCCGGCCCTGTATCGCTTCACGTAGCCTTCGATCTCGTCGACGACCTTGACGGGATCGCGTGGAATCCAGCGCGGCAGCCACATATTGGGCGCCGAGCAGTAGGTGCATTGATAGGGACAACCGCGTGTCGCCAGGATCGGAACGGTCAAGCGCGAGGAGTACATGCCGCCGACGAACCGTTGTCGATGGTAGGTCGTGAGCGAAAAGCTTTCCCAATCCGGCGTCGGGATGTCGTCGATCTTGGCCTGCCGATCGCGGCGCGGGTTGACCTTGACGCCGTCCGCCTGGCGATGGACGATCCCGGCAATGCCATCGAGCGGCATTCGCCCGCGAAGCGCGCCGACCAACTCGACGGCCGTTTCCTCGCCTTCTCCCAGCACTGCGACGTCGGCCTTGGACGTGAGCAGGCAGAATTCGGGCATCGATGTCACGTGCTCGCCGCCGACAACGATCGCGGCATGCGGGAACCGGCCACGGATCAGGTCGATCAGCTTGACCGCCATCGGCCATTCATGCGTGAAAACGACGGTGATGCCGATGATGTCGGCGGCTGCGGGGATCCGCTCGACGATCTGATCGAGCCGCAAGCCGACCAGGTAACCCTTGCAGTAGCTGGCGCGGGTGTCGGGCGCCTCACCGACGGCGTCGACGACATGCACGCCGAATCCGGCGTCTTTGAGCGCCGCCGAGATATAGGCGAGCCCCAACGGCAACGTGATCGAGGCGGTCGAAAAGCGAAACGCCTCGGCCGCGGGCGGCCTGATCAGACAGATGATTGAATTGGAACTATGCAAGATTACCCCCTGGGCCCGGCCAACCCCCAATTCTACGGCATTTGCCCGCGCGCGGGAAGCCAGGAGATGTACCCATTGATTCGTCGGACTAATTTGGTGGCGTCGGCGGGGAACTCGATTGCGCCGGCGCCTTCATCGGGACCGTGCTGGGCGGACGCCGCAGGAATGTCGTGGCATAGGCGTAGCCGTACCAGCGCAGATAAGCCGGCAGCCATTGCAATACGCGAAAGCGGCTCTCGCCGTGCTTGCGCTCGAACCAGCGCGCCGGCACCTCGCCGATCTTCCAGCCGAGCCGATGGCACTTCACCAACAGCTCGATGCTGTAGCAGAAGCCGCGATCGGACTCGATGACGATCCGGTCGATCACCCTGCGCGAGAACAGGCGGAAGCCGACGCTGGCGTCCCGGGTCGGCACCCGGGCGAGATGGCGAAGCGTGAAGTTCGCGGTGCGCAGCAGCACGCCCTTGAGCCACGGACACCCCACCATGCCGCCCCCCGGCATGAACCGGCTGGCACAAACGATGTCGCATCCATCCTTCGCCAACACGACCATGCGGTCCAGGATCGCGGCGTTGTAGTCGTCGTCCGCCGCGTACATCACGACGAAAGGCGCCGTGCTGGCGGCAAAGCCCGTCATCACGGCCTGGTGAGCGCCGCGCCCGCTGTTGCGCACGAGCTCGACCGCAAGACCGGCGTGGACCTCGGGCCGGTTCCGCACGACCGGCAGGGTGTCGTCGTCCGGCATGTCGTAACAGATCAAGACCCGCGACGGTGTCTTCACCTCGCGCGCCAGCGCCGCAAGCGTCGACAGGATGTTGCGGCCTTCGTTGTAGACGGGGATGACGATGTCAAGCTCGACGGTCATCTGCGTCCGTCCTCGGTCCGTCCCTACGCGCGCTCATCCACCACGCGGTTGCGCAGCGTGCCGATGCCGGAAATCTCGACCTCGAGCACGTCGCCCGGCTTCATCCAGAGCGGCGGATTGCGGCGGTGCCCGACACCCTCCGGCGTGCCGGTCGCAATCACGTCGCCGGGCACCAGCGGCGTGAAGTCCGAGCAGAAAGCGATGATCTGCGGCACCGAATAGATCAACAGATCGGTGCCGGACTTCTGCACCTCCTGGCCGTTGAGGCGGGTGGTGAGCGTCAGCCGCGTCGGGTCCGGGATCTCGTCGGTGGTGACGATCCAGGGCCCGAGCGGGCCGGTGGCGGGGAAATTCTTGCCCGAGGTCACCGAGAATTTCTGGTAGTCGCGCACGCTGCCGTCGACGAAGCAGGTGTAGCCGGCGACGTGCTCAAGCGCGCGCTCGACCGGAATATGGCGCCCGGCACGGCCGATCACCACCGCGAACTCGCCCTCGAAATCGAAGTGCTGCGACACCGACGGACGGATCATCTCGCCGTCGTGGCCGGTGAGCGTATTGGCGAGCCGGATGAACATGCTCGGCTGCTTGGGCAGCTCGCGCCCGGTCTCGGCGGCGTGCGAGCGGTAGTTGATGCCGGCGCAGAGGATTTTTTCCGGGTTCGGGATCGCCGGCAGGAAGCGCACATCCGCGAGCTTGTGGTCGGGCCGGGCGTCCTTGGCGGCGGCGCCGATCGCCGCCAGCGCGCCCGCCGTCAAAGCATCACGCAAACTCGCATAGCGGCCGCCGAGCCGCTCATTCATGGTGACCACGCCGTCGCCGGTCACCACCCCGAACGCGTCCTTGCCATTCGCCAGATAGCTCGCGAGCTTCATCCGTCACAGCTCCATTTCGCGATCGACCGGCCGCCAGCTCAGCGCCCGGCGTTCGATGACGTTCACAACCGCATTGATCAACAGCACCAGCGCGGTCGCGATGACGATGCCGGCGAAGACGCCGATCGTATCGGAGACCTGGCGCGAATGCTCGATGTAGTGGCCGATCCCTTCCGACGCGACCAGGAATTCGCCGACGATGGTGGCGCTCACCGCTCGCGGCAAGGCCACTTTCAAGCCGGTGAAGAGGAACGGCAACAACGATTTCCAGACGATCTCGCGGGAGATCACCATCTCGCTGGCGCCGGCGATGCGCGCCATGTTGATCAGGCGCTGATCGACGGCGCGAATGCCGGCGAAGGTCGTGATGAACACGATGTAGAACACCATCAGCACCACCACGACGAGCTTCGGCATGTCGCCGATCCCGAACCAGAGAATCAGCCACGGCGCCAGCGCGTATTTCGGAATCCCCATCGTGGCCATGATGTAGGGCTCGACCGCCTCGGTCACGCGCGGCGAGCGCCGCAACAGGAACGGCAGCAGCACGCCCAGGAAGCAGGCGATGACGAAGCCGAGCGCGGACACGCGCAAGGTCGCGACGATGTCCTGAACGAGCTTGCCGCTCTGGGCCAGCTCCCCGATCCGCGCCAGCACCGCGAGCGGCGGCGCGAAGAAGATCGTGCCGAGCATGCGCGCGCCGATTTCCCACGCCAGCAGAAGCAACACCACCAGCAATACCCGGCCGCCGAATATGATCCACTTGCGCGACAAACCCGGCGCTTCGGAAATCGTCGGGGCGGTCAGCTCGGTCATTGGATGGCGGCCCGGATGCGTTCGTAGACGGCGGCGAAACCTTCGAGTGCGAAAATGTCCTGCACATTGCGCGGGCGCGGGATCGGGATCACGTGCTCGGCGGCGATCCGTGCCGGCTGGCGGCTCAGCACCAAGGCGCGGTCGCCGAGCGCGATCGCCTCGGTGATGTCGTGGGTGACAAAGATGATGGTCTTGCGGCCCAATTCCCACAGCCGGAGCAGGTCGGCCTGCAGCTGCATGCGCGTCTGCGCGTCGACGGCGCCGAACGGCTCGTCCATCAGGATCATCGGCGGGTCATAGGCGAGCGTGCGGATCAGCGCGGCGCGCTTGCGCATGCCGCCCGACAGCTCGTGCGGATAATAGCGCTCGTAGCCGGCAAGCCCGACCGCGCGGATCAGCATCTCGGCATGTGCCCGGGTCTCGTCGTTGAGCCGGCCTTGCACCTCGATCGGGAACAGCACGTTGTCGATGGTGGTGCGCCACGGCAACAGGTTGTCGTCCTGCGTGACGTAGCCGATCCGCCGGTCGACGCCCGGCCGCAAGGTCCGCGGATCGTGCGCGTTGACCGCCTGGCCGTTGAACACGATCTCGCCCGAGGTCACGGTGTCGATCTGGGCGATCATGTTGAGCAGCGTGGACTTGCCGGCGCCCGACGGCCCGATGATGGTCAGGAACTCGCCCGGGCGGACCGAGAACGAGAGCCCCTGGATCACCCAGGGCGGCGGCTCGCGGCCCGCCCGCGCGGGAAAGCGCTTGCCGAGGCTCTTGATCTCGAGCAGCGGCGCCTCGGTCATGGTCAGTCTCCCACGTCGACCATGACGGCCGTCTGCGGGCGCCATCGCAATAAAGCTCGCTCGCAGGCATTCACCATCCAGTTGGCGCCGTGAACAATCAGGGTGGCGGTCAGGATCGCGGCGAACACCGAGGTGGTGTCGAAGTTCATCGCGCCGGTCTGCACCAGATAGCCAAGCCCGCGGTTCGACGAGATCAGCTCGGCGATGATGGCGCCGCCGATCGCGTAGGGCACCGCGATGCGGAAGCCGGCGAAGATGTACGGCACCGCCGCCGGAAACACGATGTGCCTTGCAACATGCCGCTCGCTGGCGCCGGCGATCTGGGCCATCTGCACGAGCTTGGGATCGAGCGCGCGGACGCCGGACAGGGTGTTGAAATAGACGATGAAGAAAACCACGCTTGCCACCAGCGCGATCTTCGACTCGATGCCGATGCCGAACCAGAGGATGAACAGCGGCGCGAAGGCGAGCTTGGGGGCGCCGTAACCGCCGACCATGAACGGGTCGAGGATGGCGACGAGTAAAGGGTGGCGCCGCAGCAGGAACGGCAGCAGCACCGCCGGCACGCCGCCGACCATGGCGCCGCAGACCGATTCCCAGATCGTGTAGCCGGAATGGCGGATCAGCTCACCGCTGAGCATCTGCGCGACGAAGCGCGACGCCACCGCCCAGGGCGAGCTCAGCCAGTAGGGACCGACGATGGCGCTGCCGATCTGCCATGCCGCCAGAATGATGACGAGCACGAGCAGCCGGTCCGCATAGGTGCGCCATCGGGTCATTCGTGCTCACTGCCCATAGATTGGCACAAACAGCTGTTCGAGCGGAATGGGCGCTTTGATCAGCGACTGCTCGGCCATGTAGCGCACCAGCGCCTGCAAGGTCGGCCGGTTGGGCTCGACGCCGTATGGCCAGGGATCGCCGTCGAACACGGCGTCGATCTCATCGAGCTCGGCGGTCATGCCGGGCAGCATGTAGCGCAGCGCCCCGACGTCGCGCATCTTGGCGAGCGCCAGGTCCTTGGCGGCGTCCATCGCCTGGTAGAGGCTGGTGGCGATGAACGGATGCCGCTCATAGACGTCGCGGCGCATGGCGACGAGGTGCATGATCGGAAACACGCGCGTGCGCTTGTAGGATTCCAGCTCGACCGCGTGAAAGTTCGGGAACAGCCGTTGCACGTCCGGATTGGTGCGCAGCGCTACCGGCAAACCGCTGCCGAGGATGGCCTGGATCTCGCCCGCTTCGAGCAATTCGCTCAGCGAGCGGCCCGACGTGTTCTGCTCGATCGACACCTGCTTGAGCGGCGGCGGTGCCGATGGATTGCCGTGCGACTGCGCGCTGTTGGTGGCGCCCTGCACCCAATGCACACCTGACAGATCGACCCCGTATTCGTCCTGCAGCATGCCGCGGATGAAGACCGCCGCCGTCTGGGTGTAGAGCGGAACGCCGATGCGCTTGCCCTCAAGGTCCTTCGGGGTCTTGACCGTTTTGCGGTTGACCGTGATGAAGCCGTGCCGGAAGACGCGCGAAGGAAACACCGGCAGCGCGACCATCTCGTTGCGGCCGGCGGCCAGCCGGCTGATGACCTCGGAGCTCGACATTTCGCAGGCGTCGAAATCGAGGCTTTTGCCCATGCGGTCGAAAATCTGCCGTGGGTTGTCGATTGCCAGAAAGTTCAGATCGATGCCGTCGGGTTTAACCTCGCCGGTATGGAGCGCCAGCATGCGGTCGTAGAGGCCGCAGGCGAAGGTGATCGGAACTTTGGACATGCTGGTTTGGCTCCCGCGCGCGGCCCGTCTTCGCGCTTCGGCTGCGACGGGCACTCGCCCGGCCCGCCGAAGCTTCAGCGAAGGCGGGGCCCTGCAGCGCAAATGTTCGATTATCCCCCGCTTGGCCTATAATGAGGCATCTCGCCTTTGCTGAAAAGGCGCTGACCGGAAAGGGCCTGCCGATGACGAGCCGCGTGTCCCGCCGCGAATTTCGCAACATGCTGAGCCCGGGCGCAGCCTTGTTGCTGCCCGGGGTGAGCAACGCGCTCGCGGCACGCGTGGTCGCCGATCAAGGCTTTCCGGTCGCCTATGTGACGGGCGCGGGCATCGCCAATACGTTTCTCGGCGTCCCCGACATCGGCCTGGTGACGGTGACCGAGCTGGCAGAGCATGTGGCGGCGATCCGCGACGCCTTTCCGGGCCCGCTGGTGGTCGACGCCGACACCGGCTTCGGCAATGCGGTGAACCTGGTGCGCACCGTCCAGCTGCTCGAGCGCGCCGGCGCCGACGCGCTGCAGATCGAGGACCAGGTGTTTCCCAAGCGTTGCGGGCACTTTTCGGGAAAACACGTGATCCCGGCGGCCGAGATGGTCGCGAAGGTCAAGGCCGCGGTGGACACGCGCCGCGACCCCGATCTGTTGATCATCGCGCGCACCGACGCCATTGCGCCGGAGGGCTTCGAGGCGGCGATCGCGCGCGCCACGGCTTACCGGGAGGCCGGGGCCGACGCGACCTTCGTCGAAGCGCCGACCTCGATGGAGCAGATCGCCGACATCCCCCGCCGCTTGCCGTGGCCGCAACTGATCAACATCGTGCTCGGCGGGCGCACGCCAGAATTGCCGAACGAGAAGCTGAAGGAATTGGGCTATGCCGGCGTGATCTACGCCAATGTGGCGCTGCAATCGGCGGTGCTCGGCATGCAGGCGGCACTGGGCGAGCTGCGGCGCAAGGGATACATGGGCGACGCGACCAAAATGGTGGTCGACTTCGCCGACCGGCAGCGGCTGGTGCGCAAGGACGAATTCGATGCGCTGGAACGCGAATATGCCGAGCCGCACTGAGCGCTGGGCCGGCGGTGGCGCGGAGGCCGGCGCATGACCGAGCGCATCCCGGTCCTGATCGTCGGCGCCGGTCCGGTCGGACTGGCGCTCGCGGGCGACCTCGGCTGGCGCGGCGTGCCCTGCATGCTGATCGAGAAGACCGACGGCACGATCGAGCAGCCGAAGATGGACATCGTCGGGCCGCGCACCATGGAATTCTGCCGGCGCTGGGGCATCGCCGATTGGATCAGGGACGCCCCCTACCCCGGCGACTATCCGCAGGACTGCATCTACGTCACCGGCCTCAACGGCTACGAGCTGGGGCGCGAGCCGTTTCCGGGACGGGCCTACGAGAAATGTCCGCCGCAGAGCCCGCAGAAGCGCGAGCGCGCGCCGCAGGACATGTTCGACCCGATCCTGCAGCGCTTCGTGGGGACCTTTCCGCACGTGACGCTCGCCTACGACAGCGAGCTGATCGCATTCGAGGAGACCGTGAACGAGGTGATCGCGACGGTGCGGGACGTCCGCACCGGCGAGACCTCGAAAATCTCGGCCGATTATCTGGTCGGCACCGACGGCGGCGCGAGCCTGGTGCGCGAGCGCGCCGGCATCACGATGAGCGGCAACCCGGCGCTGACCTACACCACCAACGTGATGTTCCGCTGCGCCGACTTCTCGTCGCTGCACGACAAGCGCAAGGGCTACCGCTTCATCTTCATCGGGCCGGAGGGCACCTGGCTGACCATCGTCGCCATCAACGGCGGCGATCGCCTCCGCATGTCGATCGTCGGCTCGGCCGACAAGGTGATGCACACCGAGGCCGACATCCAGGCCGCGCTGCGGCGCGCCATGGGCCGCGACTTCGACTACGAGATCCTCTCGGTCATGCGCTGGGTCCGCCGCGAGCTCGTCGCCGACCGTTATGGCACGGACCGCGTCTTCATCGCCGGCGACGCCGCCCATCTGATGTCGCCGACCGGCGGCTTCGGGATGAACACCGGCATCCAGGATTCGGTCGATCTCGGCTGGAAGCTCGAGGCGCGGGTGCGCGGCTGGGGCGGCAACGAGCTGCTGCGCTCCTACGAGACCGATCGCCGCCCGGTCGCCGTCCGCAACGTAACCGAGGCGAGCGGCAATCTCGGCCGCATGCTCTCTACCCGCCAGCGCCGGCCGCCGCCGGAAATCTTCCAACCGGGCGCGGCGGGCGATGCCGCCCGCGCGGAGTATGGCGCCTGGTTCACCGAAACGATGAAGCGGGAATGGTTCACCATCGGCTTCCATCTCGGCTATCGCTACGACGCCTCGCCGATCATCTGGCCGGACGGCACGCCGGCGCCGCCCTTGGAGACGTCCACCTATACCCAGACCGCGCGGCCGGGGGCGCGCGCGCCGCACGCCTGGCTGCCGGACGGGCGCTCGACGCTCGACCTGTTCGGCCGCGGATTCACGCTGCTTCGCCTGGACACGGATGCGCCGGGCGGGGAGCAACTGCGAGCGGCGGCGGCTGCGGCCGGGGTGCCGTTGCAAGTGGTCGATCTCGACGCGCCGACCGTCGCCGAGCTCTACCAGCGCCGGCTCGTCCTGGTGCGTCCCGACGGACACGTGGCGTGGCGCGCGGATGCGGAACCCGAAGACGCGCGCGCGGTCATTGACGTCGTGCGCGGAGCGCGGTCCTACGCTAATGTACTGCAACCCCACCAAGAACAAGAGGCGGTGGCCGATGGCGCCGCCCAAACCAAAGCGTGAGGAGATCAGGCCATGAACCAGGACATCCGCGCTCCCTATTATGGCGAGCTTGGTCGGCTGAGCTTCTCGCCCGGCTGGGCGCGGCCGGAGCCCGCGATGTGGGCCTCGCCGAAGCCGAAGTTCAAGCCGGCGGTATGGCGGTTCGCGGCCGCGAAATCGGCGCTCGACCAGGCCGGCGAGTTCGTCCCGGTCGAGCAGGCCGAGCGGCGCAACCTGATCATGGTCAATCCGATCGAAGGCAACATCTATGCGACCAGCCGCAACATCGTCGCCGCCTACCAAATGGTGAAGGCGGGCGAGACCGCGCGGTCCCACCGCCACACCGCGGCAGCGCTGCGCCTGGTGGTGCAGGCCAAGCCCGGCACCTACACGGTGGTCGACGGCGCCCGCGTCGACATGGCGCCGGGCGACGTGGTGCTCACCCCGTCCTGGTGCTGGCACGGCCACGCCAACGAGAGCGACCAGACCAGCTATTGGATCGACTTTCTCGACGTGCCGTTCGTGCAGCATTCGGAGGCGATGTTCTTCGAGCCCAATCCGGCGGGGTTCGAGAAGATCACCCGCAATGGTCCCTCGCCCCATCGCATTCCGGCGCGCGAAGCTTTGGGGCCGGGCAACGACGCCAAGGACGTCGAGATCGCCAAAGGGGCGCTGCCCACCATCGGCTTGCACCTGATGCGGCTGCCATCCGGCACCCGGCGGGAGTTGCGCAAGACCACGGTCAACAATCTCTACTCGGTGATCAGCGGCAAGGCGCGGGTCCAGATCGAAGGCGGCGTGGAGGAAAACCTCGCGGTCGGCGATGTGATCACGGTGCCGTGCTGGCACGGGCACGCGATCGAGGCCGAGGGCGATACGATCGTGTTCCGGGTGACCGACGAGCCGCTGCTCGCCAAGGTCGGACTGGTGAAGACGGGTTGATGCAGATGGCACCCTCACCGGCTTTATCCATTGTTCCCGCGGTCGATTTCGACAGCTTTCGGCTGAAGTCTTTCGTCGACGGGCTCGACGACAGCGAGCTGGAACGACGAGTCGGCGTGACCAAGCTTACCGAGATCGCGCGTGCGCTCGAAGCCAACCCGAAAGCCGTGCTGTTCGAATCTGCGGGCGGGCACGCGTTGGTCGGCAACGCGCTGGCAGGCCGGACGCGATTCGCGCAGGCCTTCGGCGTTCCGCCGCAAAAGCTGTTGCCCGAAATCCTGCGGCGGCTTCGTCTCAAGCCGGAATTCATCGAGGTCGGCCGCGACGAAGCGCCCGTGCAGCAAATTGTGCTGACCGGCTCGGACGTCGACCTCACCAAGCTTCCGGTCCACCTCCAGCACGGCAAGGATGGCGGGCCTTTCATCTCGGCCGCGATGGACTTCGCCCGCGATGCGGCGACCGGCTGGACCAATGTGGGGCTGCGGCGGTTGATGCTGCGCGGCCGCGCCACCACCGGCATCGACCTGGTGGCGCCGAGCGACCTGCGCGCGATCTATCTGGCGGCGCTCAAGCGCGGCGAGCGCCTGCCGCTCAGCGCCGTGGTCGGCGGCCATCCGATCGATTATTTCGGTGCCAGCATGCGGCTGCCGGTCGACGAGCTTGGGCTGCTGGCGTCGCTGCGGGCCTCGCCGATGCCGGTGGTCAAGAGCATCACCAACGACATCCGTATCCCGGCCGATGCCGAATGGGTGCTCGAGGGCTATCTCGGCGAGGAAGGCTACCGGGAATCGGAAGGGCCCTACGGCGAATTCCTTGGCTATTACGGCGGCGTGAAGACCAATCCGGTCTTCCACGTCACCGCCATCACGCGCCGGCGCGACGCGCTGTTCCAGACGCTCACCATCGGCGGCGCCACCATGAGCCGCACCGACACCGCGCAGCTTGCGTGCCTGCGCACGGAAGTCTTGATCTGGCGCGCACTCGAGACCGCGATCCGCGAGCCGGTCGCCGTCTATGCGCCGGCCGCGACCGGCGGCACGATGAACGTGCGCATCGCCATGCGCCAGCGCGTGCCCGGCGAGGCCCGCAACGCCATCATGGCGGCGTTCGGCTCGCAGGCCAACGTCAAGAACGTGTTCGTGCTCGATCCCGACATCAACATCTTCTCCGACGAGCAGATGGAATGGGCGCTGGCGACGCGGTTCCAACCCAATCGCGATCTCGTGGTCGAGAGCGGCTTTCGTACTTTGCCGCTTGATCCGTCACTCGGCGAGGCGGTCACCGGCGCCAAGGCCGGCTACGATCTCACGCTGCCGTTCGGCGGCCAGCGCGCGCTGGAATCGGAGATTCCGGAGCCGCCGCGGTTCGAGGGCGCGCGGTTCGAGTCGGTCGAGGCGGCCTTGCGCGACGGGCCGAAATTCTTCGAGAACCTGATGGCGGCGCTGGGCAGCGACGACGGCCGCGAGATCGTGCTCGCGCTCGAGGAGCTGCATCGGCAGGGCCGCCTCAAGCGCGATCCGTCGGAGGGGCGTTATAGCTTGGCGGAAATGTAGGGTGGGCAAAGGCGCGAACCGAACGTTCACCTCTCGCCAAAGAAACGGAGCAGCGCCGTGCCCACGCGTAGCCGCGCGGTGGGCAAAGGCGCGCAAGACCATGCCTACACGAAGAGATGAGTTTGCGCCTTTGCCCACCCTACGTCTGCTGATTCTAACTTTGTTGACTGCCGCGTTTGCTTGGAACGCGGCGCTCGCGCTCTACCCCGAGCGGCCGGTGACCCTCGTCGTCCCGTTCGCGCCGGGCGGCGCCAACGACATCGTGGCGCGGATCATCCAGCAGCCGCTCGGCGACGCTTTGGGCCAGCCGATCGTCATCGAGAACCGCGGCGGCGCCGGCGGCAATATCGCCTTCGCGTGGGTCGCGCGCGCACGACCCGACGGCTACACGCTGTTGCTGGCGCCGAATTCGTTTGCGGTCAATCCGAGCCTCTACGACAAGGTGTCCTACGACCCGTTCAAGGACTTCGAGCCCGTGGCCGAGATCAGCTATTTCCCAGTCATGCTCGCCGCGCGGCCGGACCTGGGCGTAAACACCCTGCAGGAGCTGATCGCGCGGGCGAAGGAGAAGCCGGGCAGCCTCAACTACTCGACGCCGGGATCCGGAACGCTCCCGCATCTGGCGACCGAGCTTCTCAAGCAGCGCGCCGGGATCGACATGGTGCACATTCCCTATGCGGGCGCGGCACCGGCCGCCCAGGCGCTGCTGAGCAAGACCGTCGACGTCGGCACCATGTCGATCTCGGTCGCCATGCCGCAGATTCAAGCGGGTCTTCTGAAGGGGCTGGCGGTGACCGGAGCGGAGCGCTGGCCGGACCTGCCGGACGTTCCGACGGTGGCTGAAGCCGGCGTGCCGGAGTCCGTGTCGGAGACGTGGCAAGGCATTCTGGTTCCCGCCGGTACCCCCGAAGGACGTCATCGGGCGCCTCGCCAAGGCATTGGTGGAGATCGCGCAGCGTCCGGACGTGCGCGAAAAGCTGCGTCACGCCGGCTTCGCGGCGACCGGACGCGGACCGGAGGCGTTCGCCAGGCGCATCGCCGAGGACGTGCCGAAGTGGAAGGACGTGATCGAGAAGGCGCGCATCAGCGTGAAGTAGACTCAATGCATCGCCTTGCCGCCATCGACGTTGATCGTCTGCCCGGTCATGAAATCGCTGCCCGACGACGACAGGAACATGACCGCGCCCACCAGGTCGGCGGGCACCTGCGCGCGTTCGAACACGCGGCCTTCGACGCGCGACGCCAGGTAGTTGCCGGATGACGAGGCGACCTGCGTTTCACTCAGCGTATAGCCCGGCGTGACCGCGTTGACGGTGATGCCGAACTCACCGACCTCGCGCGCCAGCGCGCGGGTGAAGCCGATGACGCCGGCCTTCGAGGTCGTGTAATGCAGCCGGTTGGGCGTTCCTTCCCACACCCGCGACGACGAGATATTGACGATCTTGCCGCGCATCTTCGCCTTCATGGCCGGGAACACCGCCCGGCAGGACAGGAACATGCCGCGCAGGTTCACCGCCATCACGCGGTCCCATTCCTCGATCGGAATTTCCAGCCAGGAGCGGCGCGGCAGCACGCTCATCAGCGAAGCATTGTTGACCAGCACGTCGATCGCGCCGAAACGCTCGAGCGCGGCCTCCGCCATGGATTTGGTCGAGTCTTCGCTGGCGATGTCGGTCTCGAGCGCGAGCGCCTCGCAGCCTTGGGCGCCGAGCGCGTCGGCCACCGATTTTGCCGCGGCCGCGTCGATATCGGCAGCGACCACTTGGGCGCCGGCTTTGGCGAATTCCTCGCAATAGACCTTGCCGATCCCTTTCCCGCCGCCGGTGATGATGACAGTGCGTCCGGTCAGATCAAAGCGCTCGTTCACGGCCATGGTGCTGCCTCGCGAGGGTGAAGACCGGACGCTACACGGTGCGTGGCATGGGCGCCAAGCCTATCGGTACCCGCTTTCGCGGGCATGACACGCACAGGTAATATCCCGACTTCGGAGGCTCATTTGAACGCCATCGACCTCGAAGTCATCTATCAGTCCACGCTGCAGATCGCCCGCGAGCTCACGCTCAACATGTTGCGGACGGGCTATTCCACCATTATCAAGGAGAGCCAGGATTTCACCTTCGCGATTTTCGACGGCGACGGCCGTATGGTGGCGCAAGGCATTCCGCAACCGCTGCATATCGGGCCGCTGGCGGCGCAGGTGAACGAGATCCGCCGCCGGTTCCGCGACGACACCGCGCCGGGCGACGCCTTCATCGTCAACCATCCGTACCAGGCCTGCCAGAACCACGCGACCGACGTCACCGTGATCTCGCCGATGTTCATGGGCGAACGCCTAGTCGGTTTCATCGGCAACATCGCCCACAAGCCGGACCTCGGCGGCAAGGTTCCCGGCACCAACAGCGGCGACGCCACCGACCTCTTTCAAGAGGGCTTGCTGATCCCGCCCTTGAAAATTCTTCACCGCGGCGAGGTCAACGGCGACGTGGAAGCGCTCATTTGCGCCAACACCCGCACCCCGGAAGTCACCTGGGGCGACATCAAGGCGCAGGTCAACACCAACACTTACGGGCTCGGCAAATTCGCCGAGCTGTTCGGCAAATACGGCACCGACAACGTGCTCGCCTGCTGGCGGCGCTGGATGGAAATCTGCGAGCGCGAGTTGCGCAAGGAGATCGCCAAGGTGCCGGACGGGCGCTACGGCCCGGAGACCGACTATCTCGACGACGACGGCGTCGACCTCGCCAAGCCCCATCGCATCTCGGCGTCGCTCGAGGTCGAGGGCGACACGCTCCACTTCATCCTCGACAGCGACGCGCAGGCGCGCGGGCCGATCAACCTGCGGCCCTGCGTGTCGCGCAACTTCATCGAATGTCTGGTGAAGATGATCTTCATCCCGCAGCTGCCGGTGAACGACGGGCTGTCGCAGCCGGTGCGGGTCTCCTATCCGCCGGAGGGCTCGCTGCTCAATCCGCGCTTTCCCGCGCCGGTGAACATGTACGTTCGCCCGAGCCAGGTCACCACCTCGGTCATCATGCGGGTGCTGGCGCAGGCGCTGCCCGGCAGGGTGCCGGCGCCGGGCAGCGCGGCCGGCGGCTCGCTGTCGAGCGCCGGCCGGCATCCGAAGTCGGGCCGCTGGTATTCGCAATACGAAATCCTCAACGGCGGCACCGGTGCGCGCCCCGACGGCGACGGGGTGAGCGCCATGGACGAGCTCGTGGTCAACGTGATGAACACGCCGGTCGAGGCGATCGAGACCGAGTTCCCGGTCCGGGTCGAGCGCTACGAGCTCGCCGGCGACTCCGGGGGACCGGGCACGTTTCGCGGCGGCCTCGGGGTGCGGCGGCAGTGGCGAATCCTGGCGGATGAGTCGAGCGTGAACCTGCGGATGGACCGCTTCAAGTTTTCCTCGCTCGGCGTGTTCGGCGCCAAGCCGGCGCATGCCTCGAAGGCGGTGCTGAATCCGGGCAGCACGGCGGAGCGCGCGCTGACGTCGAAGGTCGCGGGCCTGCGCCTCAAGCAAGGTGACCTATTGTCGGTGGAATTCGCCGGCGGCGGCGGCTGGGGCGACCCATACCAACGCGACATCGGACGGGTGCGAGAGGATGTCGTGCGCGACTACGTCTCGCTTCAGTCCGCGCAAGACGACTACGGCGTCGTGCTCATGCCCGACCTCGAGATCGACGTCGACGCGACCGCGCGGCTGCGCCGGGAAAAGACCAACTCATGAAATTGCGCGTCGGCATTGACGTCGGCGGGACCTTCACCGATGTCACCGCCTTCGATGAGGATCGGGGCGAGCTCGTCGCCATCCGCAAATATCTCTCCGATCCGGCGCAGCCGGCTGCCGTGATGGAAGAGATCACGCAGGATCTGGCGCGCGACTTCGGCGCCAATTCGGTATCGCTGATCCTGCACGGCTCGACCGCCGCGCTCAACACCATGCTCGAGGGCAAGGGCGTGCGGGTGGGACTGCTGACCACCCGTGGGTTCCGCGACGTCTACGAGATCGGGCGGCAATGGCGCGGCGAGGAGGTGTTCAACATCTTCGCGCCGGCGCCGAAAATGCTGCTGACGCGCGACCGCATTGTCGAGGTCCGCGAGCGGCTCGATTCACAAGGCCAGGTGATCGAGCCGTTGGCGGCTGAGGATGTCGCCGGCGCGATCCGCAAGCTGGTGGCCGACGGCGTCGAGGCGGTCGCGGTGTGCTTTCTGTTCGCCTATGCCAACCCCGCCCACGAGAGGGCGGCGGCCGAGATCATCCGGGCCGTCGCGCCCGACGTCTACGTCTCGCTGTCGCACGAGGTGAACCCGGAATGGCGCGAATACGAGCGCACAGCCTCGACCGTGGCCAACGCCTATATCGGCCCGCCGGTCTCGCGCTACCTGCGCACGCTGGAACAGC
>Ga0137375_10003905_pt1 | contig 17734 bp, 18 predicted proteins | sample SagtaG_24_FD_104936 | JGI IMG/M metagenome (GOLD analysis project Ga0137375, IMG submission 104936) | Vadose zone soil microbial communities from Sagehorn Ranch, Mendocino, California, USA - Sage1_R_113_16 metaG | ecosystem: Environmental > Terrestrial > Soil > Vadose zone | place: USA...
CAGGATCCTTATGGGTCGCTCAGCCCGCGCATGTCGTTGTCCGACATCATAGAGGAGGGGCTGTGGGTCCATTCTCCCGATCTCTCGAACGAGGAGCGCGAGCAGAAGGTGATGCGCGCCTTGCGCGATGTCGGGCTCGATCCGGCGACACGGTTCCGCTATCCGCATGAGTTCTCTGGTGGGCAGCGCCAGCGCATCGCGGTTGCGCGCGCGATCGTGCTCGAGCCGACCTTCATCGTGCTCGACGAGCCGACCAGCGCGCTTGACATGTTGATCCAGGCGCAGATCGTCGATCTCCTGCGCGACCTGCAGAAGAGGCTCAATCTCACCTACCTGTTCATCTCGCACGACCTGCGGGTGGTGGCGGCGCTTTCGAGCCGTCTCATTGTCATGCGCCATGGCAAGGTGGTGGAGGAGGGGCCTGCCAAGGAGCTGTTCGCGCGTCCGCAGAGCGACTACACCCGCGCCTTGTTCGCGGCCGCCTTCAAGCTGGAAACTGCGTCCGAGGGCGTGGTGGCGCAGTAGTGGTGGCGGATCGCCGCGAGCTGCGCCGCCTGGTTTATGCTGAGCAATGTCGAGCATCCTCCTCGCGATTATGGGCTGGGACCCGAAGGGATGGGAGCAGCGCTTTCGAGCGCTCGCGCCCCGGCACGACATTCGTGTTTGGCCCGATGCGGTCGGCGATCTCGCCGACATCCGCTATGCCTGTGTGTGGAGGCCGCCGGCTGGGTTGCTTGCGGGATTTCCGAGCCTCAAGGCGATCTTCTCGCTTGGAGCGGGCGCCGACGATCTGCTCGCCGACCCCGAGCTGCCCGATGTGCCGGTGGTGCGGATTGTCGATCCCGATCTCACCACGCGGATGACCGAGTACGTCGTCCTGCATGTTCTGATGTGTCATCGCCGGCAGCGCTTGTACGAGGCACAGCAGCGCGAGCGCCGGTGGCTCGAGCACAGCCAGCCGGTGGCGAGCGAGGTCGTGGTCGGGATTATGGGGCTTGGCGTGCTCGGCACGAGCGCAGCCCAAATGCTGCAGCGTATAGGATTCAAGGTCGCGGGATGGAGTCGGACACCGAAGACGCTTCCCGGCGTTGAGACATCTCACGGCGCGCGAGGGCTCGAGCCGTTCCTGCGTCAGAGCGAGATCCTCGTTTGCCTGCTGCCGGCGACGCCGGCAACGCGCGGCATTATCAATCTCGATCTGCTGCATAAGCTCGGCAGGCACGGTGCGCTGCAGGGCGCCTACCTGATCAATGCCGGGCGCGGCGTGCTGCAGATCGATGCTGATATCCTGGCTGCGCTCGAGGAAGGCTCGCTCGCGGGCGCGGTCCTCGATGTGTTTCCGACCGAGCCGCTGCCGATAGAAAGCCCGCTGTGGGGTCACCCCAAGGTGACGATCACCCCGCACAATGCCGCGCAGGCGGTGCCGCAGACACTGGCAATGAGCGTGCTGCAGCAGATCGACCGCATGGAGCGTGGTCACCCGCCCGAGAACACGATCGACCGCACGATCGGCTATTGACGCGCCGCATGCTGGTCACCTCGCTGCCGGCGCTGAACGGCTGCGCGTCGCCAACGAAGGTCTCGACAGCGGACAGATCGCCTCAGTGTTCGACTAGGCGGGCGGCGCCATCCGCCGCACGCTTGTCACCTCGCTGCCGCCGGCGGCGATGCGCGCGATCGCTTCGTGTGCTGACTCGAATGCGACGGCCATATGAAACGCATTGGCGTGAATGAGCGTCGTCGCATTGCGGGCGATCGCAACATGGTCTTTCCAGAACAGGAGATCGCCGCGCTGCAACTCGGACAGCAGCATCGCCGAGCCAAGCGCGCGCTCCTGCATGTCGCTGTCGCGCGGACAGGCGACCCCGCTCGCCGTGAGCGCGAGCTGAACGAGACCTGAGCAGTCGATACCGAGGCTCGTCCTGCCGCCCCACAGATACGGCACGCCGATGAATCTCTCGGCTATAGCGACGAAATCGGGCTCGCTGGTGTTGACCGGCTTAAGGTGACACGCCGGCACAAAGCCATTGGTGTCGGTCACCGCCAATGGCCCTTCGATCCGCGTGATTGCGAGGCGGCAGCCGAACGAGAGCCCCTCGCTCGGCGGCAGCTTGATCGACGGGCCCGGAAAGACCAGCGTGCGCGGCACCGCGACACGATGGGTTGGCGGCGGCCCTGGATCGCGCAGCGCCGACGTCGGCAGCCAGCCGACATAACCGTCGGCGGCCAGCTGGCCCCACGACCAGCCCTCCTCGTTGCTGTCATAGATGGTGACGCGCTCGCCCTTGAGCACCTCGCTATCGAGCGGCGCATCGGGCGACGGCGAACGCCGCAGCGGTGCCTGCGGCTCGGCAATCTCGCGCACATGTCCGTCGACGAAGCGCGCAGCCTCGACCGTGCCGGCAAGCTTACTCGCCGCGAGATCGGGCCGGGCCGGCGTAATGCGCGGATCGTACGAGGTCATTGGGCCTCGACAGCTTATCCGTAGCGCGTGGTCAACAACGCATAGAGAGCGCGGGCCGCTTGGCATTCGGCGCCTTCGGGGCGGCCCGGCCGCGTGGTCTGGTTCCAGGCGTAGATGTCGCAATGCAGCCACGTCTTGGCGGTGGTCACGAAGCGACGCAGGAACATGGCGGCCGTAATCGAGCCCGCAAAGCCGCCGCTCGAGACATTGTTGACGTCGGCGATCTTGGATTCGAGCAGCTGGTCGTAAGGACGCCACAGCGGCATCCGCCAGAGCGGGTCGCATTGCGCCTGCGCATGGCGGGCAAGCTCGGCCGCAAATGCATCGTCATCGGTATAGAAAGGCACCAGCTCGGTCCCGAGCGCCACGCGTGCGGCGCCGGTCAGCGTCGCCATGTCGGCAATCAGCTCGGGCTGCTCCTCGTCGGCGAGCGCAAAGGCATCGGCCAGAATAAGGCGGCCCTCGGCGTCGGTGTTGCCAATCTCGACCGTGGTTCCCTTGCGGGAGCGATAGATGTCACGCGGGCGGAAGGCCGAGCCGGAAATCGAGTTCTCGACCGCAGGGATCAGGACACGCAATCTGATCCTGACCTTGCGCGACATCAGCATGTGGGCGAGCGCCAGCATGGAGGCGGCGCCGCCCATGTCCTTCTTCATGTTGAGCATGCCGCTCTCGGGCTTGATGTCGAGGCCGCCGGTGTCGAAACAGACACCCTTGCCGACCAGCGTGATCTTGGGATGAGAAGGATCGCCCCAGATCATGTCGATCAGGCGCGGCGCCCGATCCGCTGCGCGGCCCACCGCATGGATGAGCGGAAAATTCTGCTTGAGCAGGTCGTCGCCCACGATCGAGCTGAAGCTGGCGCTGTGGCGAGCCGCGAGCGTGCGCGCGGCCTCCTCGAGCTCGGCAGGCCCCATGTCGTTCGCCGGCGTGTTGATCAGGTCGCGTGCCAGAAAGACGCCCTCGGCGATGCGAGTCAGGTCTTCGCCGTCCACACCCGCGGGCAGCTCGAGCCGGGCCATGGACTCATCTGGCTTTCGGTACCGCCCGAAGCGATAGGTGCCGAGCGCAAACGCCAGTGCCGCCAGCCGCGCATCGGGCGGCGCTTCGGCGAAGCGATAGGTGCGCGCCGGCAGCAGGGTTGGCAGGGCGCCCGCCCGGAAGAGGTCGGCAGAGGTGTCGCTTGCGTTCTCGATCGTAAACAGCACCCCCGCCAGGGCTCCGTCGGGGCCTGGCAGGAGGAGATGGCGGCTGGGACGCGGCTCGAAGCCGGCAGCCTCGGCGAACGCTCGCGTGCGGGCATCGAGCCGGCTGCGAACGTCGGCCCAGGTGGCCGGGGTCACGAGCGTGACCGGAGTTCCGGTGCCGTTGGGTGGGGCAAATGCAGGGTGGAGCGAGGAATTGGCCATGTTCCTGCAGGAAATGCCATGCGAGGGAGGCTAGGTCCAGAGAGCCTGTTAACGTCCCGTTAGGGTTAAGATTTTATTGCTGATGGTATCGGGTGGGGCCTGGAGTCAACCCTTAGCCATGAACGTATCACCGCCATCTCGCGCCAGACCCGCAAGGCTGCTCGCCTCAACCGCTTTGCTTCTCGCTGTCGGGCTTGTGACAGTGGGCTGCCAGACCACGCAGTCCCAGGACCCTGCCACATCGGCGATGGCGGCCGTCCCATCGTCGCGCGACGACGCCGACCCGCGTGGTGCTGCCTCGGCTTGGGGGGAGCGCCACAGGGCTAACCCGAATGATCCGGTGGCGGCGATCAACTACGCCCAGGCGCTGCGCGCCTCCGGCCAGCGCTCGCAGGCCGTCGCGGTGCTGGAGCAGGCGGCGCTCAACAATCCCAAGAACAATGGCGTGCTCGGGGCCTATGGTCGCGCGCTTGCCGATGCCGGCAACTACCAGCAGGCGCTCGACGTGCTCAACCAGGCGCACACCCCGGAACGGCCGGACTGGCGCATCCTGTCGGTGCAGGGTGCCGTGCTTGACCAGATGGGACGCCACGACGAAGCGCAGCGCTACTACGCGACCGCGCTCAAGATTGTGCCCGACGAGCCGTCGGTGCTGTCCAATCTTGGCTTGTCCTATGCGTTGTCCAAGGATCTGGTACGAGCCGAGTTGACGCTGCGCAAGGCCGTCTCGCGCCCCGGCGCGGAGCCTCGCGTGCGGCAAAATCTGGCGCTGGTCGTAGGGCTGCAAGGCCGTTTCGCCGAAGCCGAAACGATCGCGCGTGCCGATCTGCCGCCCGACCTCGCTGCGGCCAATGTCGCCTATCTGCGGCAGATGCTGGCGCAGCAGAACCAGATCAATTTGCCGGCGTCGACGTCGAAGGCTGGCCGAAGCTGAGGACGCCGCAGGGCTGCTCTAGCGCCGTGCGGCCGCGCTCCCTTCTTCACTTCATCTCCGCGATCCGAATTCCAGCCGGGCCGAGGATGACGATGAAGAGCACCGGCAGGAAGAACAGGATCATCGGCACGGTGAGTTTGGGCGGGAGACCCGCGGCCTTCTTCTCGGCTTCCATCATCCGCATGTCGCGGTTCTCTTGCGCCATCACGCGCAGTGTTTGCCCGAGCGGCGTGCCGTCGCGCCCGGCCTGCTGCAGGGCCATGCACACCGCCTTGACGCCGTCGAGGTTCGTGCGCTTGGCGAGGTTCTCATAGGCTTGGCGGCGCTCCTGCAGATAGGAGAGCTCCGCAGTGGTGAGCGTGAACTCCTCGGCAAGCGGGATCGACTGGGTGCCGACCTCGGCCGACACCTTGCGGAAGGCGGCCTCGATCGACATGCCGGATTCCACGCAGATCAGCAGCAGGTCGAGCGCGTCGGGAAATGCCCGTCTGATCGAGAGCTGGCGCTTCGAGATCTGGTTCTTCACGAACAGGATCGGCAAATACATCCCGAGATAGGTCGCCAAGATGCAGATACCGACCTTGATCGAGGTCGGCTGCTCGAGCTCCGTCACAAAGAAGATGTAGAACGCCGAGCCGGCCAGCATCAGGATCGGCGACACCAGGCGGAAGAACAGGAACGTGACATAGGGCGCCTGTCCGCGATGGCCGGCCTGCACCAGCAGCGCTCGCGCCTCCTCCTGGCCCACCCACTTGCCGAGATTGAGCTCGTTGACGATCCTCTGCATGTACTGCTTCGGTGATCGCCGCAGCGCGACCTTCTCGCCCCGCGCAAGGCGCTCGCGCTCACGCTGGCGGATCTTCTCGCGCTCGATCGCGACGGCTTTCATGCGCTTCGACAGGTCATCGCCCGCCAGCAGCGGCATCGCCAGCGTCAGGACGGTGGCAATGGCCGCGACCGCTGCGAACAGCATGGCCATGCTGCGCGGATTTGAGAGCTGGGTCAGAAAGTCGATCATGGTGTACCGTTAGAAGTCGAAGTTGATCATTTTGCGCATGACGAAGATGCCCATCGACATCCAGAACGCGCTGATTGCGAGCAGTATGCGCCCGGTCGGATGAGTCCAAAGCAGCTCGATGTATTGCGGGCTGGTGAAATAGACGAGCGCCATCACAATGATCGGCAGGCTGCCGATAATGCCGGCCGATGCCTTGGCCTCCTGCGACATCGCTTGAATCTTGGCCTTCATCTTCTTGCGTTCGCGCAGCACCTTGGACAGGTTGCCGAGCGCTTCCGACAGATTGCCGCCGGCTTTCTGCTGGATGGCGATGACGATGCCAAAGAAGTTCGCTTCGGCCACCGGCACTCGATCATAGAGCTTTAGGCATGCCTCACCGAGCGGAACACCGATCGCCTGGATATCGAGAATGGCCCGCATCTCGCTGCGCAGCGGCTCCGGCGAGTCGGCGCTGATCACCTTCAGGCTGTCCAGCAGTGGCAGACCGGCCTTGATGCCGCGGACGATGACATCGACGCCATCCGGGAAGGCGGCTATGAATTTCGCCTCCCGCCGCCGCTTGAGAAAGCCCAGGATCCAGCGCGGAAGCCCGAACCCTGCCGCAAAGCCGGCTGCGAGGGCCGCCCACAAGGCAGCGTCCATCGCGAAAAAGATCACGAACGCGGTCAGGCCAAGCCCGGCGCTGATGAGCATGAACTGGTTGATCGACCAGCTTAGGCCTGCCTGACTGATCCGTGCGCTGAGCGGCGGCGACTTGGCCTGTTTGGCTTCGAGCTCCTTCAGGGAACCCTCAACCTGCTCGCGGCGCGACCGCTGCGTGTTGCGCGCCGCGGCGACGGCGGTCCGGACCGCGGGTGTGGAGCGTGCCACAGTTTCCTTGCGCTTCTCGGCTTTCTTCTCGCCCGAGAGCAATGGATAGAGGAATACCCAGGCGATGCCGCCGATCGCGACGCTCACCAGAAAGAACAATGAGATCGTGTTCATGGCTGCATCGGTCAGTTGTTCTGCGAGTTGACGGATTCCGCGGCATCGAGCGCGGCCGCGAGGCGCTTCTCCTCGCCGTAGTAGCGCGCGCGATCCCAGAATTTCGGACGGCCGATGCCGGTCGAGCGATGGTTGCCGATGATGTTGCCGTCGGCATCCTCGCCGGTCATGTCGTAGAGGAAGATGTCCTGCGTGATGATGACGTCGCCTTCCATGCCCATCACTTCGGTGACGTGGGTGATGCGGCGGGAGCCATCGCGCAGGCGTGCCGCCTGCACGATGATGTCCACCGATCCGCACACCATTTCCCGGATGGTGCGGGAGGGCAGCGAGTAGCCGCCCATGGTGATCATCGACTCGATACGCGACAGGGCCTCGCGCGGGCTGTTGGCGTGCAGCGTGCCCATGGAGCCGTCGTGACCGGTGTTCATGGCCTGCAGCAAGTCGAAGGCCTCCGGTCCGCGTACCTCGCCGACGATGATCCGCTCGGGTCGCATACGCAGGCAGTTCTTCACCAGGTCGCGCATGGTGATCTGCCCCTCGCCTTCGAGATTGGGCGGCCGCGTCTCGAGTCGGACTACATGCGGCTGCTGCAGCTGAAGCTCGGCCGCGTCCTCGCAGGTGATGATGCGCTCGTCGTCGTCGATGAATTGCGTCAGGCAATTGAGCAGCGTCGTTTTGCCGGAGCCGGTGCCGCCCGACACGATGGTGTTGATGCGGCAGCGCCCGATGATCTGGAGGATATCGGAGCCTTCTTTGCTGATGCTGCCGAAATTCACCAGCTGGCCAAGCGTCAGCTTGTCCTTCTTGAACTTTCGGATGGTGAGGGCCGGTCCGTCGATGGCGAGCGGCGGCACGATGACGTTGACGCGCGAGCCGTCGGGCAGGCGCGCGTCGCAGATTGGCGACGATTCATCGACGCGGCGGCCGATCTGGCTGACGATGCGCTGGCAGATGTTGAGAAGCTGCTGATTGTCGCGGAAGCGAATCCCGGTCTTTTGGATCTTGCCCTTGACCTCGATGTAGGTCGTGCCGGCGCCGTTCACCATGATGTCGGCGATGTCGTCGCGAGCGAGCAGGGGCTCAAGCGGTCCATAGCCGAGCACGTCATTGCAGATGTCGTCGAGCAGTTCCTCCTGCTCGGCGATCGACATGACGATCGCCTTGATGGCGATGATCTCGTTGATGATGTCGCGGATTTCCTCGCGCGCAGACTCGGCGTCGAGCTTGGCGAGCTGCGCGAGATCGATGGCTTCGATCAGGGCGCCAAAGATCGTGCCCTTGGTCTCGTAGTAGGCCTCGGAATGCCGTGAGTCGGTCGCGGTCGGCACCAGCGGCGGCGAGGGCGCGTTCGGCAGTCCGCCCTGCCGCTTGTCAGCTGACGGCGCAGGCACCAGCTGAGCGCCCAGGCCGGCCGAGGGAATGGGAGCGCGGCCGCCTTCGATCACACCCTGGCTGGCCGCCGGGTGCGGTGCGGGCGGCGGCGCGGCTGGCTGCGGTTGCGCGGCGGCAGGCGCCGGCTGCGGCCTCTGTGCCGCGACCGCAATGGGATTTTCGGCCTGGTTACGCTTTCCAAACACGTAACTAACCCTCCAGGGCTGTTCACGCCCGCTTGCGCAGTTTCTCGAGTATCGGGGACAGCAGTCCCGCCTTGGCCTTCTTGGTTTCGATGCGCCCGGTCAAAACCTGAGCGAGCTGACGGAACGTCTGAGCGGTGCGGTGGCCGGGCGAGAATTCAGCGATCATCTGGCCATTGTTGGCGGCTGTTCCGAACGCTTGCGGATCGAATGGAATAATGGCGACCGCGTCGAAGTCGAGCGCCTTGGCGAAATCGGCAGCGGTGATCTCGGGGCGCTTCGGAACCCCGACCTGGTTGAGGCAGTAGTGGGGCCGGCGATCGTTTGGCCGGGACGCCTTGAGCAGGTCGAGAAGATTCTTGGCATTGCGCAGATTGGCGAGGTCGGGACCAGCGACGACCAGGATGTCGTCGGCGCTGATCAGCAGCCGCTTCGTCCAGGCGGTCCATTGATGCGGTACGTCCAGCACGATGCAGGGCACGCTCGCGCGCAGGTTATCCAGGATGGAGTCGAAGGAATCCTCCCGGAAGTCATAGGACCGGTCGAGCGTGGCCGGCGCCGCCAGGAGGCTGAGATGATCGGCGCATTTCGACAAAAGGCGTTCGATAAAGGCGGAATCGATGCGATCCGGCGAGAACACCGCGTCCGCAATGCCTTGCGGCGGATCCTGATTGTAATCGAGACCGGCCGTGCCGAAGGCAAGGTCGAGATCGGTCACGACCGTGTCGAGCTTGAGATCGCGCGCTACCGCCCAGGCAAGGTTATGGGCGATCGTCGAGGCGCCGACGCCGCCCTTCGCGCCGACGATCGCGACGACGCGCCCGACTGGCTTGGCATCAGGTGAGGAGAACAGCCCGCAGACTGAGCGGACGACGTCGATGGCGCCCACCGGCGCGATCAGGTAGTCGCTGACCCCGCGCCGTATCAGCTCGCGATAGAGGAGAACGTCATTGAGCCGGCCGATCACCACGACCCGGGTGCCGGCATCGCACACATTGGCGAGCTGATCGAGCCCGGTCAGGATCTCATTGCTCCGGCCATCCGTCTCGATCACGATGACATTGGGCGTCGGCGAGCTGCTGTAGGCCTCATTGGCGGCAACAATGCCGCCCATCTGAACCTTGAGATGGGCCCTGCCCAGCCTGCGATCCTCGCCAGCGGCCTGGACGGCGGCTGCGGTCTCGACGGTTTCGCAAAAGGCCTGCACCGACACGCGAGGCGCGGGCGCGATATGCTCGGCCGATGGTTCTGCGGCTTCAGGCGGCATCGAAGAGTTGCTCATGATTACTGACCAACCGTGCTGATCTTGCCCTTGTCGGCGTCGGGGTTTTGGGTCGCCGTGCTTTCGCCGCGGTGGTACTTGTCGAGCACGGTGGTGCGGCGGCCGTTATAGGGCGGCACCTCGCTGCGCGGTTGCACGAGGTCGGCGGGGTTCTCGACCATGGCGGCGAGATTGCGCTGCTGGGCACAGCCGAAGTTCCAGTATTGGCGGTTCTCGAAATGCTCGCGCTCGTAGGTTGGGCCAAGGTCGTGCGGCCATAGTCCGCAGGGACCGACATCGGCCATCATGCGCGGATAATGGAGCCGCAGGGTCACGAGCTTGGCCGGACTTTGCGGCCGGCTTTCGCGCTGCTGCACCGCATTTGCCGGCACGCCGGCGGCCGTCAGGATGGCGCGAACCTCGCGTGCTGCGTTCGCGGCGGCGGCCGCGTTGCTGGTGCCGGCTGGCACGTCGATCAGGATGCCGCCGGTTGCTTCCCGTCGCCACTCGGCTGCGAAGGAGAGCACCTCGGCACGCTGGGAGCCATTGAGGGTGCCGCGTCTTTCGCCAATGAAAAGGTCGACCGTGCGCGGTCCTTCCTTGATCACGATCGGATGGCGCTGGCGCACGTCGCTGGCGACGCTGCCGGTGACCTCCTGCGGCGCCGTATAGCAACCCGCGAGCGTGAGCGCGCTGGCAGTCATCAAGGCGAGCCGAAAGGCGTTTGCGCGCCGTCCTGCGACCACCGTGGTTGTCGAGCTCATGGGTCGTCTCCGTTGCGCCGCCTAGTCGAGAATGAAACCGTAGTTGCCGTTGTACGTGCGCTTGGGATCGACCTTGCCGGCAACGCCGTAGATCCGGTTGAGCCGGCCGAGCAGCACGGTTCCGGGATCGCTCGCATCGGCAAAGCCGTCGTCCGGACGGGACAACTGCTTCTGCGCCACCGCGCGCACCACGTAGGGCGTCACGATCACGGCGAGCTCGGTGGCCCGATTGACGTAGTCGCGGCTCTTGAACAGCGCGCCGAGTATTGGCACCTGCATGGCACCCGGGATGCCATTGATCTGCTGCTTGGTCTGATCCTGAATAAGGCCGGCCATGGCAAGCGAGCCGCCGGAGGGAATCTCCAGCGTCGTCTCCGCGCGGCGCGTTTTAATCGATGGGATCGTCAGCGTCTGGGTCTGGCCGTTACCGATCGATTGCGTCAGGACCAGCGAGTTCTCATTCGACAGCTCGGAGACTTCGCTCATCACCTTGAGGCTGATGCGGCCCTCGCCCAGAACCACCGGCGTGAAGTTGAGACCGACGCCGAACTTCTTCCACTGCACCGAGATCTGGCAGCTGCGGGTCTGCGGATCGCAGGTGTAGTTGCCGGGGATCGGGAATTCGCCGCCGACCAGAAAGTTGGCGCTTTCGCCGGAGATCGCGCTCAGCGTCGGCTCGGCCAAGGTGCGGACGACGCCAGCGCGTTCCATCGCGCGCAGCGTGGCATTGACCGACTTCCAGGTGCCGGTGAAGTTGGACGGAGTCAGCGTCTGGCCGAACGCCGTGAAGGTGTTTGTGGAATTGAAGTTGACGACGGTCGCGCCTGTGCCGAGGCTGCCACTCAAATCGATGCCGAGCTGCTTGATGATTTCGCGCTGCATCTCCGCGACGGTTACCTTCAGCATCACTTGATCACGCCCATGAACATTGATGCTGTTGACGACCTTCTTGGGGTCATCGACGAGGCGGGAGGCGATGTCGAATGCCGTCTGCGATTCGATCGGGTTTGAGACGTTGCCGAGGAGCACCACGCCCTCACCAAGTCCTTCCGCCTGAATGTCGGCATGCGGCAGCGCCTGCTTGATGGCCGCGCGCAAACCATTGAGATTGCGGGTCACCGCAATGTCGAGGCCGCCGATCTGTTGACCGTCGGCATCGAAGAAGAAGACGTTGGTCTGACCAAATTTAACGCCGATGATGTAGGCGCGTCGCGCGGTGCGCACGACCGCATTTGCGATCGTGGGGTCGGCGACCAGCACATCCTTGATGTCACGCGGCAGGTCGATCACCACCGACTTGCCGACGCCGAGAGGAATAAAGCGGGAGGTGCTGTCCCCTGCGACGAGTTGGATGGTGGGCGTGCCCTGCTCGGCCGCGGGCGTCTGCCCGGGCGCGATCAATCCGAACGCGAAGATCATGGCAGCAATCAGCATGGTTCGGATCAGCGGCACATTCGCCATGATGGTCCCCTCGTTGTACCGGCTATTTCGATGTCGTCGCGCTGACGCCGAAACGAACGACATTGATGTTGCGCCGCGCTTCCGTATTGCTGTCTTCGTCGTTGGCTCCGTCGAAGTCGACGATGCTGCGGAGCGACATCGTGAGCACGCCCATCAACTTGGCGCGGGCGAGCATTTCGGACTGTTGCGGCGAGAGCTCGAGCGTCGCGGTCTTGCCGACAACCACGCGCTGGCCATTCTTGTCCTCGACAGTCTGATCGATCGCCAAGACCCGGATGTTGGAGAGAATGATCTCGCCCGTATGGGTGTCGGCTCCGGCCGCCTTGTCGGCGTCCTTGTTGTCGCGCCGCGACAGGATGACGTCGACATGGTCATTCGGGAGAATGAAGCCCGCCGCGCTGGTGTCGGGCGTGATGTCGATCGCGATCGCCCGCTTGCCCTTGGGCAGGATCGCGGCCATGTAGCCGGAGCCCTTGGCCTTGATCAGCTTGGCCTCGCGGATCGGCTCGCCGTTGGCAAAGGATTGGCGGGTGATCGACCCCGCCAGCTGATTGATGGCGTCGGGATTGTTGCCCCTGCGAATGAAGTGTGAGCTGGCAGAGTCTGCCGGCCACGTCTGCCAACGCAGGTCCTGGCTCGACACCGTGCTGCCGAGCCCGATGTCGTTGCCTGCGATGAGGACCTCAACGGTCTCAATCTGCGCGACCGGCGCCGGCGCCGGCGGCGGCGCTTCCGACCGCCCGGCCAGCAAAGCGGCGATGCCGCCGGCCGCGATCGCGATAATCAGAACGATGATGCGCGCGGGTTTCATGACGCTTCACTTTCCACAAATCACGCTGCGACCAGGACGGTCACCCAGTGCCGACCGGGACCGTGGCCGTGCTCGCGCGATTTGAGCAGTTAAACGTCAAGGCATGGTTAATTGCGGGTATCTAAATCCAGTTAACACATAGTAACTAAATGACGGTCCCAACCAGGCCCCCAATGAGGGCCTACGCGCTGGCAGCGGCTGTCTGCCATCAGGCCGGAACAGCCTGCATCCAGAGCGTGTCCGGATAGACGAGGAGGGCGGCCGCGGCGAGCGCGATGCCGTAAGGCACGCCGCCCTTTTTGTCATGCAGGCGCTGCACCCATTGCTGGGCGGCGAGATACGGCGGCAGTGGCAGCGTGCGAAACGACAGCAATAGCAGCGTGAGCGCTCCGCCGAACAGAGAGGCATAGAACAGATATGGCAGCAGATGATCGAAACCGAACCAGAGCGCCGTAGCCGCCGCAAGCTTGGCGTCGCCGCCGCCGATCCAGCCCATTGCAAAACAGCCAAAGGCTACGGCCAGGGCCATGCATCCCGCGCCGATATGCCAGAGCATCGTGTTGCCGCTCATGCCAATGACCAGCGCAAAAAGGAAGAAGCCGCCAATGAGGATCAGCGACACGCGGTTCGAGATCGTCATGGTCAGGAGATCGCTCGAGGCCGCAAAGGCCATCATCGCCGGAAACAGCACCAGCCCGAGTGCGGTGGCAACCATTGACATCTCCCCAAGTCGTCGATCAAGACGTCGGTCGTGACATCGACCGCGTTCAGCGCGAGGCCAATTCTGATCCCGGTCTCTTGCGGATCAGTTAGCGTTTCCAATATGAAAAGCGCCCGCCAGCAATATTGCCGCGGGCGCCAGCTTGCCACTGAGATGGGGCGCTGATTGGCGCGTTTTCTTACTTCACCGCGGCAGCGACCGCGTTGAAGGTCACGTCGAGGTTGGTGCCGACGAGCTTAACCGCAGTGATGATCACGACCGCAATGAGCGCAGCGATCAGACCATACTCGATGGCAGTGGCGCCGCTTTCGTCCCGAAGGAACGCGAAGAACTTCGACATTGATGACTCCTGAGATGGGGGTGTTGGTCGGACGTTGAGTTCCCTGCACACCATCGTTGTAGGGAACAAATCTGAAGGGAGGGTGCTGCGAAACTCTCGATTTTTAAGCAGTTTGCCGCCATCCAAGGCGCGGATCTGGTGCTCAAAAAAAACGATAGCGCCCGCCGAGGGCTCGACGGGCGCCACTACGTTCGGCGGTCTGAGCCGCCTACGCCTGTTCCTTACTTCACCGCCGCGGCAATCGCGTTGAAGGTCACGACGAGATTGGTGCCGACCAGCTTCACCGCCGTGATGATCACAACGGAGATGAGGGCAGCGATCAGGCCATACTCGATGGCGGTGGCACCGCTCTCGTCCCGAAGGAACGCGAAGATCTTCGACATGAACTAACTCCTTGACTGACGCGTTAGGTCCAAAGTTGGGTTCCCTGCACATGACGGGTTGTACGGTAGAAATCTGAAAAAAAGGTACCTCGAAACCCTCGACTTTTTGCGTATCGAGTCATCTTTTGAGGTCATCGGCGGCGCTTCCCAGCGGCGAGCAGAGCAAGCAAAAGGCCCCGGCGAACCGCCGGAGCCCGCATCCAAGGTCAGCCGCGCCGCTACCTGGTCGGCGTCGACACCGTCGTAAATGTGGTGGCGAGCTTGGTGCCAAGCCCATGCATGACTGCAATGATAGACATGGAAATGCCCGCGGCAATGAGCCCATATTCGACGGCGGTCGCGCCCGACTCGTCCCTGACAAACTTCACGAGGAACCTCATACGCGAACGCCTCCGGTCCGTGCTTGCTGTCGGAAAGATGCCCCCGGTGCTGTTATGTTCAGCCGGTGCGGGGGCAGAGCTGACCGTATCGAGGCCCCCTTGCGTGGTGGTTAATTTGTGAAAGTCGGGAGGAAGAGATTCAAAATCGAATAAATAGAGCAGTTAACAGGTTGTTTCTGCCAGAAATGCGTGGTTAACAGCGAATTATGCTGTTGGATGGACTGCGTTGTACGTTCATTATCAAATAATACGTGCGTTTTCGCGAACTGTACTTGAGATTTCGTGTAGCCGCGGCCGTGTAGTGCGTCCGCTTAGACGTGGTGTGCATGCGAGGAATTGCAGCCACGACCTGCCGAAGGCCCAACGGCGCAAGGCCGGATATGACGATTACGGTCCTTGCGGTCAGTAAAAGCCTGCTTCACGGCATCTTAACTGCAGCCCCCTGAAATCAGATCCCTGTGGGGTTTGTGGGTTGTGTATCATGGTCGAAGGTCTTATCGCGGTCATTGAAAGCCTTGGCGCGACCTTCCTGCGGCTCATTCCGATCTCCATCCTGCTCGGCCTGGTGTTTGCGGTCTTGACCTTTTTCTGGGCCTGCAATCCGGGGCGTCCGTGGTGGCGCAAGCGCGAGCTCCTGACCGATATTTGCTATTGGTTCATCATCCCTTTGCTGTCGCGTTATCTGCGCATCGGGTTCCTGATTGTGGGCGCGGCGCTGCTGTTCGGAATCACCACGGTGGATGGATTGACCGCGTTCTATGAGGATGGGCACGGCCCGCTGGCAGATTTGCCGTTATGGCTGCAGGCGGCCATCTTCCTGGTCGGGGCCGACGTGATCATGTACTGGAGTCATCGGATCTTTCATGGTCCGATGATGTGGAAGTATCACACGGTTCATCATTCCTCGACGGATCTCGATTGGATCTCGGCGGCCCGCTTTCACCCCGTGAACATCGCGCTCGGCAGCGTTGCAGCCGACGTCATCCTGCTGTTGGCGGGAATATCGCCAAATGCACTGGTGATGCTCGGGCCTTTCACGATCGCACATTCAGCGTTCGTCCATGCCAATCTCAACTGGTCGCTCGGGCCGCTGCGCTATGTGATCGCTGGCCCAATCTTTCATCGCTGGCATCACACATTGACCGATCAGGGTGGCGAGAAGAACTTCGCACCGACCTTCCCGGTGCTCGACCTCATCTTCGGAACGTTCTACCTGCCCAAGGAGACGCTGCCGAGTTCCTATGGCGTGGCGGATCAGGCCTTTCCCAGCGATTTCGGCGCCCAGATGATTCATCCGTTCAGAGAATGATCGGTCATGGCTAGTGTCCCGATTCCGAAGTTCGCATGATTCTGCGGCCCTTTGTTTGCGAACTTCGGAATCGAAGGACACTAGCAACGTCTTGATCTAGTGTGGCTTTGGTTCAGAAGTCCACATCCCGGACTCGCGGCAAATAATGCGGACTTCTGAACCGCCACACTAGTTTGTTTGCGGTTCATTCACCTCTTTGAGGTGAACTCGGCTGCGTGACCTGCCCCATTCGGCGGCCGGGGTGTGTTGGCCGATCGAGACGTAAGGCGCGGGGGAGCATGATGGCGTTTTTCATCGAAGGTCGAGGGCCGGCAATGGGTCCCGCGCGTTTTGTTCTGGCATTCCTGGGCACGCTGCTGCTTGTGCCGCAGGCCGCACCGACAAAAGCGGCTGCTGCTGATATTGGTGTGGTGCTTGACCAGGCCCGGCTCGTCAGGCTGCCGGAACGGGTGGCGACGATCGTGATCGGCAATCCGTTGATCGCCGACGCCGCGGTGCAGAGCGGCGGCCTGATGGTGATCACCGGCAAGGGTTTTGGCATCACCAACATCATCGCGCTCGATCGCAGCGGTGCGGTCCTGATGGAGAAGACGGTTGAGGTGGTGGGGCCGCGTGACGAGCTGATGGTGATTTACCGCGGAGCCGTGCGGGAGACCTACAGCTGTTCGCCGGTCTGCGAGCCGCGGATCATGCTGGGTGACGGCGAGAAGTTCTTCGAGGCCATTATCGGCCAGTCGGCCAACCGCAGCGGCATGGCCGCGGGCAACGCGCCTGCAAAATCCGACAAATAGCGGATTTGAAGTTCCTAACCGAGTTTGCTGCAGGCGGTGTAGGAACTTCAAGTCGGCGGCACTAGCGCCTGACGAGAACCCCGGACGCTTTGGGCGCGAGGTGGCAGCGAAGGCATGGTTGATGAATCGTTAGTCGCTCCCCCGTCTTGTCGGGCGACTGCCACAACATTTCACAAACGCCTTTCCGGTATTGATCAGCTGTTGCGGTGCAGTTGCCGCCAAGCTTCGTCGTACGAGCTTCGTCGTAGCCAGGATCTGTGATCATGTGGGCCAAACTTGCAACGAGCGTGCGCCGGCTCAAATCCGTTCGTCTCGCCCGCCGTTTTGTCCGACAGGAGTCCGGCGTCGCGGCGGTGGAATTCGGCATGGTTGCCGTGCCATTCCTCGCGCTGATCTTTGCGATCCTGGAGACGTCGGTCATCTTTTTTGCCGGCCAGGCGCTGGAAACAGCCGTTGCCGATTCGGGGCGGCTGATCATGACCGGGCAGGCGCAAAACCAGGGCTTCGATCAGAACGTCTTCAAGAATGCGGTGTGCGCCAAGATCTACGGCCTGTTCGATTGCGCCAACGGCATCACCATCGAGGTGAAGTCCTTCCCGTCATTCGCCGCCATCACTATGCCGCAGCCGCTCGATGCCAACGGCAACTTCGTCAACAATTTCGGCTACGACCCGGGCGGTCCATGCTCCATCGTGCTGGTGCGCCTGTTCTACCAGTGGCCGGTCTATGTCTCGCTGCTGGACGTCAACAAGCTTAACAACATGGCAGGCGGCAAGCGGCTGCTGGTCGCGACGTCTGCGTTCCGCAATGAACCCTACGGCACCTCCGGCTGCTGAGTGATGTACCATGAGAACGCTTGCTTCGCGCCCTGAGTTCATCCGGCGTCTCGTTTCCTTCGCGAGGGATCGCCGCGGCGTTTCGGCGGTCGAGTTCGCGATGCTGCTGCCGCTGATGGTCACGCTCTATCTGGGCGTGGTCGAGGTCTCGCAAGGCGTGGCGACGGACCGCAAGGTGACGCTCACCACGCGCACCATGGCGGACTTGGCGTCGCGGGTGTCGAGCATCAACAATGCCGACATGAGCAGTCTCTTGAACGCTTCGGCGGCCGTGATTGCACCTTACCAGCC
>Ga0137375_10003922_pt1 | contig 17704 bp, 17 predicted proteins | sample SagtaG_24_FD_104936 | JGI IMG/M metagenome (GOLD analysis project Ga0137375, IMG submission 104936) | Vadose zone soil microbial communities from Sagehorn Ranch, Mendocino, California, USA - Sage1_R_113_16 metaG | ecosystem: Environmental > Terrestrial > Soil > Vadose zone | place: USA...
AGCTCTGGACCTGCAACGGCAGCAACGCCCAGCGCTGGCGACCGGCTTTGCTCGGCTCGAGCACGACGCCGCCTCCGACGACGACCGGCTTCTCCTCGATCTTGAGTGAGTCGCAGTTCAATTCGATGTTTCCGAACCGGAATTCATTCTACACGTATGCTGGGCTCTCCGCGGCGGTCAGCACCTTGCCAGGTTTCGCAACCACCGGTGACACCGCCACGCGCAAACGCGAAGTGGCCGCGCTTCTCGCCAATGCCGCACACGAGACCACGGGCCTCATCTTCATCACCGAAATTGCGAGACCCGTGCTCTGTGGCGGGGGCGCTTGCGGCTGTGCGTCCGGCCAATCGTACTACGGTCGCGGACCGCTGCAGCTCAGCTGGAGCTTCAATTATTGCTCCGCCGGGCAAGCGCTGGGCCTCAACCTGATCGGTGATCCCGGGCTACTCGAGCGTGATCGGGTCGCGACCTGGAAGGGTTCGCTGTGGTTCTGGATGCGGAGCACCGGTGCGGGATCGAGGACATGCCACGACGCCATGGTGAGCGGGGCCGGGTTCGGCGAGACGATCCGCACGATCAATGGATCCCTGGAGTGCAACGGCGCGAACCCGGGCAGCGTGCAAGATCGTGTCAACGCCTACCTCCGATTCGTTCAGATCCTGGGAGTGAGCGCGGGCCCCGGCCCTACCGGCTGCTAACATGCTGTGATTTGAGGACGGCCCCGGAGACATGGCTGAGGAACCAGAACGACTACCCGCTGCTCCGTCCGTGCGAGCTGGGACGCCTCGGGATCGGCGACGCCGAAGGAGTCTGTCTGGGTAGGGAGGGGGTGTGGCTCTCTTTGAGCAGGGTTCCGGAACGGCGCAGACCCCTACGACAAGTTGCGTACGCGTGCGGGAACCACCGAGAGTGTTTTCTCGCGCCATTTCCGAGGTAAGTATACTTACCTCGGCCGTCGCTCCAAAACTGACACGCCCAGTCACGGCTCCGCGCGATAAGAGCCACACCCGTAGGCACGATCGAATCGCCGGTGGCCGTGTGGCGATCGAGCTTGGCGTCGGCCGCAATGCTCGAACCGACGCCGATTTGTCGGGCACGAGCGCCACAGGGGGATAGCCCCCATCCTTGCACCGAAGCGAGCGAAGAGCGACGCGCTACTCGCACCCGAGCCGCCCTGTGAACGATTCGTCGCCGAGCGGGCACGATCCGCTTTGCGACACAGCATCGTCACATGGGTGGCTCAAACGTTGCCCGGCCGACCCGCGCGGCACGTGCTCGGGATCGCGACCACGCCACTTGACAAGCTCAGCCATGCTATCCACCATGTTTACGATGTAAAGATTACGGTGTAAAGATCCAACTACCCCATTCCCCGGAGGTTCCTCGATGTCGCGCTCTTATCGGTCATGTTTCGCGCTCTCCACTCTCGTTGCCGCCTGCTCCTCGAGCGACCCCGCTCAGCCGTCTCCCGATGGCATCACCTTCTCGATGGTGGCCCAGCTCGAGGCCGGCAAAGAAGTGCACCTTTGCCAGTACGTCCAGATGCCGACTTCCGCCGATGGTGAGATCTGGGTGAGCGGCCGCTCCCACCAGTACAACGCCGGCAGCCACCACTACGGTCTCTACCGTACGACGATCGACTCGTTACCCGACGGCTTCGATTTCAATCAGCCGCAAGACTGCTGGGGACCCACCGATCCCATGAAGTACACGACCGACTTCATCGTCCTCGAACAAACCCAGAGGGCCAGCGTCGATTTTCCAGAAGGTGTAGGGCTGCGTTTCAAGTCGGGCGAGATCCTGATGGTCCAGCTGCACGCTCTCAACCCTCAGGCCGTCGCGGCTGACGCGACGCTGGACGTCGAGCTGAAGACCGTCGCCAAGAGCAAGGTCGTGAGCGAGATGAGCCTCCTGCAGTTCTACGATCCGTTCATTTACGTCCCGCCTCAGGCCGACGCGAAGGCCGGCATGCGTTGCCAGATCCCGAACGACCTGACGCTCATGGAAGGCAATGGGCACTTTCACCTCAAGGGGGTGGATTTTCAAGCCTTCCTCGACCCGCCGCAGGGGGATCGAGCGACGATTTCTTTCCTGGAATCGACCGACTGGGAGCATCCCCAGCAGTACCAGGGAACCATGTCGATCCCGGCGGGATCGCACGTTCGCTTCCAATGCCAATACCGAAATCCCGACGCGCGCCCGTACATCCAAGGTCAGGACAAGTTCGAAAACGAGATGTGCATGTTCTGGGGCTATGCCTATCCTGCCCCGGCGGATCGAATGGCGATCAATTGCGCCGGCCCGTACGGTGACGAGTTCGGCGTCGGAACCAAAACGTGCGCCGAGACGACGGCTTGCTTGCAGCTCTGCCCGGCAGGCGAGGCGCCGAGCTTCGGCGTCGCGGGTCGAGTCGACGTGGGGCCGTGCTTTCAAAAGTGCATGGTGGAGTCATGTCCGAATGCGGATGCGCTGGTCGCTCGACAGAACCGGTGCATTCAGATGCAATGCCAAGCGGAATGCGCGGCGGGCGATTGCGCGAGCTGCGCGATCGCCAAGTGCGCCGACGAAGTCACCGCTTGCCAAACCGCGGCTTGCAACTGAGTGAGTTTCAGCGTTTGGCGCGCCTTCGCGCGCCCGCAGCGCAAGTACTCCTCGAATTCTCGTCCGAATCGCGGAAGCCCGCGAATTTTCCCTGGATCGGAATCAACGAGGAACACCACGCCCTCTCTACATAGGGGCGACGGCGACACGATGAGCAGCGACAAGCTCGTCACAATCAACATCTGGCATGCGACACATCTGCTGGTCTCGGTATGCCATGCGATGGGCCTCGCCGACGTTAACGACCTTCGACATTCCGGAGCTTTGCACCGGGCCGTTGTCGGGACTCTCGGGCTAGCGCGCTGATTCGACGAAGAAACCCTTCTCAAGATTGACAGGCTTGGCGCGAGTTTGTCGCAATCGAACGACGCACCGCCTTCACGTAGTTCTCGACCTGGCGCGCTCTGTTTCGATGGCGTTTCAAATGGAACGAAACGCCCCCCGGATTCGTCGAAGAAAAAGCACGTGATCGACACCGTTGCTCGTCGTTCTCCAAGAATTTGTGCGACGTCGCGTCCCGGACGTTGTCAGATAGTTAGGTAGGAGTGGAGCGCGCCGTCCCGCCGCATACGAGTGAGCGGCTGAGCGGCATCTCGTTCGCGGAGCGGACCCCTGCCTTGTGCATGGTGTTCCATGGTTTCGAATTTTGAAAGTAGCGCAAGACAATACGTGCCCGCGTTCACGGCCGCTCCGATTCGGCGTTCCGTTCGACTTACGGCCTTCATTGCCGGCGTGCTGACAGGCGCTTGCGGCCCCCTCGACCAGGGCCACGTCGAAGAGCCCGTGCACGATGGCGTACCGGTGGCGGGCTCGTACCTGTGGCTCACCACGATGAAGAAGCCGTCGCCGGACTGCGGCAACGGCGAAGCTTGCTTCTCCACCCCGGATGGACTTGTGACTCCGCTCGGTCGAAAAGAGGCGCTGGAGCGATATTATCCGGCTTCCAAGCAGGCATCGTCGACGCGGCTCTTGGAATGGATGGCGCTTTTCGGCTTTCCGCACAGGGAGGAAAACGAAACCCTCGCCGCTTATCGTCAGCGCGCGAAGGTGAGCGTCTATTACAATGTCAACGAGCTCGGGTTGGGGCGCGAGATCGGCTGCACGGACTTCGACGAGTCCGACCAGGAGGGGCGACCCGCCAGAGGGCTCGCGTGCTACGTGACCAATTACGGAACGTCGTTCAACGATCCGTCCAATGCCTTGCACGAAGCGGAGCTCGGCGCGCACTATCGAGCGACTGTCGCGATCTCGTACCAACCGTCGCTCCCCGCCGGTTACCAAGTACAGTTTGCGGCGTTCGATGCGGATACCGACGGGCGCGGTCACCTTGCCGATGCCGCTCAGCTCGACACGATGGGGGCGCGTCCGGTACCGCAGATCTGCACCAACTGCCATGGCGGTGTCTACGATCCCGCCAAACATCTGGCGCAGCATGCACATTTTTTGCCGCTCAACCCGTTCGTCGTCGCCTACGACACGGTGGCGCCCTATCGTCAGGAGGACCAGCTCGAGGCGGTACGGTACATCAATCGCCTCGCGTTCGAGATCGATCTTCAGTCTAGAGAGCGACATGCCCTACTCACGCCCGCACAGAAAGACTATGTGCGCGCCCTTTACGGCATCGGCAACATTGCCACGTCAATCCCAGCCGATGCGCAAGCGGCGAGCGATCGTCCGCCACCCTCCTGGAATGGCACCGAGGAGTCCCGCACGCTCTGGCGATACGCCATTCTTCCTTACTGCGCCACGTGCCATGCGGCTCTTCCGCCGACAGGCGTGAACTACGTCGATGGCAGTCAGACATTCATAGCCTCGTGGTTGCGCATGAAAGGCCCAGTGTGCCGCACCTATTCGATGCCCCATGCGCAGCCGACGCTCGAGCGATTCTGGACCACCGCCATCGACGTAGGAGGCAAGAGTTACCCATCGCCCAAGGCCTTCTTGGCAATGACGATGAATGGCGGCACGGACGATTGCGAATACCAAAGGGGGAGTGGCTGCAGTGTCGGCAACGATCAAGCGGCGTCGAACGCGCGCTGCGGCGATCCGACGACCAGTGGTCGATACTGCAACCTCGACGCCGCCGAAGGAGAGGGACGATGCGAGACCGGGTGCGGCCCATCGACCGGGGGCGTGGGATGCGCCAACATCGGACGCAACTGGCAACAGTGCGGCACGTCCGGCCGATGCGAGCCATGCGGACGAGAGGGACAACCGAGCTGCTCGGGCATCTGCACCGAGGGGAGGCAAGGCCCCGAAGGCGTCACCTGCCTTTCGCCATGAGATTTTCAGATTCTCGAATGAGGAAAATATGAACCACTCGCAACTTCGCACTGATGTCAAACTCCAGCTGCTCGAGGGGATCGCGAGCACACCCTCGCCGACCCGTCGCACCGAGGCGCGAGGCACGTCGGCTCGTGTGATGCTCTCGGTTGCCTTGACCATCGCGATCTTCATGTGGGATGGCGGACTCCAGCTGGGGGGCCGCCCCGTGCTGCTTGTCGTCCTGACCTCACTCGGCACGGCGGTCCTTTCGGCGGTAGGCTTGTGGATCGCCCTCGATCGGCGGGGGTCGATGTTAGGCCGCTCGTGCGAGGAGCTCTTGCTCTATCCTCTGGTCTTGTCTTGCACGATTCTGCTCTGGAAAATTTTCTGGCACGACCAGTACCCATACCCCTTGGATGTGTCGCTTGAGCGGGGCGCACTGCACTGCCTCGCTCTTGGCTCGACCGTCGGCGCTTCGCCGCTGCTGACGCTGCTCTTCTGCCGCCGAGGCACCGATCCAATCCACCCCGCTTCCTCTGGTACCAGCATCGGCGCAGCCGTCGGGCTCTCGATCGCCGTGCTCCTCGACTTGTCGTGCTCGGCATCGTCGGCAACGCACTTGTTACTAGGTCACCTCGCGCCAGTCGCGCTCTTGGCCGTGACCGGACTCGGACTGGGCAAGGCGATGCTCGGTCCGCGGCTCACGGCGAAGCGGATCGCGCCCTGGTCCGCTGGCAAGCCGCCTGATGGGCGTCGTCGGTCGCGCGAGCACTGCTCTTCGTGATGTCGCTCGACCCGCCGTGCCGGCCTTCGTTAAGCAAAAGCATGTTCTCAATTTGTCCTTTCACGTCCGGAGCGTCAAGCGTACGTCGTCGCAGCAAGTAGCCAGCAGCCGCCTGCGTTTGTGTTACTCGGCGCGGCCTTCGGCCCGCTGCGGGTTCAGCGTTTGGCGCGCCTTCGCGCGCCTTGCTCCAAGATCGTGGTGACGAATTCGGCGAGGCGACCTACGTCCGACGCTTTGGGGCAGCCTTTGCGTATCGGTCCATCAATCCACAAAGAGGCGAGCCCGTGGGCGCCGGACCAAACAGCGATGGCAAGCTCCCACGACGACGCCTTTCTCAACAAGCCGGCCCGCTGGCAATCCTCGACGCAGGTCATGAGCACGTTGAAAGCTTGCTCGCTCGCAGCCAGGAGCGAAGGGTGGCTTTTGAAATCCGCCAGCGCGCCGCGGAACATCACTTGGAACTCCGACGGGTGCCTCACCGCGAAGTGCACATAAGCCGGGCAGGTTGCCTTCAAGCGCTCCATCGGCGACGAGAGCCGGCCGATTCTTTCGGTCATGACCGCGGTCAGCTCTTGAAAGCCCTGTTCGGCAACGGCGGCGAGCAAAGCCTCCTTGTCGGCAAAATGATGATAAGGCGCCATCTGGCTGACCCCCACTCGGCGAGCGACCTCGCGCAGCGTGACCGCGTCGCTGCCCCGCTCTTGCACGATCGCGGCTGCTGCTTCGAGAAGCGCCCGACGTAGATCGCCGTGGTGATAGCTTCGCGTGTGTTTCCGAGCGCGCGATGGCGCGGCGGATTGCTTGCCGGGACCGCGGGCCCGGCCGCGCCGGGGTCTCTTCGATTCACGGGACATCATTAGGAGTTACTCGGCGCGGCCTTCGGCCCGCCTGCGTGCGCCTTGCGGGAGAGCCGGCGCACCGCTTCGGTCAGACGTGTTCGCGCTTCCGGCGAGAACCAGGTGTCGAGCCAGCGTTCTGTCTCGGCCGCCTGCTCGCGGAGGAGCGTCGTGAGGGCCGGCCGGCGCAGGGCCGCCTTGACCTGAGCGAAGGCCGCATGGGGTGCGCGACCGAGATCACGCGCCCGCGCGATCGCGCTCGTCTCGAGCTCGCTCGCGACAACGACCTCTTGGACCAAACCGAGCTCGAGCGCCTCGCGTGGGGTGAAGAGCCGGCCCTCCAGCGCGAGCGGCACCAGCGCCCGCTCCGGCACAGAGCAGCGCAGCGTCTCGACCACCAGCGACGGCAAGCCGATGCCGAGCTGGACCTCGTTGAGGCCGATGCGGGCATCTACGTCGGCCATGATGCGCACGTCGGCCTGCAGAGCCAACACGCAGCCGCCGGCAATGGCGTGCCCGTTCACGGCCGCGACGACCGGCAGCGGACATTGGAAAAGACGGGTCATCGTGCGGCTGAAGTAGTCGATGAACTGTTTCATTCCCGACCGATCGAGGTCGATCAGCAGCGGCAACGCGAGACCAGCACTGAAATAATGATCGTAGCCCGTCACCACCACGGCGCCGGCACCGCTCGCCTCGACCTCGTCCAACGTGCGCTGAAGCCGATCCAGGAGATCCGTGCTGATGGCATTCGCTTTGCCGGCTGCGAGCCGCACGACTGCCACATCCTGTTCGACGGTGAAAAGAGGCATCCATCGAGCCTACGCCAATGCGTCGGTCAGGTCGACAGGGAGGGGCCAGCCGTGCGGCCCGTGCCGCAAAGGGGTGCTATCCGGCGAATCGCATGGAGGCTTGCAGTGCGCGCCCGCTTCGCTGCCAAGACCGTGCGTTTCGTGCGTATTCTCGAGCTACCCGCTTCAGGTGGCGACGCATGGCCGCCCGAGCTCCGGACGCATCGCTTGCGTCGAGCGCGTCGACGATTCGCCGATAGTCGCCCAACGTCGCGCCGAGCAACGGCGACATCACCTCTTGCTTCCCTCGCTTGCCGCGTGGGCGTGATTCGGCATCCCACAGGTCACGTATCACCGCCATGAGCGCGCCGTTGTGCGTTGCCGCGGCGATCGCCAGATGGAACTCGCGATGTTGCGAATCGCGGCCAAGCCCGAGCGACCCTGCCTTGCGTATCGCGTCGAACGATTGGCGAATGGCCGTCAGATCGTCGCTCGTGCGCTCGCGAGCCGCCAGAGCGGCGACTTCACCCTCGACGATATAGCGCGCGCCGAGCACCTCGATCGGCAGGTGCCTCTCACCGAAGAGCACCGGCAATGCGATGGGCTTCGGGGCGATGACGAAGATGCCGCTTCCATCCCGCACCTCGACCCTGCGCTCGACCTGCAGCCAGATCAGAGCTTCCCGAAGCGAGGGGCGGGACACGCCCAGCTCTCGCGCGAGATCACGTTCGGACGGCAGCCGCTCTCCGGGCTTCAGGTTGCCAATCGCAATGAAGGCCGACAGTTGATCGGCAATCCGGCGGTATAACCGCCGCTTGTGAACTGCGCGCAGCAGCGTCAAGTCGGCGCGCATTCTTTCGAACCCGCCCCCCCGGTTTCGCGAAATACGTCATCCCGAAGATCCGACGGCGCACCGAACTCGAGGAGCCGCCGCCAGACCCGATTGGCTCGTTTTGCATTCATCTTGTCGCGCAGAACAACACGTCGAGCGTTTCGTCGCTGCTTCGGACGCGTTGCGGAGAATGTGGGGATGGGCCCGCAGAGAACTGCCGTAACCTTTCCCGGATGAATGTTCGAGCACGGCGAGCTAATTTCTTCGCGTGCTCGGCACCGACTTGCTCGCCTGGCTATCCAGACTTCCCCCCGAAGCCCGAGACGCGGCGGTCGAGGCCTATTTCGGGATCGAGGGCGGCGCCGCAAGCTCCCCTCCCGGCGATCACCTGATCGGCTACCATGCGAGCGGCATCGCTCCGATCGTGCGCGCGCTGATGGAAGTTCCGATCGTTCCCGAAGACGTCGTCGTGGATCTCGGCGCCGGTCTCGGAAAGGTGGTCTTGCTCACCCGCCTTTTGACCGGAGCGACCGTGCGCGGCCTCGAGCTTCAGCCCGCCCTGGTCGAGCGTGCACGGGCAGCCGCTGCGCGTCTCCAGATCGAAGTCTGCTTCACGCAAGGCGACGCCCGCGACAGCGCTCTCGAAGACGGCACGGTTTTCTTTCTTTATGCACCGTTCACCGGCCCGGTGCTCGGCGACGTGGGCCGGCGCCTGCACGGCGTCGCGCAGCGCCACGCGATCGTCGTGTGCGCGCTCGGTATCGACTTCGACCCCGACGAGCGCTGGCTGGTTGCGCGGCAGCTCGATTCGTTTTGGCTCACGATCTACGACAGCGTGGTCCCCGGCGTGACCCCGCGCTCCCCGCGCACTCCCTTCCTGCCTCGCGAGCAGGCGAGCGCCATCGCGCTCGAACGTTCGCTCGTCCCGCGCTGATTACTTCTTGCGCGACGTCTTCAATCCGTGCTTGTCGGCAAGCCGTTTCTTGTAGCGCGCGACCCGGATTTCTTTTCCGTCGGCGAGTGAACCTGCTGGCCGGTTTCGCCTTTTCGCTTTTCTTGGTCCGGAGGACGCCTCGTTCGAAGAACGCGCGACGCACCCGTTGTCGGAGCGCGGGCTGCTCGGAGAACTTGACGCGAAACATCGCTGGAATAACAAGGCATCGAACACGAAGAAAGGACAGTCTACTGCCCAGTGCGGCGTCGGCGCCTGCTCGACGCGAGCGCAAGGGCGCCGAATGCCATGAGCCATGCGGAGGGACGCGGTCGGTTTGCTCGTATCACGCTGCACCCGCACGATCCTTCGATTGCGCTGCCCGCGGCGTCTTCGTTGCCCGCAGCACTACCCCCAACAGCGGCGCCCGCGCCTCCCGCCGAGAACGTCGCTCCGGCACTTCCCGCCGACGTCGCTCCGCCGATCCCCGCGTTTTGTCCAGCCGAGCCCGAAGACCCTGGGCCCGTCGTCGAGCCGCCCGATCCAATCGAGCCACCTGGCCCCGCGGACCCTCCGGCCCCGGTAAGACCGCCGGATCCGGTCGCGCCGCCCGACCCGGTGTGCACCGGCGTCGCGCAACCGAGGATGCTGCACGCACGGGCAACGTCGAGATTGGCAAGCGCCGCAGATGCCTGATCCAACTGCGCCTGCTTCGACGCTCCGAATTGCCTGCGCTGATCGTAAAGCATCTTCACGATCTTGAGCTCTGCATCCGTATAGATGGTGCCGACGGCCTGCTGGAGCGTGGTCACAAATCGATATTGGAACTGATTCGTGGGTTCAATCATCGTCCCTTCGCCGTAGTCGTTCCACGTCGCGATCTGCAGCGGATCACCGGCGTATTTGCCGAGCTCGAACGTCGACCGAAAGGTGTCTCCACCTTCGGTATTGTCGGTCTTCAGGCTGTACGAAATCTTCCAGGTCGGCCCGGGCCACCCGCCCTGTGCGTAGTACGGGTTGAACCCTGGATAGAGGACGGGGATTCGCCAGCCCTGGTTCACGCCGTCGACGCCGTTGTCGAAATCCGCGACGCCCTTGAGCGCATTCTGGGCAATCCAAGCGAACCTTCCGTCTGCGGTGCTGCCCGCATTGTCGTTGTACCAAAGCGGAAAGAACATCAAGTTGGTCGGGAGGACGGACAGAATGTTGCTCCAGTCGCTCGCGTTCGTGATCTTCTGTGGCCCGAACACCAAAAGCGCCGGCGACCCGTTCACCAGGACGCGATTGGCCTTCGACAAGAAGTTGTCGCGAACGTAGGCCATGTCGTTCTTCGCGGCATCCGCCGACACCGCGTATTGATCTTCGTAAACGATGCCAAACTGCAGGCCGAAAGCGGCAGTTCTGTCGATGATGGCTTCGGCATTCGCCTTGTTCTGCGGCAGGTCGTTGGCGCCGTTCAGACCCGGCCAGTCGACGAGGATACCGTCGATGCCTGCGTACTTCATCGTCAAGAGCTGATACTCGATCACGTTGGCGTCACCCGAGCTGTACTCGCCGATCATGGGCGAGTACCACGACGCGACGCCGGTCGCGCTGTTGCGCGAATTCATCGACCAGTGTTGCCCGCCGACTTGGAACCACGGCATCATGTGCGCGTAAATCTTGCGCGGGTACGACTTCGGAACAGAGATCGGTAGTTCCGCCGACGCGAGCTCCTCTTCTGGCGCTGACCCCAATCCGCACGCCGTCACGACGACAGCCAACAGCATCCGAAGGGGCAAGAGACGTCGATGGAATCGCATCACGGTTCATGAGTCTCCGGAAGATCGCCAAAATCGATGCGGACCTCAGCACATGCGAGGCCGCTGCGCATTCTACACGATACTGAATACGCGACTGCATGCCACACATTCGAGGATGTATTGAAGGCAGTATATTTTTCCATGACGGGAGGCCCTGTCAGTAACGTTTGGTTTTTAACTATTGTCATACCAACATCGCCCACCACGCTTGACTGCCAGGGCGCGTATTTCTGCTCGGCGAGGGGCTACGCAAATCTCACTGGACCAAGAGCTACAAAGTCCTGCACGCGGACGAGACGAAGCCGGCACGTTGACGCTCGGCACAATTGGGGAAACGATATCTGGGGGTCGCGCAAGCGCGAAAGGCATGAGAGCCATGCAGTTCCACCGATTGTGTTGCGTCGGGTTCAGCCTCCTGGGACTCGCGATGTCCGGCTGCCATTTCGTTGCCTCGCGCCCACCCTCCTCCACGGCCGGCGCCGCGAGCGCAGCACCAGTCGCGTCCAAGCCGTGGCTGCCGACGACCACCTTCAACCGTGTCGATCGTACTCCGCTGATCTGCGCATTCGCGTTCTCGAGACTGGCCTCGCCACGTATGCGGACGCTTCTATCGTTTGCGATCCCGTCGAGCACGATCCGAGCTCCCCCACCCATGTGGTCAATCCCAGGGTCATCTTTGAAGTGCTTTCCCCAGGAACCGAAGACTATGACCGCGGTGAAAAGCGGCAGCACTACCAGCGCATCGAGGCACTTCGCGCCTATGTCCTCGTCGCTCAGGACAAGCGCTGCGTCGAACTGTGGAGCAGAAGCTCCGCGTCTGGCGAATGGGCTTACGCCGTCTACCGGCCCGGCGAGCAGGTACCGCTCGAGTCGATCGGCTGCAGCCTGGATCTCAACGACCTCTACTCGGCGGCCGGCGTTCCAGCGACCGGCTCCTGAGTTTCGGCGCCGTTTCGGTAACCTGGGCGGCGCCGACTAGTCGCGACGATCGAGGTACGTCCGGTAGTGATCGCGTTCAAGATCTGGGGGCGGATCTACACGGGGCCACCGTTTTCCATGACTCCGTAAATTTCTTCAAAAGTGAGCAGCGCTTGCTCCACTAGAACGTGAATCCCGCGGGACGGCCGCAGATCGTGCCCGACACGTTGTTGCCGTCTTGGTGCGCCTTCAGTTCGCAGTCGGACTGGTTGTAGTCGACGGCGGGATGGTAAACGGTGCCTGCCCACGTCATCGCCGACGATTCGAACGTGAGCGCCGATGTTCCCGTCGACATGACGAGCAAGCCCTTCTCGATCACGCTTCCGGTGAGCGCCAGCATGTAGTTGCGCTCGGGGGTTGCGTTCACCGAGCGCGTGACGCAGTTTTGGAAATCGTAGGTGAGCGAATCGATGGTGGTGATGCCCAAGGTCGCATCGGATTCCGCGTTGCCGAAGATGTGAATCGTCCCGACGCCGAGCGGACAGGGGCCCATTGCATCCTGCATTCCCACGGGCTTTCCTTGCAGATGCTGGTTGTACAAGAAGCGCATCGTCTCGCGGAGCCCTCGGAGGGCTATGTTGTCTTGACAATCCTGCTCGCACGCCGGCGGCGGGGCCGGCGCTTTGCCGGCCGCGCACCCCATCGACACGAAAGCGATGCCGGCCGCGCACGAGAAAACGAGGTGGCGGCGACGACCGAGCTTCATCCTGGTCCGTTCCATGGCCTGCTCCATTCTAAAAACCTCCCTCGACGCCGATGCTCGGAATGGTAATGGGCCCTACGGTCTGGGCTTGGCATCCTTGGAGCGTGCACGTCGTCGACATGGCTTCGTTGCTGAGCGTGGCGTTCATCCATTCCGCCACTGCGGAGATCCAGGTTTTTTCGCCAAGCTGCCATCGTTTTTCGAGGCGAAGGTCGAGGCGAAAGAAAGGGGGCAGACGTGTGCTCGCGTCGGTCGGGTCGGACGGTTTGGGCAAACCGGTGTAAAACACGACGCGTGTGCCGGCGCGCCAATTGCGGCCGAGGTTGTAGGCGAGCGCGGCGTTCACCACGTGCGTTCGATCGAAGTTGGCGACATACGTGTTTGGTCCCGCGCTCCGCGTCGAGCGCGACAGGGTGTACGAGAGAAATCCTCCGAGTCGCCCGGTGAGCTTGCGCTTGACGAAGAGCTCCAAGCCGTAGGAGGTGCCGATGGTGCGCGTCTCGAGCGCCGTCGCGGCGTTCATCCCGCCCTCCCCCCCGCTGCCGTCGGCTCCCAACGTTCCGGGAACGCGAATGCGTCCGGGGCAACGTCCACTCGTTCCTCCGGTGTCTCCGAAGAGCATGTCCGATGGGAGGCTACCCGGGAGACAGCCGTTCAATTGCGGAGGCTGGTAGCTGAGGGCATCGCTCATATTGAAGAAGGCATTGTGAAAGACCGTCGCGGTTGCCGTGGTCGCGTCATCCCAATCGAACTCGAGACCGAGACTTTCCTGCAGGGCGCGCTGAAGGCCGCCGTGCAACCCTCCTGGTTGAAATCCGGGCACCGGGACGGCGAACGCCGGAGGTTGTTGCGCGAGCCCGAACGCGCTGAGAAGCCTCGCCCGTTTCGAGAGCTCGAGCCTCGTCGACAAGCGCGGATCGACGGCAATGGCGGTAGCGCCCTCGGAGCCATAGAAGTCGAGCCGGACTCCCGGCGTCACTTCAAAGGGAGGCGAGAGCTTCAACACGGTGTCGGCGCGCGCGCCGATGGCAATGTCGGTGCGCGTGGGAAAAAGGCTCGCGATCGAGGCAACTCCGTTGTTGAGGCCGGTGTTGAGCTCGACGTCGTAGTCGTCGATCTGAATGTCGGTGCCGGTTCGCAGGAGGACGGCCGGCGAAAGGCGGTAGGTGATCTCGCTGCGCATGCCGGCCAAGCGATCGCGCAGGAAGCGATCGGCGGGCAGACGCGTGCGATCGAGCCCGGCGGTCACGGCAAGCCGCACGTTGCCGTTTTCGGAGAGGCGATGATCGTAGCGAAGATCGACGCGGTGAAACTCCGTGCCGAAGAGCGTCACCGTCTGATCGGAGGTGAGCTGGCCGAGGTAGTCGTACGATCCGAACGCGAAGACACCGATGCGATCATCGGATGTCAGATCATAGGTGGCGCGCGCTTGGTAATCCCAGTAGTCGAGCTGAACGCCGGCTGCGAGAAGCGATAGAAGCGCGGCGGTGTAGGAGTAGCGCCCGCCGAGAAGCACGATACCTCGGCCGTTGGCAAAAGGTGCCTCGGCCAAAGCTCCGGCGTCGAAGAGACGAACGTTGTATTCGCCGTGCAGCTTCGGCACGGGCGCCGTCGTTTCGCCGGATACGATGCCGCCGCTGTAGCGACCGAAACGCGCGGGATACCCGCCGGCGTAGAGGTCCACCCTCTCGATGAGTCCGGGATGCACGACGGAGGGTCCGGCGCCGACGTGAAACAAGAGCGGCAGCCGAATGCCGTCGAGAAAATAGCCGACGTCGCCCGGCGGCGCGCCGCGCACGAAGAAGAACGGAAGCCCGGAAATGATCGGCGTGACGCCGGGCATCACCTCGATCGCGCGAAAGGGATCTCCGAACGTACCCGGGATTTGGCGCACTTCGGCGCGCGAAAGCGTCGCCGAGCGCGACGGTTCCGGGCGTTCCCCACGGATGACGACCTCCGCGGGGGTGCCGGGTGGAGGCGCGGCGCCGGTCGATGGCTCCGACGGGGTCTCGGCAGGTGCGCCTGACTCGGGCGAACTGGACCTTGGCGTTGTCGAACCCGAAGGAGCGCTTCCTTGAGCGTCGGGCGGCCGCGCCGGTTCATGAAACACGACCTCGACGCGGATCATCGCCGAGATGGGCTGGCCGTTACGCTTCGCTGGCTCGAAGATCCAGTCGAGCGCGGTGCTCGCGGCTTGGCTCGAAAACGGTTCGTTTGTCTCCGCCGGCGTAGCGCTGCGCACCGTGCCGTCGGCGTTGATCGTCAGCGTGAGCACCACGGTGGCGTCGCCCTTCGCCCCCTCGGGATAAGGGACGTTGGGATCCGATCGAAGCTTTGGCGGCGTGACGGCGGGTGCCGGCGAAGGTGTTGGCGTGGGAACAGGCCCCGGCTCCGGAGGCGCGGCGCTCGCGGGCCGAGCCATCGCGAGTGCGAAAAGCGCTGCAACCGGCATGGCAACGCCAAAAACGCTGGCTCGATAGCTCATGCTGTTTCGCGGCCGGGGAACAACACAGAGACGCCGCGGGCGAAAGACTAACGGTGATTTGGCGATCGACGAAAGAACGTGCCGAAGAGCTCAACAATTTCTCAACGATCAAGAGCAGGCGAAAGACGAGGGGAGAAGGAAGTCCAACCAGGATCGGCACGTCAAGCCGCGTATGGTCGCATAAGGCGAAAAGGGCGCACGCATGAGAACTGAAAATCCCCGTGTCGGCGGTTCGATTCCGTCCCTGGGCACTGGATTTGCGCGGGGGAAAACGCATTGACCGACCGGTCAGGCTCGGAGCGTTGAATCCTTGCGCTGCGGGCAGGAGACAACCCGTGACCGAGCCGGCGAAAGCAAACGCCGTGATCCAAACAACGCGCGAGACGCGCACGAGCCCAAGACTACGCTCGCTCCGAGCATGCGGTAACAGTAAGCGTGAAGCTCGCCTCGATAGGGGCCCAGGCGGGCCTCGAATTCGTTTTCAGCGCTCGAGCTCACAGCGATGCGCAGCGTGGATCGCGACCGGCGCGAGGGCGACGTCGCAATGGCTGGCACGTCGGTGCGATCACGATGGTCTGATTTGTGCCAGTTGTGCCGTGTGCCATTCCGCCGCCCCAACGTTCGATCGCTCGACGGAATGGCTCTTTCGCGCTCTCGAATGCCTGGTGCCGTTCTTGCACCATGCCGCGCGTCCGCAGGATGAAAGGACGATCCCGGATGACGCGCGTAGTCCAAGCTTCGCTTTCTATCGCGTTCGCCGCCTACGTGGTGCGTGTGCAGTAGGTGCAGTCGAGCGGTGTGTTTCGCACGGAGGACATGATGAAGGTTCGGCTTAGACGCGCTGCGGTGGCCCCCGTCGCCATCCTTCTTGCATTCGCTTGCGGCTCAGAATCGAGCAACGCTACGGCGCCCGACGGAGGCCAAGGCAGCGGGGGCGGCTCGGGCGGTTCGGTCGCGACGGGAGGGACCGGCGAAGGGGTGGATGGCGCAGCCGGCACGGCGGCGGGCGACGCCGCGACCATCGCCTGCGCTGGCCTCGGATGCTCGACCTGCGCGAGTCCGCACAACGACCAAATTTGCGCGTCCGGCGTCGCGTGCCTCGGCGACACGGAATGCGCGTCCACGCTGCCGGGAACGTGTCAAGTGCAATTGGGAACGTACACCACCGACTACGTCTCCGCGGGTTGCGTGGGCGGCGTCTGCGTGTACCTGCTCGTTACGGGCGGCTGCGATGAATCCAGGTCGTGCGATCAATGCAGGGAGTTCGCCAGGGGGCAAACGTGCGGGCTCAAATCGACGGCCGCCGAATGCGCGACGTGCTGCGAGACCTACTACGACGGAAAGAGTTACGCCGGTTTGTTCGAGGCTTGCGCTTGCGGAGAAGGCGGGCCGTGCGCGAGCGCATGCGGAACGAGTCTCCTTTGCGGCGGTACGGGACCCGAAACATCGGCGTGCGCGAACTGCCTCGCGCAAACGCTCCTCGACGGTGGGGCCTGCGTCGCCAGTCCAAAGTTCCAAAAGGAATGCATCGGCGGGGCGGACGGCGGCGTTTTTTGCAAGAAGATGGCGCAATGCCTCGCAACGTGTCCGCACGGCTAGATTCTGCCGAAGCCAGGCACGTGCCCGGGAGATCCCACTCGTCGGCGCGGATCACCTTTTCCATTTGAGCAGCCGCGTGCGGAGCTCGGCGGCTGCTTCAGTGGCGCGTTCGGGATGAGCGAGTAGATCAACGTACGCCTGGACCGGGTGTACGCTGGGGACGCCTTCCATCGGGGTGGATCCATCGAAAACGCCCTCGTCATCACGAGTCACTAACCAAACGTTAGCGCCCCTCGGCTCCTCCCTGAACCCCTTTGAGAACTTTGTCGCTGAGCGGTTGCTCGACGAAGAAGGTTACGAGGCGGAACCCGGCGAATTGGGCGTGTAGCCAGGCCGCGGCAAGGCCCGTTGCCGCATAGCGACCGCGACTTCCCTCCAAGACGTTCGCCAACCGCGAAAGCAGCTCATCGCCCGCACGCGAGGTCACGTGCCCTCGAACGATGTTGTGCCTGTCGAAAGCGTACGCCTCGACCCACGCGTCGAGCATGAGATTAGGATCACGTGCTCGAATCGCGCCCGCCTTGTTCTTTCTAGTGGGCCATGCTGATCAAGCCTGCCCACGATCCGGCTGGTGTAACCGTCGTGGAGTCCAGTCTCGTGGGCGAGTTCCTGTTGCCGGAAGTATCGCTGGGGCTCAATGAGAAGGTGCCGCGCGATGCGGGCGCTTTTGGGCGCGAAAGCGGACGATGGTCGACCGCGGCGAAGAAACTTGTTTGGCTTACCTTCGATGATGACGCGCAGCCCCGCGCCACGATATGGGCGTTCCCGGAGAGGTCGAACCACGAGACGACGGCGCGATCGCAAATTTGCTTTCCCACGTTCCCCATGAACAAAGTCGCCACAACTGGCACGGCTTCTGGAGGCGCTCACTCGATCAGACCAAACACGCATCGTGAGCGCCGTCACAGAACTCGCGGAAAATCCACGCGAAGCATCGAACGTGACTGCGCTTCGTGGGAGGAGGCGAGCGCCATCGCCCTCGAACGTTCGCTCGTTTCGCTGATCACTTCTTGCGCGACTTCATCAGTCGGTGCTTGTCTGCGAGCCGTTTCTTGTAGCGTGCGACCCGGATTTCCTTTCCGTCAACCAGTGAATGG
>Ga0137375_10003929_pt1 | contig 17692 bp, 15 predicted proteins | sample SagtaG_24_FD_104936 | JGI IMG/M metagenome (GOLD analysis project Ga0137375, IMG submission 104936) | Vadose zone soil microbial communities from Sagehorn Ranch, Mendocino, California, USA - Sage1_R_113_16 metaG | ecosystem: Environmental > Terrestrial > Soil > Vadose zone | place: USA...
CGCCGACCTCGACGACCTGCTCACCAGGATCGACCAGCACCAGCAGCAAACCACCGCACCTGCTATTCCGGAGGCAGCGTGACCACCCCCGACGGACTTCCGGAGCCGACCACTAAGCATCGCCTCGCCGTCGTCGTCGGCCGTCTCCAGGGCGGCCTGCCAGACCTCACGCAGCGCCTCAAGCCGGGCTTTGCCGAGCGTGGCCTCGACCACCGCCGTCAGGGGGACGGCCTCGTCGGGATCCAGGACGCCGCCGTCCACGCGGCCGAGCACCAGCGCGGCGGCCTGCGCGGCCGCCCACGGCGTCACCGCCTCGCCGGGGACCTCGCCCTCCAGGACCAGCTCGGTGGCCGAGGCGCGCAGCCAGCGCCGGTCCCCGGGGCGACGGCCGAGCTGGCACGCCTCCGCGCGGGGCTCCTCCAGCAGCTTAGCCGCCGCCACCAGGGCGGCGGGGACGTCATCAGGAATCTGCCAGCGGGTGTGGCGGGCGTGGCCGGCCTCGTGCGACAGCACCCCCCACAGCACCGGGTAGCGCTCCCGGTCCGACAGCCGCCGCGGCCGGGCACGGGCCGGGTCGACCGCCTTGGGGAGCAGGTTGCCGTCGACCTCGATGGTGGCAAGCGCGGGTACGAAGCAGCCCGGCGAGCCGCGGCCGGCACCGGGGGCGGCCCGCACGATCAGATCGTCCCGGTCGGCCAGGCGGCCGATCTCGCGGGTGAGCCGCGACGACAGCCGCAGCCACCCCGCCTCGGCCGCTTCCACCGCCGCCGGCTTTGCGTCGGGATCTGGGAGCAGGTGCTGGCGCATCGGACTAGACCTGCCGGCCGAGCGCGAGCGGGGTGAACTGGCGGCCGAACACGCTGCGGACGACCTCGGCGACCACGTCGCGGTCCTCCTCCGGGGCGAGCCCGATGAGGTTTTGGACCGCGGCGTCCTCGCCGAGCACCGCCTCGACCTGCTTGAACGCCAGCAGCTCCCGAAGCTGCGGCGCCCAGCCGACCTCGCCGGCGCGCTGCCGGCTGGACAAGTTGCGCGCCACCCGCACCGCCCGCGGGTTGACCTTCAGGCCGGCGGCCAGGTCGTAGTCGGTCTGCACCTGGACCTGCACCCCGAACCGCGACGCCAGCGCCTCGGTCAGCACCGCGCCGGCCACCCCGGGATTGTGGCCGGCGACCACATGGAACCCGTCGCTGGCGGTGATCGTCTCGCCCTTGTGGGCCTTGACGCTGATCTGGCGGCGCCCGTCCATCGCGGGGTACACCACTGCCAGGACCTTCGGGGAGATCAGGGTGGCGTCGTCGACAAACAGCACCCGGCCCTCGGTCATGGCGACCACCAGCGGGCCGTCGACGAACTGGTAGCGGCCGTCGTCGGCCTGGGTGTACTCGCCCACGAAGTCGGCCACCGCCGTGTCGCCATCGCCGGCCACGGTGACCAGGTCGGGGAAGGCCGCCTCCACCAGGGCGGTCTTGCCGGTCCCAGGCGGCCCATAGAGCAACGAGGGCATGCCCGCGGCTCGCAGCGCCCGCAGCGCGGCGACGTCGGCGTGGTCGGCCAGCGCGCGGGGATGGTAGCGCTGCCCGTTGGGACGCACCACCGGCCCAGGCGAGACTTCGGACGGGCGCGGCGGACGGGGTGGGGGGGCCGGTGGCGGCGGGCTGCTCGCGGCACCTGCAGGCAGGCCTGCGGTCGCGGCGAAGCGGCGCGGGCGGGCGTGGGTGCAGGTGACCTTGCCGCGCTCGACCAGGGTGGTGAGCGCGTTGCCGATCGCGCCGGTGGACCGGCCGCCCAGCGCGCGGGCGAGCTCGCCCGGGGTGAAAGATCGGCCGAGGTGCTCGGTCAGGTGGGCGAGCACCATGGCGCGTAGCTCGCCCGAGCCGAGCCGGCGACGACCCAATGTCCCAGCCGGGCTGCTCGCGGGCACCGTGCACCTCCTTTGACCTGCGCGGATCTGAAGCCACACAGGGGATACCTCGACCGGCGCGCACACCTCAAGACCAAGGTCAACGACGGCTCGGCCGGGCCCCGCCGCAGCCAAACCCGGCCGGCTCGTGAGACCGCCGCCACGGCGCGCACGTCGGCCGTCGGGCGCCCTGGCGGCGCCACAGGCGGCGTTCATCCGGTGGACATGGTGTTCGGCCATGGTGGGGATGTCGGCGGCCCAGCGGCCGGCTGACGGCCGTCGGTGGCGAACGGTGGCAAGTCCGCCGGCCACGGGGTGGCTGCCTACGGCGGAGTGGGCGGCAGGCGCAGCGCGGTTCGGATGCTCGTGGTGGCCAGCGAGGTGGCGAGCAGGTCGGCGTCGAGGATCGCCTGGGGCGCTGTGGCGATGGCGATGACGTACAGGCCCGCCGTGCGGGCCGACCGGGCGCCGGCTGGGGAGTCTTCGATGGCGATGGTGGCCGCGGGGTCGGCGTCCAGGTGCCGGCAGGCCTCAAGGTACAGGTCCGGGGCCGGTTTGGGCCGCTGGACGTCGTCGCCGCCCACGATCACCTCGAACGCGTCGGCGAGCCCGGCGTCCTTGAGCAGCCCGAGCAGGTGGCGGCGTGCGGCGTTGGAGGCGACCCCCAGCGGCCGATGTCCCCGCAGGTCGCTGACGAGGTCGGCGGCGCCGGGTAGGAGCTTGGCGCCGTGGCGCAGCTCGGCTCGGGCCAGCCGGAGCGCTTGGGCGGCGAGCTGGTCGGCGTGGCCGGGCTGGTCGAGGAACTCCTCCAGCAGCCAGCCGACGGCGTCCAGCGAGCGGCCGAGCAGCGCCTGTCGTTGCCGGGCGCCGAACGGGGTGCGGTGGCGGGCGAACAGGCTGGTGTAGGCGCGGGTCCAGGCGGCCTCGGTGTCCAGCAGGACGCCGTCGCAGTCGAACACCACCGGGCCGGCGGGCGGCTGCCGCCGGAGGGCGGCGCCGGTCACGGGCGCTGCTCCCGCGGTCGGCAGGCGACGGCGCAGGCGACCAAGGGGAACGCCGGGTCGACGATGGCGAGGGTGGCGGGGGGAAGCTCCTCGGCGGCCTCGCCGAGCAGCAAGCCGACGCAGGCGCGCAGGTTCCCGAAGCCTTGCACGGTGACCGGGCCGCGCCAGTGCTGGCCGAGTAGGGCTTCCAGGCCGGCGGGAGTGTAGCGCCAGTAGTCGCTGGCGGGCAGGCCGACGCTGATGCGGCTCAGGCAGGGAACGGTGAGCAGCAGCGCGCCGCCAGGCGCCAGGGCCGCCTGGCAGTTGGCGAGCGTGGTGTGCGGGTTGGGGATGAACTGCAGGGTCTGGGTGCAGATGATGCAGTCGAACGCGTCGGCGGGCAGGCTGCCGGGCTGGCCGAGGTCGGCGATGAGCGTCGCCTGTTGGTTGGTGGGGTCGATGTCGACGACGGTGCTATGGCGGACGCGGTCGGCGCCGAAGCGGCGGGTGTAGGCAGCGTCTTTGACCTCGAGGACCGCGCCGTTGACCAGGTCGGTGTGGGCGTGGAGGAACCCTTCGAGGTAGTGGCGGTCGATCGGGGTGCCACGGTCGTAGCCGTAGAAGTCGCTGAGCGGGCGTAGGGGCACCCCCACCGGCTGCGCCTCCGGCGTCGGCGGGAACCGGGTCATGATCGGCGCCCTTCTGCCGCTTGGGACTGCGGCTCGAGCCAGCCAAGCGACGCTCGCCACGCGCCCGGGGGACGCGGGCCCAGGGTCTGCTGCGTTCGCGCGAACCGGGCTGCTTGCGCGACGAGGGACGGGCGGGGCTGGACGCCGTCGAGGACCATGCGCCGATCAGGTGGGAGGCCGTCGAGGAACCGCTGGTAGAACGCCTGGGTTGCGGCGAGCACCTGGGGGTCCATCAGGCAGGCCAGCACCGGCCCGCGGATGGCCTGGCGGGCCAGCGCCGTGGCGCGGTCGACGTGGAGGTAGATGTAGGCGTCGGGCTCGATGATCTCGCCGCGCCCGGCGGCGGTGGCGAACAGCTCGACGGCCAGCCGCGCGTCGCTTGGGACGCCAAGGCGGCCGATCGCGCGCTGGAAGGCGATGCACGACAGCGGGCTGCGGTCGCACACCACGACGGCGTTGTGGCCGGGGCTGGAGCGGATTGCTGCGGTGCGGCGCCGCTCCACGCCGAGCAGGTAGTCCAGGGCGGCGTGGACGTCGTCCAGGTCGCGGGCCGGGAACGGCGGCAGCGGCGCGAGGTCGGCGTACTCGGGAACAACCGTAACGCCCAGGTCCCGGCTGAGCGCGAGCGCCAGCGAGGTCTTGCCGGCAAAGCAGCATCCTTCGACCGCGATCACCGCGGGTCGCGGCCGGTGGATGGCGGTCGGGCGGGGTGCGGGTTGGCGCATCTCGATCTCCGTAAAGTCCGTGAGGGGAGCGTGATATGGTCGGCGCGGCCTTCCCCCTGTGTCTGACCGAGCGAGGATCCCGACCGTGCCGGCGTCCCGAGCGACCCGTGCCCGCGTTGCCGGGCTGGCCGCCAAGGCGTCCCCGCTGGTCGCGTTGACTGGCCGCTACGACCTGGAGGGGACGGTCACCGGCTTTCAGCCCTTGAGCGAGGGGCTGATGAACCGCAACTACCGCATCCACACGACCGCCGGTGACTGGTTCCTCAAGCACTACCTGGACGCCGGCCCCCGCCAGATCGCCTTCCAGCACCAGGTCACCACCGCGCTGGCCGGGGTGGGCCTGCCGGTGCCGACCCCGCTGCGGGCACGCTCGGGCGCCACGATGGTGACCGCTAAGGGCCGCCACTTCGCGCTGTACCCCTGGGTCGCCGGCCGCCACCGCCGCGGCTTGGAGCTGCCGCTGGCGGGCTGCGCGGCGCTGGGCCGGCTGCTCGGCCGGCTGCACACCCAGCTCGGCCGGGCCCTGCCGCCGATCCAGCAGACCCTGCTGGTCCCGACCGCCAGCGTGGCGCGGACCCTGGCTCGGATCGACGAGCTGCTCGGGCTGGTCCGCGCCCAGCCCGCCCCAGACGGCTTCGACCAACTGGCCGAGCGGCGGTTGCTGCAGCGCCGGGGGCTGCTGGTCGAGCTGGCCGGGCTGCGCCCATCGGAGGCGGACACGCTGCTGGTCGGCTACATCCACGGCGACTTCCACGCCCTCAACCTGCTGTACGCCGATGGGGAGAAGGACGGCGAGCCACTTGCGATCTTGGACTGGGACCGGCTGGGGGTGCGGCCCTACACCACAGAGCTGGTCCGCGCCGCGACCTTGCTGTTCGGCTACGACGACGAGCGCGGATTGGACCTGGAGCGGGTGGGGGTGTTCATGGACGCCTACCGGCAGGCGTTTCCGTGGCTTGGCGTCGGTGAGCTCCGCTCGGCGGTGCACCGGCTGTGGTGGGAGCGTTTGTGCGACTTCTGGATGCTGCAATGGCGCTACCAGCGCGGCGACCGCAGCTGCGACCACCTGTTCCCTGGCGCGGCGGCGCTGGCGGAATGGTGGACCGCTCACCGCGCGCGGGTCCTGAACGCCTTCGCCGCCGACTAGCCAGCCCGTATCGTGTCTCACAGGATGATCCTTGGCTCTCCCACCGCCTTGGTGACCTGGTCGAGCAGGCGCTGCAGCCGGCCGGTGGGCACCTGCGGCGGGTGGTCGGCGGCGAAGCGGGCACCGCAGCGCAGGCCCTCGCGCCAGTGGCGGCGGCGCTCACCGACGGGCGGGACGGTGTCGATCGATAGGGAGTGGACGATCCCCTGGCGGACGAACTCCTCGTACGTGCGCTGTGCCCACGCGGCGGCGCCCTGGCTGGCGCGGCTGTGGGCGGCGAAGAACGCGAAGAACGCGCCGAGCATCTCCGGGAAGAACGCCTCGGCGCTGGTACGGCAGCCGGTGTCCTCCCGCGGCGTGGCGGCCAGCGTGACCAGCTCGCCGAACCGCCGGCCAAGCCCGACGACCTCGCAGGCGAGATCCTCAGGGGCCAAGGGGAAGCGCCCGGGGGCGCCCCACTTCAGGTGCGGCGCCGCCAGACGCGGGTCGGGGCAGTGGTACAGCATGCCGCCGGTGCGGGTGAGGGCGGCGGCGAGGGTGAGATGGTCGGAGTAGGAGGTGCGCCACGCCGACAGGTCCGCGAACCCACCGACGTCGCCGAGCATCTGCGCGTCGATGAGGCAGGTGCCGTTGACGAGCTGGACGGCGAACGGCGCCAGCAGCCCGCTGTGCCGGTCGAGCACCGGTGGGGTGGGCAGGTACTCGGCCGGGAAGCAGTGGAACCGGGTGGAGAACCAGGCGGTGCCGGCCTCAAGCCGGCCGATGTCGCTGTGCGGCACGACCTCGCGGGGCCGCAACGCCCGGTAGTAGAACGGCAGGGTGAGCGCGCACGCGGTCGGATCGTGGCCGCGGACCACGGTGAAGGCGTAGGCGGCGCCGGCGGCGTAGTGCGGGCCGAAGATGCAGTCGTCGTCGCCGAACAGCAGCAGGTCGCCGCTGGCGGCTTCGATCGCGGTGTTGCGCGCCGCGGCCGCCCCCTGATGGCGCGCAAGGCGGACGACAATCAACCGGACACCGGTCGGCCGCTGGGCGGCCAGGCGCTGGTAGTGGGCGAGGGTCGCGCTCGTGTGGTCGGTGGAGCCGTCGTCGACCACCACGATCTCCCGCAGCGCTTCGCCGGCTTGTCCCAGCAGGGTGTCGAGTGCCCAGGTGAGCGGGTTGTCGTTGAGCGCGGTGGTGGCGGGGTCGAACGGGCAGCGGTTGTAGGTGGCCAGCAGCGCCGAGACCCGCCGGTACGTGATCGGCAACTCGAGCGACCGCGTCAGCGGCTGTGCGGCCAGCCGTTCGCAGGTCCGGGCGAGCAGCGCGCTGGCCTGGGGCAAGGCCGCTGGAGGAGCGTCCGTGGGCGCCGCGGCCGGCGGTGCTGCCTGGGTGGTCATCATCGCTCGGTCTTGTCGTGGACGTATTGGGCGCCGGTGAGCCGCCGGCGCAGCGCACTGGCCAGGCACCACCACGGGCCGATGCTGTGGGTGAGGCAGGCCGCCACGCTTCCGCCCAGCTCCGCCACGGTCGGCCCGCTGTGGCGCCGGCCGCTGCGGTGAAGCTCCTGGCACAGCAGGTGGGACGGCAGGCCGATGTAGGCGGCCAGGGCCGCCAGGGCCGCCAGCGCGGCGAGCGGGCGGTGGCGACGGTCGACGGCGGGCAACGCCATAGTGGCGGCGACGGCTGGGGAGGTCGCCAGCCAGGCCAGCCCGCGGGCCAGCCCTTCGGCGACCAGGCTGGCACGCACGGCCGGGGTGGCGAGCCCGGCCGCGGCGGCCGTGCGGGCGAAGCGGGGGTATTCGACGTAGCTCCAGAACCACTGGCGCTTTTGCCGCAGCAGGTGCCCGACGGTCTCCGGGCTGTCGGCCAGCTCCAGGGCCGGCAGCGGGTCGATCGGCACGCCCGCGGCCGACAGCATGAACCCCAGCGCCAGGTCCTCGTTCATTGGCTCGGTCGGCAGGCCACCCCGGCGCAGGAACTCGTCGCCGCGGATGAACAGGCCGTGGCCGGTGCAGTGCCCAAGCCGCGGCCACCGCCGCCACGCCGGCCTGCCACCTGCGCTGCTGGCGGCAGTGCGGGCACGGCGGCTTTGGCGGCGCAGGATCGGAACTTCGTGCGCGAGTGTCCAGCGGGTCTGCAGCAGCGCCGCGCCGCGCAGTAGCGCGCCGCCCACGCCGCCGCCGAGCCGGTCGAGGTTGCCGACAAACAGAGCGGGCTGCTGCAGGACCATGGGCGGACCGCCAGGAGCGCCCGCCAGCCGCGCGATGACGCGGGTGGCCTCGTACAGCGTGGCGGGGTCGGGACGGGAGTCGGCGTTGTAGACGACCAGCCAGCAGTCGGCCGGGTCGGCGCCCTCCTGATGGGCGAGCCGGTCGAGCTCGGCGCGGGCGGCGAAGTTCACCTGGTGGGCCATGGTCCCGTCGGGCTGGGGGTAGTGGTAGTGGCGGATCACCTCGCCACGCGTTCGTGCGTCGGCGACCAGTCGGGCGGCGAGCTGGTCGGTGGTGTCAAGCTCGGCGAGCGCAGCCTCCGCGGCGGCCAGGCACGCGGCCTCGCCTGCGAGATTGGCGGCCTGCGCGGCGAACTGCTCCAGCCGGTCGCGGGGCAGCACCCCCAGGAACCGGCTGAGCACCGTGCTGGTCGGCGGGCGGCGGGCGAGCAGCCGGGCCAGCTCGGGGAGTCGCCGGGTGGCGGCGGCCCGCTCGGCGTTTTCTCGCTGGGTGGTCACCAGGGCCACCGACGCGCCAGGGCTGGAATGGGCGAGCCGCAGCAGGTGGGCGGTGGCGGCGGCCAGCAGCCGCTGCTCGCGCAGCACCGGCAGCAGCAGCACGAACCGCGGTGCGGGCGCTGGCGGGTTTGCGGTGGGCTCGTGCTGGTGGGCGAGCCAGGCGAGCGACCCGCTGGCCTTGGCCGCGCCGAGCACGCCCCGGTACAGGGTGGCTCCCGTCGCGGCCCAGCACAGCCCGGTGAGCGTAGCCGCAGCCCAGGAGCGGGTGGCAGGGGCCGGTCCGGTCATGGGTAGACCCTGCCGAGACGGAGGACCTGGAAGGCTTCGCGGTAGCCGCCGGTGATCATCGCGCCGCGCCAGCGGGCCAACAGCGGGCCGGCGTGGTCGATGTAGTCGGCCTGCCCGGAGCCCTTGGCGGTGGCGCGTTGCGACTGGTAGCAGGCCAGCGCCCTTGTCTTGCGGTCGATCAGGCTGGTGATGTCGGTGGTGTACTGCGGCTCGGCGATCGGGGTCCACACCTCGTAGCCGAGGATCGTCGGCACCCACCACGGCGTGGTGCCGTGCTCGGGGAAGTTGCGGCTGCTGGCCATCCCCGCGGCCCGCCAGCACAGCTCGAACCCCTCGCGGTGGTCGAAGGAGGCCTCAGCCGGATGGGGCAGATACATCAGCGACGGCCGCAGCTGGCGGAGCAGGCCGATCACCATGCCGACGTGGGCGAGGTCGCGGGCGTCGATCGCGCCGTCAGGGAGGCGCAGGAAGTGCAGCTGCGCCGCAGCCACGCCGAGCACGCCGGCCGCCACGGCCGCCTCCTGCTCGCGCAGGGGGCCGCACTCGTTGGGCGGCAGGGTCGGGCTGCCATGCTCGCCCGACGACAGGTACAGCACCCGCACCCGGTGGCCACGGTCGACATGATTGGCGATGCTGCCGCCGCAGCCGAGCACCTCGTCGTCAGGGTGCGGCGCCACGATCAGCACACCTGGCGTCATCGGCTCCCCCTTGATGTTGTGCCGCTACCTTCGCCGGTTGGGCGGCGACCGCATGCGCCCTGCGGCCGAGACGGCGCGGCGGCGAGGAGGTCGCTGCAGGCGAACAGCCACCGGGCGGTCCTCCGGGTGCCCTCGAACATCTCCAGGACCGCCAGCTCATCGGCCGCCCACCACCCGAACTGCCCGGCAGCCAGCCTGCTGTCGGCGCGTTCGGGGTGGTCGGCGAGCGCGACATACCACGCGTCGACGTGCACGTGACAGCGGGGCTCGCGGTAGGGCTCGGTGCCGGCGGGGATGGACTCTTCGACGATCCACCACGGCGACACGAGCTGGCCGGTCTGCCCGGCGAGCGGCGCCGCGTCGGGCGGGCTGAGCAGGGTGACCGCAAGGCCTGCCTCCTCGGCGACCTCCCGGCGTGCCGTCTGGGCCGGGTGCTCGCCCGCCTCGACGTGCCCGCCCGGCACCATCCACCTCCCGTAGCGGGGATGGTGAAGTAGGGCCAGCCGCCAGCCGTAGGCCATGCGGGCGAACACGAACACGCTGGCGGTCAGGTGCTTGCGGTTCATTGGCGCATCGCCATCCGGCAGGCCCTGACGATGCGGCGCTCATCGGCCGCAGTGAGTCCCTCATGGCAGGGCAGGGTGATGATCGAGGCGCACAACGCCTCGGCGTTCGGGCAGCACAACGCTGGCGGCGCGAAGGCCGAGAAGACGGGGAGCTGGTACAGCGGCCGGTAGCCGTAGCGGACGGTGTCGGAGATGACCCCCTCGACCGCCAGCCTCCGTCCGACCAAAGCAGCGTCGCCGAGCTGCACCTGCAGCACCAGCGCGTAGTGGTTCGGGCTGGCACCGGCCACCACCGGCAGCGGGGCCAAGCCGGGCACCTCGGCGAGCCTGGCCAACAGCCGCCGCGCGACCCGGCGGCGCGCCTGCAGCCGGCCCGCCAAGCGGTCGAGCTGGGCCAAGCCGAGCGCGGCGGGCAGCGCGCCGAGCTTGTAGTTCAGCCCGAAGCCCTCACCGAACGCGCCGACCGGCAGCGCCAGCGGCGCGTCCAGCCGGGCGGGCTGGCCGAGGTTGCGCAGCGTGGCCAGCCGAGCAGCCACCGTCGGGTCGCCGGTGAGGACGAAGCCGCCTTCGCCGGTGCAGACGAGCTTGCGGGCGTGGGTGCTGAAGCAGCCGACGACGCCTTGGGTGCCGGCCAGCCGGCCGTCGCGGCCCAGGCGGGTGCCGTGCGCTTGGGCGGCGTCCTCGATCAGCGGCAGCCCCCACCCGTGGCAGGCTGCGACCAACTCGCCGTCGTCGGCCGGATAGCCCCACATCGGCACCGAGACCACCGCCTTGGTCCGCTGGGTCCGTTTGCGGTCGACGTCCGCCAAGTCGAGCGCGAACGAGGCCGGGCTGCGGGTGTCGGCGAACACCGGCCGGGCGCCGACCGCCAGCACCGGCAGGGCGGTCATGGCCGGCGCGGTCGGCGGCACGATCACCTCGTCGCCCACCCCGACCCCGAGCGTCAGCAGCGCCAAGTGCAGCGCCGCAGTGCCGCTGGAACAGGCCAGCGCAAACCGGGTGCCGAACCACTTGGACAGCGCCCGCTCGTAGTCACCGACCAGCCGCGCGTTGCCCGACAGGTCCCCGCCCCGGAGCGCGCCGGTCACGGCTTGGACCTCCGCGTCGCCAGCGACGACGTGCTTGGTGGACAGCTCGGCGGCGAGCACAGCGAGTTCATCGGTAGCCATGGCGACCACCCTCTCCACTCACGCCACAGCGGGCCCGGCCGACAGCGGGCAGGTCGAGAGGGCGGGCCTGCCAGCGGGCGGCGAGTGCCAGGCAGCGCCGCCAAGACGGCGGCCGGCGATAGCCCGCTGGGGCTTGGAAGCGCCAGCGGGCCTCATGCAACCCGACGTAGGCGGCCAGCACCGGCAGCAGGTCGACCTCGGCCGGCGACAGCGCGCGGCCGCTGCGGTAGCCGGCCAGCAGCTCGCCGGCCGCCGCCCACGCCCCCGACTCTCCCACGCTGTGGGCGGCGGCGCCGAACAGCGCGATCGCCAAGTCGTACAGGGTCCAGCCGACCCTGGCACGCTCCAGGTCCAGCACGAAGGCGCTCGACCCCTCGATCAGCACGTTGCTCGGCGTCGGATCGCCGTGGCACAGCCCCACAGTGACCGGCCCATCCCAGCCATCGACCCGACCAGGGATGGTCAACAACCGCTGATCGGCCGCACGGCGGACCGGCTCGGGCAGGCGCGGGCGGCCAAGCGCCCCGGCGTCGCGTTGCGGGTCTGGTCGCATCCCCGCTGGGGGGTCGAGCGCGTGCAGCCTGGCCAGCACCTGGCCGACCCGCCACCAGTCCCCCTGTCGCTGGGGGTGCGTGCCAGGCACAAACGACAACAGCAGCGCCGGATACGAACGGCCACTGGTCGCCGTGACGTGGCGGACCCAAAGGCCATGCTGGCTCGGCAGCACCAGCGGGCAGTCGATGCCATGCTCGCGCAGGTGCCGATGCAGGCGCGCCTCGCCGGCAAGGCTATCGGTGCCACCGGCCAACGCGACCCGCAGCACCACCGACGAACGCGGCGCGTCGGCAAGCAGCAGCCGCCAGAGCCTGTGCTGCTGGCCGCTTGGCAGTGGGTGGGGCGAGCAGACCGGTAAGCCGGTCGTCCCGCGCAGCGCGGCGATCGGGAAGCGATCCACCACCGCAGCGCCGTAGCGGTCCGACGCAGGCACCGGTCCGGTCGACTCGCCCGGCTCGCCGACGACCGCCCCGGCGGCGTGACCACCGCGCGGACGAGCGACTGGCTCCAGCGTCGCGATCGGCGCCATGCCTGCTCACCCCTGCTCCAGTTCGTCCAGCAGCGCATAGGTCGGCAGCAGGTCCGCCAGCCCCGGATGGAACGGCCGGTCCGCGGCGACCGCGTCAACGAATGCCGCGAGCTCCCCCACAAAGCCGGTCCGCTCATAGCCGGTGTCGAGCGGGCTCGGACGCCACTGCTGCGACCACCCCCGCGAGCCGCCGGCCGCCTTGGCCGCCGGCAGACCCGCCACCGTCAACTCCGACAGCCCAGCCAGCGACACCATCACCCCGGAGTCGGTCACGACCTCGACCCTGGTGTCGAACCGGGGCGCGTGCGTGCCACACAGCAGCGACCCGACCGCTCCGCCAGCGAACTCCAGGTGCGCGCCGACCAGCACGTCGTGGTCGCCGACGCGCCGAACCGCCCGCAGGTCGATGACCGGACCGCCAAGGTCCACCGCCAGGTCGACCGGGTGGATCGCCTGGGCCAGCAGGAAGCTGCGCAGCAGCGGCAAGCCCCACAGCCCCGCCCGAGGCTTGCTCGCCAGGTGGCGGATGGTCACCGCGACCGGCTGGCCGCATTCCGGATCGGCCAGCAACTCCTTGACGCGAAGGTAGGGGTTGGCGTACCGGAAGTTCATCCCCACCCCGGTCGGCACGCCCGCCCGCTCCGCGGCCGCCGCGAGCGCCTGCAGCCGCGCCAGCTCGACCGCCGGGGGCTTCTCGACGAAGACCGGCACCCTTCGGGCCAACGCGCACGCCGCGATCTCCTCGTGCGCCTGCGGCGGGCAGGCGACCACCAGCGCAGCGACCCTCACCGTCTCCAGCAGCTCGCTGACCTGTTCGAACGCCGCCGGGATCGAGAACCGGGCGGCGACCGCCGCGACGCGAGCACCATCGGTGTCACACACCGCGACCAGCGACACACGGGGCACCTGCAACAGCGCCGGGATCAGGTGCGCGGTAGCCTGGGCGCCAGCGCCCACTACCGCCACCGGCAGCACGCCAGCGGCGTCCGACGCCAGTTCTCCAAGGGCAGAGCGTGCCTCCAAGAGCAGGCCTGACCCGGGCAGGGCGTCGGCGCGGCGACGCCCCAGGCTGCGGGCGGACTGGCCGTTGGCGGCGGAGTCGTTCACGGTTTCCTCTACGTGGGAGGCGAACACGACGGTGACGATGCTTGACCGCCTTAGACTGGTGCAGACCTGTCGCAAGGTCTATGCCGACTGCCGCATAAGCGGCATGCATCTCACGAATGCAGGAACGAAGCCGATGCTAGACTCGCCATAACACCGCGATATACCCGATAGCGGCATATAGGCGGACTCACAACGATGACCAGCGACCCTCCGGTGAGGTACTGCCGTTGCGGAACACGTCTGGGCCGCGACAACCCTGACACGCTCTGCGCGGCTTGCCGAAGGCGGACGCAAGACTCGCTGCATCCACCGGCGGTGCCGGCCGCATTCTGGGACAGCGACCAGCTCCGCGACGCGCTCGCCGCCGGGCACATGGGCCGGGTCGTCCACGCCTACCGGCATCATCCGTTCCACGGCCAACGTCCACTCGCGCAAGAGCTGGTGGCCGGATGGCTCGGCATCACCCAGGCGCAGCTCAGCCGGGTTGAGACCGGCCCCCCGACGCAGGATCTCGACCGCCTCAGCCGCTGGGCACGGACCCTCAAGATCCCCGCGCACCTGCTGTGGTTCAGACTGCCCGACCACTCGTGGCATCCAGCACCGCAGGTGGAACGCCACGCCGACCTGGCCGCCTCAGATCCGTCGAGCCGCCGGCTGCTAGTGGCACAGTGGACGCCGCAGAGCACCGCGTCATTGCTGGAGCACCTCGACGCAGAGGGCGAGACGCAGGTCCAGACACCGGCCGTCGCGATCCGCATGGCGCATGAGTGGCTCGTGCACGAGCCACCGCAACTTGTCGAGGTTCGGACAGGACGACGCATCGGCGAGCGGCTCGTGCGCAAGACCGAGCATCGCGTCGAGCAGCTCCGCCACATGGACGACTTCATCGGCGGGGGCGACCTCCACGAGCTGGTCGAACGGGAGCTGCGCGGCGCGATCTACCTCGCCAACGAGGCAACCTACACCGAGGCGCTCGGACGGCGCCTCCTCGCGGTCGTCGGCGACCTTTACCAGCTCGCCGGCTGGGTCGCCACCGACGCCGGCATGACCAGCGCCGCGGCACGCTACTACACCGGCGGCATCCACGCCGCTCACGCGGCCGACGACCCGGCCCTGGCGGCCAACCTGATCTCGCTGCTGAGCTACCTGTACAGCAATGTCGGTCGACGCGATGACGCCGTGCTGCTTGCGCACACCGCCTGGGAGGGAGCCAAGCACCGGGCGTCGGCCACCACCATCGCGCTGCTGCAGGAGCGGATCGCCTGGGCGCATGCCCGAGCGGGCGAGCCGCGCCAGACGCAACGCGCGCTCGATGAGGCCGACCGCTGCTACGCACGCCGCAACCCCGCAGACGATCCGGGCTGGGTCTACTGGCTCAACCAGCAGGAGATGCAGATCATGGCCGGGCGCTGCTACACCGAGCTTCGCCAGCCACGACGTGCCGAACCACTGCTTCGAGGCGCCCTTGACCGATACAGCGACGACCTGGCCCGAGAGGCGTCGCTGTACGCGAGCTGGCTGGCTGAGAGCTGCGTGCAGGCAGGCGAGATCGACGAGGCCGCCGCACAAGCCAGCCGCTCGCTGCTCCTCTCGACACGGGTCAACTCCTCCCGCGCCCGGGAACGACGCCGGCTGCTGTGGGCCAGGCTACGGCCACACCGCCAGGCCAAGGCGGTCCGGCAATTCGAGGAGCAGTTCCGAGCCGTCGAGGACGAGGAGAACACGCAAGAGACCTGATCTGGGCGATGGCTGAACCGGCTGTGCCCTCCGTCACCCAGCGGCCCGTGCCGGGTGCTGGACCCCACGGCACGGCGATCAAGTGCGGGGGCGGCGTGGCGGTCCGGTGCCCTCATCCGACTCCACCGTCTCCGCGGACCCGGACTTGGGCTGGCCGACCCGCGCGCGGAGCTGGATCGCACGCTGGAGTAACTCATCGACCGCTGCCGGGTCGACCCTGCTGAGCGCGCCGAGCAGGCTGTACGCGGCGACCAGACAGCCGAGGATCTGGTGCTGTTCTTCGTCGGTGGCCGAACTGCGCTTGACCGCCAGCGCGGCGTCGTCCAGGCGTGCCAGCGCGGCCTCCAGCAGCCTCCGCTCACTCATGCCGCCGCCTGGCACCGTCGGCGTTGGACCCTCGCCCGGTCAGCGAGGTCGATAGACTCGTGGCGCATCGGGAACCTCTGTTTCCTGATGCAAGGCTTCCGGGGGCGTAGCCGCGCCCCCGGAAGCGCCTGCGAGCGGGATGCGGACCTGAGCCGGGGCTCAGCTCGCGTTGTCGGTCTCGGCCTCGGTCTCGGCGGCTTCGCTGGGCTGGGCTGCGAGCACGTACTTGCGGGGCTTGGCGCTGGTCTGGGTGACCTCGCCGGCGTCGGTCATGGTGGCCAGCGCATTGCCGACCGCGCCGGCGCTGCGCCCCAGTTCCTTGCCGATCTTGGTCGAGGTGAACTCCTGGCCGGGCCGCTCGGCCAGCCAGGCGTGGACGAGGGCGCGCAGCGCCCCGGGCCGCAGCCGCTGACCGCTGCTGTCCTTGCTGGCGGGCTCGGCGGCGTCGGTCGTGGTCGCCTCGGTCTCCGCGCTGGCGGTGTCGGCTGCGGCGCCGCTGGGTGGAGCGTCCTGGCCGGCGTGGTCCTCGCCCTGACTGGCACTCACACTGGCGTCGGTCCGCTCGACTGCGGGCTCCTCTGTCGCGGGCTTCTGGTGGGTCTCGGCGGGGCCGGTGTGGGTGTCGGGGACCAGCGCCCAGCGGTCGGGCGCCGTCCTGCCGCCTGCCTCGGCCTTGCCGCGCCGCCGGGCGACCTGCCCCTGGGTCTCGAGGTTGGCGAGGGTCCGGGTGGCGGTGGAGCGGCCGATGCCGGCGTGCTCGGCGAGCTCGGCGGCGGTCGCGTCGGGGTGCTGGCGCAGGGCGTCGAGGACCGTCTCGACGCTGCTGGCCTTGGCGCCGGTGGTGGCCATGTACGGCTCCCTTCGGTTCGGGTGGTTCCGGCGTCCAAGGACCTACCTCAACTGCCGCTAGGACCTCAAGGCTGAATCGCCATGCTGACCTGGGTGTTTACTTGCTGACGGCGAGCTGAGCTGGCGTGCCGCCGACAACCCGGAGCGACACTCGAACCAAAGCGAGCGTGATGGCAGTCGCCTGGCTTCCGAACACGGCACGAGCCGGGGTGACGGCGGTTGGCCCGTCAGCGCAGGCGCGTAGCGGTTGGCGTAGCAGTTCTCGCCCGCCACGGGGCGCGCGGTGAGTGTGGACAGCAGGATCGGCCCCGCACGATCGCGCGTCGCGGCGCCCAGGGTGGCTCACGGGCGCCGAGCGGCGCCCGGATGGACCATCCCAGCCAGGGTCGCCGCGGGAGCAACCGTGGGCGCCGTGTTGCCGCGTTCGCGTCGCCGTAGCCGTCGCTGCCGGCACCGGGCAGCGGTATCACCGGCCGCGGACGGGACGGGCTCAGCGACGGGTGGTGCCGCCGCGGCGCAGCTCCTGGAGGAGCCGTTCGGTGGCCTCGTCGGGATCGGCGCCGAGGTCGGCAAGTCGTTCCTGGAGGCGGGTGTAGGTGCGCCGCACGGCGTCCAGCCGCCCCAGCCGCGCCTGCAGGCGCATGATGCGCTGGTGCAGCTCCTCGTTGAAGGTGTCCCAGCGGGCGCCGTCCTCCAGCGCGGCGATCGCCCCGTCCAGATCGCCGGCCTGCTCGCGCAGCTCGCCCAGCCGCCCGGCCAGGTCGGCGGCCTGGCGGCGAAACTCCTCACGGGCCGCCTCGGCCCAGTCGTAGTCGGCGCCCTCCAGCAGCGTGCCGCCGTAGGCAGCTGCCGCCTGGGTGAGGGCCTCCAGCCTGGCCTGGTCGTCGGTGGCGGTCGCAACCGTGCCCAGCGCGGCTTGGAAGCGCCAGACGTCCGCGTCGACGAGAGCGGAATTGACGCGCAAGCGATCGCCGATCAGCTCGACCACGGTCGCGCCGGCCTGGCCGGTGACGCCCTGAAGCGCCTGACGCAGGCTCCTCAGGGCGTCCTTGGCGCGTGCCGAGCTGCGGGCGGGATCCATGTCGGGCCACAGCGCCTCGATGGCGGTCTCGCGGCCGACGCCGTCGGGATGCAGCAGCAGGAAGGCAAGCAGCTCCCTGGATTTGATCCGAAGCCCAGTGCGGACCTCGGCGCCGTCCAGCTCGATGCGCAGCGGCCCGAACAGGCGCACCCGGATGGACCGCTCGTCTGGCGCTGCACGGCCCTCAGGAACCGTCTTCACCTGGGCCTCGGCTGCGGGCACTGCGGGCAGGCCCGGCGACTCGGGCGGAGACTGCTCGGGCGGCGCGGCTGTGTGGGTTCCGCGACCAGCGGCCACGACCGCCAGCAGCTCAGCGGCCTCGGCCTGGCCGAGCGTGAAGGCGCGCCCGCCGACCAGGCCGTGCAACGCCTCCTTGGCGTCGGGCTGGACGGCCCGGATCTCGGCGTTGGGCCCAAGGGTGAGGGTGGCCACGCCTTGGATCGGGTCGAGCAGCAGCGCGCCGAGGTCGAGCCGGCGCCCCACAACGAGCACGGCGGCCAGCCGCTGCGCCCATCCTGCGGTGTCGTGGGCGGGGTCGGCGACCAGCACGACGGTCGGCAGCGGCTCGGCGGGGTCGACCTGCAGGTAGC
>Ga0137375_10003940_pt1 | contig 17671 bp, 18 predicted proteins | sample SagtaG_24_FD_104936 | JGI IMG/M metagenome (GOLD analysis project Ga0137375, IMG submission 104936) | Vadose zone soil microbial communities from Sagehorn Ranch, Mendocino, California, USA - Sage1_R_113_16 metaG | ecosystem: Environmental > Terrestrial > Soil > Vadose zone | place: USA...
CTCGGCTCGCTCGTGTTCAGCCAACACGGCCTGCCGAGTCGGCCCGTGGTCGTCATGTTCGTGGCCTGGGGCATCGCGATCCTGATGGTCGCTGCCTTCGGCCTGGCCACCGCCCTGTGGCAGGTTGCCGTCGTGTCATTCGCCACCAACGGGCTGGCCACAATCGGCCAGCTGATCTGGGCGACCCTGCTCGGTCTGCGCGTGCCGCGCGAGTTGCTCGGCCGCGTCTCCAGCGTGGATTGGATGCTGTCTATCGGCCTGGTGCCGGTCTCCTACGTCGCAACCGGGCCAGTAGCAGAAGCGCTAGGCGTCTCCCAGACGCTCGTACTGGCCGGCGTGCTCGGCGGCGCGATTTTCCTCGGGTTCTTATTGCTGCCGGGAATCCGCGAGCCTATCCGCGGCCCACAAACGGCATCTTCGTCGCCATCACGGTCATGAACTGCACGTTCGCCTCGGGCGGCAGGCTGGCCATGTGCACCACGGCGCGCGCGACGATCTCGACGTCCATCAAGGGCTCAGGTCGGATCGAGCCATCAGCCTGAGGAACGCCATTGGCCATCCGATTGGCCAGGTCGGTCGCCGCGTTGCCAATGTCGAGTTGGCAGCACGCGATGTCGTACTTGCGCCCGTCCAGGGCCGTCGCTTTGGTCAGGCCGAGGATGGCGTGCTTGGTCGAGGTATAGGGCGCCGAGTTCGGCCGCGGCGCGTGCGCCGAGATCGAACCGTTGTTGATGATGCGCCCACCCGGCGGGTTCTGGCTCTTCATGATCTTGAACGCCTGTTGCGTGCACAGGAAGGCGCCCGTGAGATTTACGTCGACGACGGATTGCCACTGTTCAAAGGTGAGATCCTCGAGCAGGACGCCCGGAGCGCCCCGGCCTGCGTTGTTGAACAGTAAATCGAGTCGGCCATACGTCTCGAGCGTCTTGGAGAATAGCCGCTCCACGTCGGCGGGCTTACCGACGTCGGCGTTCACGGCAATCACCCGCGAACCCTGAGCCTCAGCATCACGCACGGTCTCGTCGAGCTTGTCCTGGCGACGCCCGGCGATCACGACGGCGTAGCCGTCTCGTCCCAGGGCCAGGGCCGACGCCCGGCCGATTCCGGTACCACCACCAGTTACTACCGCGACTTTGTCAGGCACAGCGCCCGAGTGTAGCGCCGTGTGGCAAACTAGGTGGCTGGCGCCAGCCGGCGCCTGTTTCCAAAGTGCAGGTCCGCGATCCCGGCCGCTCGGAAGGCGATCCTAGCAGAGGGCTACGAATCTTCTTCGACGCGTACGCGCAGCCCACGCGAGCGCAGTCCGGCGCCAAAGTGCTCCGCCTGTTCCTTGGGCGCCGTCGCGACGACGCTCGCCCCGGTGGTGTGGATTTCGGTCGCATGCGCATGCGCCTGCTCCCAGGTCATGTGCGGAATGAACCGGCACAGGGCCTGTTCGACATCGTCGAAGGAATGGCACATACAGTCCAGCACGACCACTTTGTGTGGCCGGAGCTGGCGCAGCGAGCGCAGGACGTCGAAATCAATATCGACATCCGGTCGCGTTTCGGGCGGCGCAGAGGTGCCGGCCATCGTCCGTTTCAGTCTCCTACAAAATAGCGCTCGCGCCGACGCATCGTCTCCCATTCCTGGCGTGCCGCGGCCACGGCGGGCATGTCACTCACTTCGGCGACCGGCACATCCCACCAACCGTCGTAGCCCGGCACACCGTGGAGTCGATCGTTGCGCACGTAAATGACGGTTGTGCGCTCGTTCGCCCGCGCGGCTGACAACGCACGAACCACGTCTTGGTAGCCAAGACACTCGATCACCTGTGCGCCCAAGCTGCGCGCGTTCGCCGCCAGGTCGACCGGCAGCGGCGTCGGCGGCGGACCGTCCTCGTCGCCGGGCAGCGCCCCGTTGCGCGGGAACACATAGCGTGTCCCAAAGCCGGCCTGGCCTAGCGAGCGACTCAGCGATCCGATGCTCTTGAAGCCAGCGTTGTCCATGAGCACGATCGTTAGCTTGAAACCCTCTTGGACCGAGGTCGCGATCTCCGAAGCCATCATCAGGTACGAGCCGTCGCCGACCAGCACGTACACCTCGCGTTCGGGATCGGCCATCTTCACACCCAGGCCACCGGCGATCTCGTAGCCCATCGTCGAGTAACCGTATTCGAGGTGGTATTGCTTCGGATGGCGGGCTCGCCACAGTTTGTGTAAGTCGCCGGGCAAGCTGCCCGCGGCGCACACCATGACCGCCTCAGGGTCGCCCGCCTCGTTGATCGCGCCAATGAGCTCGCCCTGGCTGGGCAGCGGATCGAGCCGGATCGCGTAGATCCGATCGACTTCGGTCTCCCACTCTGCGTGCAGCTGCTGCGCACGCTGCTGGTACTGCTGGTCGGTTCGATAGTCGTCGAGCAACGCGCCGAGATCCTCAATCGTGACGCGGGCATCGCCCACCAGCGCCAGGGCGTGATGCTTGGCCGCGTCGAACTCCGCCACGTTGATGTTCACGAACCGAACGGATGGATCCTGGAATGCCGTCTTGGAGGCCGTTGTGAAATCACTGAAACGTGTGCCAATCCCCAGTACCAGGTCCGCATCGCGCGCGAGCGCATTGGCGGCGCTGGTGCCGGTGACCCCTACCGCGCCCAGACAGAAAGGATGGTCGAACCGCATGCTGCCCTTGCCGGCCATCGTCTCGCCGACGGGTATGCCGGTCTGCTCCACGAAGCGGCACAGCGCGTCGGTCGCCTCGCTGTAGATCACCCCTCCGCCAGCCACGATCAGCGGCCGCTTGCTCTGGCGAATCCACTCCGCCGCGAGCGCGATGAGGCCTGCGTCGGCGCGGTTGCGCGGCACGCGCCACACGCGTTCCTCGAAAAATCCCGCTGGGTACGAGAACGCCTCGGTCTGCACGTCTTCGGGGAGCGCCAGCGTGACGGCGCCGGTGTCGGCCGGGCTGGTGAGTACGCGCATCGCCTCGGGCAACGCGGTGAGCAACTGCTCGGGGCGGCTTACCCGATCCCAGTAGCGACTGACGGGCTTGAAGCAGTCATTGACCGAGATGTCCTGGCTGTGCTCGGACTCGAGCTGCTGAAGCACTGGCGCGACGTTGCGTCGGGCAAAGATGTCGCCTGGCAAGAGCAAGACGGGCAAGCGATTGACCGTCGCGACCGCGGCCCCGGTGATCATGTTCGTGGCGCCCGGGCCGACAGACGACGTGCACGCGAACGTCTGCAGGCGGTTCTTCATCTTGGCGTACGCCGCCGCTGTATGGACCTGCGCCTGTTCGTTGCGCGACTGGTAGTAGCGGAACGAGGGCATCTGCTGGAGTGCCTGGCCAATGCCAGCCAGATTGCCGTGACCAAAGATGCCGAAACAACCCGCGAAGAACCGCTGGCGAAATCCATCGCGCTCGACGTACTGGTTCTGTAAGAATGCGATCAGCGCCTGCGCCACCGTCAGCCGCCGGGTGGCCGCTGCCTGGTTCGAAGTCATGCGGCCTCCACGATAGCCCACCGCGGTGGCCTATTTCCTGCTGGGACGGCCGCAGAACGTGAAGGAGAATTACCAATGGCTCAACGACCTGGTGCTACCAGGGCGCGCACCCCTGTTGGTGGTGCGCATCGTCAACGAAACGGTTCCGCCTCGGCGATGGCAGCGCCACCCGCGCGTGGCAAAGCGCCGTCGCGACCGAACGGCGCACGGCCAATGCTCGGCCAACGTGGCCCCGAGCTGCAGGCGTTCGGCACGGTCGCGCCGCTCCCGAACGCACTCGACACCAAGAGCCTGCAGCGCATCGTCGCCGACCTGAACCAGATTCTGGCCGACACCATGACGCTGCGCGACCTGTACAAGAAGCATCACTGGCAGGTGGTCGGGCCGACCTTCTACCAGCTGCACCTGCTGTTCGATAAGCACTATGACGAACAGGTCGAGCTCGTTGACGAGATCGCCGAGCGCATTCAACTGCTCGGCGGCCTGAGCATTGCGATGGCCCCGGACGTCGCGGAGATGACGCGCATCGAGCGCCCGCCGCGCGGTCGAGAAGAAGTCCCGGTCCAGATTTCGCGCCTGCTCGAGGCGCACGAGCTGATCCTGAAGTTGGCGCACGAGGCCGCCAAGCGCGCCGACGAGGCCGGCGACGACGGCACCAACGACCTGCTCGTCAGCGACGTGATCCGCACCAACGAGCTGCAGGTGTGGTTCCTGTCGGAACACCTGGTCGATACGCCGCTCGTTCGCGCCCAGTAGTTAACGCTTGTCATCCTGAGGGGAGCCTGCGACCCGAAGGATCCGCGCCTCGTGACCGTCTGGAGTTGCGGATCCTTCGCAAGCAGGCATCGCCGCACTCGGCGCGGGCGCTTTGTCGCCCATCGCCACCTTGAGCCTGGTCGTGCTCACGCTGGTCGGCGCCTTGCCGATGTATCGCCAGGTCGCCAGGCACAGCCCGCGCGGTGAGGGCTCGATTGCCAGGCTCGAGCGCTTACTCGCCTTCTGGCCGGGCAAGCTGTTCGTGCTGGTGCTGCTCAGCTTCGTCGCCACCGATTTCATCATCACGATCAACGCTCTCAGCCGCGGACGCCTCAGCACATTTGCTCGAGAATCCCTTCCTGCCCCGGGGCGAGTGGGTGCCACGCTTGCCTTCGCTGGCGTCGCACTGGTCTTCGCCTACACCACGATGGTCAACGGCGTCGAGCGACCGGACGGTGTCAAGATCGCCTCGTTCCTCATCGGCACGATCGTGCTGGTCTCGATCGTCGCGCGCGCGCGGCGGTCGACGGAGCTGCGTGTGAGCCGACCGCCTCGCGCCACCAGGTGCAACGCGCATCACGTAACAACGGGGATATCCGCTACTTAGAACGCGTAGAAGTGCCGGTCTATCTCAAACTGCTCGTCCGCGGCCTCGAACCCATCGCACTCCGCCAACTTGACCTGCTGGAAGGCCCGCCACATCAGCTCGGGCATGAGCTTCTTGAACAAGGCATCCTCGGCGAACTCGCCCACGGCCGCGCGCAGGGAAGAAGGCACAGCGCAGATGCCACGTTGCTCGCGCTCAGCGTCCGACACATCCGACGGATCGACAGACAGCGGTTCGCCGGGATCGATCTCGTGCTCGATTCCATCCAGTCCGCAGGCGATGATACCGGCCAGCGCAAGATACGGATTGCACGAGCCATCGACCGCCTTGATCTCGATGTTGGCAGTTTCCGCTTCGCGGCCCCAGAACGGCGACGCCGCCCGCACCGCTGCCTGCCGATTGTCATAGCCCCAGCACGCATAGGCCGTCGACCACGTGCGCGGCTGCAGCCGCCGATAGGAGTTGTAGCTGGGACAGGTCAGTGCGATCAACGCCGGCAGATGACGCAGAATGCCGCCCACGAAGTACCGCCCCAATACAGAAAAGGTCTCCTCAGCGCCAGCGTCGTACATCAAGTTGCGGTCGGTGGCGATGTCCCACACGCTGAGATGCACGTGCGCGCCACTGCCGAAGGTCCACGGGAAAGGCTTCGGCGCAAAGCTCGCGTAGTAGCCGTGCTGGAGCGCCACTCCGCGTACCGCGTTGCGCAGCTTCATTTGATTGTCCGCCGCCCGCAGCGCAGGCGCGTGTCGGATCGAGATCTCCTGCTGCGCAGGTCCGCCCTCATGGTAAACCATCTCCGGAGTCAGGCGCATTGCGCGCAGCGTGCGCGTCATGTCGGTGAGAAATCGTGCCTGCAAGTCGAATCCGGTTTCGGCGTAGATGCCGGACGCATCAGCTGGCTCCCATCGGCCAGTTTGCGCGTTCTTGACGCCCAGATAGAACTCCGGTTCGAATGCCGCCTGGATGCGCAGTCCCTTGCCCGCGGCTCGCGTGATGACGTCCTTCAGGAAGGTCCGCGTGCACGCCGCGTAGCGCGCGCCGTCCTTCTCGACGAGATCGGAGCACAGACTGGCGTGGCTGGGCTGCCATGGCAGCACGGTGAAGGTCTCGGGATCGGCAATCATCCGCAGCTCACCGACCGGCTCCATACCCGCGATGTTCACCATCGTGTCCAGGAGAGTGAACGCCATCTGCGCCCTGGTCAGGTTGATGCCGTGGCTGAGCCGATTCGGCAAATCGTCCACCGCCGAAATCTTGCCGCGTTGGACGCCGCTGAAGTCGCAGTAGATGAACCGTGCGAGCTCCACTCCACTAGAGCGGCAGAGGGTAAGTACGTCCTGCGCCGTGGTCACGCCGTGCACCTGCTATCGTACACACCCGCACTCATGCTCGATCTGGCAGGCGTCGACGTCGTCGATAATCATGTTCATCCCTGGCGGCCATCCACGAGCACGATCACAGCTGACGAGCTCGCCGGTCACGTCGCGTTCTCCGAAACGGTCGTCACCAGCGTGCGCCGCGAGTTCCTGCCGCCGGATGAGCTCGAGCCGTCGCTGCGTCTGTTCCGCGAGACCAACCTCGGCTGTCGCTACTTCCTGCGCGAGCTCGCCCACTTGCTCGACGTTGAACCGGACTGGCCGACTGTCACGACGGCGCGGAACAGCCACGCTCAATCGGACTACCGCGCCTGGACCGCCCGCCTTTTTTCGGACGCGGGACTCCAGACCTTGCTCGTCGACGAGGGCGGCGGAGTCCCGCGCATCACGCTCTCTGAATTGTCGGCATATGTGCCTGGCCAACTGCTCCGTGTTGCCCGCGCCGACAACTTCGTTCGCGACTTGCTGCTCGACGGGGACTCCTGGCCTCGCTTCTTCCAACGCTATCAGGACGCCCTCGATGACGCCCTGAATGGCGGCGCTGTCGCCGTCAAATCGGTCATCGCCTACCGCACCGGCCTCGACGTGTCGCAGCCAACCGAGTCCGAGGCCGCTATTGCATTCGATCGGACTCGCCTGGAGGTCGAGGGCGCGCAGAAAACGTTCCGCGACTTTCTGCTGTGCCATACCATGGACGTCGCCCGCGAGCGCAAGGTCTGGATCCACATCCACGCCGGTGTCGGCGATCCGGACATCGTGTTCCATCGCGCCAACCCCGCGCAACTATATCCACTGCTGCACAGCGAGCGTTTTCGGCGTAATCACGTGGTCCTCGTGCACGGTGGCTGGCCATGGCTCGCCGAAGCCGCGGCGATGGTGTCGATCCTGCCCAACGTCTATCTCGACCTGTCCGAAGGTGCGCTGTTCGGCATGCCCAACGTCCGCCACCGGCTCCAGGAAGCCCTCGAAGCGTGTCCATATGCCAAGATCCTCTATGGCGCCGACGGCAGCATTCCCGAAGCGCTCTGGATCGCCGCCCGCCGCTTCAAAGCCGTCCTCGCCCGGCTCGTTGACGATCTGGTCACCGAGAACTTCTGCACTGCGCCCGAGGGCGTCCATATCGCCCAGTCCATCCTCAGCGGCAACGCGCGACGTCTCTATAGTCGGTGACGTTTATTGTGGCGGCAGGGCCACCTCGAAGTTCCGCACGAGCGGCTCCAACTCTGCCCAAAACGCCTCGGGTATCTCCTCGAGCAGAGCCCGCGTGTTGGCAACCGCTTGCTCCGGCCGTCGCGCCCCAGGCACTGTCGCCGAGACGACCGGATGCCGCACCACATACTGCAGCGCCGCCGCCAGCAAACTCACTCCATGACGCGCGCACAGCGCCTCGAGTCGCTCGACTTGCCCCAGCACCTCCGCCGAGAACTGCCGATTGATGTGATCCTCCGGCCGCAGCGCCCGAACGCCCGTGGCCAGCAGGCCGCGTTCGAGCGGCGTCGCCACGACGACGCCCATGCCGAACCGCGCCGCGGCGGGAAACATGCGCTCCACGGCGACCTGGCTAATCAGACTGTACGCATCCGGCACAACCGCCGCCTCGAACTCGCCGGATTCGATGTATGGCGTGTTGTCCCATGGATTGTTCGACGCGATCCCAACATGGCCAACGACACCCTCGGTCTGCAGACGCCGCAGCTCCGACAGTGCTCCGTCAGGTCCGATAACCGTGTCGAACACATTGGCCGACGGATCGTGAATGTAGATCATCGGTACGTGCGACAGACCGAGCCGCGACAAGCTCGTCTCTACACTCCGCCGCGTCTCCGACGCCGAGTAGTGAAAGTCGCGCACGTCGCGCACCTTGGTCTGGACGACGATCCTGCCGGCCAGATCGGGCCGCGCCCGCAGCGCCTCGCCGACCACCCGCTCAGCTGTGCCATCGACATACATCGACGCCGTATCAATCAGGCGCACGCCCGAATCGAGTGCCGCCAGAATCGCTTCCAAACCTGATTCGACGTCGATCGAGCCATCAGCCCGCCGCCCCAGCCAGGCGCAGCCGACGCCCAGGACCGTCACCTCGAGGCCGGTCTTCCCGAGTTGCCTGGTCGGCAGTGTCGCGTTCATAGGCGCAGGTATCGTACCCGCCTATGGCACCCCAACGGCCAGCAGCAGGCCGCCCCGTTTGATCGCCGGGCTGGTCACCGTGAACAGCACCACGCCGTCGTCCGGCGACCGTATCTCGGCGAGCCCATTACCGAGCAAATCGATCATCTCGCCCAGGACTTGCCCAGCAGCTACGGTCTCACCCGGCTTGACGCGGCAGAGAAAGACCCCTTCGTGGTCGGAGCGCAGCCACTCATTGCGTTGCAGCAGGTGTGGTGGCTCCACGGCTTGAGCCCGTTTGTCCACGAGGATGCCCAGCGTGCGCCACACATTGCGCACCCCCTCAACGTGACGCCGGATCGCGTCTTCCTCGACGAGTCCGTTCCGCCCTGACTCCGCCAGCATAGCCGGCACCCCGCGCGCCGCCGCCGCGGCGTACAACATCCCCGCGCGATCCCCGCTCGTCACGGCCCGCGTCGCCCAGCGCACGCCACCGTACGCGTCGACCATCCGTCGCGACTCGCGGTCCACCTCGGCAGTACCGGACTCGTAGAAGCCGACGAACGGCTCCAGATCCTCGATCATGTCGCCCGCGTGCAAGTCCATGTCACGGTCGAACCGTAGCACGAGGTCGTTCAGGAGCCGATACGCGAATCGCTCACTCCAGGTGCCATCCGCGCCCCCAGGGAACGCGCGATTCAGGTTCTGTCCGTCCTCCGGATTGACGTACACGCTCCGCTCGTAGAACCCGGGCACATTGAGCAGCGGCAGTACGACGATCGTGCCGCGCACGTGCTCCGCCCCGAGCTCGCGCCCGAGTCGGATCGCTGCCAAGGTGCCCGAGTACTCCGCGGCGTGAATTCCCGCCGTGAGCAGGAAACTCAGCCCCGGCTCCGCGCCGACCGCGGCAAAGTACGGCCACTGATACCTGCCCAGCAGCAGATCGTCGAACGTGAAGTATCCTGCGCGCTTCTCCCCCGGCCCAGGGAGCTCGAGCGGGCCGATCTGGCTAACCATTGCAGGCTTCAGTCTATGCCCACCCTGGCCAGGTCAGGCGCGCTAGCATGCGGCTGCGATCTGACGGGAGGGTGCGATGCGCGCAGCGGTCCTGTACGAGCCTCACACGCCGATGACCATCGAAGACGTCTCACTCGATGGACCGAGGGAGGACGAGGTGCTGGTCCAGGTTCGCGCTACAGGCGCCTGCCACAGCGACTACCACGTCATCGACGGTTCGTGGCATGGTCCAGGGTTTCCGCTGCCGGTCATCCTCGGTCATGAGGCGGCCGGCGTCGTGGAGAAGGTCGGCGCCAATGTGCGTACGCTCGCGCCCGGCGATCACGTGATTCTGTCGTTTGCACCGAATTGCGGTCGGTGTCGAATGTGTACGACGGGTCAGCCGCATCTGTGCAGCGGGATGCCCAGCCCGGCCGGCACGTTTCCCGACGGGACCCGCCGCCACCACAAGGGCGAGGTGGAGATCAACTGCTTCGGCCGCGGGATGTCCTCGTTTGCTGAGTATTCGGTGGTTCACCAGTCCGCGGCGGTCAAGATCACGCCGGACATGCCGATGCTCGGCGCGGCGCTGATCGGCTGCGCGGTGATGACCGGTGTGGGCGCCGTATTGAACACGGCGCGCGTCGAGCCCGGTGCGACGGTCGCGGTCTTCGCCACCGGCGGCGTCGGACTCAGTGTTGTTCAGGGTGCGGTGCTGGCCAACGCGAGCAAGATCATCGCCGTCGACCGCCTCGACAACAAGCTCGACTACGCCAGCTCCGTCGGCGCTACGCATCTGATCAACGCCCAAGGGGAGGATCCGCTGGCCGCGATTCGAGAGATCACCAACGGCCAAGGCGTGGACTATGCCTTCGACGCGATCGGTGACTCGGCCGTCAGTCGCATGTGCTACGACGCCGTGCGCCGCGGTGGCACCGCGGTGATCGTGGGCATGGCGCCAACCGGCTCCGAGATCTCGATTCCGAGCACCATCGCCGGCGAGGAGAAGATCGTCAAAGGCTGCTTCTACGGCTCGAGCCGTCCAGCGGTCGACTTTCCGCGCCTGGTCGACTTCTATCTGAGGGGCGTCCTGCCGCTCGACCGCATGGTCACCCACACCTACCCGCTATCGGCTATCAACGAGGCATTCGACGCCCTGGGCCGAGGCGAAAACGCAAGAGGCCTGATCACCCCAACCAGCTGACCGTCGCGCGGGCTGGGCTCGCTCGGCACCACCGGCACGGGCGACGCAAAGGGGTGCGTTGGCCGGCGTGATCTCGGCGCCGCCGGCCAACTCGGTGATGCGGAAGACGCCAGCAGCGAGTGGAATGGCGCCCAGCAGGAGCAGTGCGGCGGGCATGAGCCACGCTGCCGAACCTGCTCTTCCCAGAGCTCAGCAAGCCATGCAGCGCGGCCTGGTCCACGACCGAGCCATGGATGACAGTTGTGCCGTCGCTCTCCTGGGTGAGACTCAGTCCGTCGAACCAGGCGGCCCATCGCGCGTCGAGGTGCCCCTTGAGGCGGATTTCGTACTGTCCGGGCTCGGAACGAGTGTCAGACGGTGCGTGTGTGTCATTCATGTGCTCCTTCCTTCCTTCCTTCCTTCCTTCGCTCGATCACAAGCTAGGAAGAGACTTGGTGAGGCGGCTTCACCAAATGTGGTGATTGATGGCGTGATTTAGCGACGACGGACCGGGGCTAGTGCTTACGCGTTGGCGACAACACGTCGAGCTCCTGTGCCCGGCGGACGGCCGCGCGACGGTTGTTCACGCCAAGCTTGGTGTAGATGTTCTTGGTGTGGGTCCGCATGGTGTTCGGGGACACCATGCGGTGGCGGGCGATTTCCGGGCCGTCCAGATCGGTTCCGAGCAGCCGAAGCACGTCGAGCTCGCGTTCGCTCAATGGCTCGATCAATGCCTGTTTAGCGGGCGTTCTGTCCTCAGCCTTCCCGAGCGCTGCCAGGAGTCGTCGGACATAGTCCGGGGCGATCCGCCGTTTCGCGGCCGCTTCCAGCAAGCCCGCCATGGGCGGGCCTTCGTCCACAAAGCTGCGCAGGTAGCCCTCCGGCTCGGCCAGCGCCAGGGCACGTGCGAGTGGCGCAAGCGCGGCCGGGATGTCATTTTGCATGTCATGCGCGAGTGCTTGCAGCACCAGGATTTCGATGACGCTTCCCGTCCTGCCGCCCTCTTCCGCTGCGTTCCGGAGGCGCGCCAGGAGTCCCAGTGCCTCAAGAATGGAGCGGCGGGCCAAGAGCAGCCTGGCCAGCGTGACGTGCTCGAACTCACGCATGTAGCTCAGGTCGTCCTCAGCAGACAGGCCCTGCGCACGCGCCCAGCCGAGGGCCTCACCCAACCTGCCCTGCGCGACCCACACCCGTGCCTTCAGCGCCGCGACCGGACGCACATTGGGAGAGAAGTCGCGCACATACAGACGCTCTGCCTCGTCGAGCAGGTCGAGCGCGCCGTCCAGCTCTCCGCGAGCCTCGCGTATGCGCGCCATCGCCACGCACCAACGCGACCGGTTCGGCGCGAAGCCAGTGCGTACCCCGAGTTCCTGGCTTCGCAGCAGGTGCTGCATGGCGGCCTGCAGATCGCCTGGCTAGTCAGCAACCTGACGCTACTTGATCAAACTGGACCCTACGCTCGAGCTCTTGGCTGATCCCGCCGTTGTTGCACATCGCGCAGCCCCGCCGGCGCCGTCTTGGCCACAGCGCCGAGCTTGAGCCGCCGCGTAGATTGAATGCAGTGCCCGGCGGGTTATTGGCAGCCGCAAGTCGAGCTTGTGGTTGTGCCAGTGGTGCCGCAGCACGCGTCCTTTGCCGAATTCTCACAACACGTTGTCTGTGCGACGGCTGAGCAGCAGGCGGTCCCCTGGGCGACCGCGAGCTCGTCCGAGCCGCCGCCTACGCGCGCCAGAACCGGCGCACTGCGCGGCGCCGCCACGAGCAACTCCGCCTCGCTCACTAATGACGCGGTGGTGCTCTCATCCCTCGCAGACCCGCAGCTCCCGCCAGTGCCGGCACCAGTTGAGCAGACGCCGGTTTCAGGCAAGACCAGTTCGACGTTCCACGCGGATTCCCAGTCGCCAACCAGTGCGGCCACCACCGAGCGCACCTGCTCGTAGCCTGTAAGCGTCAGGAACGTTGGCGCACGACCATAGCTCTTCATGCCGACCGTAAAGAAGTTCGGCTCAGGATGCTTCAGCTCGTCGGCGCCATGGGGCGGCACTGTGCCGCACGAGTGCACGTTGGGATCGATCAGCGGTGCGAGCGCGGTGGGTGCCTCGGTGGCGGTATCAAGGCCGAGCCGCAGCTCGCGGGTAATTTCGAGGTTAGGGCGGAAGCCCGTTGCAGCGATGATCTCGTCGAACGGTCCGATGGTCTCGCCGTCGTCGCCTGAGACGAGCAACCGTTCGGGTGCCGACTGCAGCCGTGCAACGCGCATCGAGACCAGATGGACGGCACCGGAGTCGACGAGCGCGCGGGCGCGAGCACCGAGTGCGCCTCGAGCGGGCAGAGCATCGTTCTGCTCGCCGCCGAACAGTTGGCCGGCGTTCGCACGGCGCACAACCCAGGTAATCGCGGTATCGGGCAGCGCTGCGAGATCGAGCAGCACGTTGAATGCCGAGTGGCCGCTGCCGACCACGAGCACGTTCTTGCCGGCGTAGCGCTCTCGACTCGTGCCGAGCACGTCCGGAATGCCGTATGTGACGTGGTCGCTCGCCGCTGACTCACCGAGCGCGGAGACACCGCTGGCGCCGAGCGGATTGGGGGTTCGCCAGGTGCCAGATGCGTCGACGACCGCGCGGGCCAGGATCTCGTCCTCGGCGCCGTCGGGGCACCGGACGCGAAGCACAAACGGCGCCTCGGCACGGTCCGCATCTTTCATCTTGTCGTGCCCGCGGCGGCTGATCGACAGCACTTCCGTGTGCAGCCGGAGCGTGGGTGCAATCTCTGGATGCGCCGCGAGCGGCTCGAGGTACTCCTCGACCAGATCACGGCCGAGTGGCAAATCCTCAGGATTCGGCATCTGCCAGCCGGTCGGCTCTAGCAACGCCGTCGCTTCGCGATCGACCAGGTAGCGCCAGGGCGAGAACAGCCGAACGTGGCCCCACTCGCGGATCGCCGCGCCCACATTAGAGCCAGCTTCGAAGACGACCGGTGTTTCGCCCCGCGCAAGAAGGTGTGCCGCGGCCGCCAGGCCAATCGGGCCGGCGCCGATGACTGCCACAGGCAAGTTCTGGGGATTGATGGACGTGCTCATGGGAAATAGCTCCGAAGGGTTCAGGGTAGGGAAGACGGATTTGGCCTGGTGGCGCGGACGAACGCACTGACACATCGGCCGCCAGTGGCAGCCTCGATTTCTCCTTTTAGGAAGCGCACGTTTTGGCCGTTGCGCTCGGCAGCATTGCGGGTGGCCAGCGCGAGCATCTCATTGGTCATATCCAGCCAGCGCGGTCGGATCGCCGCAGCCAGCCGCCGCATAGCGCGTCCGAAACCGCCTCGCGCATCGCGTCCGCACATCCTGATCGGCCAACATGTGGATGCGTTGAAGCACGTCGACATATTACGTCCTTGGACAGTAGTCGTCAAGGCCCGTTCGCCCGACCCTCAAACCAGGTTTGTAGAGGTGCCCCGACGGACCACTAGCGGTGCCGCGAAGCCAAGGAGCACCGCCGCGATGGCCAGCGTCGAGTCGGCCGGTTTCTCCTCACAGGGCCTGCGAATGCCAGGACCAGCAGGGCCATAAGCCGCTCATGCGGTTGGCACGCGACTATACATCTCGTCTATTATCGTGACGTGACCGTACGAGCGTCAAGGGCCGAGGTGGTGTCCGCTGTTCGAACCGCGTTGGGCGACGCCCGCCCGCCGAGCATGGCTGAGCTGGCTGCCACTACGGGCGTCTCGCTGCGTCAGCTGTATCGGCTCTTCGGCAGTCGCGCGGCTCTGCTCAAAGAGGTCGATCGCGAGCCGCCGCCCGGGGCGCGTGAGCGGATCCTCGAGTCTGCGCTCGACCTTCTCGGTCGATCCAGCCTGGCTGATCTGTCAATGGACGAGTTGGCAGCCCGGGCCGACGTCTCGCGCGCCACCGTGTATCGCCTCTTTCCCGGCAAGTCGGCCTTGTTCCGCGAGCTGATCGCGGCGTACTCGCCCTGGGAGTCGATCGCTCGCATACTCGACGACACCGCAGCGACTGCCGACGACACTCCGTGGCACGTGATTCCTCACGTGGCCCGTGCGCTGGTCGAGGCGCTGAGCGGACGCAGTGGCGTACTGCTGCGGATGGTCTTCGAGATGTCCAGGGGTGCGCCTGACACCCGCGAGGGCGTGCAGCGATCCATGCTGCGCGGACTACCCGATCTCATCCAGTACCTGACGCAGCAGATGGCCGCTGGCCGGCTGCGTCAGGTTCACCCCGTGATTGCGCTGCAGATGCTGGCGGGGCCAATCGTGGCCCATGAGCTCGCCCGGCCGCTGGCGGCCCTGGTCGGTCTCGAGGCCACGCGCGACCAGGTGGTTGAACAGATTGTCGAGCTGTGGCTGCGAGCGATGGCGCCAGATGGGAACCAGGCCGATGTCGAGCGGACTTGAAATCGTCGCGGAGCAATTGAGCCGCCTGGTTGGTGCACCGGTCACACTCGCGTTCGGCCTCTTGTTGGTCGTGCACATCGTGGCTGGACTGACCTGCGTGATCAGTGGTGCGATGGCACTGCTGAGCAAGAAACAACCTGGGCGCCATCCCGCGTTTGGGGAGGTGTACTACGCGGCGCTGGCGGTGGTGTTCGTTACTGCGACCGGAATGGCCGCCCTGCGCTGGACAGAGAGCGCCTACTTGTTTGTCTTGGGCTGTATCGCCTTCGCGTTTGGATCGCTCGGTTATACGGTGCGTAAGCGCCGCTGGCCAGGCTGGCTGACCGTCCACATGGTTGGTATGAGCCTTTCCTACATCGTGCTTCTCACAGCGTTCTACGTTGACAACGGGCCGAAATTGCCGCTCTGGGATCGCCTTCCTACTCTCGCGTTCTGGATCGGTCCATCGCTCATTGGCTTGCCCTTCCTCGTACGCAGCCTGCGGCGCTACGGCCGATGGCAGTCTGACCTGCGCACCAGTGTCAGTGCGCTGCGGCGTGGGGGCCGCGTCAACGTGTTGTCGCACTGATTCCCATCGGGCACCGCGGTGGATCGGTTCCCGAGCGGCGCCCAACACTTGCACGGCAGGCGCCGAGTCGGAGGCGATGCCGGTGCTTGTTGACCGTCTGAGCGCTGGCAAGCGTATGCTTATCAACGCGTGTCGATAAGCTTGCCAGTGATCACGCTGGCCGAGGTGAACGAGCGCCCAGCCTGGACAGCTTCGGCCGAATTGGAGGCTGCCGCCGCGCTGTTGCGCCTGCTTGGCGACCCACGGCGGCTCGAGTTGATTCGATTGCTGGGCAGCGCCGAGCGCTGCGTCTGCGAGTTTCAGGAGCTTCTCGGGTGGCCGCAGAACCTGATCTCGCACCACCTCGGCGCGCTCCGCCGCGCGGGACTCGTGCAAGCGCGCCGTGACGCGCAGTGGGTCTACTACTCACTTGTGCCGGACGCGTTCGAACATGCCCGCGGGCTGCTGAGCGACGTTCTGGGAGCTGACGAACTTCCACCGAGGGCCAGAATCGGTGCCGCCCCGCGGCGCTGTACGTAGATGAGACAACTCGGAGTCCAGCATGACAACCGTGCTGATGCGCAAGGCACTGGCCGAGTTCATCGGGACCGCGCTGCTGCTGATCGCCGTGATCGGCTCGGGTATTGCTGCCCAGAATCTCAGCCCTGGCGATACAGGCCTCGAGCTGCTCGAGAATGCTGTCGCGACCGGCGCAGCGCTGGTGGCGATCATCCTGGCACTCGGCTCCGTTTCGGGCGCGCACCTGAATCCCCTCGTCAGTGCCGCCGACGCGTTCTTCGGCGGGCTTCGGCCGCGTGAACTCGTTACGTACGTTGTCGCTCAGGTCGCGGGCGCGGCCGTGGGTGTGATCTTTGCGAATCTGATGTTTTCGCTGCCCGCCGTGACCGTGTCCACCCACGTGCGCAGCAGTCCGGGCTTGTGGCTCGGCGAGGTGATCGCGACCTTCGGGCTACTCCTGGTCGTCTTCGGCGTGGTCCGCAGCGGCCGTACGGCCGCCGCCCCGTTTGCTGTCGGCGCGTACATTACAGGCGCCTACTTCTTCACCTCATCGACGAGCTTTGCCAATCCCGCCGTCACGCTGGCGCGCACGTTGTCCGACACGTTCGCCGGGATCGCGCCAGGTTCCGTGCTGCCGTTCGTAGTCACACAGCTGGTGGGTGCGTCGCTCGCGTGCGCGACGGTGCGCTTCCTGTGGCCAGGAATCGCGGACTCGGCAGATGTCGTATTGGTTCCACATGAGCAGGAGGCCAGGGTTGCCTGAAACGCCCACGCATCGCGGCGCACAAAACCAGACCTGGGCATCGCCATTGGCGCTGGTACTGACGTCCGTCCTGTTCGTGTGCATGCACGAGCGTGCAGAGGCATGGCGCGGAGCATGGCCGCGCACGAACGACAAGAACCATGCAACACAAGATCGCGCAGATTTGCTGTAAACCGTGGACGCTCAACGGTCTCTCCTACCGAATGATTGTCAGCCACTACGAGAACAACTACGGGTCAGCGGTGCGTGACCTCAACGCCATTCGCGACCGACTTGCGGAACTGGATCTGTCACGCCGTCACGTATCCTGGCGTGATTCCAAAGCTCTGGCACCAGACCATCGAGGCGCACCGGCGCGAAGTACGCTATGCCATCCTGGAGACCACCGCCGCTCTCGTAGCGCAGCACGGCCTGCGCTCTGTGACCATGTCTCAGATAGCCGACGAGACGGGCATCGGACGAGCGACCCTCTACAAGTACTTCCCCGGCGTCGAACCAATCCTGATCGCGTGGCACGAGCGCCATGTCGCCCAACACCTTGAGCACCTCACCGAGCTGCGCGACAGACCCGGCGCAGCCCGCGAGCGTCTTGAAGCCGTGCTCGAGGCATTCGCGCTGATCGCGTACGAGCGCCACCAGCACGGGACTGAGCTTGCTGCCCTGGTCCATCGAGGCGAAAACGTCGCTGGGCCTGAGCAACAGCTCACACACATCATTCGCGACCTCCTTGTCGAATCCGTTGACGCCCACGCGGTCAGGGCCGATGTGCCGCCTGACGAGCTCGCGTCCTACTGCATCCGCGCCCTCGGCGCCGCTGGCAGCCTGCCGTCGAGGTCCGCCGTCACGCGGCTCGTCACGGTCGTGCTCGCCGGATTACAGCCTCGCGCGTAAGCGTTGGCGCCGCATTGAATCGTCACACGCGATGC
>Ga0137375_10003944_pt1 | contig 17657 bp, 15 predicted proteins | sample SagtaG_24_FD_104936 | JGI IMG/M metagenome (GOLD analysis project Ga0137375, IMG submission 104936) | Vadose zone soil microbial communities from Sagehorn Ranch, Mendocino, California, USA - Sage1_R_113_16 metaG | ecosystem: Environmental > Terrestrial > Soil > Vadose zone | place: USA...
GCCGAGGTAGTGCGGGTTGTCCTTCAGATGGACCTCGCAGATCCGCTCGCGGCCCAGCCAGCGGATCTCCTCCACGACGTCGAACCCGCCTTTGGTGGAGTTGCCCACGTCGTAATACGTGAGGACCGCGGGCGACTTCGCCCGCTCCATGATCCGCACGTTGTCCTTCGCCGAGATCGTGTCCTCGAGGCCGAGAGTCACCCCGGCCTTCTCGCCTTGGGGGGCGATCTCCTTCAGCACGTCGCCGACGTAATCCATCTCGGACTGCGTCTCCAGCGCGCCCTTGCCGAAGAAGGGCAGCAGCACGACCTTCACGCCGAGTGCCTTCGCGATCGGGATCGACTCCGCGACCCAGCGCGGGCCGAGCGGGTCCGACTTCAGGACGTTCTCGTGGAGGATCTCGAGGCACAGGGAGGCGATCGGCAGGCCCAGGCGCTTGGACTCGGACAGGTACGTTTGCTGGAGCGCGGGATTGCTCAGGGGCAGCGCGTCCGTGCCCTTGCCGATGCTCACCTGGACGCCCGCGAACCCGAGCTTCTTCGCCAGGGCGATCGCTTCCGGCTTCGCTTCCAGCTTCAGGTTCCAGTCGGTCACCCCGACCTTGAAGACGGCGTGCCGGCGCCGGGCGGCGGCCTGGCCGTCGGAGCCGGGCCAGAGCGCCGTGGCGGCGACACCGCCGGCGAACAGACGGAGGCTGTCGCGTCGAGTCAGCGGCATCGGTGGATTCTGCGACGTTCAGGACGTCCTGTCGACGCGCACGCGGTTGTCGTGCTACACGGCGCCGCCGCCCATGTCCGAATCGCGCTCGTTCGCGGTGGCGTTCATCGTGGCGCCGTCTCTCGCGCCGCGCGGCCAGCGTCCCTTGGGGCTCGCCACCACGCCCGGCCGCACGCGGTCGGTCACCTGCGCAACGGCCAGGAACGAGCCGCGCGCGTTCGCGACGCGAACCTCGTCCTGGCGCTCGCGTGGGTCGAGGAGGACTGCGGTGCCGCGCTCGCGCACGAAGTCGCGCGTGAGCTGGTGGTGTTCCTGCGGCGGCCGGGCGGACAGCCGCAGGTGAGCGTCTCGCTCGCCTCGCAGGCGTCCGACATGACCTCGATCCACGAGCTGCTGATCTGGATGGCCGAGAACCTCGCGAAGAAGCGGTCCGTCGAGGACGTCGGCGCTGCCGCACGACGTCGAGGTGTGCCCCCGTCCAGTTGCCAGGCCGCGACGACCCGTTCTCCGAGCCGGCGTTTCGCACGATCCGCGAGCCAGGGGAATGGCGCGCGAGCAGGCCCGGTTCCGCCGATGGGCTCGCCTTCAGCTCGATGATCTACCCCTTCGCCTGCGGTTCGTCTCAGACTTCGAGCCACTCCTTCCGCATGGCGGCGTTGTCGCGGACATCGCGGGGCGTGCCGTCGAAGACGATGGCGCCGTGGCCCATGACGTAGAGGCGCTCGGAGATGTCGAGCGTGATGGCGAGCTTCTGCTCGACCAGCAGGATCGAGATGCCGCGCTTCTTCACCTCCTGGAAGAGGTTCGCCACCTGCTCGACCAGCTTCGGCGCCAGGCCCTCGGTCGGCTCGTCGATCATCACCAGCTCCGGGTCGCCCATCAGCGTGCGGCACAAGGTCAGCATCTGCTGCTCGCCGCCGGAGAGCACTCCGGCCGGCGCGTCGGCGCGCATCTCGAGGCGCGGGAACATCTCGAACATGTGCTCAATGGTCCAGCGCCCCGAAGGCCTCGCCGACTTCTGGCCCAGGGCCAGGTTCTGGCGCACGGTGAGAGTCGGGAAGATGTCGCGGCTCTCCGGCACGTAGCCGAGGCCCCGGCGCGCGATCTCGAACGCCTTCAGGCCCGCGAGCTCGCGGCCCTTGAACTTCACCGAGCCCTGGCGCTGCACCATCCCCATGATGGCCTTGATGGTCGTCGAGCGTCCGACGCCGTTGCGCCCGAGCAAGCTGACGATCTCGCCCTGGCGCACGTCGAGGCGCACGCCGCGCAGGATGTGGCTCTTGCCGTACCAGGCGTTGAGGTCGCGGACTTCAAGCATGGGTCACGCCCAGCGTGCCGAGATAGGCCTCCTGCACCGCCGCGCTGGCGCGGATCGCGGCCGGGGGCCCGCTGGCGATGACCTCGCCGTAGACCAGCACCGAGATGCGGTCGGCGAGATCGAACACCACGCCCATGTCGTGCTCGACCATGAGCAGCGTCTTGCCTGCCGTCACCTGGCGGATCAGCTCGACCGCATGCGCGGTCTCGGTGCGGCTCATCCCGGCGGTCGGCTCGTCGAGCAGGATCACGCCGGCGCCGCCGGCGATGGTGACGCCGAGCTCGAGCGCGCGCTGCTCGGCGTAGGAGAGCGTGCCGGCCGCCGCCTGCGCGCGCCTGGCGAGGCCGATGCGCTCGAGCACCTCTTCGACGCGCGCGTTGACCTCGCCGAGCTTCGACAGGCGGTGCCAGAAGGAATATCTGTAGCCGGCGCCCCACAGCACGGCGCAGCGCAGGTTCTCGTAGACCGAGAGGTTGTGGAAGAGATTGGTGACCTGGAAGCTGCGCGACAGGCCCTTGCGGTTGATCTCGAAGGGAGTGAGGTTGGTGATGTCCTCGCCCTTGAGAAGGACGCGGCCCGAGGACGGCGGAAAGCGCCCGGACACGAGGTTGTAGAGCGTGCTCTTACCCGCGCCGTTCGGGCCGATGATGGCATGGCGCTCCCCTTCCGCCACCGCCAGCGACACGCCGTTGATGATCCTCGTCGAGCCGAAGCTCTTGTGCACGTCCACCAGTTCGAGCGCAGCCTTCATGCTGCCTTGAGCTCCTCTTGCACCGCGTCCCATCTCGCCTGCGTGAAGCGGGCCGCGAACCGCAGCGCGACGAGACCGACGACAAGGACCAGGATCGAAAGAGCCCATACCGGCGCGCGGGCGGCGTCCAGCGCGATGCCGGCCAGGACCATCCGGGTTCCACCGGTCGAATCCGACAGCCGGTAGACGGCCTCGACGATGCCGATGAGGCCCGCGAGGGCGGCCAGCCCGGCGGCGAGCGCTGCCCCGTACGGGGCGAGCAGCCGGCCGAACTTGCGCGCGCGGATGACCGGGAACTGCATGACGAAGAGCGAGGCGATGCCGCCGGGCGCGTACAGCACCATGACGCAGAAGAAGAGTCCCAGGTAGAAGAGCCAGGCCTTGGTGACGCCGGAGAGGGCGGTGACGAAGAGGACGAAGATGACCGAGCCGACCACCGGCCCGAAGAAGAACGGGATGCCGCCGATGAAGGAGGCCAGCAGCACGCCGCCGGAGGCCAGCGCCGAGACGTTCTCCGCGCCGACGATCTCGAAGTTGACGCAGGACAGCGCGCCCGCCACCCCGGCGAAGAACGCCGAGAGCACGAGCTGCAGGAAGCGCACCACGCGCGCGTCGTAGCCGACGAACTCGGCGCGCTCGGGATTGTCGCGCACCGCGTTGGCGAGGCGGCCGAGCGGCGTGCGCGCCAGCGCGTACATCGCGATCATGGAGATGAAGCTCCAGGCCGCGACGAGATAGTAGACCTGGATCGCCGGCCCGAAGGTCAAGCCGAGGAGTGGCCGGCCGACGCTGCGGTTGGTCGAGATGCCGCCCTCGCCGCCGAAGAAGCCCGGCAGCATCAGCACGCAGGCGTACACCATCTCGCCGATGCCGAGCGAGATCATGGCGAAGGTGGTGCCGGCCCGCCTCGTGCTGACGTAGCCGAAGAGGCAGCCGAAGAGCGTGCCGGCCACGCCGCCCAGGAGGGGCATGAGCGGCAGCGGTGTGACGAATGCGCCCTTGCCGAGCATGTTGAGGGCGTGCACCGTGACGTAGGCACCGAGGCCCGAGTAGACCGCGTGGCCGAAGGAGAGCATTCCACACTGGCCCAGCAGCATGTTGTAGCTGAGCGCGAAGATGGTGAGCGTGCCCATCTGGGTGAGCAGCGTGAGCGAGAAGCCGCTGGGGAAGAGCGACGGCGCGGCGATGAGGATGATCGCCATGACCACCCATACCAGCGGCGCTTTGTGCCGGCCGGTGTTCCTTTGGGCCGGCGATCCCCTGCGCAGCGACGGCTTCATCCCTCCCTCGTGCCCATCAGACCCTTCGGCCGCACGATCAGCATCAGCACCATCACGAGATACGGCAGCACCGGCGCCACCTGCGAGACCTTGTAGCCGAACAGGCCCCAGTCGAGCGACACCGCGAAGGTCTGGACGAAGCCGATGAGGATCGAGGCGATGAAGGCGCCGCCCAGCGAGCCCATGCCGCCGACCACGACGATGACGAAGACGATGGGTCCCAGCGCGGCGGCCATGCCCGGGTCGGTGACGAAGGCGTTGCCGCCGATGACGCCGGCCAGCCCGGCGAGGGCGACGCCACCGCCGAAGACCAGCATGAAGACGCGCGGCACGTTGTGGCCGAGCGCCTCGACCGTCTCCGGATGCGTCAGGGCAGCCTGGATGACGAGACCGATGCGCGTGCGCTTGAGGACCAGCCAGATGGACGCCAGCATGGCCAGCGCCACCAGCATCATGAAGCCGCGGTAGATCGGGTACTGGGTGCCCATGATCGAGAAGAGCGGACCGTCGAGCTCCTCTGGCACGCGGTAGGGCACCGCCGTGCGGCCCCAGATGAGGTGGGTCGCCTCCTCGATCAGGTAGGCCAGGCCGACCGTGAAGAGCAGCTCGGCGACGTGCCCGAACTTGTGCGCACGGCGCAAGGCGAAGCGCTCTACCAGCATGCCGATCGCGCCGACCAGGAGCGGCGCCAGCGCGAGCGCCGGCCAGAAGCCGATCCAGCGGCTGATCTGGTACGCGAAGTAGGCGCCCATCATGTAGAAGCTGGTGTGGGCGAAGTTGAGCACGCCCATCAGCGAGAACACGATGGTGAGCCCCGAGGTGAGCATGAACAGCAGCAGCCCGTAGCTGATGCTGTTCAGGACCTGAACGAGGAGAAAGTCCATGTCAAAAGAGAGGGGATAGACGTCCCCGTCTTTGCGCCCGCCCGTTCAGGGACGGGTCATGTTGCAGGTGGTGGGCAGCGCCGACGTGGAGGCGGCGAGCTTGGCGTCGGTCTTGAAGCCGAGGCCGGTGTTCTCGACGTCGTACTTCACTTCCTTCGGCCCGCCCTTCGACGCCTGCTTGTACACGGTCGACAGGTAGAGCGGCTGGATCAGCTGGTGGTCCTGCTTGCGCATCTCGACCTCGCCGGTGGCGGTTTCGATGTGCATCCCCTCGAGCGCATGGGCGATGGCCTTGGGCTCCACCGACTTCGCCTTCTTCGCCGCCTCGGCGAGCATCTGCATGGCGGTGCGCACGCGCAGGTAGTAGAAGTCCACCTTGTACTTCTTCTCGAAGTCCTGCGACCACTTCTCGACGTCGCTCGGCAAGACGTTCTCGTGCCACTCGGTGACCTGCTTGACGTGGCCGATCGCCGACTCGCCCATGGCGGGCAGCGCGCCCAGACCGCCGCCGTAGTAGGTGTAGAAGTCGGCGTTGAGGCCGGCGTCCTTGGCCGCCTTGATCAAGAGAGCCATGTCCTGGCCCCAGTTGCCGGTGATGACCGTGTCGGCGCCGGCCTGCTTCATCTTGGCGATGTAGGGCGAGAAGTCGGTGACCTTGCCGAGCGGGTGCAGGTCGTCGCCGACGATCTGGACGTCGGGGCGCTTGCGCGCCAGCATCTCGCGCGCCGCCTTCTTCACCGCCTGGCCGAACGAGTAGTCCTGATTGAGGAGGTAGACCTTCTTGATGCTCTTGTTCTGCGCCATCCACGTGGTGAGCGACTCCATCTTCATGTCGCTGTTGGCGTCGAAGCGGAAGTGCCAGAACGAGCACTTCTCGTTGGTGAGAACCGGGTCGACCGCGGCGTAGTTGAGGTACAGGATCTCCTTGCCGGGGTTGCGCTCGTTGTGGCGGTTCACCGCCTCGACCAGCGCGCCGGCCACCGACGAGCCGTTGCCCTGGACGATGAACCGGATGTTCCCGTCGATCACGCGCTTCAGCTGGTTGAGCGCTTCCTGCGGGCTCACCTTGCTGTCCAATCCCGCGATCTCGATCTTCTGGCCGTTCAGGCCGCCCTTGGCGTTGAGCTCCTCGGCCATGGCCTGGAAGTGCTTCAGTCCCGCCTCACCGACACTGGCGAAGGGGCCGGACAGTGGGTCGATGTAGGCGATCTTGACGGTGGACTGAGCTTGGGCACCGACGCAGAAGCCAAGCCCGATGTAGAAACCGAGTGCCGCCGCGATGGCGGTCTTGCGCGAGCGGTTCATGGTTGCGCCTCCTGTGGGGGCGCATTGTAACAACACGCGCGAGCTCCAGCGGCCGACGCGCCGCAGCTGTGCCGACAGTGGTTCCCATCTGGAGCGTGTGCCACTTTTCCGCACCGGTCGCGGAGCCGGCGAACCGGACTCCGCGAGCTCGCGCCGTCGGGCATGCGATCTTGACAGCCGAGGGCGCTCGACTGACGTTTGCAGCGCTCGGCTCGCGGATCCGCCACGAGAGCAGAATCGGAGGAGATCATGCAAAAGCTCACAGGGCTTGTTACGGGCACACTTGTCGCCGCATCGTGCCACTCGGGTGGCAACCATCGAGACCTCGTGAACCGGGCGGCCTCCGCGCTGGGCGGCGCGGAGGCACCGGCCACCGTCCAGACGATCTCCCTCCAGGGCACGGTCAGCCAGCTCGAGTACGAGCAGTCGGTCGTGCCTGGGGGAGAGCCGCGGGCCGTCTGTGAGTCGACCTTCCAGGCGGTCGCCGACCTGCGTGCAGGCACGACGCGAATCGACTGGGTGCGCAATTTCTCGTACCCACAGCCTCGCACGTACACATTCAGCGAGATCGTCACCCCGGAGGCGGGCTACGTGGAAGGGATCGACAGCACCGCGCGCACGAAGCGGGACCTGGACACGGATCCACCGGGACACACCATGTCGGGGCTGCGCCTCGCGAGCGTGCAGCGCGAGCTGCAACGCCTGTCGCCCTTGTTCCTGTTCCAGATGGTCAAGAACCCGGAGCGCGTTTCTCCGACCGCCGACGTGACCGTCGACGGAGTTTCCTACCCCGCCGTCCAGTACCAGGCCGGCGATCAGAAGTTCACGGTGGCGTTCGATTCGACGACCGGCCTGCCGGCCCGCATCCGCACGCTCGACTACGACAACATCTGGGGCGACGTGACCTACGACCTGGTCCTGTCCGACTGGCAGACCTTCGACGGAACTCGCGTCGCGACAAAGGCGAAATACGAGCTCAACGGCCGTCCCGTGGCCGACATCGCGCTCACCGAGTTCAAGACCAACGTCCCGGTCGCGGCAGACCGCTTCTCCATCCCCGCGGCTGCGGCGGCCAAGGCCGCCAAGCCTGCAACCGGCACCGTGCCGTACCAGTGGGTGCTGCGGCGGCAGTTCATAGGCACCTACCTCGATTCCGACCAGCCCAGCTACGACCCGGACACGAGCGCGGGTCTGCGCCTCGCAGATCTGGGGCCCGGCATCGAGCAGGTCACAGGTGGTACCCACAACAGCCTCATCGTCGAGATGCGCGACCATCTCATCGTCTTCGACGCTCCGGTGTCGGACGCTCAGTCGAACTGGACGCTGGCCGCGGCCGAGAAGCGGTTCCCTGGCAAGCCGGTCAAGTACCTCGTCCTCACCCATCATCACATGGACCACGCGGGTGGCCTGCGCGCCTATGCAGCCAGGGGCGCCACCCTGATCGTCGGCAAGGGCAGCGCCGAGCACTTCCGCCGCGTGCTGGCGGCGCCCTTCACGCGCGACCCCGATCTCCCCTCCAGCGACCTCAGCCGCACCGAGATCATCGAGGTGGGCGATCGGCGCGTGCTGACCGACGGCACCCGCGAGGTCGCGCTGTACCTGATCGACAATCCGCACGCCGAGGGCATGCTCCTCGGTTACATCCCCGACGCGCGGCTCGGTTGGGTGGCCGACCTCTGGAGCCCTGGCCGCGATCCGCTCCCCGAGAAGCTCAATCCCAACCAGGCCGCCTTGGTCGCCGCCGTCCACAAGACCGGCATCGCCCCGCTCAAGTTCGCGGGGGGCCACGGGTCGACCGCCGACTACGCGGCGCTGGCGGCGCTCGAGGGCAAGTAGGCCGGCCAGTCCCAGCGCGCGCCAGCGCCCGCTGTTCGTGCGCGTCATACCGCACGATTACCGGCGGGTGCTTGAAGCCCAGCAGCAGATGCGGCAAAAAGGACTCTCCCCGGAAGTAACCCCAACCCCACCCGATAGCAGGAACGCATGGGCAAGCCTACAGGCTTCATGGATTATCCGCGGACAGTGCCGCTCTCCCGGGATCCGCGCGAGCGGCTCGCCACCTGGAGCGAGTTCCACGACCACCTCCCCGAGGCCACCCTGCGCGATCAGGGCGCCCGCTGCATGGACTGCAGCGTTCCCTTCTGCCACACCGCCAAGCTGCTCGAGGGTCTCACCTCGGGCTGCCCCCTCAACAACCTCATCCCCGATTGGAACGACCTCGTCTACCGCGGGCGCTGGCGCGAGGCCCTCGATCGCCTGCACAGGACCAACAACTTCCCGGAGTTCACCGGGCGGGTGTGCCCGGCGCCGTGCGAGGGCTCGTGCGTGCTCGCCATCAACGCGCCGCCGGTCACCATCAAGAGCATCGAGTGCGCCATCGTCGACAGGGGGTTCGAGGAGGGGTGGATCGTCGCGGAGCCGCCCCAGGTGCGTACGGGGAAGAAAGTGGCCGTGGTGGGCTCGGGGCCGGCGGGGCTCGCATGCGCGGCGGAGCTCAACAAGGCGGGCCACTGGGTGACCGTGTTCGAGCGCGCCGACCGGATCGGCGGCCTCCTCATGTATGGGATCCCGCCCATGAAGCTGGAGAAGCCACTCGTCGATCGGCGGGTGAAGCTGATGGCGGATGAGGGCGTGAAGTTCGTCACCGGGACGGAGGTCGGCAAGAGCTACCCCACCGAGCGGCTGCGCGCCGATTTCGATTCCATCGTGCTGTGCGGTGGCGCCACCTGGGCGCGCGATCTGAAGGTGGAGGGCCGGCAGCTGGCCGGCGTCCATTTCGCGATGGAGTTCCTGACCGCCTCGGCCAAGAGCTTCCTCGACAGCGGTTTTTCCGACGGCAAGTACATCTCGGCCAAGGACCAGCGGGTGGTGGTGATCGGCGGTGGAGACACGGGCACCGACTGCGTGGGCACCGCCCTGCGCCACGGCTGCAAGAGCCTCGTGCAGCTCGAGATCCTGCCCAGGCCCCCCGATCACCGCGCGCCGGACAATCCCTGGCCGCAGTGGCCCAAGGTCTACAAGCTCGACTACGCCCAGGAGGAGGCGGCCGCCCTCTACGGCGCCGACCCGCGTGAGTACGCGGTCTCCACGAAGCGGATCCTGGGCGACGATGCCGGGCGCGTGCGGGCTCTGCAGCTGGCCACCATCCGTCGCGCGCCTGCCAACGGTGGCCCGGCCCGCTTCGAGGAGGTGCCCGGCACCGAGCGCGAGATCCCCGCCACCCTGGTGCTCCTGGCCATGGGTTTTCTCGGCCCCGAGCGCGAGGGCCTGCTCGGCGAGCTGGGCGTGAAGATCGATGCGCGCGGCAACGTGGCCGTCGGCGACGACAAGCAGACCAGCGTCCCCGGCATCTTCGCCGCGGGCGACATGTCGCGCGGCCAATCGCTCATCGTGTGGGCCATGGCCGAGGGCCGCCAGGCGGCGCGCGGGGTGGATCGCTACCTCATGGCGAGACGGGTCCTCGTCTAGTGCACCGCCGTCGAAATGCGATCAAGACATCGTCCACCGCCCTGGGGATGAAGCGGCGGTGCACTAGTGTTTCGCCCAGCCTTGCCGGTCGAGCCAGGTCTCGAACGAGGTCATGAACGAGTAGCGCGCCCGCAGCCCCGGGACATCGGCGTGGTAGCCGTCCGATTCGAACCAGCGGAACATGGCGGAGATCTCCGGTCCGGCGGCCTTCTCGAAGTCCGGCCACGGGGCCTGCTCGTAGTCGACCTTGTGGCCCACCGCCTTGGAGATCGCCGCGGCGACGTCGATCATCGTGCGGTCGTCGCCGGCGATCTCGACAGTCTTGCCGACCCACTCGTCGGGGTGATCGAAGGCCTCGGCGGCGAGGCGGCCGATGTCGTCGACCGCGATCTGCTGGAAGTGGGTCGTGGGGCTGAGCGGCGACTGGAGCTTCCCCGACGCCACGCCGCCAGGCTCCCAGTCCATGAATGAGGCCGGACGGAGGATCGTCGACGGCATGGACAACGTGTGGATGTACTTCTCGACCTGCCACTTGCTCTCGAAGTGGGGCACGTTGAGCGCCCGATCCGCCCCGCCCACCGAGGTGTAGACGAAGTGTTTCACGCCCGCGGCCTGCGCCGCGTCGGCGAGGTTCTTGCCATGCGTGATCTCCAGGTCGTGCCCGTGCTCCCAGAAGTCGGTCACCGAGAACACGCCGTAGGCGCCGGCGACGGCGGCCCGCAGCGACGCCGGATCGGCGAGATCGCCCTTGACCACCTCGACCCCCTCGGCGGCCAGCTTCTGCGCCTTCTCCGATTCTGGCCGGCGCGTCAGGGCCCGCACGGGATACCCGAGATCGCGCAACGCCCGCACGGTGGCCCCACCCTGGCGGCCGGTCGCCCCCGCGACGAGGATGACGCGCGAAGCCCGCTGCGCGGGCGTGCCGGCGGACGACGCGTCCCCCTTTCCGGTGGAGCAGGCGTTAAAGGCGAAAAGGAGGATCGGCAGGAAGGGACGGAGGGCTTTCGAGGACATGGCCTCGAATCTTACTTCTGGTTCTGCTGCGAGATGCGCTTGACTGACAACTCCGGTGGCTTGCACCGGGCGGGGCCGGGCCACAGACGCCCGGCCCCGCCCGACGCCCGGGCGGCCCCATCGATTGGCCGCCCGCGTGACTCGAAGTGCGGTCGGAAATCCACACTAGCCGAAGACTAGCCGCCGCGTTGTCGCAATGTCTCTTCGAGTACGGGTAGTACGAGCTGATCCTTTAGCCTCGTAGATCCGCGCTTGAGCTCGATCAGTGTCGCGAGGTCCAGAACGTGAACGCGGTGACCGGCGAGCTCGATCGCCTGTGAGCTCGGCAGCAGTGCTTCGTAGTCCCGTCCGCCTTCGATCGCGCCCAGAACATCGAGCGGTCCGAGCCTCGTCTTCAAGGAGTGCCCCGGCCCGGCAAGAATCTCTGTCGTCGGCCGCAATACGTCGGTTCGGCCGCGGTATTGCGCATCGAGCGTGTTCACCAGCACGTCAACGAGCCTTTGGATGTTCTCGGGCGTTCGACGGTGCACGATGTCCAGGTCGTGCGTGGTGACCGGCGCCCCTTGGGCTACGGCGGCGAGCAACCCGACGACGATGAACTCAACGCCGCTCGAGGCCAGCGTTGTCAACAGGCTTTCTAGACTTGGCGAAGCCATCGCGGAGCTCTTCGATCATGCGCAGCACGCGATCGTTTTGCTGGATGCGCTGCTGAGGCGTGAGCGCCAAGGTCTCCTGAATGAGCGTGATATCGACCTCGGAGCTCACGTTCGCAACGTACCACGAGCGCCGGACGTCGCGCCTCCCGCGAACATTCCTCGGCGGGCTCGCTCCGCGTGACCATGCGCGGCACCGCGCACGGAGCCTTCGTACGAGCGTCGAGCCGGTCATGCAGTGCGTGCTGTCGAAGAAGTACGGCTCGATCAGCACCGCGCGATGCTGCTGGCCGACCAGGCCCCTGGGCTAGCGGACGGATGGATGTTCCCTCCTCAGCCGGGACGCCGCGCACGCCGAACAGTCTCTACAAGGCGTGGCGGCGCTGCATGGAGCGCACGGGCATCGCGCGCCGGTTCACCGTGCACGGCATGCGGTATAGTTTTGTCGTTGCGCGGGGCCTAAGGTGTCGGACTCACCCGCTCTCGCGCACGATGACGTGCGAGCCCACGTCCACAACGCGCGGCCTGCTCGAGGTCTCTCCGGGCTTGCCCTCGAAACGATCGAGCAGCATGCGCGCGGCCTCTCGGCCCACGCGCTGGCCGTCGACCGCGACCGTGGTGAGGGACGGGTAGGTGAAGGCCGATGCGCTCAGGTTTCCGAAGCCGACCACCGCGAGCCGCTCCGGCACCGACATCGCTCGTGCGCTCGCCTCGTAGAGGACGCCCATCGCGAGCTGGTCCGAGCTGCAGAAGATGGCATCGATTGCGGCGTCCGCGGCGAGCAGCCGGGGCAGGGCGTCGCGCGCCATCCCGAGCGTGGTGGGAGCGCGCACGACCACCTCGCCCGCAGCCTCGAGGCCGCGCTCGCGCAGCGCCGCGGCGAAGCCTTGCCGGCGTGCCTGGGCGCGGGGATCGTTCGCCATCACGAGCGCGAGCCGCCGGCGACCTGCGCCGACGAGGTGCTCGGCCGCCACGCGGCCGACCTTCTCGTTCGAGAAGCCGACCAGCATGTCGATCGGCGACGGCGTGAGGTCCCATGTCTCGACGACCGGGATGTGCGCGCGTTCGAGGCGCCAGCGCAGCTCGGGCGAGTGCACGACGCCCGTGAGGACGATGCCGTCGGGGCGGCGACCGATGACGGCGTCGAGGAGCTCGTCCTCGCGCCGCGTCGCGTAGTCCGACAGGCCGAGGAACAGCTCGTACCCGCTGCGGAGGAGCTCGGCGCGCAACGCCTCCACCATGTCTGTGAACACGGGGTTGAGCGTGCTCGGGATGACGCCGATGACGACGTGACTCTTTCGCGACGAGAGCCCACCTGCCACGCGGTTCGGGACGTAGGCGAGCCGCTCCGCTGCGGCGCGGACGCGCGCGGCGGTGTCGGGCGCGACGACTTCCGGCTGATTGATGGCGCGCGAGGCGGTCATCGACGAGACGCCGGCGAGGTGCGCGACCTCGGCCAGGGTCGCCGCGCGCTTCGGCTCGAAGCGAGCCGCCGTCCTGTTCCGCCGCCGCCCCAGTGTCAGGCCTTTGCGCCGATCTCGTGCGACGCGAGGAGCTCGAGCGCGCGGACGAGCGCCGAGTGGTCCCACACGTTGCCGCCGCGCGCGGAGCACGCGTCGAATAGCTCCTGAACCGTCGCGGTGTTCGGCAGCGGAACGCCGACCTGGCGAGAGTTCCCCAGGTCGAGGCCGAGATCCTTCTGGTGCAGCTCGATGCGGAAGCCCGGCTCGAACGTGCGGTTGATCATGCGGTCAGGTTCACGGCCATGGGTCTGCCCATGATGCTCAGCCCGATGAATCCGACCTTCATCTCGTCTCTCCTCCTTGTGTGATGAGCGTCAGCGGACGAGGCACGGCCGCTTGTTGTCGAACTTCCAGCCGGGGATGAGAAACTGCATCGCGGTGGCGTCGTCGCGCGCCCCGAGGCCGTGCGCGCGATAGAGCTCGTGGGCCTCTTCCAGCTTCCCGGTATCGATCTCGACCCCGAGCCCCGGCCGGTCGGGGACCGTGAGCTTCCCGCCGGCGATGCGGTACGGCTCCTTCGTCAGCCGCTGCCCCTCCTGCCAGATCCAGTGGGTGTCGATGGCGGTGATGCGCCCCGGCGCTGCCGCGGCGACGTGCGTGAACATCGCGAGCGACACGTCGAAGTGGTTGTTGGAGTGCGAGCCCCAGGTGAGCCCATACGTCTCGCACAGCTGCGCCACGCGCACGGATCCCTGCATCGTCCAGAAGTGCGGGTCGGCGAGCGGGATGTCGACCGACTGCAGCTGGAGCGCGTGCGAGAGCTGGCGCCAGTCGGTGGCGATCATGTTGGTGGCGGTGGGGAGCCCGGTCGCCCGGCGGAACTCGGCCAGGATCTCACGGCCGCTATAGCCGTGCTCGGCGCCGCACGGGTCCTCGGCGTAGGCGAGCACCTCGCCCCGGCCCCGGCAGAGCCGCACGGCCTCCTCGAGCGACCAGGCCCCGTTCGGGTCGAGCGTGATGCGCGCGCCGGGGAAACGCCTGGCCAGCGCGGCCACCGCCTTCACCTCCTCCTCACCCGGCAGCACGCCCCCCTTGAGCTTGAAGTCCTCGAACCCGTAGCGGGCGCGCGCCGCCTCCGCCAGGCGGACGACGGCTTCCGGGGTGAGCGCCTCCTCGTGGCGGAGCCGGAGCCAGTCGTCCTCCGCGCCGGGATCCGAGCGGTAGGGCATATCGGTCCTCCGCCGGTCGCCGACGTAGAAGAGGTAGCCGAGGACGGGGACCTCCTTCCGCTGCTGGCCCTCGCCGAGCAGCGCCGCCACGGGCAGGCCGAGGAACTGCCCGAGCAGGTCGAGCAGGGCTGCCTCGAGCGCCGTCACGGCGTAGATGGCAACGCGCAGGTCGAACGTCTGGACGCCGCGGCCCCCCTGGTCGCGATCGGCGAAGCGATGGCGCACCGCGCCGAGCACGTTCAGGTAGGCGCCGACGGACTGGCCGACGACGAGGGGACGCGCCTCCTCCAGTGTCTGCCGGATCTTCTCCCCGCCCGGCACCTCGCCTACCCCGGTGCGGCCCGCCTCGTCGCGCAGGAGCACGACGTTGCGCGTGAAGAAGGGCGCGTGGGCGCCGGACAGGTTGAGGAGCATGGAGTCGTGTCCGGCGACGGGGACGACCCGCATCTCGGTGACCTTCGGCGCGCCCCGATTCGTGGTCTCGCCCATGGTCGATGCTCCCTCCTCAGGCAGACTTCAGCTCGAGCCGCCTGATCTCGCCGACGACCAGGAGATAGCTCAGGATGGCCGCGATCGCGTTGGCGCCGACGAAGACGAGGGCCCCGTTGAACTGGCCGCTGCCCTTCACCAGATACCCGATGATGATGGGGGTGGTGATGGCGGCGGTGTTCCCGAACGTGTTGAAGAGCCCGCCCGACAGGCCGGCGATCTGCCTGGGCGAGGTGTCGGAGACGACGGCCCAGCCGAGCGCGCCGATGCCCTTCCCGAAGAAGGCGAGCGCCATGATGACCACCACCGCCCACTGCGCGTCCACGTAGTTGCAGGCGATCATGCTGGTCGATAGCAGCATCCCGACCACGATGGGCGTCTTGCGGGCCACGGTGAGGGAGGCCCCTCGGCGGAGCAGCGCGTCGGAGAAGACCCCCCCGAGCACGCCTCCGAAGAAGCCGCACAGCGCCGGCAGGCTGGCGACGAAGCCGACCTTGAGGATCGACATGCCGCGCGCCTGCACCAGGTAGACCGGGAACCAGGTGATGAAGAAGTAGGTCAGTGTCGTGATGCAGTACTGGCCGATGTAGACGCCGATGAGCATCCGGCTGGAGAGGAGCTCCTTCACCTGCGCCCACTTCGGCCCCCCCTTTGCCGTCGCGACCTCCTTCTTTTGATCGAGGCTCACGAGGGCGCCGCCCTGCTCGATGTGCTCCAGCTCGGCCGCGTTCACGCGCGGGTCGTCCACGGGCCCGTGGACGAACTTCTGGAAGAGGAAGGTGAGGAGGATCCCGACGCCGCCCATGAAGAAGAAGACGTACTTCCAGCCGAGGGTGTGCGTGATCCAGCCCATGATCGGCGAGAACAGGACGAGCGAGAAGTACTGCGCGGAGTTGAAGATGGCCGACGCCGTCCCACGCTCGGCGGTCGGGAACCACGCCGCGACGATGCGGCTGTTCCCGGGGAACGACGGCGACTCGGCGATACCGAGCAGGAACCGCAGCGCGAACAGGACGACCACCGCGGTCGCCGCATGGAACCACCCGACGAAGCCCTGGAGGAAGGTGAAACCGGACCAGGTGAGGAGACTCAGGATATAGACCTTCTTCGAACCGAAGCGGTCGAGGAGCCATCCGCCGGGGAGCTGGCCGACGACGTACGCCCACCCGAAAGCCGAGAACACGTAGCCCATCGCGACCGGATCGAGGAGAAGGTCCTTCGCGAGCGAGGACCCCGCGATGGAGAGCGTGGCACGATCGGCGTAGTTCACCGTCGTCGCGAAGAACAGCATCGCGACGATCCAGTAGCGGACCCGCGTCGGCTTGAGGGCCGCCGCCGCACGCGACGCGACGGTGGGCTGGGTGAGGTGCTGGGCCATGGCGTCTCCGGTCATCGTGTTCACGGCGGGCCCTTGAACCTTCTTGCCAGGGCCTCGGTCTGCCGGGCGAGCACGCCGAGGTCGCTCCCGACGGCGACGAAGGTGGCGCCGAGTTCGAGCCAGCGGCGCGCGTCAGCTTCGATCGGCGCAAGGATGCCTGCCGCCTTCCCCGTCTCGCGGATGCGCACGATGGCGTCTTCGATCGCGCGGTGCACGTCGGGATGGCTGCTGTTCCCGAGGTGGCCGAAGTCGGCTGCGAGGTCGCTGGGGCCGATGAAGAGACCGTCGACACCTTCCACGTCCGCGATCGCGTCGACATGGGCGAGTGCCGCACGCGTCTCGATCTGCACGTGAACGCAGATCTCGTCGTTCGCGCGCTGCAGGTAGTCGGTGACGCGCCCGAACCGATTGGCGCGCGTGGCGACCGCCACGCCGCGCACTCCCTGCGGCGGATACCGCGTCGCAGCGACGGCGCGGCGCGCCTCCTCCGCGTCCTGGACCATCGGGACGAGGAAGCTCTGGGCGCCGACGTCGAGGAGCCGCTTGAAGGCGACGGCGTCGTTCCATGGCGGCCGCACCACAGCGGCGGCTGCGCCTCCCTGCATCGCCTGTAGCTGCTCGCGTATCGCGAGGAGCTCATTCGGCGCGTGCTCCATGTCGAGCACGAGGAAGTCGAAGCCCGAGCCAGCCACCACCTCCGTCGCGATGGCGCTCGAGAGCATCGACCACAGACCGATCTGGGGACGACCTTCGCGAAGCGCCTGCTTCAGCGGATTCGGGAGCATCTGCAAGGGAGCACCCCCCCGCTCGGTCCGTGAAGCGCCCGCCGTGTCATGTTTGGTAGCGATAACATCCAACAGGCGTGTCAACGACGCTGCTCGGCGCACTGGGTGTGGGTTGGCGAACTGTGATGGTAGCGTTACCATCAAGGCGTCAGGCTTGTCAAGGAGTCGAGCGCAAAGGACTGGACGGCCTCGACGCTACAGATGTTCGCGCAGAAGGCGTGGCACGCGCTGAGATTGTTCGGCGCGACCTCACGACGCCTGCAAGCGGGCCGGTATCGAGCCGATGAGCCTGAGCCCGAACGACCTCGGCCGAACCTACGCGAGCTGGCTCAAGTAGCGCGGCGTCGACTCGGGCGCGGTGGCCAAGCTGCTCGGGCACACGTCGACGCGAATGGTCGACCTGGTCAACGGCCACCTCCTGACCATGTCTCGCGAAGTGCAGACGACCTGGTTTGCCTTTGACTGTCAGCTGGATGACGACGCCCGGATCGTGGACAAGTTCCTCGCCCACGCCCGGCTCGGCGCCGGCGAGCGTTCGTTTCCGGAGGCAATGCCCCGCCCTGGATCGATGGGCCTCCTAAGCGTGGCCGTCTCACTCGACGCCCGGGCCATCGACCCGGAAGGCGTGCACGCCATATCCGCCGGCGCTGAACACGATCGGCCTGCCCGGCAGCGCAACGACACGCTGGCCAAGACCCTCGCCGTAGTTCGCGCTCGCGAACGTCTGCACCCCGCCGAGCACCTGGTCGAAGCGCCGCATGATGCCGCCCGAGCCGACCCAGAGCCCGCCATCGTCGAGGACGCTCAGGCCCTCGATCGGCTCCGGTCCGAAGTTGGCCCCGCCAACTTCGGGGTACCCGGAGCCATCGAAGGAGCGGAGGCCCATGTGTCCGGTGGCGTCGCCGAGGAGGAGATCGGTCCCA
>Ga0137375_10003945_pt1 | contig 17657 bp, 19 predicted proteins | sample SagtaG_24_FD_104936 | JGI IMG/M metagenome (GOLD analysis project Ga0137375, IMG submission 104936) | Vadose zone soil microbial communities from Sagehorn Ranch, Mendocino, California, USA - Sage1_R_113_16 metaG | ecosystem: Environmental > Terrestrial > Soil > Vadose zone | place: USA...
CCGCGCACACTTAGGCAGTTCGTTGTCGGCCCGCGGCCCTTTTGCTGGGCTGAGGCCAGCGAAGCTTTGCATCGGGGATCGGGTCCCCATGGGGGTCGTGGGTTGGGAATCCCAACGCTTGGTCGATACGTGCTTCGAGCTCTTCCGAGATGACGTGCTCGAGCCGTTCCGCTTCGTCGTGGACGTCGTCCACGTCGAGGCCGAGCGTTTCCGCGAGATAGAGCTCGAGCAGCCGGTGGTGGCGGATCACTTCGAGAGCCACCTTTTCGCCTGCGGACGTCAGCGTGATGCCGCGATACGGCTGGTGCACCGCGAGGCCGAGGGCCGCGAGTTTCTTCACCATCGCGCTTGCGGACGCCGGCGAGACGCCCTGCCGCCTTGCGAGCGCCGTCACCGAGACGCGCCCTCCGTCGGCGCCGAGCTTGTAGATCTCGCGGAGGTAGTCCTGGATCGCGTCGGTTAGCGCGGGCTTGGCCATGCCCACAGTCTAGGCTCCGGTCCGTGCTGGTCAGAGTGGGTCATTCCGCCGATCCCGACGACGCGTTCATGGTCTGGGCGCTCGCGACGGGAAACGTGGACGCGCGCGGGTTCGAGTTCCGGTTCGTGCCGGAGGACATCCAGGTGCTGAACGAGTGGGCGCTCGAAGGGCGGCTCGAGGTTACGGCGCTCTCGCTCGCGACGTATCCGCTCGTCCAGGATCGATACGCGCTGCTGCCCCACGGCGCCTCGATCGGCTCCGGTTACGGCCCGATCGTCGTCGCCCGAGAACCGCTCTCGCTCTCCGACCTCCGTTCCGTGGAGATCGCCGTGCCCGGCCGGCTGACGACGGCGTTCCTCGTACTCGGCATGGTCCTCGGGACCCCGTTTGCGCACCGGCCGCTGGCGTTCGACCGGATCCTCGACGAGGTCAAGTCGGGAAACGCGGACGCCGGTCTCCTCATCCACGAGGGGCAGCTGACGTACGCGGAGGAAGGGCTCGTGAAAGTGCTCGACCTCGGCGAGTGGTGGCTGCTCGAGACGGGGCTGCCGTTGCCGCTCGGGGTGAACGTCGCCCGCCGTGACGTCCCGCGGCTGGACGAGCTCTCGGAGGTGCTGCGCGCCTCGATCACGGCGGGCCTCGACCATCGCGACGAGGCAACCGCGTACGCGCTCGAATTCGCACGCGACCTCGGGCGTGAAGATGCCGACCGCTTCATCGAGATGTACGTGAACGAGCTCACGTGCGATTACGGCGACGAGGGCCGCACGGCCGTCGAGGAGCTTCTTCGCCGTGCGGAAGCGACGGGCGCGTACGACCAACCCGTGCGCGTCGAGTTCGTCTAGCGGACTACCCTGATCCTGTGAGTCGCGCCGTTGTCCTGTCTGGCGTTCGGACGCCGATCGGGCGCTACGGCGGCGCGTTGTCGGACGTACGTCCCGACGATCTCGCCGGTGTCGTAATCGCCGAGGCGGTGCAGCGCGCCGGCGTCCCGCCGGACGAGATCGAGGACGTCTACTTCGGCTGCGCGAACCAGGCGGGCGAGGACAACCGCAACGTCGCGCGCATGGGCGTCCTGCTCGCCGGACTGCCGGAGAGCGTCGCAGGCGTGACGATGAACCGTCTCTGCGCCTCCGGCCTCGCGGCGGTCGTCTCGGCGTGCCACGCGGTTGCGGCGGGCGACGGCGACCTGTTCGTCGCAGGCGGAGTCGAGTCGATGAGCCGCGCTCCGCTCGTGTTTGCGAAGCCGGAGCACGCGTTTCCGCGCGGGAACCAGACCGTCTGGGACACCACGCTCGGCTGGCGTTTCCCGAATCCGCGGCTCGAGGAAAAGTTCCCGCTCGAGTCGATGGGCGAGACGGGTGAGAACGTCGCTGACCGTTGGCAGGTCTCGCGCGAGGATCAAGATGCGTTCGCGCTGCGTTCGCAGCAACGTTGGGCCGCGGCTGACGAGGCCGGCCGCTTCGACGAGGAGCTGGTTGCGGTGAACGGTGTCGGTCGCGACGAGCATCCGCGTCCCGATACGTCTGCCGAGAAGCTTGCCGCGTTGAAGCCGGCATTTCGGTCGAACGGCGGCACCGTTACCGCTGGGAACTCGAGCGGCATCAACGACGGGGCCGCGGCACTCGTGATCGCGAGCGAGGAAAAGGCGCGGCAACTGGGCGCCGAGCCGCTCGGCGCGTTCGTCGGCAGCGCGGTCGCCGGGGTCGATCCGCGTGTGATGGGTATCGGGCCGGTCCCGGCGGTGCGCAGGCTGCTCGAGCGCACGGGCATCGCAGTCGAGCAGATCGACCTCGTCGAGCTGAACGAGGCGTTCGCATCTCAGAGCCTCGTCGTCATCCGCGGGCTCGGTCTCGACGAGGACAAGGTGAACGTCAACGGCGGCGCGATCGCCCTCGGCCACCCGCTCGGCATGAGCGGTGCGCGCCTCGTCGTCTCACTCCTGCACGAGCTTCGCCGCCGCGACGGACGCTATGGCCTCGCCACGCTCTGTGTCGGCGTGGGTCAGGGCCAGGCCGTGCTGTTCGAGCGCGTCAGCTGACCGGCGGCCGGATGTAGATCACGCCCTCGTGCTTGATCGGCACGAAGGGCGCGCCGATGCTCGTGATCACGCTCTCGGCGTGCGCCATCAGATCGTCGCACGCGGCGTCCGTGTCGTCGCCACATGGCACTTCGATGCAGACCTCGTCGACCGCTCGTGCCTCGAGGCCGGCGTCCCGCAGCTCCTGCAGAAGCCGGTCGCGGTCGGGAATGCGTGCCGCTTCGACGTGAACCGTCGTTGCCATGGCCTTGGTCTCTGCCTCCCTCTGCCGCCGCAAACCCCTAGCACCTATCCTTTTCGGCGGCGATGGCGGCTGCAACTAAGCGGGAGTACGGGCTGTTCGTCAACGGCGAGCTGGTCGAGGCGCAGTCGGGAGAGCTGCGTGAGCTGACCGAGCCTGCAACCGGCGAGCCACTGGCGCGCGTTGCGATGGCGGCGGAAGCCGACGTCGATCTCGCGGTCGACGCCGCGCGTTCTGCGCTCGAAGGGCCGTGGGGCAAGACGCCGCCCACGGAGCGTTCGCGCCTGTTGCATGCGCTGGCCGACGCGATCGTCGCGAACCGGAAAGAGCTCGCCGAGCTCGAGGTGCGCAACGTCGGTAAGGCGATCTCGTCCGTCAAGGCCGAGGTGAACCAGGCTGTCGAGAACTTCCGTTTCTACGCCTCCGCGATCGCATCGATCGCCGGCCGCTCGAATCCGCTCGGCGGTTCGCTCCTCTTCTACTCGTTGAAGGAGCCGGTCGGCGTCGCCGGGCAGATCGTTCCCTGGAACTACCCGCTGATGATGACGACCTGGAAGCTCGCGCCCGCGTTGGCCGCAGGCTGCAGCGTCGTGCTGAAGCCCGACTCGGCGACTCCGTTGACGGCGTTGCGGCTCGGCGAGTTGGCGACGGAGGTCGGTTTCCCGCCGGGCGTCGTGAACATCGTGCCCGGCCCCGGGAAGACGACCGGCGCGTATCTCGTGGGTCATCCCGGAGTCGACAAGGTTGCGTTCACGGGCTCGACCGAGACCGGCGGCGAGATCATGCGGCGCGCGTCGTCGCCGATCAAACGCATCACGCTCGAGCTCGGCGGCAAGAGCCCCAACCTCGTCTTCGCCGATGCGAACCTCGCCGATGCGATCCCGAGCTCGGTCTGGTCGATCTACTACTCCGCGGGGCAGAGCTGCGAGGCACGTTCGCGCGTTCTCGTCGAGCAGTCGATCTACGACGACTTCGTCTCGCAGTTTTCCGAGAAGGCGGAGCAGCTGCGGCTCGGCAATCCACTCGATCCCGAGACGCAGGTCGGCTCCCTGATCTCCACCGAGCACCGCGACAAGGTGCACGGCTTCGTCGAGCGCGGACGGGAGGAGGGCGCCGAGGTCGTGACGGGCGGCGAGCTCGACAACGGGAAGGGCGCGTTCTACAAGCCGACGGTGCTCGCGAAGGTGGAGAGCGCGATGACCGTTGCTCAGGAGGAGATCTTCGGTCCGGTCGTCACCGTGATCCCGTTCGAGGACGAGAAGGACGCGATTCGCATTGCGAACGACGTCCGCTACGGGTTGATGGCGACGGTGTGGACCGGCGATCCCGCACGCGGGCATCGCCTTGCAAGTCGGATCAAGGCGGGGACGGTCGGAATCAACATGCCGTACACCGCATTCCCGGGGATTCCGTTCGGCGGCTACAAGCAGTCCGGCTTCGGCCGCGAGCTGGGGCTCGAGACGCTCGATCTCTATCTGGAGACGAAGAGCGTCCTCGTCTCGACGAGCCCGAAGCCGTTCAACCCGTTCGGCCTCTAGTCCGGATCCTCACGCGGGCCTGGGTCAGGCCGAACCAGATGTCCCAGACGATCCACAGAGCTGCGAGTGCGCCCAGCACCAGGAAGAACCAGCTGAGTCCGCTGCGCTTCAAGGACGACCTCATCTCATACTTGCTATGGCATAGCAAACGTGGGATGTCAAGTGGCGCCATGTCGGAACCACCTGGGTCTGACCCTGGTTGTGCCGGAAGTGTGAGATTTACTCCACAGCCCGGGCGTCCGAACGCGACGTGCCCCGAACTTCAGCGTCTGACCCTGGGTGTGACGAAAGTGCAACGATCGTTCCACCGGTGCGGCGGGCGCGAATCCGGCCCCTTGAAATGATGCGGCGGTGCGGGTTCTCGAGCGGCTTGAAGAGCTCTACGCGATCGGCGGCGGCCTCGGAGCGAACCGCGTCGGCGGTAGCGCGGACGAGGATCAGGCTCACGACCTCGCCGCCGGATGGATGCGCGACGCGGGCCTCAAGGTGGAGGTCGACGCCGCCGGGAACCTGATCGGCCGCAGCAAGAAGGCGGACGTCTGGACCGGGTCTCATCTCGACTCGGTTCCCGACGGCGGGAAGTTCGACGGCGCGCTGGGGGTGGTCGCGGCGATCGAGGCCGTCGAGCGCGTGGGCAAGGGCGCGGTCGTGGTCTTCCGGGACGAGGAGCGCGGCTGCGTCGGCAGCACCGCCTTCGTCGAGCTCGGGCAGCTGCCGGACTGCTTCCTCGAGGTTCACGTCGAGCAGGGGCCCGTGCTGGAACGAGCCGGCGCGCCCCTCGGTCTCGCCCGAGGGATCGTCGGCATCGTGCGGGGCGAGCGGGTCTTCATGGGGGAGCCCGGCCACGCGGGCACGGTCCCCATGGGGGGGCGCGTGGACGCGCTGGTCGACGCCGCCGAGTACATCCTCCGCGTCCGCGACCTGACGTCTGCGGTCGACGGCGCCGTGGGGACGGTCGGCCAGGTCTACGTCGAGCCCGGCGCGGCCAACGTGATCCCCGGCCGCGTGCGCGTGTCCGTCGACGTGCGCGCTCCCGACCAGGCGCGCCTCGACAGCCTCGTCACGGCACTCGAGCTGGAGCCGGACTTCAGGCTCGAGCCGGTTCCCATGGCGGAAACCCCGATCACGGCGCTGCGTGACGAGATCGAGCGCCGCGGCCTGCCCGTCATCGAGCTGCCGTCGGGGGCCGGCCACGATGCGGCCGTCCTCGCAGCGGCCGGTGTCCCGACGGCGATGCTCTTCGTCCGCAGCCTGAACGGCGGCGTCAGCCATTCGCCGCAGGAGGAGTCGTCTCCGGAGGACGTCCAGCTCGCCGTCGACGTGCTCACCCGGGCTCTCGAGAGTTTGACCTAGGCGCCGAGACGACTACCTCCGCGGCGCCGCGGCACGCGGGGTCGGCGTCCTGCTGATCAGCGAGGACCTGGACGAGATCCTCGCGCTCGCGGATCGCGTCGCCGTCATGTACGAAGGCCAGATCGTCGGCGAGCGTGACGCGAACATCGCCACGGTCGAGGAGCTCGGACTGCTGATGGCCGGCGGCGCGGAGCGCGGCTGATGCGCATCGAGCGGCGCCTCGACCAACCGCGCTGGCTGTCGCTCGTCGTTCCGGTGGCGTCGATCGTCGTTGCGTTCCTCTTCGCAACGGTCGTGCTGGTCGCGACGCATCACCCGCCGCTCCATACCTTCAGGCGGCTCTTCGACGCAGCCTTCCTCGCGAACGGCGCGCTCACGGAGACGGTCGTCTCGGCCACACCGCTTGCATTCACCGGTCTGGCGGCAGCGGTCGCGTTTCGGATGAACCTGTTCAACATCGGCGGCGAGGGGCAGCTCTACGCCGGCGCGATCACCGGCGCCACGGTCGGCCTGCTGCTCGCCGGAGCCCCGTCTCCCGTCGTGATCGCGCTGATGATGGTCGCGGGCGGGCGCCGCAGGTGGCGCGCTGCTTGCGGCGATCCCGGGAATCCTGCGCGCCTTCTTCTCGACGAACGAGATCATCACCTCGCTGATGCTCAGTTACGTCGTCGCGCTGGTCCTCGACTACCTGATCTTCGACAGCCATTCGTACCTGCGCGACACGACCGGCTTCGAGGCGAGCGTGTTCCCGCAGGGGAAGATCCTGCCGGACGAGGCGACGTGGTCGAGCTGGGGCATCCACGGGCTCGTCCTACCGCTCGGCTTCCTCGTCGCAGTCGGTCTGGCGGTCGCCGTGTGGGGTCTGTACGCGCGGACACGCTTCGGCTTCGAGGTGCGCGTGATCAGGGACTCCGCACGGGCCGGGCGCTACGCAGGCATGCCTACGCGCCGGAAGATCATTGCCGTCATGTGCCTGTCGGGTGCGATCGCCGGCCTGGGCGGCGCAAGCCAGGACGGCGACTTTCGCCACCAGATCGATCCGCGCGGGCTGACGCAGGCGAACTACGGCTACACGGGCATCGTCGTTGCAGCGCTCGCGCGGTACAACCCGTTCGCGGTCGTGCTGATCGCGTTCCTGCTCGGCGGCCTGCAGAACGCCGGCTTCACATTGCAGGGAGCGGACTTCCCGAACGGGCTCGTCGGCGTGCTGCAGGGACTGATCCTCTTCTGCGCGCTCGGCGGAGAGCTCTTCGTGCGTTACCGGGTCCGGCTGGCATGGTGAACAACAGCCTGCTGGTCGTCGTGCTGGGCCTCCGGGATCGTCTACGGCACGCCGCTCCTCTACGGGGCGCTCGGGGAACTGCTCGCCGAACGCTCCGGCGTGCTCAACCTCGGCGTCGAGGGGATGATGCTCGTCGGCGCGGTGACGGGGTTCTGGGCCGCGCTTTACCTGACGCGTACGCGAACCGGGCTGAACGTGCGCGCCGTCGGCGAGTCGCCCGCGGCGGCGGACGCGATGGGCATCAACGTCGTCAAATACCGTTATGCACACACGCTCGCCGGCGGAGCCTTCGCCGGTGTGGGCGGTGCCATGTTCAGCCTGTCGATCACGCCGCAATGGGTGGCAGGGCTCACGCAGGGCGCCGGCTGGATCGCGATCGCGCTCGTGATCTTCGCGTTCTGGCGCCCGACGCTCTGCCTCGTCGGCGCGTACTTCTTCGGAGCGTTCACGGCGCTGCCGTTCGCCTTACAGGGCCACGGGGTCACCGTCGCCCCGGAGCTCTTCCAGGCCCTCCCGTATGTGATGACCGTGCTGGCGCTCGTGGTCGTGTCGTCGCGCGCTGCGCGCTTGCGGTTTGGCGCGCCGGCCGCGCTCGGCACGCCGTACGTGCGCGAGGAGCGCTAGACGTAGTCGAAGAACGGGTACTCGCTGCGCGCGTCGAGGCAGTCGGCAGCGTAGAGCGCAACGCCCAGCTGTCCGGTCCACAGCGTGTAGCGCCGTGGCAGTCGCTGCACCTGTTCGAGCGCATGCACGGCGAACTTCCGCGCACGGTCGAGCCACCGCTCGTCGCCCGTGCGCGCGAACGCCTTGAGGAAGGCATAGCCGTTGCCGGCGGTGCCGTGGCAGATGCCCGGGCCCTTGTCGAGGTTCTTCGGACCGGTGTGCCACGGCAGCTCGGCGCCTGCCAGGAGGAGCTCCTCGTCGAGGTAGTCCGCGGCGCCGATGACTATTCCGGGGCTACCGGCGCACCATTGCACGCGAATTTCTCCGTCCGGTCCCGTGAGCTCGCGACCCGGTCGGGTTGGCCAATTGGCGATTCCGTCAGCGCGAACCACGTGCGCAGCAAGGAGGTCGGCGGTCTCGCGGCGCAGCTGCGTCGCCCGTTCCTCGTCGAGTAACGGCACCAGCGCCTGCACGATCCCGACGACTCCGTGAGGTGGAGTGAGGCTCTTGAACTCGTCGCCGTACAGCCGGCTCGTCCAGAGGCCGTCGTTGTCACGGCGCGCGAGCAGGGCCTCGGCGGTCTCGTTCCACGCCTGGCGCCAGCGCTCGTCCGGCGTCCACTCGTGCATCGCCTGCGCAGCGATCAGCGTGCCCGGAGAGCCCCACATCACCTCGACGGCATCGTTGTCGACGTTCGCGCGCACGCGCGCATGCAAATCGCCCGCGACGTCGTCGCTCGGTGCCAACCGCCACGTCACGAGCAGGATTCCCGCTTCCCCGAGGAGCAGCGACGAGTCGCGCGGCTCCGGAAGCGTTGACCAGCCTTTGATGTAGTCGGGCTTCGCACGGAAGAGCTCGAGATTCCGGAGCGCGAGGTCGGGCAGATCGAGCGTCGTCTCCGCGTGCTCACGCCGGCGGAGCTGGTCGAGCGCCCAGAGGACGCCCGCGGCGCCGGCGTAGAGGTTCTTCTGAGGGCTCGTCGAGTGCCAGCGGTCCCAGCCGTGCGCGCGCCAGAGCAGCTTCGGCCCGCGCAGCGCCCCGTCGGTATCGGCGACGACGGCGCGGATCTCGTCGCGGACGCGCCGCTCGTCCCACGGCGTGTCTGTGAGCGGCTCGAACGCCTCCGGCCGGTAGAGCTCGGTCATGGCTCGCGAAAGGAGATGTCTTGCGCACCGTGCCAGAGGACGAGCTCGCCGAGCTCTTGCAACCGCTCCCCACCCTCGACGATCGTGGCGAAGTGATTACCGGCGAGCTGGCCGGCCTTGCTCGCGAAGCACGTGTGCCCGTATGGGAAGAGCAACTCGGTCTCGCTGACACCGCCGGGATAGAGCAGCAGCTCGCCGGCTGCCGGATAGCTCGTCGCGTTCTCCGGGCCGATGCCGACGTCGAGGTCGCCGAAGGGAATCCACGCTGACTGGCCGCTCCAGCGCGCCTGGATGATCTTGCTTTCCAGCGGCAGCAGCCGGCGGAATGCGGCGACGGTCTGCGGCGCCGACTCCTCCTCGAGTTGCGCGGTGAAGCGGAAGTCGCCTGAGACGATCTCGAGCATCTAAGGCGCCGCTTGCGGTGCCGACATCAGGACGTGCGGGCGTCGCCCGCACGTCCGTCTGCGATCGCCGACCGATTTCATTGGACCTTCACACACGGCATCACGGGATCTTTGCGCCTTGGGCGATCCAGCGTCCGAGGACCTTGCGTTCGGCCGTCGTCATCTCCGTGACATTGCCGAGCGGCATGGCGGTCGTGTCCACGGCCTGCTGCCTGATTGATGGCGCGAGTCGCTGGATCTCCTGCGGGGTGTCCATCGTGATCCCGAGCGGTGCCTTGTCCACCTTCGTCGGGTGCATGGAGTGGCAAGCCGTGCACCGCGCATCGACGATCTGCGACACGCGTGCGAACGGCACCGCAGGCGTCCCCGCCGCCGACTCGCTCTGCGGGCGGATCAGGATGGCCAGCACGGCGATGGCGATCGCGGCCGTGACCGGAATCGCCCACACGGTCCGGCCTGCGTGTCGGAGGTTGAAGAAGTGGCGGATCCACACGCCGATCACGAGCAGCACGACGAGGATCAACCAGGGGTAACTGTGGCCGTACGTGAACGGGAAGTGGTTCGAGATCATCGTCAGAACGACTGGCAGCGTCAGGTAGTTGTTGTGCACCGAGCGCAACTTGCCTCGCTCGTTTGCCGCTGGATCGGGCTCGCGTCCCGCCTGCTTCGCGCGCACGAGCTCCCAGTGCGCGGGGATGATCACGAAGAAGACGTTGCCCACCATCATCGTTCCGATCATCGCGCCGACCTGCAGGTACGTCGCGCGGCCGCTGAAGAGGTGCGAGATTCCCCAAGCCGCGACGGTGATCAGCGCCAGGAGCAGCGAGGCGAGGATGAGCGGGAAGTCGCCCAGCAACCGGCAGAGTGCGTCGTAGACGAACCAGGCCGCGACGAGCAGCGCGAAGCTGATTGCGATCGCCGCGGTCGTCGACAGGTCGGCGACGCTCCTGTCGATCAGGTACGTGTCCGCGTGCGCGTAGTAAAGGACGATCATCAGCGCGAAGCCGCTCAGCCACGTCGTGTACGCCTCCCACTTGAACCAGTGCAACGGCTCCGGCAGCTCCTGCGGCGCGACCCGGTACTTCTGCACCTGGTAGAAGCCGCCGCCGTGGATCTCCCACGCCTCGCCGCCGACCCCGGCGTCGCGGTCGCTCTCGTCGGCGGGCGGCCGCAGGTGGTTGTCGAGCGCGATGAAATAGAACGAGGAGCCGATCCAGACGATCCCGGCCATCACGTGCAGCCAGCGGGCGAGCAGGTTGAGCCAATCCGTGGCGTACGGATCGAGGCTCAGGATCGTTGCCAACGATCCTCCGCGATCGCGACGAGCTCCTCCACCGCCGTGTCGAGCTCCTCCGCACGGGTGCGCTCGAGCCGTTCCTTGAGCACCTCGAGGATCTCCACCTTCGGGCGCCGGTTGACGAACACGACGAAGCGGAAGCCGAACTTCTCCTCGTAGACCTGGTTCAGGTACGCGAGCTCGGTCAACACGACGGGATCAGAGTCGCCGCCCTGCTCGGCGGCGGAACGGGCAGAAAGCTTCCTCGCCCCGATCGCCGGGTGCGCGTTCAGCGCCTCGAGCTTGTCGTGCTCGCTCAGCCGGGCGATCACCTCCCGCGCGGAGCCGAGGGGATCGTCGAGCTCCGCGAGCTGCTCGACGAGGCGCGTACGGCCCTCGAAGAGCTCCGCGAGCTCGTCGGCGGTCAGTGGTCCGGACGGTGGCATTGGTGGATGCCTGGGTCGCGAGCACCAAGCGATGCAAGGACGCAGGGAGGGCTCGGGCTTTTTTGCCCGAGCCCGACTGAGGACGCGGCAGCGCGCCGCGTGCTCGCGGGCCAGGCGCCGCCGAATGTCGCCGTTCGGGCCACTAACTTCCGCGATAGGTCGTGCACGAGTAGGACGAGACGAGCAGCGGGACGTGGTAGTGGCCGTCCTCGAGTGCGACCTCGATGCCGACGCCTTTGAAGAACGGCGAGACGGGACGGAAGAGCAGCCGGTAGACGCCGGGCTCGAGCTCTGCGGCGAGGTCTGCAATACGCCCGTCGCCGTCGGTCTCGCCGGCCGTGACAAGGTCGTCCTGCCAGAGCTCGACCCGCACGCCCTTCGCGGGCCGTCCAAGCTCGACGTCCAGCACGTGGGTGGAGAGGGAGATGCTCACGCCGCGAATCTTTCCGCCTGGCGGCGATGCTCGCGCGCGACTTCGTCCTCCTCGGCCCGGACGAGGTGCCCGTCGCGGACGACCTCCTCGCCGCCGACGTAGAGGCGGTCGACCCGGTGCGGCCCGGCGAGGACCAGGCCTGCAACGGGATCGACGGCGCCGCCCAGCTCGAGACCGTCGGTGCGCCAGACGGCGAAGTCGGCGCGCTTCCCCGGCGTGAGCTGTCCGAGGTCGTCTCGCCGGAGCACCCCCGCACTGCCGCGCGTGCCGAGCCGCAGCGCGTCGCGCGCCGTGAGCGCCTTCGGCCCGCCGCGGGCCCGTGCGACGAGCAGGGCCTGCTTGACCTCGAGGAAGAGGTCGCCGCGCTCGTTCGACGCGGAGCCGTCGACGCCGACCCCGACGCGCACGCCCGCGTCGAGCAGCTCCCGCACGGGTGCGATGCCTGCACCGAGTCGCATGTTCGAGCTCGGGCAGTGCGCGACGCCGACGTCGTGCTCGCCGAACTTCGCCACGTCCTCCGGCGAGAGATGCACGCAGTGCGCGCACCAGACGTCCTCGGCGAGCCAGCCGAGCTCCTCGACGTACTCGACCGGCGTGCAGCCGAACTTCTCCCGTGCGAACTGCTCCTCCTCGATCGTCTCGGCGAGATGCGTGTGCAGTTGCAGCCCGATGCGCCGGGCCAGCTCGGCTGACTCGCGCATCAGTTCCTTCGTGACCGAGAACGGTGAGCACGGCGCGACCGCGATCTGGACCTGGGCGCCGTCGGCGAGCTGCGCTGCAGCCTCGGTCGCGGCGAGCACGTCGTCGCGCTCCTCGACGATCGCATCAGGAGGAAGCCCGCCGTCGGACTCGCCGAGATCCATCGAGCCGCGCGAGGCGACGATGCGTACACCGAGCTCGTGCGCTGCGCGGATCTCTGCCTCGAGCAGTCCCTGCCGTCCGGGTGGGAAGAGGTAGTGGTGGTCGAACACCGTCGTGCAGCCGGAGAGCGCGAGCTCGGCGAGCCCGCAGCGCGCCGCCGCGTACTCCGCTTCCTCGTCGATCGCGGCCCAGACGGGATAGAGCGTCTGCAGCCAGCCGAACAGGTTCTCGTCCTGCGCCCGCGCGCGGGTCAGGTTCTGCCAGAGGTGGTGGTGCGTATTGATCAGTCCGGGAGTGACGACCGCCCCATTCAGGTCGTGGGTCTCGTCGGCGTCCGGCCGCTCACCCGAGCCGACGTCCTGCACGAGCCCGTCGCCGACGAGGATCCAGCCGCCGCTGTGCTCCGCGCCGCCGTCGTCCATCGTGACGACGTGCGCGTTCGTGAAGAGCGTCGTCACGCTTCGAGCGGCACGATCTCGAAGCGGTCGACGTCGACGAGCCCGCGGTCGGTGATCTTCAGGCTCGGGATCACCGACAGGCCGAGGAAGGACAGCGTCAGGAAGGGCGTGGCGCCGGACCAGCCGAGCGCACGCGCGGCGTCGTTGCAGGCGAGGCTCTTGGCGATCACCTCGGTTAGGGGCGCATCGGCGAGCAGGCCGGCGACCGGCAGCGGCAGCTCCGCCGTCACTTCGCCGCCGTCGACCACGACGATCCCGCCGCCGAGCTCGCCCAGCTGTGTGACCGCGCGCGCCATGTCCTCCTCGTCAATGCCGATGACGATGATGTTGTGCGCGTCGTGCGCGACAGTCGAGGCGAGCGCGCCGCGCTGCAGGCCGGAGCCGCGCACGAAGCCGCGGCCGATCCGACCCGTGCCGAGGTGGCGCTCGACGACGGCGATCTTCGCAAGCTCGTCGCTCGGCTCTTCCTCCAGGAGCTCGGTCACGACCTGGTCGGGGACGAGGCCGATCACGCGCGCCCTGCCGCCCCTCCAGTGAATGCGGAAGTCAGCGGCGCTGACCGGCCGGTTGCGCACCGAATGCTTGACCCATTCCGGGACGTCCGGCTCGGGGATCTCGCTGACGGGCCGTCCCGACTTGAGCGTCAGCTCCGGTTCGAACGACTCGAGGTCGGGGAGCAGGAGCATGTCCGCCTGGTAGCCGGGCGCAATCGCGCCGAGATGCCAGAGGCGGTGCCACGTCGCCGGGTTGATCGTCGCGAGCACGATCGCGTCCTCGGGCGCGACGCCGGTCGCGACCGCCTCGCGCACCATCCCGTTGATGTGACCGTTCTCCGCGATGTCTTCCGGATCGCGGTCGTCGGTGCAGAACGCGATCCGGTTCGTGCCGAACTCGTGGACGAGCGGGAGCAGCGCTTGCAGGTTGCGCGCCATCGACGCTTCGCGGATCAGCAGCCACATCCCGATCCGCAGCCGCTCGCGTCCCTCCTCGACGGTGAGCGCCTCGTGGTCGGAACGGATCCCCGCCGCCGCGTACGCGTTGAGCGCGCGGCCCAGGACGCCGGGAGCGTGACCGTCGACGTGCACACCGCGCGCGAGAGCGAGCTTCGCGAGCTCGTTGGCGTCGCCGCTGATGACGCCGGGGAAGTTCATCATCTCCGCGAGCCCGAGCACACGCCGCCGGCGCAGCAGGCTTTCGAGATCCCCGCTCAGCAGCGGGCGCCGCGGGGACTCGAACTCCGACGCGGGGATCGACGACGACGCCATGAAGTAGAAGTCGAGCGGCAGCCCTTCGCACGCATCGAGTAGCCAGTGCACGCCGTCGGTGCCCAGCACGTTCGCAAGCTCGTGCGGGTCGAGCACGACCGCAGTCGTTCCGAGGGGCAGGACGAGGCGGGCGAACTCATCCGGAAGCAGCTTCGTCGACTCGAGGTGCATGTGCGCGTCGATGAAACCGGGGACGACGTATCGCCCCGACGCGTCGACGACGTCCTGCCCCTCATACTCGCCGAGGCCCGCGATCCAGCCGTCCGCGACGGCGACGTCGACCTCGAGCCACTCGCGCGTGAAGACGGAGAGGACGCGGCCGCCGCGGACGACCACGTCCGCGGGCTCGTCTCCCCGGGCAACGGCAAGGCGGCGGGAAAGGTCGTCCATGCAGGGAGAAGCTACTACCCTTGGCTTCGTGGACGTGCTCACTCCTCGCACGCTCGACGAAGCGCTGCGGCTGAAAGCTGAGCGGCCGGAGGCCGTCCCGATCCAGGGCGGGACGGATGTAATGGTCGAGCTCAACTTCGACCGAGCTCGCCCGCCGGCGCTGCTCAACCTCAACGAGGTCGAGGAGATGCGGGGCTGGACGAGGCAGAACGGAACGGTCTGGCTCGGCGCCGGGCTGACGTACACCGAGGCGATGGAAGAGCCGCTCGCGGAGCTGCTCCCGGCGCTGGCGGAAGCGGCGCGAACCGTCGGCGGACCGCAAATCCGCAACCGTGGCACGATCGGCGGCAACCTCGGCACCGCCTCACCTGCGGGCGACGCGCTGCCGCCGCTGCTCGTATCAGGCACGGAAGTCAAGCTCGGGAGCGTCGAGGGCGTTCGCTGGGTAGCGCTCCACGAGTTTCTGGTCGGTCCGAAACGCAACATCCTGCACGACGACGAGCTCATCCTCGGCGTCAGTGTCGGCACCGGCACAGCGGACGGCCGGCAGACTTTCATGAAGATCGGGCCGCGCAATGCAATGGTGATCGCCGTTGTGTCTCTTGCAGTCCGCGTCGACCAGGAAGTGCGCGCGGCGTTTGGCTCTGCCGGGCCCGTGCCGACGCTCGTCCGCGCTCGTCTCACCGAGATCGAGTCGTTCCCCGACAAGGTCGCAGAGGCGGCAACCCCGATCGACGACGTTCGGGGTACGGCCGCGTATCGTCGGCATGCGCTGCGGGTGCTGACGAAGCGTGCGCTCGAGCGGTGCCTCGCATGAGGATCGAGCTCACTGTCAACGGCGAGCAGTGCGAGGCGGACGTCTGGGAGGGCGAGAGCCTGCTGTACGTGCTCCGCGAGCGTCTCGGCTATCCGGGCTCCAAGAACGCGTGTGAGCAAGGGGAGTGCGGCTCGTGCTCCGTCCTGCTCGACGGGAAGCTCGCGTGCGCCTGCCTCGTCCTCGCGGCGCAGGCGGAGGGCCACGATGTCGTCACGGTCGAAGGCCTTGGCGAGGACGGGCGCCTACACCGAGTACAGGAGGCGTTCGTCGCCGCGGGAGCGGTCCAGTGCGGCTTCTGCACTCCCGGCCTCGTTGTCGCCACAGCCGATCTGTTGGAGCGCAGTCCCGCGCCGAGCGACGACGAGATCCGTGAGGCGCTGTCCGGCAACCTCTGCCGCTGCACCGGCTACGCGAAGATCTTCGACGCGGTGCGGCTGGCGGCAGCGACGTGAGCGTTGCACCCAAGCTCGAGCTGGGACGCGTCGGTGACCTCGTCCCGCGTGAGGACGGCATCCCGAAGGTCGCGGGCCAGTTCGCCTACTCGAGCGACCTGCATGCCGCCGGGATGCTGTGGGGTCACACGGTGCGCAGCCCGCATGCACACGCGCGCATCAACACGATCGACATCTCCGCCGCCGTCGGGATGCCGGGCGTGCACGCGGTGCTGACCCACGAGGACGTACCGGGGGAGAAGCGCTACGGGCTCGAGTTCCCGGACCAGCCGGTGCTCGCGTTCGACCTTGTGCGCTACTTCGGCGAACCGGTCGCGCTCGTGGCGGCGGAGCATCCCGAGCAGGCACGGCGTGCTGCCGAGCGCATCCGCGTGGAGTACGAAGCGCTCGAGCCGATCGCCGACGCGGAGCGCGCGACCGAGCGCGAGCCTCTCCATCCGGACCGGCCGACGATGGGGCACGGCTATCGCGAGGACGATCGGCCGAACGTCGTGCGGTCGCTGGTGATCCGCCTCGGCGACCCCGAGGTGCAGGGAGAGGTGTCCGTCTCCGGCGTGTACGAAGTCGGGATCCAGGATCAGGCCTTCCTCGGCCCGGAGTCGGGGCTCGCAGTCCCGGACGGTGAAGGCGGCGTCGACGTCTACGTCGCCACGCAGTGGCTGCACGTCGACCGCGACCAGGTCGCGCCTTGCCTCGGGCTGAAACCGGAGCAGGTGCGCATCCACCTTGCAGGTGTCGGTGGCGCTTTCGGCGGTCGCGAGGACCTCTCGATGCAATTGCACGGCGCGATGCTCGCGCTGCACACGAACCGGCCCGTGAAGATGGTCTACAACCGCGAGGAGTCGTTCGTCGGCCACATCCACCGCCACCCGGCGAAGATCTGGGCCGAGCATCGCGCGACGCGCGACGGAAAGCTCGTCAACGTGCGCGTGCGCATCCTGCTCGACGGCGGCGCGTACGCGTCGAGCTCCACGGCCGTGACCTCCAACGCGGCCTCGTTCGCGTGCGGGCCGTACGCCGTCGACAACGCGCTGATCGAGGCGCTCTGCGTGTACACGAACAATCCGCCCTGCGGCGCGATGCGCGGCTTCGGCGCCGTGCAGGTGTGCTTCGCGCACGAGGCGCAGATGGACAAGCTCGCCGCGGCCCTGGACATAGATCCGGTCGAGCTGCGCCTGCTCAACGCCCTCGGTCCCGGCGGCTCGCTCCCGACGGGCCAGCGCGTGACCGGCTCGCTGCCGGTTGCCGAGGTGATTCGCCGCGCAGCGGAGCTCCCTCTACCTGAGCCGGAGGAGCTGCCGCGCGATCCGCTGCGGCTGCCGGGCGGGTCCGGCAACACGACGCGCGGCGAAGGAGTTCGGCGAGGCGTGGGCTTCGCCGTCGGGTTCAAGAACATCGGCTACTCCGAGGGCTACGACGACTACACCGCAGCACGCGTGCGGCTGTTCGAGGACGGAAGCGCAGAGGTCCACTGCGCCGCCGCTGAGGTCGGTCAGGGTGTGGCGAACGTCATCCTCCAGGTCGCGCGCGCCGAGCTCGACACCGACGACGTCTCGCTCGCACCGCACACCACTGCCACGGTCGGCTCGGCGGGGTCGGCCTCGGCGTCGCGACTGACCTGGATGGTGTGCGGCGCGGTGCGCGACGCCTCCCGTGCGGCGCTCGAGGAGCGCGTGCGGAACGGCGGGCGCGAGGTCGACCTCGAGCGGATCTACCGGCACCCGCGCACGTCACCGCTCGACCCCGAGACCGGACAGACCACAGGCGACCGGTCCCACGTCGCCTACGCCTGCGCGGCCATGCGCGTCGTCGCCGAAGTAGACGTCGAGCTGGGGCTGACGCGCGTCGTCTGGATCGGGACCGCGCAGGACGTCGGCAAGGCCGTCAACCCACAGGCGGTGACGGGTCAAATCGAGGGCGGCACTGCCCAGGGTCTCGGCCTGGCATTGATGGAGGAGATCCAGACGCGCGACGGGTTGATCACGAACGCGAGCTTCACCGACTACCTGATCCCGACGACGCTGGACGTGCCGCCGGTCGTGTCGGAGCTGGTCGAGGAGGCCGAGCCGGACGCTCCGTACGGCGTCAAGGGTGTCGGGGAGCCACCCACCGTC